>Ga0302140_10000558_pt1 | contig 47520 bp, 53 predicted proteins | sample I_Bog_E1_1_FD_202095 | JGI IMG/M metagenome (GOLD analysis project Ga0302140, IMG submission 202095) | Peat permafrost microbial communities from Stordalen Mire near Abisko, Sweden - I_Bog_E1_1 | ecosystem: Environmental > Terrestrial > Soil > Wetlands > Peat | place: Sweden: Abisko, Stordalen...
CTTAGTGAATTCCGAAAAGGTGCTCGGCTTGTTCATAGGTGGATAGTAGCAGTTACTTAACTTTTGTCAAGCAAGTTATTGAATACAAGTGTATAGGTGTGCTAACCGGATAGGCATATTAATCATCGCGCTGTTCTACTTGGGTGTGGGTTAGGGCCGAATCGAACTAAATACACACATGAAAATGCGGGATATTATCAGGATAGTTGAAAATTTACTGCCAAATTGGTTGACCGAGCCGCTGTATCACGGCACGGCGCGCAATGATCTTACCTTCCATCCCAAACGAGTTGCGTATTTTGCTGCTGATTTCCCATCCGCTCGGCGTCATGCATTACTCGACGCCGAGGTTGACGCAGGAACCCCACATGTCATTTGCGTTCGGCTGAAATCTCCGCGACCAGCCAAAATAGATGGTATCCTCATGCAAGATTTGCACATGTATCCGGCTGAGGTGGCAAAGCTCATGGCGCAGGGTCATGATTGTGCCATTGGAATCGGCTTCGCGTATGACGGCGAAGTAGCGGTGTTTCCCAATGCAAAAATGGACATCGATCAGATCGCCCTCATTGACGACCAAAAAGACCAACCCACACCTAAGTAGAACAGCGCGTTAATCATATACCCTGACTGGTTGTGATTAAACCCCCGGTTGCATCGATGCCTAGCGTACCCACTTCCTGCACTCGGCAGTCCAACCTGTGCTAACCGGATAGGCACACACCCTAAATATCGGTGACAGGTTAGGGGAATAGCACGTGACCGATATGGCCGCTGTGGCGAAAGAGATATTTCAGGTTCTACAACGGTTCAATTACACCGTCTCGCTGTATGACGACGATCTCAATGCCGTGGCTGAACCGGCCGAGGCGCGTAAGTTTTTCGCCGGGGTGCAGGACCCCAAATCCAGGCATCCGAAGCCGCATCTATTGGTGTCCTTGAAGGACGACGATGATGATTCGAGTATTCAGTTGTTGTTCGGCAAGTCGGTGCACGCCAACGCGATCAATGGATTGATGCAAACTGCGCGGGTCACCGCCACTAAATACAACATGACGTTCGATCCACAGCAGTATTTCAAAGAGATCAATCCGAAAGATACCGGCTTGGTCGCAGAGTCCAAGACACGAGGGTATGATATGCAGGTTTGCGAAGGGATGTACGGCACATCGAAGTCCAGTTACCTGAAGTTCGAGAACGCCAAGATGATCGTGCGGCACAAGACGCGGATCGACGATTCGCGCATTGGCGCGCGCGGCCGGTATGTCGAGGCGATCTTCGTGGAAAATGCCAGTGGCGAACGCCTGAAATTCCCCACCAATGATCTGTCCGCTGCGCGGGCGATGACCCAGCATGTCAGTTCGGGAGGCGATTTCCGCGACAGCCTGGGCGAGCAAATCGTCACGCTGGCTGAGGAATATGGGCGGCTGGGGACCTGTAGCCGGTATGTCCAGGCCAACGGGGCGACCTTGCAAGAGGGCGCCATGGCGGTGCGGGAAGCCTGCCGAACCAAGATGCTGGAACTACGCAAAACCTTCCAGCGCCTCTATCGGCCGACCAGCTATGCCCAAGAGGCGGCCGAGATGATGGATCGCGCTCACGTGCTGACGGAAACCGGCACGGCAATCGACGAAGGGCGGATCGATGAATTGCGGCGGCTGTTAAATGACGCTGATTTGCCGGACGCTGTCTATGAAACTGCTGCGCGTGCGGTGTTGGCTGGACAGCCGGTCGCGCCGGTCACCGAACGCATGATCGGCCGCGCTGGGGACCAGTCGCACTTGGCGGAAAACAATCCAATCATTCGCTCGCACATGGACTGGCTCGACCAGTTCGATCCGGATCGTCTCGTCGAATTTACCATGGGCAGTACCGACACCAGTTACGAAGACAACTATGATGCAGCGACCCAGGCAGTGATCGAGGATTTCGACGCCTCCGCCTTCGTCCATTCACCGGCGATGCAGGACGTACTGGACGGGCGTGATCCGGATGACGCCGAAGAAAACATCCTTGACGAGGAAGAAATCGTGGACGCTTTGCAGGACTATCTGCGAACCGTGTCGGATGTGAACGATCTCGGCGGCGATCTGCTCGGCGTGGCCGAACAATTGCTTGATCCGGCCTGTGAGGCGTTGCGGGATATGGGCTATGAGATCGAACCGCGCGAGGACGATCCGCTGGATGAACCGAGCGAGGACGATCCGCTGTTCGCCGAACCGGCGCTCGATGACACGGAGCTTACCGATGATATCGAGACGCCGATGGTCGAGGATGATGGCGAATTGACCCGCGAGGATATCCTGCTGCCGCCGAGTTCGCCGCAGAAATCCAAAAGCTTGTTCCAGCAGGTGGGCAAAAGTGCCAGACGCACCGCCAATGGCTATGAGCCGGTCGAGCCGGATGACATCGCCAAATCATTAAGCGCGGGTGCACGCGGAATTCTGTGAACCAACGGTGTTACGAACTGCGCTACCTTGTCGGCGAGACACCATGGACCGAAGTCTGGCACGCCTCGGGGGACGCGTCGCCCAGTGAATCCGCTCGGCACACCGAACGGCAATGGCGCCGGGTCCTGCGCACCCGTCCCGAGGCGGTGTTTGTCGGCCTGATCTGTTCCATGGCGGCGTTGTAGAGCGTCTAACAGACGGTCGCCTCGGGTCTTCAGCTTCCGTGGCTCGGTTTCGTTACATGAAAAAACTTCGCTTGCGGCAGTATTTTCAGGTTGCAAGCCGATCGTCGAAGCATAAATAGAGATATCAGCAGTCGATTAGGTTGCTGATGGCAAAGTCCCTTTACAAATTCATTGGCAAACATTTTAGGCAAACAATATGATTGATCCACGACTAGAGCGCATGCGCGCCGCGATGCGCGAAGATGCTGAAAAAAAGGCCAACAATGGCCGTTCTGTTAGCAGTGGTGGCGATAATGCCGCCTACCAGTTTTACAATATTCCCGAAGGCCAGACGGCGACTTTTCGCTTTCTTCCGGACAAGGACGATTCGAACGTGTTCTTCTGGGCGACCAGGGAGACGATCCGGCTGCCATTTACCAGCGTGGTCGGCGGCAACTTTCCCACCGATATGCCGGTGCAAGTAACAGTGCCGTGCATGACGATGTTTGGCGAAATCTGCCCGATTTCCGTTATTACGCGACCGTGGTGGAAGGACAAGGCGAAAGAGGCGTTGGCGCGGACCTATTACAAGAAGCGCTCCTATATCACCCAGGGCTTCGTTGTTTCATCGCCGTTTCAGGAAACCTCGGTGCCGGAGAACCCGATTCGGCGGGCGCTCATCGGTCCATCCTTGCTGGCGAAGCTGAAAGCTGGACTGACGGATGCGGAGATGGAGCATTCCCCTACGGACTATCTAAATGGGTGCGATTTCCGCATTCGCAAAACCAAGAAGGGTGAGCATAACAACTATGATACCTCCGAATGGTCGCGCCGGACGCGCGGCCTGACCGAGGCCGAGCGGCTGGCGATCGAACAATATGGTTTGTTCGATTTGAAACAGTTTCTCGGGACCAAACCGGATGCGGCGGGGGTTGAACTGATTAAGGCGATGTTCCAGGCCTCGTTGGCGCAACGCCCCTTCGATGTGGATTTGTTTGGCGAGACCTACCGCCCCTATTCGGCGACCAATTATGGCGATGATGACGTGGTGGCCAAACCGGCTGAGCGCATCGAGACCCGTACCGAGACCCGCCATCACGACGTGGCTTCGGTGGCGGACGAGCCGAACGAGACGGTGGCGACGGACGTGGCGGATATCACCAGTCGCACCGACAATCCGGCCGACCTGTTGACCAAGCTGCGGGCACGCACTGCGAACCGAGGCTGAGTTTGAATTGACATCAAAAACACCGTGGAGCCGACAACTCCACGGTGTTTTCTTTTGGGAGACCGTCATGGTCGCTGCATTTGATTTTACCAAAATCCGCAAAGATCGCAATAAACGCTTGAATATGCGGGCGGGTTTCGATGATCCCATCACATGGCTGGATACCGGCAACTACGCTCTGAATAAGATGATCTCGGGACAGTTCAAGTTGGGTGTGCCGCTCGGGGCCGTCACCGTGTTCGCAGGCGAATTCGGCTGTCTGCCTGCGAAGGCACTTGTCCGTATTCGGATCGAAATGGAATTTGAAACCAGAACAGTAACAGTCGGTGAATTTCGCGATCTATGGCACCGTGATGATTTGGACATCGAGATCGACACTCCAGACGGATTTCAGAGGATTACTGCTTGGTTCGATAAGGGGCCTTATTCGATTTTACGTATTGAGGCGACGAATGGCTTGGCAACACGGTGCGCAAGCTGTCACCTATTGCAGCGATCCAATGGTACATGGGCACTGGCGTCCGAACTTACTGTTGGTGATGAAATTCTCACCGAAAATGGTCTCAGCCGTGTATCCTGCATGAGCGAAACAGGCGTTGAGGAGTGTTTTGATTTTGAAGTCGATCATCCCAATCATCGCTATTGGGGGGATGGGTTCTCTAGCCACAATAGCGGAAAATCCTATATCGTTTCCGGGAACATCGTCCGCGACGCGTTGGCGCAAGGCTGTCATGTCATTTTGCTCGATTCCGAGGACGCGCTGAAAGCCACCTGGATGCGCAATCTCGGCGTTGATCCGGACCATCCGAGGCTTACCAAGGAGATCGCCTCCACGGTCAATCACATTGCCCAATGTGTCCGCGATTATACCGAAAGCTATGTCAAGCTGTTTCAGGACACCCCGCGCGAAGAGCAGCCGAAGCTATTATTCGTGGTGGACTCGCTCGGCATGGTCGAGACCGACAATGATATTGAGCAGTTCGAACGTGGCGAGATGAAAGGCGACAAGGGGTTAAAGCCCAAGATGCTCAAAATGCTGGTGGCGAACTGTATCCGACTGTTCGCGGGCTTCCAAATCGGCTTAGTGGCGACGAACCATACCTATAAGAGCCAAGACATGTATGACCGGGATGACGTGATCAGCGGCGGCTCCGGGTTTTTGTTTGCCGCTTCGATTATCGTCAGCATGAACAAATTGAAGTTGCGCGAGGATGAGGCCGGTAACAAGATTTCAACGGTCGCCGGGATTCGGGCGAAGATCAAATGTGTGAAAACCCGTTATGCCAAGCCGTTTGAATCCGTCGAAGTGTTGATCCCCTATTCAAAAGGCATGGATCGGTTTTCCGGTTTGTTTGACCTGTTCGAAAAAACGGTGTTCACCAAGGAGGGTAATCGTTACAAATACATCAGCAATGACGGGGCCGAACATAAGCTGTTCCGAAAACACATGACGCCGGAATTCCTCAGCATGGTAATGGATGAATGGTCGGATGCCAAAGTGGCGCAGGCCGTCGTGGTGCCCGCAGAAGAGAGTATCGATGAAGACTAAACCGGGCCGGGGACATACATAGCCTCGGCCTGAGCGGGCGGTGCGTTCAGGCCTGAATTTAGGATGCATTATGACGAGTGAAGCACAACTGGTTTTAGCGGTATGGGAGGCGGCACGCGATCACGTGCCGCACAACAAACGTGCGGCGATTGCCGAAGATATTCTTTATGCTTTTGTCGATTTTGGCTTCGAAGCCGAAGAAATTTCGAGTATTGTCGATGAGGACCCTAGTTTAGCGGCGGCGTTCGGCCAAGTATTCCCCGATGAGGACGATGATGAACAGGAGGAATTGTGATCTCATGGTATCGGCGGATCATTCAGGCGCAGGATGGCGGCGATGATGTCATCCTGGATGCCTGCGAGGCGTTCGAGCAGCAATATGCCGAGGCGGTGGCCGAGATCGATCTGGCGGCGATGCGCGGCACCCGCGTCACCGAGTGGCAAAAGCGTTTGCCGGGGATCGTCGGCTACCGTTACGGGCAGTTGGAGGAGATCAATGACATAATCGGTTATCTGGAGATTCGTGATACCGAGGTGCGCGGATTACGCCGCCGTCACTATCTGGAGCATTACGAACGCACTCTGGCGATCACCACGGTGGAAAAATATGTGGACGCTGATGCGGCGGTCATCGCGCTAAGACTGCTGCGCAGCCATGTCTTGAATATCCGCAACAAGTTTACCGCCTTGTTCAAACAGCTTGAAATGCTCCATTATCAACTCATCAGTCTGGCCAAAAGTTTGGCCGCTGGGGTTGATGATGCGATCATGTAACCGCCTTCCGAAAGTGCTTGACAAAGCCGGTAAACACGCTACGATACGGCAAGGAGGGTTGCCACTTGGTCGATGTTCATAAGGATATTTTTGCTGCGAATTTGAACCGGTTGATGAGGCGGTTCCGATATACTAATGCCGCGCTCGGCCGCCATCTCGGGGTGTCCCGTCAGATGATGCGGAACTATCGGCATGGCGAGACAGTGCCAACCGAAGCGACATTATTGTCGCTGATGCAGATATTCAAATGCACCCGCAGTGACTTGATCGACATTGATAAGGACATTTTTGCTGCGAATTTGGACCGGCTGATGACGCGGTCTGGTTACAGCAATGCCGCGCTCGGCCGCAATCTCGGGGTGTCCCGCCAGATGATCTGGAACTACCGGCACGGCGGGACGGTGCCGACCGAAGAGAAGCTAACCCTGTTGGTGCAGATATTCAAATGCCCCCGCAGCGAATTCATCCTGGTCCATCCGGCCGATCCGATGCTGTCCTTGCCGCGTTGGGCCAAGCGGGAGGCGATCCCCTATGCGCGCGCAGTTGATCTGTTCAAACTGGGTATCTTAGAGGGTGCCGTGATCACGCCGCATCAGGTGTTTATCCCGCCCGATATCCATGCGCCAGCACAGAGTAAACGGTTGGTGTTGCTGGCTAAACGCCGACCGAAATGGGTCGAAGCATTCACCAGCAATTTCGGGGCCTATATGGTTCTCTATAACATTGAGAACCATGAGGTGGCGAAATCGTTAGGCGTGAGCGTGGGGGCCGTTGCGAAGTGGCGTAGCGGGGTCAGTTATCCGACCGTCAGCAAGCTGCCGCTCATCGCGAAACTGCTCGGCTGTTCGTATGACGATCTCATGTCCCGATCGTCTCTGGGATACCGGGATGCCGAAAAAATCGAACAAGTTGCCGCCTGAGGTTCGGTTGCCGGGCAAACCGCACCGATAAAACGAGACAGCGGCGGCTGATAGGTGTGGCATGGCCCCCAGATGGCCTGCTAGGGCCGTGGGAGGCATCGCCCAGGCCGCTAAACGGTTTTAAGCCACCCCCCTAGCCATTTCAGCCAAGCGACCTCACGGGTCATCTGGGGGCCTCTGGTGGCACGGTCCCAAACGTGGTCGTGATCGACACGCGGCTGCCTACATATGGAAATTGAGGTGGCCGCCTAGCTTTTTTAGGAACTGCATGTATATTGATGCATTGCTCGATCGTCGGAACGATCGTATTCGACTGGTTTTAGCCGATAACTACAGCCGGATTTATCAGGACGTCCCGGCGTCCTACGTGTTCTATTATGAGGACGCCAACGGCTCGCACCGGTCGATCTATGGGCATCCCTGCAAGAAGTTGACGTGCCCCAGCAGCCACGTATTCCGCACCAAGTTGGCGGAGAAGCGGGCCGAGAAACGGCGGATATTCGAGTCCGATATCAATCCGGTGTTTCGCTATCTGGCGGAACACTTCAAGGATGCTGCCATCCCGCTGCTGAATGTCGGGTTTTTCGATATTGAAGCCGATTACCATACCGAGCGTGGCTTCGCGCCAACCGAGAATCCATTTAACGCGGTGACCGCGATCTCGCTCTATCGCTCGGCCGACCGCAAGCTCCTGAGCTTCGTGCTCTGTCCGCCGACTGTCGATGCCGAAACCGGGCAAGTGATCGCCCAGGCATTTACCGATACGCAGTTGTTTTTCGATGAGCGCAAGATGCTGGAAGCGTTTCTTGACGCAATCGAGAACGTCTCGTGTCTCGTGGGATGGAACTCGTCGGAATACGATGTGCCGTATCTGGTCAATCGAATTCGGCGCGTCATTGATCGTGACGCCACGCGACGCCTTTGCTTGTGGGATGAATTGCCGCAGGATCATGTGTATCAAAACAAGTTCAAAAAGACGATCAAGAGTTATGAATTGGTTGGTCGGGTGCATTTGGACTATCTTGAATTGTATCGTAAACACGCGACTGAGCAGAAACAATCCTATGCCTTGAATGCCATCGGTGAAGCCGAGGTGGGCGAGCGCAAAACCGCGTATGAAGGCACCTTGGACGATTTGTACAAAAAGGATTTTCAGCGATTTATTGAGTATAATCGGCAAGACGTTATGTTGATGGTCAAGATTGATGAGAAGAAGAAGTTCATCGAATTGGCCAATCAAATCGCCCATGCCAACTGCGTTTTGTTCAAAACCACCATGGGTACCGTGACCCTGGTGGATCAGGCGATCATTAACGAAATGCGTTCAATGGGTCGGGTGGTGCCTGATCGCAAGCCATCCGAAGATCGTTCAGCCAGTGAGGAAACAGCGCCTGCTGATGAGGATGACGAAGATGATGAAGAAGAACGCTCACCCGTGGTCGGGGCTTACGTTGCACAGCCTGTTGTGGGCCTGCATGCATGGCTTGCCTGTGCGGATATTAACAGTCTATACCCATCGGCCATTCGGGCATTGAATATGTCCCCAGAAACGCTGTTCGGGCAAATCCAGCCGATCGAAACCATGGCGCTTATACAGGAGCGGACCGCGAAACTTCCCGCCAATAAGCGGGCGGAAGCCTGGGAAGGCATTTTCGAGACCTTGGAAGTATCCCACATGCATGCCAGGGATGAAGCGGTGATGACGATCGATTTCTTCGATCTGGTTACGGATGGTGTGCACACGGTGCAAATGACCGGCCGGGAACTTTATGCCTATGTCTTCGACCCAGCCAGCCATGTCTGTGTCACTGCCAATGGGACCTTGTTTCGGACCGATGTCGAGGGGATGATCCCGACGCTGCTGGCAAAATGGTACGCTGAGCGCAAGGTCCAGCAGAAATTGTCCAAGGAGTTTAAAGCAAAAGCCGAAACTGCCGACAGTGCCGAGGCGAAGGCAAGCTATCTGGCGCAAAGCCAACACTATCATTTTCTTCAGTATGCTTCGAAGATCAGATTGAACGCGTTATACGGGGCGTTACTCAATCCGCATTGTCGATTTAGCGATCCGCGTATGGGCCAATCTACGACGTTGTGTGGCCGGGTCATCGTCAGACACATGAATGCCACGATCAATCAGACGATCACTGGCACGTATGCTCATTGCGGCGGACCGATCATATATGCGGACACGGACTCATGCTACTTCTCGGCTTACGAGAGTTTGAAGAACGATTCAAATCATATCGGCTTCGCCTGGACCGCAGACAATGTGATCGCCCTGGCCGATTTGGTTTGTGATGAAGCCAACAAGACCTTTTCCGATTTCATGCAACGCACATTCAACACCGGCCACGAACGCGGATCGATTATTCGGGCCGGTCGTGAATTGGTTGCGTCGCGCGGTCTGTTCATCAAGAAGAAGAAATATGCCGTGCTAGTCATCGACAAAGAGGGCGAGCGGTTCGACACTGGCGGCAAACCGGGCACCTTGAAACCGACCGGTTTAGAGATGAAACGCGCCGATACGCCAAAGTTTATGCAGGTGTTTCTCGAAGACCTATTGATGCAAATTTTGACCGGCGTGGATCAAACCGCGATGTACGAGGCAATCCGCGTCTTCCGGGGAGCGTTCAAAGAACGGCCGGGATGGGAGAAGGGCAGCCCCAAGCGGGTGGCTAATTTGGCGGCGTTTGGAGCCATGCTGGACGGCGGCATCAAGCTGGGCATGGGGGAGCGCAAGCGGCCGAAGGACAAGCCGGTGCCGGGCCATGTGCGGGCCTCGCTGAACTGGAACAAGCTGCGCGAGATGCATCAAGACTGGCATGTCGCGGCGATTACTGATTCGGCGCGTATTGTCGTCTGTAAATTAAAATCGAACAGTCTGGGCATGACCTCTATTGCATACCCGGTAGACGAACCCCACCTACCGGCTTGGTTTCGCGATCTGCCCTTTGATCACGCAGCCATGGAAGACACCGTGATCGACGCGAAACTGACCAATCTGGTCGGCGTCCTGCGGTGGGATTTGTCGGAAACCAAGACAACCAGCGGAGGCGAGTTCTTCGCGTTCTAAATTGTTTTATTACCACATCCAGCGGTAACTTGGCTTTTATCTGAGAAGGTATTTCATGCGCTTAAAGCTTGCGGATATGTTGAAACAGGTGGGTGGCTCGTTCGATAAGGTCCGGATCACCGGCACCCCGAGTTCCACCAAAATCGAGGGCAACAAGGATAAGGTGTTGTTCGTGGTGGGCTTGATGAAAGAGCCCATCGAGGAATTTTCGGATGGCGATTTTGGCATGGGCGATCTGGCGATCCTCAGTGGCTTGCTGAATTTTCCGTCATACAAGGCGCCGAATGCGACCCTGACAGTACATCACGCGGATGGCAGTGTGGGGGATTACGTCAGTCAATTCGTCTTTCGGGATGAGCATGGGTCAACGACGAGCTACAAAACCATGGCGCCGCGTTTGGTCGGCGATCAAGCACAGATCGCCACCATTCCTTGGGATATCGAAGTGGCGCCAACCCGTGCCAAGATTGCCGAATTCACGGCACACGCCCAATTGCTGTCGGCCGTTGATAACAATTTCGGTGTGAAGATCGAGAACGGCACGATGTTTTTGACCATCGGGTCGGCCTCCGGAGCGTCCGGCGTGGCAGGCAGCCATACCGCCACCATCGCGTTTGCAACCGGCATTGATTCCAAATATGCCGCGCCGAAGGTGGTGTTCAATACCAGTCATCTGCTGACCGCCTTGAAGAATGCCGGGAGTGCGCCAGTCAAGGTGCGGTTCTCCAACAAGGGCATCGCAGGCGTCTCGGTGGAAACCGAGTTGGCGACCTACGACTACTTCATGCGCGCGAAGGAAATGTAATTACTTGGGCACCGGTTGATCCCGGTGCCCAACGCGCCTTTGTCCGCCGGATATATGGTTGATTACGTATGGGAAAGTACATGGCTAAAAAGTTGATCGCCTTTCGGTTTCTCCCCGCTGCGTGGGGGTTGCATGGCTCGGCCTTTGCCGAGGCTGAAATCAATTATCTCTATCAGGGCCAGGAGCGAGATGAACGGTTAGCCGGAGTTCGCTTTATGCCGGAATCCCGCGAATATCGCCGCACGATGATCGAAATCGCCTATCGGTACGAGACGATCGACAGCCTGGAATGTCGTCGGCAGCTTCTCGGGGTGGAGCACACCGGCCTCGATCTGCAAGATGCGCTGATCGATCTCGACTGTGAATTTGGCAAGCTCTCTGCCTATGATGCAGCAGTGCAGAAACTTTACAAGCGCACCGCCAGTCCTGAGGATAATCTGGCTTTCGCGCTCGGGAAGTTGGACATCGACCTCAAGTTTCAGCGGATCACGCGCCCGGAGTTTGAGAAGCAAGGGGCGACGCTGCGCAATGAACCCTGGGTCAACGTGATCAATGCGAGCTTCAATCCAAAGGAGGGCATTAACGGCGTGTATTTTGAATTTGACTGGAATGCGCAGTGGATCGAGTTCCTGCGGATCAACGGTTATATTGGCCACACCGACGAACAGATTGTTGATGACTGGTTCGCCGATGTTTGCCGCAGCCATGTCCAGACCGAGATGGCGCAGCGATGAAGTATGCGGTGGTAGACCTTTCGAATTTGTTCCATCGTGCCAGACACGCGGCGATGACCGATACGCGCGGCAAAGTCGGCATGGCGCTGCTGATTTTGTTTCGCAGCCTGCGGACGATCACGCGAACCCTAGGCACCGACCATATTGTGTTTGCGGTGGATCAGAGCAGTTGGCGCTATGGCGTTTATCCCGGCTACAAAGCGCGGCGTAAACTGACCCGCATCGAGGCCCCGCCGACCATCCAGGCCGAGGATCAAATGTTCTTTGGTGCGCTACAAGAGCTTGTGACCTACTTGACCGATTCCACCCGCTGCACCGTGCTGTGCGCACCGGATATCGAGGGTGATGATTTCGTCGCCCGCTGGGTCTGGCAGCACCCGGACGATGATCACGTGATTGTTTCCGGCGATTCCGATTTCGTGCAGTTACTCGGACCCCATATCCGCATCTATGATGCAATCAATCAGCGGCTCATCGGCCCCGAGGCGATCACCGATGAGAAGGGCCGCACCCTAGAGTTCAGTGTCAATCCAAAGGACGGCAAGATCAAAGTCGGCAAGCCGATGCGGGATTTCATTCCGGAAACCGCGTGGTGGCGGAAAGCGTTGTTCATCAAATTGATCCGAGGCGACACGGGGGATTCCATTTTCGCGGCGTTTCCGGGAGTGCGCTATGAAGGCAAGACCTGTTCGATCCGCGCCGCCTGGGAGGATCGTGCGGATCAGGGCTATGACTGGAATAATCTGATGCAGCAGACGTGGGACAAGCTGGTGGGTGTCGCCCCCACGGGCGAACGCTTGGTCGAAACGGTTCTTGTTCAAGATCAATTTCGCCAGAACGAGAGGCTGATCGATCTGACCCAGCAGCCGCCCGCGATTAAGGCGCAGATGGATGCCAGCATTGGCGCGGCGATCACCAAACCGGCGCCGATGCAGATCGGCATTGAGTTTTTGCGGTTTTGCAAACGCCAAGACTTGCCCAGCCTGATGAAAGAGGCGGAAGATCACGTCGGCTATCTCAATGCGGGGTACGATGTATCGGTGCTTGCCACGGCGTAGCTCGCCGGACCGGCACTAAATATCGCCGGTCAGTCGAAGGAACGCCCGATGAATGTCGAGATTTACTCCAAGACAACATGCCCCAGTTGTCAGCGTGCCAAAGCCTACTTGGAGCAGCACGGAATGTCATATTCTGAGTATGTGTATGACGATCATCAAGAGCGACAGGCGCTCTACGATCGCTTCGGATTGGTCGGCACACAACGCACCGTGCCGCAGATTTTCGTCGCACAGACCGGGATTTTGGAACGAATCGGCGGCTATAGTGACCTGCTTAACAGCGATTTGGTGTCCCGACAGTCAATGGGTGATCTCGACCAGGAGTTTTGAACATGCCTGAAATAACGGATAAATTCGGCGTAACGTTGATCTTGCCCCTGTGCGCCTTCTCGGCCGAACTGGCGCGAGACACGATTCATACCATGTTGATGGACATTGATGCGCGGTTGACCGAGCAGGGCGCCCCGGAGAATAGCCATGCGCGCTCCGGTCTGATGATGGAAAACGCGCTGAACGTGTCGAAAATGGTCGCCAATGATGAAATCGATCATACCGATGGGGTCTCGGACATCGCCTGGAGTTTCATCTACGCGTTTGCCAAAGCGGTTGGCTTTGAACAAGTGGATGTGGTGCGCGGCTTAACCGGCAGCTTCGTGAAGGATCATCTGTCTATGGTCCCGTGTCTGGGTGAGCTTGAATTCCAGATGGAGTCAGCCACGCTGCAACGTCATATGGCCAATCACAGCGACACCGATGAATGGGATATTGATGCTGGGCAGATGCCAACACTGCACTGAGGGGAGCCTACATACCGGTTTGAGGTATTGACATGGCGCTCTATCCGTACTCGACCGTGCAGCCTGCCGAAGCCGCCTTGGCCGCGATCGCGATCCCATCCGGCTGCATGGTGGTGATCCCGGTTGATATGACCGTGCGGCAGGTGATGCAAATCATTTTGCGGCAGGTCTCGCAAACGGAGGATTTTTGCCTCCGAGCGTGGATCAGTCTGCGTCCTGGCGGCCCCTCCATCGGCACCTTCATCACCATGCCGGTTGCGGTGTTCACCCCCGCACCGCTGATCATCTACGTCGGTGAGATGGACCTGCCGATGAATTGCTATCCGGTTCAGGTGGTGCCAGGAACTTATACTCTGAACATCCAAAATCTGATCAATCAAGCAACTGCCGTGGCGTATTCTAGCATAGATTCCTGATCGTGCTTGAAGGTATATACGGCGTTCAGGAGACCCATCATGAACACCGCACGCCCACCATCTGATGAACCGGAATCCTCGGCGCCTGATGTTCCGTCTGGCGGCAGTTTCCCGCCGCAATCGTTCAGCGATCCCCCCGAGGAGAATGACGCCACCATTCATCCGCGATTGGGGGTGTATTACCGCCTCTCGCTAACCGGCCACAAATTGTCCGAATTGGTGGCGATTGTGCCGGAAATTCCAGACCTTGCGGTGGCGATGCAAAACACGTCAACCGGGTGCTGGGCGGCCTTTACGAGCACCCGCACCTCGGTGCGTATCGCCGCCCAGGTGCATCTTCCGAATGTCATGGAAATCGTCGATCAGACTGGCCGTCGTCTTTGTTTTAAGTAAGACGACGAGTGCAAGTTTGAACGCTCTTGTCGAATGGACCCCAATGAGTATGTTTTTCACAGCCGACACCCATTTCAGCCACGCCAAGATCATACAGTATTGTAATCGGCCATTTGCTTCGGTTGAAGAAATGGACAAGGAGTTAATTGCTCGCTGGAACGAGACGGTTGCCCCCAACGCAACCGTCTATCATTTGGGCGACTTTGGTTTCTTCCCGCACGTCGAAGACGCGGATCGATTAACCCGTCAATTGCATGGTACAATTCATTTGATTGTCGGCAATCATGACAAAAAACCCACGCTTGATGTGAAACGATGGGCCTCGGTCAAAGATTACCTGAGTTTTAAAATCAACAAGCGGCGGATCGTCATGGGCCATTATCCGTTTCGTTCATGGCGGGGATCGAATGGCGGTTCGATCAATCTGCACGGCCATGAGCATGGCACCATGACGCCGTTCGCTAATCAGGTTGATGTGGGGGTGGACGCGTGGGATTTTCGCCCGGTGGCGATCGAGCAGATCATCGCCCGGCTGACCCTGACGCAACCCGCCGAGGCGAATTTGACCGAGCTTTTGTGCGATTAGCCGCCTGATCAAGCGTTTATTATTTGAATTTGCCGGTGCCGCCCGTGGTGCCGGTAAAGGCGTTTATGCGTTCATACTTGGCTGAAGCCCCGGCTCAGCTACCAGTGAAGGGACATTTTCCTGTTTAAATCTTGACGGCGGCTGCATCTCTTTGTAGGAACTTACGCGTAACTTGCCGGGAGGCGATGCATGTGTGAGTCGCTTGGGAGGCCGATGGTGCAAGAACGGCCGGACCGCGTCAACAAGCGGATAGAAGACATCATTTTGTCACTTCTGTTTTTGCTGGCCGGTGGGTTGGTGTTGTTCGCGCTTATCGCTCTGGCCATCAAACTGGAAACCCCCGGACCGGTTTTGTTCCGGCAAACCCGACGCGGCAAAGGGACTCTGCATTTTCGGGTGCTGAAATTTCGCACCATGACGGTGACTGAGCATGACGCGTGGGCCGAACGTCAGACGGTGCGCAATGATCCGCGCGTCACAAGGGTCGGCGCCTTCCTGCGGCGGCATAGTCTCGATGAATTGCCGCAGTTTTTGAATGTTCTCGCGGGTCATATGTCCATCGTCGGGCCGCGTCCGCATGCGCTGGGCACCAACATCGATGGTGTGCCATTGGAGCAGCTTTCGGAATGCTATTTGGATCGCTACAAAGTCAAGCCCGGCATCACCGGCTTGGCCCAGGTGAATGGGTGTCGCGGCAATCTCGACACCGTTGCGAAGTTGAATCTACGACTCTCCTACGATATCGACTACATCCACCAGCAGTCGATCCGCTTTGATCATCGGATTCTGATTAAGACCGTGTTATGTCTGTTCAAGGACAAACATGCCTACTGAAACTGATATTGCCGGGGGCGACGCGCCAAGCCGGATCACGGAGAGCCTATTGATCGCGGGTCTCCGCGTTGATCTGATACCTGACTTGCAAGCGGTGGTCGAGGAATCGACCGCCGCTTTGCGCCATCAGGTGTCCTGGTTGATGACGTTCGTCAATCCTGGCTCGGCCGGGGTGGTGCACCGCCACCCCAGTTTCGCCGCTGATTTGCGGCAATTTGATTTAGTCGGAGCCGATGGCATCGCAATGGTGAAAACCATGCGCTGGCTGCTCAGGCGACCAAGGATCGCGCGGATCAGCTTTGATTCAACCTCGCTGGCGCCGCCAATATTTAGCTTGGCCAGTCAGGAGGGTTACCCCGTGGTGCTGTGCGGCGGTGTTCCAGGGGTTGCGGAGGCCGCCGCCGCATCGATCCGAGAATTATATCCTGATCTCAAGATCATCGGCGTGTTCGACGGCTTCGGCGATCCGGTGCAACTTGTATTCGATATCGTAAAATTGAACCCCCGGATTGTCATTTGTGGCATGGGTGCCTTGCATCAGGAACTGCTTCTGTTAAAGCTGCGGGATCACACATGGTCCGGCATTGGGTTTACCTGTGGTGGGTATTTGGATCAGCTTTCCTCTGGCTTTTCCTATTATCCAGCATGGGTTGACCGGCTGGATATTCGCTTTGCGTATCGGTTCTACAAGGAGCCGCGTCGCCTGTGGCGCCGGTATGCGTTAGATTATCCACGGTTCTGGGCCAACGCGCGTGGATATAGTGTCATCAATCGAGAGGGCAAAGTTTAATGGATGGGTTCGGTGCCACATACGGAAACGGCGGTGCAGAAAGTGATTTTCTGCCGAAGACTCTGGCTAAGCTGCGGCGGCACGGGGTGTTCATCACATCGTTTACCCTGCTGCTGTCAGGCGTGTTAGGGGTCGGCATCCAATTCCTCCCCAAGACCTATGAGGGTGTTGCCTCGGTCGAGGTCCAAAGCCAGACGCCACAAGCGGTGTCTCGCGATATCGTGAGCGGCGATCAGGTTTTCACGGATGAGACAGCAGGCACCGAGTTGGGGATTTTCAAATCCCACGAGTTGCAGATCGCGGTGATCAGGAAACTGAACCTGCTGCAAGTCCCGGAATTCAACCCTGACCTGAAGCCGGACGCCTACAGCCTCGATAAATTGCTCGGGCAATTGGCGGCGAGTCCGATTGGGCAATTTCTTCCGGCCGACTGGATGCCCGCACAAAATGTGGTGACCGATGAGAAGGCGACCTACGATACATTGCAGACTTTCAATAAGCTCGTCAAGGTCACGCCAGTCACACACTCGAAAATCATCCAGATCACCGCTTCGTCGCATGATCGCGTCTTGGCCGCCAAGGTCGCCAATGCGGTGGCTCTGGAATATATCGCGACCCATCTGCGGCTGAAGGCCGAAGCCTATGATCAAGCCCATAATTTTACCGACAAGCGGGTGCCTGAATTGCGCCAACTGATGGTCGAGAAGACCGCCGCAGTGGACCGTTTCCGGGAAAAAAACGGCCTTGTCTCCGGCCAGTATGGCGCGATCTTGCGGGAACGTCTGACCGAAGCCACGAAGAATTTGGTGGATGCGCGGGCCGCTCTGCAACGGGCACAGGCCAGTCTCGATGTGTCCAAAAAAGCCAATCCGTTGTCGGTGCCAGAAGTGATCGCATCGCAGACTATTCGTGATCTGCGGCTCGAAGAATCCAAGGTGGCTGAGGAAGGCGCCTACGCCGGGACCACGTATCAAGCGCGCTGGGGCACCAAACAGGCGGCTGTCGAAGCGCGGATCAATGAGGAGGCGCGTCGGATCATCGCCAGCCTGCCGCAGACGGTTCTGGCGGCACGGGCCAACGTCGAGACACAAACCCAGGCGGTTCTGGAATTGCAAACTGAGGTCGGCGTGATGGAAACGGCGCAGTCACAGCTTGCCAGTCTGCAAAATGACGCGGCGTTGGCGACCAAACAGTATAATGACTTTGCCACCCGTGCGCTCGAAACCAATCCCGATGTGGCCTACACAGCGGTGAATGTCCGCCTGCTATCGGCTGCGGTCGTGCCATATAAGGCGTCTTTTCCGAACAATCTGATCGTAATGCCAGTGGTGTTCATCCTGTCATTTTCGGTGATGGCCGGAATTGCGTTGATGCAGGAGCGGCGGGTCGGGTTCCGCTCGGTCGATGAATTGCGCGATCGGTTTGACTTGGAGGTGATCGGGCGTATTCCGTTGCGCCGGACCGGAGCGCGGTCGCAAATCTACGACAATGCTATCGAAGAATTGTGCACACGGGCATTCCCCCCGTTCAAACTCGGCACCCGGAAAACGATTTTGGTCACCTCGGTATGGCCGGACGAAGGCAAGACCACGATCGCCAACGCATTGGCCAAAGCAGCGGCGGCACGCGGGGTTTCGGTGGTGGTGGTGGGGGCTGATCTGCGCATGGCGCAAAAGGGATGGGCGGGCAAGGCGATGCCAGACCAGGGTCTGGGCGAGGTGCTACGCAATAAGGCGTCTCTGGGGGATGTTTTGGTGCGGGTGGACGGTGTGGATGTGATACCGGCCGGGGTTGCCATGGCCAACCCGACGCATTTGCTGGCGCTGCCGACCTTGCCTGCCCTGATCAAGCAGCTTCAAGAGACTTACGCGTTTGTAATCATCGACTCGCCACCGGCCGGAGTGGGCGGCGACACATGGTCATTGTCCCACTTTGCCGAAGAAGTTCTGCTAGTGGTAAAATACGGCGACACTGCCGATGAAGATGTGATGTCTTCGTTTCCGAGCATTCATGCCGCCCGCAAGGATATCAAAGTCGTGCTGAATATGATGCCGATCGGGGGCGCCGCCCACGATGAAATCGCGTATTCCGCCCGTATGCTGTCTCACTACAAGCCGCAGAAAGCCATCCACTAATGTATCCTGCCGTGTGCAATCTCCAGGGCGCCTCCCTCGTGAAGGTGGCCCTGGGGTGGCAAGTGGTGGGTATCGTGTTGATGTTTGCCCATGTTTTGCTTTGCCGGGAAAGCATCGTTCTCTATCCGGTGATGACCGGCTTGATGGCATGGCTATACTACCGGACCCGTCTGGGCGGGACGGTGGTGTTCTTCCAGGTTCTGCTGTTCCAAAACATCATTCTGTCGTGTCTCTCGATGGATATGGATTACACCACCTACACAGCATTGCAGGGCACCAACTTTGTCATGCTGGCGGCGATGGCGCTTATCGGGGCCACCCGCATGGCCCCGCTGTGGCGTGTTCATCGCACCATCTTGATTTCGCTGCTCATCGCGTTCTCGGGTCTGCTGGTCTATTTGGCCTATGGCATGGCGACTGTGCCAGCGACCTCGGCCTTGGTCTATCTGCGCGAATTCGCCTCGCCCCTGCTCGCGGTCGTGATTGGTATCGATGTTGGGCGAACCTGGAGTTTTCGGACCATCGGGCTGTGCTTTCTGTATAGTTCGGTGCTGTCCTTGGTGCTGAGCGTGGTCGAGTATTGTTATCCGATCGACTTCTACGGCGCGATCGAGGCCGTCAACTACTACCAGCTAAAATATTCCCAAAATCCGAGGACCAACATTTTCTACACGCCGGACGATGTGGTGTTGAACGAAACCGCGACATTGTTCAACCTCACAGGAACCGAAACAACCGGCGCTAGCTGGAACAATTTCCGCTTTGGCGGAACCGTCATGCACCCGATTTCGTACGCCTATCTGCTGGCCCTGATCGGTCTGCTTTCGGTGAGCCTGAAACAGGCGCCTTGGCTGTTCGTCATTGTGCCAATGCTTTTGCTGATCGGCGTCAAGGGGGCCTCGATTCTGCTGATCGCGTGCCTCGTGCTGTATTATGTCTGGATCACGGTCCGCAACGCGAAACTGTTAGCGATAACCGGCTTGCTCATGGCGAGTGTCTACATTGCGTCGGGCATCTATCTGGGCATCCAGAACCAGGATTTCCATGTGATCGGGTTTCTGGGCGGGGTTGATTCGCTGATTGCGATGCCGTGGGGACATGGCATTGGCGCAGGCGGGAACATGTCGAGCAGGGCGGCCTCGGGCTTCCATTGGACCGGCAGTGGCGGCTTTCAATCAGCCGGAGCGGATTTTGCTTTGGAGTCGGCGGTTGGCGTGCTGTTTTACCAGATGGGCGCGGCGTCGATCGTCATTTTTGCCGTGTTCCTGGTGCTGTTGGCGAAAGCTCCGCTGGGCGGCGGTTCGGCGCGCTTCGTGCTGCCGCATCGGACAGACCTGATGTTTTTTGCCCTGGGTGCCGTGGCGGTGAATGGGGTGTTTCAGGAAGAAGCTTACGCGCCCTATGCGGCCGGAATGATATTGCTGTGCTGCGGGGTGATCATCGGCAATGGGCGGCGCCATAGCATGTCGGAAGCATCGTTCGCGCGAACGTACCGGAGTGTGGCACGTTGAGATGGCCATTTGCGGCCCTTGCAGGGCTGCTGGGGCTGGGTGCGATGGCGCAGGCTAGCACCGTGCCACCGCAACGCTTGGAGGTCCTCTCACGCGGCGCTAACGTCACTTACGTGTATGAACGCAAGGGCGATCTGTCGTTCGATCTGCAAACCTTGCAGGCGGTTGGGTTTCGGCATGTGCGGGTGTTCGTCGATGAGAGCGATCTGCACCAGCCGCTCTATCGCGACAAGCTTGATCGGCTTATTCATCAGGCGGTCGGCCGCCAGATGGGGATCATCGTCTGTCTGATCTCCAAGCAGCATCCCTGGCAGGATGGAACGGATGTCGAGCCGGTATGGACCGAGGCATGGCGTCAATTGGCGGATCGCTATAAAACCATTTCGCCGACTTATTTGTTTTTTGAAATGGCCAATGAACCCAGCATCACCGATGGGCAGCGCTGGGGCGCCATCCAAGAGCGCCTGCGGGCGATGCTCCGATCGATCATGCCTGATCACACCTTGCTGCTGACCGGCAGTCCAACCTCAATGGTGTGGTCTCTCCCGCCATTGAGCGCCGATGAAAACGTCGTCTACACATGGCACTTGTATCAGCCGATGGCTTTCTCGCACCAGGGGGCGGATTGGATACCGGAATTCAAACGCTATCGGGGCCTGCAATATCCGCCAAATCCGGATAATATTCGTGATTTGACAGCTTCGGGAACGGATCAGCGCTTGAGCCAATATGCCGCCGAGGGCGCGACAATGATGCCGCGTGAAATCGCGGCTAGTCGGCAATGGGCCGAGACCCACCACGCCGCGTTAATAGTCGATGAATTTGGCGTCTATTCAGCAGCGCCGGTCGCCTCTCGGGCCACTTGGTTGCGCCAAGCGCGCGAGCAGATTGAAGCGGCACATGAGGGATGGACGATTTGGGAGTATCAAGGTGGTTTCGGGATCGCTCCGTTTTATCCCGGCTCGCCGATTTTGCACGCACTGGGACTGGAAAAGTAGCCCTTCGACTCCTCGAAGTTTTTGCTATAGGTTGGAATTGAAATCGAACCTGTGGCGTTGAGCTTTTGGAGTATCAGCCAGTGCACCATCCCGATGATCTGCCGCATTCGTGGCGCGTTTCATCCTTACTGTCGCTGCCAATCGGCTTGCTGGCGGTGTTTCTGTTCTGCATACCTGGATTGTTGAATGGCTCGCCGCTGATGTATCCCGATACCCGGTCGTATTTTATGGGCGGCCGGGCTGCGGTGGATAAAGTCCATGCTGTGGTCATTCATCTGCTCCATCTGAATGCGCTGGTGGATTCGCCTGATGCTCTTGTGCAACAGGCACGGGGGGTTCGCTCCGCTTACTATTCACTTTTTACCTATCTGCTGACGATCGGCGGCAGCGTCTGGGCCGTGATTGTGGTCCAAGCGATCCTCTGCACCTGGGTCATTTGGATGATCCATCGGACGTTCCTCCGCGCTGATGAGGTGCCAGTACGGATGCCAAAGGTCTTGGTGGCGATGACGCTCCTGACCAGTCTGCCGTGGACGGTGTCGTTTATGATGCCGGATATTTTTACCCCCCTGCTGGTCCTGACCTTGGGCTGTGTGTTGATCCAATGGTCTGTTCTACACCCCGGCCAGCGTCTGGCATTGCTGCTCATGGCAGGCCTGAGCATTGTCATGCACATCACCAATCTGCCCATGGCATTGGGGCTGACGCTGCTGATCGTGATCCTGCAATGGCGCCAGTTTCGCGCCCGTTTGGCAGCCTATGTGGCGATCTCCGGGGTGATGGCAGGGGCGACTGTGGCGATGCTGATTGTTGGCCTTGTGGGGTTTCATGAATGGTCGATCCAACCGCAAAGCCCGCCATTTCTGACCGCCCGTTCGCTCGATGATGGGCCGGGCAAGCTCTATCTGCGGGAGCATTGTCCGCAGCTTAATTTCGTGCTGTGTCGCTATCTCGACCGGCTCGATGTCGGCGCGGATGATTTCATCTGGCATGCGAATGGCGTGTATTCGGCGGTTTCGCCCGAAGATCAGGCGCAGATGCGGCGCGAGGACAAGCGGCTGTATTTTCTTGCCGCAGCGGAGCATCCATTGATGCAGATCAGTGCCATCGCGCAGGACACGGTGGATCAATTGTTGTCATTCACCTTACATGATTCGCGCGTCCCGAGTTTTGCCCAGTTCAAGGACGGCGACATGAAGCTTACGGTGCCGGAAAGTTTCCCCCCTTGGCTGGTCGCCTTATCTGTGATCGACTATATTGCGGTGGTGGCTGCCTGTTTGATCCTGCGATTCTTATGGGTCTTCGGGCGTCTGACACCGCCCGCCAAAACCTTGATCCTTGTGGTGAGCGTTGCCGTCGTCTTGAATGCGTTCGCCGGAGCGATGTCAATGCCAGCACCGCGCTACGAAGCGCGCATTATCTGGTTGCTACCGCTGATGGCGGCGATCTTTTGGCGGCTTTCTCCGGCCGAACTGTCAATTGAGGGAGTTGCTGCGTGATCCGGATGACCCAGCTAGGCCAGGATGTTTCACTCGAATCAGAGATGCCGGAGATCGCCGTGTTGATCCCGTGCTACAATGAAGCTCTGACCATTCATCAGGTGGTGATGGATTTTCGCACGGTTCTGCCGACCGCGAAAATCTATGTCTATGACAACAATTCAACCGATGGCACCGCGCTCCAGGCATCGACCGCAGGGGCGATCGTGCGGACCGAAACTTTGCAGGGCAAGGGCTATGTCGTGCGCCGCATGTTTGCCGATATCAATGCCGATCTCTACATCCTGGTCGATGGCGATGCCACCTATGAAGCCAAAGCGGCCATCGAGATGATCAGAATGATGCGCGCCGGACCCTTGGATATGGTCACAGCGGCGCGCAAGAGTGAAACCGCTGAGGCGTATCGGCGCGGCCATCAGACCGGCAATTGGGTGCTGACTGGCGCGGTGCGGTTGATTTTTGGCGCGCGTATCCTCGATGTGCTCTCCGGCTATCGGGTCTTCAGTCGGCGATTCGTCAAATCGTTCCCAGCATTGGCGACCGGCTTTGAGACCGAAACCGAATTCACCGTGCATGCGCTGGAATTGCACATGCCGATCGGCGAGCTTGCCACGGTCTACGGAGCACGACCGGAAGGCTCAACCTCGAAATTACATACCATCCGAGATGGCATCCGGATCGTCAAAACCATTGCCGATCTGGCGCGATCCGAGCGCCCGCTGCAATTCTTCGGGGCATTCGGCGGCGTTCTGATTGTCCTGGGCATGGCCTTCGGTCTGCCAGTCATCTCCGAATTTCTACACACGGGCCTCGTCCCGCGCTTTCCCACCGCGATCCTGGCGGTCGGTCTGGTGATCCTCTCCTTTTTGGCCCTGACATGTGGCCTGATCCTCGATTCGGTGGCGCGCGGCCGTCGCGAGGTTAGGCGGCTAGCTTATCTCGCATTACCGCCGATCGCTAGCCAACCCTGACGACTCGCTTTCCAGGGTGATGCGGGCATCTGTTGGAAACGTGTTCGCAGTTGCGGAATAGTTGCTTGCACACGCATTACGCGTCCGCCTAAGCTCGCACACAAGAAGCTGATCGTTCACAGATGCGTGTGTTCCAACCGCTTAGCCGGATGACCTCGTTAGTCTGCTATCGCTTTTGGAATGGCACCCGATGTTGACCCTCCGTCGCCTGCTGGAATTTTGTTGGCTGATCGTCGATCAGGCCGTATTCGCGCTCAGCAATTTCGCCATGAACGTGCTGTTTGCCCGATGGCTGAAACCAACCGACTATGGGTTGTTCGCGGTTTCGTTCACCGGCTACCTGTTCCTGACGGTGATCCATTGGGGGGCATTCCTGGAACCACTCTTGGTCTTGTCGGCGCAAATCAGCGCGGACCGGCGCCGCTCCTATGTGGTCACCCTTGGTCTCGTCCATGTCCTGATGATCCTTGCAGCCATGATCATCAGTGGCGCGGTGTTCGCCCTATGCAGCCATCTCGGCAGTCCGGATACGGGCTGGGCGGTCGTCGGGGCCGGGATCGGCGGATCAATGATGCTGATGCTGATCACCGCAAGACGCCTCTGTTTGGTGTTTCTCTCGCCCCGCATCTCGGCCACTGTCGGGGTGGCCTACTGCATCGGTGTCCTGGGGTCGGGATCGCTGCTGGTGGAATATGACCTGTCCTGGTTCAACTTGTGGGAGCTTATGGGCTTTTGGTCATTGTTATGTTCCGGTCTGATCTTCCTGCTGCTGTATCTGCGAACCGAGGGCACCGAGCCATATCCGTTGCGGCGGCTGTTTGCCTTCCAGTCACAGTATGCTCCGGGCGCGATTGTCGCTTCGATCTGCAATTGGGCCAGTTTCGATGGCGTGTATTTAATCCTGGCTCACATGCTTGGATTGACGGCGGTGGCTCAAACCCGAGCCGTATTCACTCTGGCCAACCCCTTGGTGCACGTCAATCAGGCGATGCACGCCTCCTGGTTAGTGATGTTCTCAGAACAAGCTCGCGAAGGCCAAAAGCCGCCGATCTGGCGGATCGCTGGCTTGTATGGGGCGGCGATTGGCGGTCTGGTATTTATTCTATTTTGCACGGCCCGCCCGCTGGTAAACGTGGTTTATGGAGGCCGGTATCTTGAAGCCGCATGGCAGTTGCCCTTATTCGTCACCGTCATCGGCTTGACCGGCATCGCAGCCATGATCACCAGCTTATTCAAGTCGCGTGGCAGCTTATTGCAGGGGTTTTTGCCACAGGTGGTGAGTGCGGCGGTCGCGCTATCGGTGGCCGTCTGGTTGATCAAAAGCCACGGGCAGGCAGGCGCGATCTATGCGCTGATCAGCGGCAGTTTGTCTGCGCTGTTGACTGCGTCACTGACATTGTTGTTTTTTGGCCCTAAAGATGCCACAAGACCGCGTGATATTAACGAGCGGCAGCAGGAAAAGCGACCAAGTACGCGTTTCAGTCGAAGGGTGGTTCGTCTCTATGCAACATCTCGTCGAAGCGGTTCGTAGACAGGTCTCGACGCCCAATTTGATCGCCGTGGGCCTGTTATGGGTCACGGTGATCGGCTCGGTGCTGGTGAGTTATCGGGCCAGTGGCTTACCGCGCACATGGCGCGGTTTTTGGTTTCACGTGCTGCCGCCCGGAACACTGAGCCATCCATCGGCGCGCGCGGATATTTTGTTCTACATTACGCGGAAATTGGTCAATTTCGCCTTCTTTACACCAATGGTATTATCGGCCATTGGCATCGGAAAGGCCGTCAATGGACTCCTCAGTGCCGTGTTGCCGTTCCATCCGGCCACCCAGCCATTATCTACCGGCGGGTTGATCGGGTTCACCGCATCTATGTTTGTCGCCTATGATTTCTCGTACTATGTCTACCATAATGCCCAGCATCGGATTCCGGTGCTGTGGGAAATCCACAAGGTGCATCATTCAGCCGAAGTGATGGTCGGTGTCACCAAGGACCGAGTTCACCCGATCGACGATTTCATGAACCATGTGTGGGATGGCATCGTGACCGGTGTGGTCTATGGCGTTTGGCTGTTCTTCGGCACTGATCCGGTTGAATTGACCATTTTTGGGCTGAATGTCTACGTGTTGCGCAATCTCCTGATGTTGGATTTCACCCGCCACACGCACTACAAAATCAGTTTTGGTTGGCTGCTCGATCAGATCGTGATCTGTCCGCACTATCATCAACTGCATCACAGCATCGCCCCGCAGCATTGGGACAAGAATTTTGGATTGATGTTGACCATCTGGGATCGCCTGTTCGGCACGCTGGTCGTCCCGGAGCGGAACGAAGACTTCGTCTTCGGACTGACCGCTGAGGAACATCGGGACTATCGCGGCTGTTGGCGGCTCTATTCGCAGCCGATTGTGAAAATTTACCGCATGGCGGCACATCGGCTGGCGTCCGAGCGAAAGGTTGAAAGCGTACATGATTCGATTTGAAATCATCCACGACGCGAGTCGTTTCGACGCGGTTCGGGAGCCATGGCAGGCTCTGTGGACGGCCTATGATGGTGGCGTGTTTCAATCGCACGCCTGGATCAAAGCATGGTTGATGCACGCAGGTCCGGCGTTCCAACTGCGGATCGGGGTGGCGTGGCAGAATGATCGGCTGGTCGCGGTCCTGCCGCTCGCCATGCACCGATACTTCGGCTTGCGTATCCTCGAATGGGCCGCCCAATCGCTATCCGACTACTGCGATTCGTTTGGCGATCCGGCGAGCGTGACCAAGCTCTGGATGATGTTGCGATCGCGCGGGATCGATGTGATCCGGCTCAAAAACGTCGCACCGGAGGCCCAAGCGCGCAGCTTCCTGGCTGCGTCGCGACTCAACGCGATTGAAGATGATTGCTGCATGCTGATCCAGTCGCAATGGCCCGACGGCGCGGCATGGTTCCGGACATTGAATAAGAAAAAACGCAATAATCATGCCCGTGGTCTACGCATATTGGCGGCGATTGCGCCGACCAGGGTGGAATGCCACAGCACGGTGCCAGCCGGGTTGATCGATCATTTGGTAGCCTTGAAGCTGGCATGGCTCCGAGCCAATGAACTGTCATCACCTCTGCTTGAAAACGGCCCGGTTTTGCTCGCCGCGCTGGCCGAAGCATTGGCAGAGATTGGTAAACTCTGTATCGTGATAATTCGCTGCGGCGACGAGGTTGTGGCCGCATCCATCAATGCTGTCGAAAATGACCGTCTGTTGGCCTTTTTTGCTGCTTATGACCCACGGTATGACCGAGCCTCACCCGGTATACTACTGATGACCGAATACACGAAATGGGCCTTCGACAACGGCTTTACAGTAATTGATTATTTGCGCGGAGCAGAAAGCTATAAGTTTGAATTCGCCACCAAACAGGTCAACCTGACCAGCTTCGTTGGTGCGCGAACCCTTCGTGGCATAATCACCCTGGCACTGTATCGCATCGGCAACACCTGGAAAGAATCCCAGAAACCCCTGACCAAGCCCCTGGATTCAGGCGGCGCTTATTCTACAAAAGCAGGCACCTCGCGCATGGAGGACCCGATCCCGGCAAACTGATACGGCACGCATCAGAGTTCCCCAACTCAATCAAAACCCTTCTCGCTGGAGAGATGAATGACCGACGTGACTATTATCGGCGCGGGTCCTTATGGCCTGTCGATTGCTGCCAACTTGCGTCGTCGCAATGTGCCGATCCGCATCTTCGGACGCACCATGGCGATGTGGACGGATCATATGCCACGCGGCATGGTGCTCAAAAGTGATGGCTTTGCGACCAACTTCGGCGGCATGCCGTTGACCTTGGAAAAGTTTTGCGAGCGTACCGGGCGGCCATATGGCGATCTTGGCCATCGCACCCCGATCGCCGATGTGATCGCCTATGCGCAGGCGTACCAGCAAGAGTATATCGGCGAGATCGAGGACGATCATGTCGAGGCGGTCACGCCGTATGCCGGAGGGTTTCGCGTCCAATTGCGGAATCGTGACGAATATATTTCCAAAAAGGTCATTGTCGCCACCGGGTTGATGGGATTTCAGCGGTTGCCAGAAATTCCCGGCATGGACCCCGGACGCATGACGCATGCCTCGGCGCACCATGATCTGTCGATCTTCGCAGACAAGCGCATGATCGTCATTGGCGCTGGGCAATCGGCCTTCGAGACTGCCGCGTTGTTGCACGAACAAGGCGCGCGCCACATCACTATTCTCAATCGGCGGCAAGCTTTTTGGTTCAAGCCTGAGGGCGAGGCGGTGCCGAACGCATGGACGCGGATTCGGCACCCCAATTTCGGACTTGGGCCGGGCTGGAAGACATGGCTCTGGTCGGAAGCGCCTAATCTGTTTTATTATCTGCCTCCAGGCCTGCGACTGAGCAAGGCGTACACAACCTTCGGGCCTGCTGGGTCCGGTTGGCTGAAAGACCGGGTCATCGGCGTGCCGGGGATCGACATCAGGGTGACGCAAATCAATCAAGCTGACTGCTCTGGCGAGGGCGTCGAAATCATCGGCAGTGATCCCAATGGACGCCTGCAATCCTATACGGGGGATCATGTGATCGCGGCAACCGGCTACAAGGCCGATATGCGCCGGATCGCGTTCCTGGAGCCTTTGCTCAAGGCCAAAGGGAAGGATATGGAGTGGCTGGCGGATGGTCTGCCACGTCTCAACAGGCGGTACGAAACAACGATACCGGGGCTGCACGTGGCCGGGTATTTGAGTGCTGGGTGCTGGGGTCCGTCGATGCGGTTCATTTATGGGACGAATTTCGCGGCGCCCCATATCGCGCGACATCTGGCGAGCGAAGTGAAAACCACTGTCCAATCCGCCCTGTTGGCGAAACAGCCTGCGTAACCTGCGATTCGGTGGAGTGCCATGCAACAGACGGTCACGGCAGTCAGCGCCAATGGATATGCCGAGACCTCGGCTGCTGTTGGCCCTCTGAAAATGAATGTGGTCCTGCTCTGCCATCTCGGCCGGGCGGGCTATAATATCCAGCGCGCCTTGTCGGCCATCGGGGTCAAGACCTATTTGATTTCCGATGACCGATCAGCGTCGGTGCGGTTTTCGCGGGGTTGCTCGGTGCTGCATCACGTTCGAGGCAATCTCGCGACCGCAAACGACGACCTTGTCGTCAGCCTGATCAATACCACCCATGCGCGGGTCGGAATCGCCAGCGTGATTCCGGCCGACGTGGATGCTGCGATCTATCTGGCGCGGATACGGGATCGATTGCACCCGGCAATCTTTCCGACCTCGCCCCCGGAAACCCTGGGGCTGCTGAATGACAAATGGGAATTTGCCAAAATCTGCATGGCTCAGGGGGTGCCGATTCCGAAAACGTTGTTCTTTGAGAATAACGCGTCGGTTGATCCGATCGCCATTCGCGACATCCTGGGTTATCCCGTGATCGTCAAACCGGCCACCGGCTTCGGCCAGCGCGGCATCGATTTCCTGATCGATGATGCGGCGGTCAACAAGTTCTGCGGGCTGCATACTCATGATACTGGGATGGTGGTGCAGGAATTCGTCCAGGGACGGGATTGGTCGCTGAGTGTCTTTGCACTTGATGGCGTCGTCAAAAATTGGACGACTTGGGAATGTCCAAGCCAACTTGAAACGGCCTATGGCGTTTCGCGTTTCATGACCACCAAATTCCGTCATCACGATGGTTTGATTGCGATGGTCAAAAAAGTCATCGCGGCGACCAATTTCAATGGGGTCGCGAATTTTGATGCGCGGCTGTGCGATGACGGACGCATGGTTTTGTTCGAATGCAATCCGCGCTTTTTTAACCGGATGCTCGCGGCACGGATTTGCGGGTTGAATTTTGTGGCGGCAGGACTGCCCGGTCATGCCATGCGCCAGCGCCCCGTGTTGTGCAGTGGGGATTACTACCCATGGCAAGACCTGTTTACCAGACGGGGCCTGCGTCGTCTGGTGTCGGGTGAATGGAAGTCGCGATATCTGATCCGCGATCTCTACGAGATGATTCGTGATCCGATCCCGCCAGTGGTGCGGAAAATCACCCAGGAAGACGAAAAGGCGAACTGACATGATACCCGCAATTCTGCACTACGTTTGGGTGGGCAGCCCTCTGCCGCCCACGCAACAGGATTTTATCAGGTCGTGGAGGGCAACCAATCCATCCTATGACATCCGTCAGTGGGATGAATCCAATATCGACATGCAGCATCCGATGATCAAGGATGCCTACCGGAAAAAGAAATGGGCCAAGGTCGCTGATATCGCGAGACTCCAAGCAATCGCGCAGATGGGCGGTATTTACCTCGATACCGATTTTCGGGTCTTCAAGTCGCTTGATGTCATCCGTCAGCACAAATGCTTCTACGCGTTTCAAGAAGTCAACCCGTCAACCGATTGGGTATGCAACGGTGCGTTCGGAGCCGAGCCGGATCACTGGTTCGTCAAGAAGGCCCTGCAAGGTCTGTTTGACATTCGGCGGGTGCCGCTCCTGCCGGAGCGTCCAACGAACTATGGCCCGAAACATATCACCCGCATGTTACGGGCGGAAGGCTTGGATCATTACTCGCCCGAGGGGGTGATGGTAAAAGATATCTTCGTCGCCCCCGTGCCGATGTTTTTCCCGTTCCATTATACCGAGTCGTTCACACCGGAATGCGTGACTGACAAGACCGTGGCCGCCCATTTTTGGGCCAAGGCATGGGAGACCAGCATCCCACCATGGATCAGGGTCGCCCGCAACCTGCGTAACCGCGCACGGGCGCTCGCTGGGACGGGGTGATGCCGAATATCGCCCCAGCATGGCTTAGAAGCCCGGCACGTGGCGATTTTCTAGCCCGCGAGGAATGGAATATCGGTGTCGTGGCGCAAACGCTGACCGATATCGTCGAGCGCGGAATCGTCGAACCAGTGCATTGGGTCGAATCCGATCCCTGGCGCATCTTGGCCGATCCATTCTGCTATCAGCGCCACGATGGGCGCATCGTCGTTCTGGCGGAACATCTCAACCATTGGGAAGGTCGAGGCGCCATCTGGCAGGCCTTGCTGCCACCAGATGGGAGGCTGCGAACATCGGATTTCAAGCGCTTTGCCCGGAGCCGCGTGCACCTGTCCTACCCCTTTCGCATGCAGGAGAACGGGGTAACGTATCTGACCATGGAGAGCTTTGAATCCGGTCATCTGCATCTGTGGCGCGAGGACCCCACCGGCATCGCCTACGTGAAGTCGCTGCTCGATCGCCCGGTCATCGATCCGACGTTTTACCATCACAATGACCTGTGGTGGCTGTTCTGCACCTTCTTCGATGACCGGCCCAATGAACGGTTGCACCTGTTCTTTAGTGATACGCTGCTCGGTCAGTGGCATCCCCATCCGCGAAATCCGGTGCGATGCGACATCACGGCCGCCAGACCAGCCGGGGCATTGTTCAAAACGAATCGCGGACTGATCCGACCGGCACAGAACTGCGGCGAGACTTACGGGGGTGCCCTGGCACTCAATCGCGTCATCGAGCTTAGCACGACCCGGTTTCAGGAAATCACCTTTCGCGATCTGGAGCCGACCGATCCCTATCCGGATGGTATCCATACCCTCGCTGAAGCGGGCCGGTTCACTCTGATCGATGGCAAGCGCTGGCATCGCGAGGTCGTGGCCAACACGATTCGTAAAGTGGTAGCCAAAGGCTTCAAGATGCATCGTCAGGTATTGACCAAGCACAGCCGGGTCTCGTTCCTCGGGTCGAGGTGGTAAGCCGATCAAACGCGGTCTGTGCATAGATCGGATCGAGTTCAATTCCGATGCCGGTATGGCCTAGCTGGTCAGCCGCAACCAGCGTGGTGCCACATCCTAGGAATGGGTCTAACACGGTAGCTTCTGCTACACCATGCATCAGCATACAACGCCGAGGAAGGCTTAGCGGAAACGCGGCAGGGTGGTGATATTTTTCCATTTTGCTCTGCACGGTGTCATAGGGCAAATACCAGACGTTTCCGGCACATCGTCTATCTTGGGCATGGCCACGCCGTTTGATGTTGCTTTTATCTTTGAACGGCACGCCAATCGCCAGTCGATCGATCGGCACATTGCCCAGTTTGGTGAAATGATAGATGGTTTCATAGTTCTGGTTAAGAAAGCGTCTTGACGAGATCGGCTTGAAATGGCCGACCGTGTCATCACCGATGCTGATGGATTTGATCCAAGTGATATGGTTTTGAAGTATGAAAATATTACGATAGACCGCCGCCACATCTGTCGAGAGCCATGGGTCGATGTTGGTGCTGCCGAGATTGATAAACAATGAACCATCGAATTTCAGCACCCGAGACAGTTGGATACCGACGTCGCGCAACCAATCAAGATAGCCGGTCCTTGGTAATTTGTCCGCATAGGATTGGTAATTCATCCCGATATTGTAGGGCGGCGATGTTATTACGATATCAACTGAATTATCTACGAGAGTGGCTAAATGGGTTAAACAATCACCGATAAGTATAGTCTGATCCCGAATTCTTGCCATGTCTATCCGTTCTTGATCATAATGTCAAATTATAATATCTCCGGGATTTTCTCTATCCGATGCGCTGATCAAACCGAGGACGAACCAACTGGCCACCGATCGCTAAATAAATCGATATTCGGGGGTCCTTAACCATGCCTAGCGTCAATGATATACGTATTTCCACTGCGACAGGACAAGCCACCTTTGGCGTCCCGGTTCCCTTTCCCACACCGGTAGCGGCGTCGCATGCGGTGCCGGTTCCTGTGGTGCCAAGTAGTCACGGCGGACCCGGTGGCCGCACTGGGACGCCCTCAGGGGCCGAGCAGACGGCCCTCAGCCCGCATCGGCCGATGATGGCCGCACTCCGCACCGACGAGGATCACGCGCCCAGCGAATTGCCAGCGTCGGCGCAAATGTTCAGTTTCTCCATTCAGTTCGCCGACACCGGGCCGAATGAGTTTTTGGATGTTCCGGAAGGCTGGAACATCACCGAACCGACGACCGGAGTGATCCAGGTCGAGCACACGGTTGGACGGCTTCCGGCGTTCGTGGCGGGTTATGGGCTGACCACCGACCCGAAGGTTTGGAAGCAATGCATCTTTGGCAGCGCCATGCTGTATGTGTCATATGATGCCGCTGATTCAACGCAGTTCGCCTTGAATGGAGTTTCCAGCAAGGCGATGAATGCCACCGGGCTGCGCGCGCGGGTTCATATTTTCTTTTAGCACCCACCAGGAAACGCCCAACCACGGCAAGGTAAATAAAACCGAGACGTGGTAAAGGGACATGAGAATGGGCGGTGCCCGATCGAAAATCAAAGGCTCAAATGGCGAGCGGGAGTTGGCAAAAATTCTGTCGGCCTCGCTGGGTGGCTCATTCGTCCGCTCGGCGCAAAGCGGGGCCTTCATCGGCGGCAAAAATGTGGTGCGCAAACAAACACTATCACAAGGTCAAATCCTGAACACGCGTGGCGACATCGTGCCGCCCGATCATATGCCGCATTTCGTTATTGAAGCGAAATCCTATAAGGACTTTCGGTTTCATCAATTACTACAACCGGGTCATTGCACCATCTTGAATGATTGGATCAAACAAACGGTCGAGATCGTGGACCCGACCGATCAATGGTTCGTTGCGTTCAAAATCAACCTCCGGGGTTGGTTCGTTGCGGTTCCACAGCAGGAAACCGATGATTATGAATTCGCAAACTACAGCCTCTATCTTAGTCCGCATGGCAAAGTTCGGGTCACCGATCTGCGCAGTTTCATCACGACGAATCGCGCACGGATCATTGATAAAACAGCTTGATCTGAGATCGCGTCTGACTGAAGCTAGCCAAGAGAGGTTAACCACAATGCGGATTCTCTTTCTCGTCGGCCTGTTGGCGTTTGGGTTTCTGATCATTTGCATCGCAGGCGTTTGGCTTGGCGGTGCCCTGGTCATCGCGGCTGGTCTTGAATGGCAAGTGACACGATGGCGGTCGAGACACGCCGTGACGGCCGAAACAGAGGTTATCGATCCCAGAGGCTGATGGGTGGAGAAAGCGTCTCGCGACGCTTTCTCTTCTGTTCCAAGGCTTTCCCAAGCCCGTCCTGAGGCTTTCCGTTCAGTACGCTCACGCGTACTGGGCGTACTTTCCGTAGGCGTAATCGAAATCACGCTCACTGGCAGGAATGTTGTCGTTTTGTGCGACGCCATTTTAGTTCTCGGACTGATTAGTCGGTCATACCTCACCGCGACGCAACAGAACCTTTACCACCGCAATCGAATTCTGCGTATGGCCCGTTGGTGGACCATTGGGGTGCTGCCCCCCAGTCTTGCAAGCTTATTTTATTTTGCCTCTACGTCGATAGTACCCGGCATCGCCGGGACACAGTGCTATGTAGCGTGAATTGAAAACCTTTGCAGCACGTTGAAGTGAGCATCGTTCAAAGGGAACTTTTTGTTTTGATTTGCGGTTTGAGCCTTGTCGATAATGAGCAGCACAGCACGCCGCGACAGATAACGAAGGACACCATGACCTATCCGCCGAAACCCACCGACCCTAACGTGTTTTATTATAAGCGCATTGTTCTCGCGATGGTGCACAACGAGGCGATGTTTTTCGATCTCACCGATCGTCAGCGCGCCGTTATGCTCGTTGTCTATACCGATAATCCACCGAGTGGCCATACCGTACGGGGCTTGGCCTCAACCCTGCGCGTTGAGCGTCCCGCCATCACCCGTGCGCTAAATCGTCTGACCGAATTTGATTTGATTCAGCGACAAACTGATCCGCTGGATGGCCGGAGCATCGTGGTGGCCAAGACCCCGGCCGGAACCCGCTACATGCGCTCATTGCGAACCGTGCTAGTCTCCGCCGAGAAAGAGATGGTCAAACATGTTCGCCGCACCTCGCCTGAGAGTGATCGCCACCAGAGACCCCGGCAGCGATCACAGACAGAAGATGCCGATGCTTAGGCGATGTCGTCGTAAAGCCGGAGCACCTCAGCCACGCACGGATGCCGTTCCACATCGCCCTTGCCGAACGTGCAATGCGCGATGTAGGAGCTTTGCCGGGCGTTCAGTCGGTCGATGAAATCCCGCAGCCCGTTGGTCGCGTATCCACGATCATGCTGGTCCATATCGCCGGTGACGAATATCCGGCTGCCTTCGCCAATGCGGGTCAATACCGCCTTCATCGCAGTGGGTAAGCTATTCTGCGCTTCGTCGAATATCACGATCGTATTGGTAAACGTGCGGCCCCGCACGAACGCCACCGGGACAAATTCGATCACCTCGTTCTCGATCATTCGGGTCAGCGCTTGCAGCGAGTAATGCCGTTTGAAAATGTCGAGGATCGGTTGCACCCACGGCGTTAGCTTTTCCGTCAAGGTGCCGGGCAGGAACCCGTGTTCTTCGGCATCGACACCGACCGCTGGCCGCGTGATCACAATCTTGTCGATGGTTTCGTCCTGCAACTGCTGAATAGCAAAGAGTGTGCACAGCAAGCTCTTGCCGGTACCAGCAAGGCCGGTGGCCAGCACGATCGATTTGCCCCCATCAGATAGCGCTTCGAGATAATCTTCCTGGGCAATGTTACGGGGGACGATGGTGACGCGCTTGCCTTTGGGGCGGATCATTTCGTCAGGGTCTTTGGCTCGCCGAAATTGGAGGACATTCGGAAAGCGGTCTTCACGTGGGTTGGCGCGGCGAGCGCGCTTGGCAGGCTTGGCAGCTAATCTACGAGGCACTGAATAATCTCCAGTTTTTAGAGGTTGAGTGAGCCGCTCAAAAGATATTTAGACGCCCAGCACTGGAAGATTGGTCGCAGTTTATTCTGGTCAGCGATCGGATAAATTAATTGCTCATGAGATTCGAAATGGCTGATTGACGGACTGGGCAATCGGCGCTTGAATGCCGCCATGGGAGCCCTTGATATTTTTCTGCTCGACCATGCGTTCCAACCGATCGTTAACTGGATGCTTAAACATCCTTGCGATGTTGCGGTGAATGCCGCCATTGGCAGCACCGTGATGGCGATCGCGCCGATCCTTTACTGGCTGAATCTGCGCGGCTGGACAGACTGGGGATTCAACCTGTTTCTGATCATCGAGGATTTCAGCATATTCGGGATGTTCTGGTTTTTCACCCACATTGCGCGTCGGACAATCAAGCCCGGCTATGCCAACCCGTTTCGGTATCTGCTGGTCACAGCGCGCGTCACCATGCTGATCTTGATCCCGGTTTCGACAGTGATTAGCGGCTATATCGACGTTGTGTCCGACATGCTGAACCCCATATCTGGCATGTCATTGTTGGCCAATCCGCTGCGGCTCTGTGTGTTTTATTTCGTTAGCTGCGAGTATCCGACGCCCAAACCGAGACGCCTGCTGGCCCCGGCATGAAGGGACCGTTTCAGGCCCCTTCACAGCCTCGGTTCAGGCCAGCAAATGCGCATACAGGTGATGGTAGCGCGCGATCACCTCGGCCTCGGCCTCCGGGGTCCGATTTTTGATGGTGCTGCCACGCTCGATGTCGATAATGACCGAAGCCTCGCACAACACCTTGAAGCCAATTCGGTGGGCGAGACTGGGCCTCTCCTGGCGATCAAGATTCGCCGGGTCCTTCATCCAACCCGCCGTCTCGGTATGCACGCCGGGCGCAGGTCGCGTGACCGGGGTAATGACCAGGAACGGGCGATCGCGCAGGTAGTCTAATCTGGAGGTGTCTTGGGTCGGCGTCATAGGATCATCCTGAATTTACGTTTTGAAAATGCGAATCAGTTCAACCAAGGTGGCTGATAGGTTGATCTCAACATCGGCGCACAGACCGTGATTGATCAAACCCTTGCGGATTGCCAGCAGGGCGTCTTCTTGTTCGGTGTTGGTTGGCCAGATGGTCTCGACATTTGTATAAAAGAACTTGTAGATGTCTTCGTAATCGTCCAGTCGGGCCGAGTTGATGATCAGTTTGCGTCCTTCGGTGAATTTGCCTGCTTTGAACAAATCGATCACGGCCAGCAGATAATCTTTGCTGGAACTGACTTCCGGCTTACAGATCGACTGCAATTGCCCGTTGCGACTATATTGCTGCAAAGTGTTGAGGCACTTGCGGAGATCGGGATATGCCGCATCGATATGTGACGTGACGCTGTCAAGCTCGAATGCGACCGACTCATCGATCAAGACGGTGCCGACCCGCATGAAGAACTCTTCCCGGTCAAGACTAGGGAAATTCAGTTGCTGGACGCGCGAGTGGATCGCCTCGCTGATGCGATCCGGCCGGTTGGCGGTTAAGATGAACCGACACATGTCAGAATAATCGACCATCTCGGTGCGCAGAAAGTCCTGCGACAGCGGCGGCAATCGGTCGGCTTCGTCCAACAGAACGTATTTTACGCCACTCGGATTGAACGGCCATGCATCAATGAAACCGGTGATCTTGCCTTGAAAGATGTCGATATGCCGATCGCGACTGGCGTTGATCGTCAGCAAGTCAATTTCCGGAATGTTCAGCACCCGCATGAGCAATTTGGCCAGGGACGTCTTACCAGTGCCAGCATGACCCGAAAATAGACAATGGGGCAGCACCCCATCGGCCAGCCATTGCTCGATCATGCTGCGCGAGTTGGCATCCCGCCAAACAAATTCATCGATCGTCTTCGGGATATACTTCTGCGTCCACAATTGGTGGGACAAATGAAGGGTCCTTTTGGAGAAGGAGGCGGACTCGGCCGTCACCGAGTCCGTAGCATTCAGCGCCGTTTGGGCATCGAGACGCTGAAATTCTCACGCGGGTCGCGGTCCGACGCCAAGATGACCGCCTGGGGCCATTCGATGCGCCACACGCGAACCAAACCGCTAGGCAAGCGCATATCGATCCCGGTGGTCCAACGGCCGTGTTCGATCAGCAGCCATTCGCCGATCGCAATGCCTTCTACGTCGGGACCGATCGCCCAGACACGTGCCCAACGCGGATGAATACCCCGGTCGGTCATGTTGTCATCAGGTATCAAAATCCCGCCGTGAGTCAAATGCACGCCTCGGTCAAGTTCATCGACGAAAACATTCTGTTTAAGCGGATGAAAAGCATCAGCAGTGATATGTGTAATCATAATATCCGATCAAATTGTCACAAGTCAAACCTTAAACGACGTCTTATTCAGCATCGGCTATTCGGCGGTTGGATTGGTTCTTGTTGGTAGCAGCAGCCTTTTGATTCTGAACGGCTTTGCGCGCTTGGGCCACCGCCTCGGCGGGTGAGGCAAAAGTGTCGGCGTTCAGACGATTGAGCCCGAATTGCTTGACGGCCTTCGGATTGGATTGATTATACTCACGCGCCATGTCCTCACGCATCCGCAGCACGGTACCATCGGCCTTGATTTTGTCGCCGCGCGCATTCATCCCAGCATTGCCGAGCGCTGCCTTGTGGGCATTGGCTGCCGCCAGACTGGCCATGTCTAACGTCTTGCCGCGCATTGTTATTGTCATGAATATCTCCCGTAAATAGGCTATTTAACTCGAATCAAAGTTTGAGAAATTCGTGGAACGGCAAGTCATAAGCGAGACTGTCGATCCGGTGCACGCCGATCAAAAACAACACATAGCTGGCGACCGACGAGCCGCGACCGACCCCCCACACCACCCCAGTGGCCCGCCAATGATCGACCAGCATCACCATCAGACGTAGCATTGGTTCCAGGCCTTTGGCCTCATACACGTCCATCTCCTGGTTGACCCGAAGCACTTCGTCAGAGCGTTCACAGCGGGCGATGAGCAACGGCCGGATGGCAAGATCGTGATACGGCGCGACCACCCACCATCGTTGCGTGCGGTCCTCGGCGGTCGTCGGATCAAGGACGAGGCGTGTACTGAGCAGTGCTTTATCCTGACGCTGGCAGATCGCATTGTGCCGCTCAATGGCCGGTGTTGATGAAAAGCACAGGCGACTGACATCGAAGCCGCGCAACAATAATTCCTCGGCATCGGCACCATCGAAGCTGATTTGCCCCGATGGTGTGATCAGACGGCGGAAATCACCGATTCTGGTCATCCGGATTGCCACCATCGATCACCGTTGGACGAAACTTGCCGTAGATCACCGATTCCTGTGTCGGCAGTGGCTCGGCCGCGCTCGGGCGCATCGCCTCGTCAATAAAATCCAAGGTATAGGCCCATTTCGGACGAATATCGAAATTCGGACTATCAATGGGCAGCATGTCGATCATCGAAATATCCGCCCGCGTCCACCAGGGTGTTTCAAAATAGTAGGGTTTGGTCGCGAACCAGTCCTTCATGGGCGGCAAATCCTCGATCCACGTGCCGATATAGGTCGCGACGAGACCAGCCTTGTCTTGTGAGGCCACACGGACGTAGCCGACCAACAGCGTGTCATCCGATAACGCGCCGATCTTGGCCTGAAACAACGTCGCCAAATGCTCATCGGTGGGGTCAAACGGGGTGACCATCATCATGTTGGCCGCCTTCATCCGACCATCCGGCGCGGTAAACAATGCCAAGCCATCGGCATTGTGCCGACTGATGCAGATGCAGCGGTTAACCACGGTTTCGAACCAGAATTTCAATTTGGCGCAGGCGATTTCTATGTCGGTCTGGGTGGTTTCATCGAGCGGCATAACTTCCGCCTTGATACTCAATCGAACTGGAATAAGCGCTATTCCAAGCACGCGAATCACCGTCACGTCTTGCACATAGTCCAACACGACAGTTGGACCATCGTTATCATCCATCATTGCAAAAGTCTCCGAGCTTAAATTTGCGGTTTGGCCGAACGGATCGGCCGACGCGGCGTCCGACCACTGGCTCCGCGTAATGGCACCGGTTCATCAGGTGTCTGTTCAGCCGCGCGTAGCTGTTGATCGGTTTCTATCATCACCGGATTGTTCGGCATCAGCCGCTGCCGGTCGAAGATCATCCGCTCCTGCCGTTCAATATTGATGGCCCCGATCATCGCATCGAGTTGCGCGACCACCGCCCATTGGCCTAGCTGCATGGCGATGCTTTTTTTCCGCGCCAACTCAACCTGGGTGGTAAACATCTGTTCGTCGGATAGCAATTTCGCAGAAAACAATGTGGTGTCACCCATGCATGATCTCGCTCAGGCTGGGCGGTTGGTAGTTCGGACCCTTGAGAATCTTGCCGTCGGTCCGCATAAGCTGCTGGTCCGCATCGATCAGCTTGGTCATATTGCTGCGATGCACTTCGGCAAAGACGGCATTCAGCGGGATCGCCAGATGCAAGGCGAGGCCGAACATCGCCCACAGCATGAAATTGATGCTGGTCCAAATCTCATCCAGATTGTCCCGCGCCTCGGCGCGCAAGTAATCCTCCAGATAGGCCATGATGATATCGTCGAGCGGCGTGTGAATAAACACCGCCATTTGCGAGCAATTATCGAACGGTGAGGCGAAGGGGGTGGTTGGTGCAATCCCATAGACCACGCCGGTCCCGGCCAGAATGTAGCATACATCGGCCAGTTCTTTGGCGATGTTCAGGCGATCGTCTGCGCGCAACCCCATGATCAACTCTTGCACCTCCTCGATCAGGAGACGCTTGCGCAGTTCGCGTTGTTTACGGTCAGGTAACAGCGGATGGTCCGCATGCGGCAATCCGAAGGCGGCATGAAACTCGGCAACTTGTAAAAACATCGCAGTTTCCTTGCTAATGACACAACTCAAATGGTCAGTGTTTTGACCGGCAACCTCCAAACGCCGGGTTGACGATGCGGAAAGGAGAGCCGCAGCTTAGGCAGTAAAATTCCAGGCTGCGAAAAACCATATTGGTGAAATTGGCAGTGTTGGTGTCGCCGCAAGCGGTACAGGTGAAGGCGACCGGACCAATCGACAACCGTCGATTAGGGTCGAGTACTGGATCGGTCGGCAGATTAGTGCTGCCGGGAAAACGAACAATCTTCATAGCCTAACATCAAACCTGGACTCCCTCCGCCGGTATTTAGTGATGGCATCGACGACTTGCGAGGAAACCGATGCGATTCCGGGGCATTTTTTGCCACCCTCGCTACGGCCCTCAGAGGCCCCGCCAGCGGCCTGTCAGCCAGCGGGCGGGAGGACTACGCAATCTGGCTCCGCCCGCCCGTAGCGCCTTCCTAGAGGCTGCTATCAGCCATTAATCATGGCGGTGAACTCCTCCATCATTCGCAACGACCGCTCGATATCATCTTGGCAAATGGTGCGCTTAGCCGCCAGGGCCAAAGTCTGCGCTTGGCGCACAGCCGAGGTGATGTTTCGGCCATTCACTTCGTGACCCGACAACCGCTTGATGTTGAACGCCCGAGGATCGATGCCCGCTCCTAGCAGAACGCTGTGCCAGACCTGGGCGCGCAACGCCTCGGTCATATCGGGATAGCTGATCGGCAGCGAAATCCGCGAGAAGAACGCTGGGTCAAAGCTCTGCACCCGATTGGTGGTGAGAAACATCACCCCGGAAAAATACTCTAACTGACGGAGGAAGATGCTCACCATCGCGTTGCGTTCGATGTTGCTGGTATCGCGCGCTTCCATGAAAATATCGGCTTCGTCCAGCTTCAAGACCGCGTTCCAATGCTGCGCCAGATCGAGGATCGACCGCAGCCGGTCTTCCAGGTCATTGGGATTGGTGCCCAACTCGCCAATACTCACCGAGTAGATCATCCGATGCAGCACCTCCGCGACCGCCTCGACCGTGAGCGTTTTGCCCGTGCCACTTTTCCCATGCAGCAAAAAGATCAGACCGCGCGATTTGTCGTCGATGAAATCCCCCGACGTGGCATCGTAATGGGTGACCAAATCCAACAGCACCTGTTTATGCTCGGGTGCCAGGACCAGATGATCGAAGGCGTCCTCGCGCCAGATGATCGGCGACAACCCGTCTACCGATATCCAGCCCCAGCGTTTCAGGCGCATCGAGAATGCCTGCACCTGCGGATAGCAGCGCCACAGATCGGCATCCAACACCACGCCCGCCAAATCCTCATCCAAGCGAAAGCTGTTCATCATCTCCTGGTACGTGTCGGGATCGATCTGCGCGAAACTGCCGCCATCGATCATCACCCGGCCATCGGCATGCATCTGCCGATCACGCATCCAGTTCGGGATGGTCAATGCCCCGGCGTAATTGGCAGGCGTCGGCCGTTGCGTGAAGTCACGGAACATGCGCCCACGCGCCGTCAGCACCTCACGCGTTTCACGGTCCAGCGGACGAATGCCCAGTTTATCGATCGCGATCCGCCCATCGAACTGCGGCAGCTTGTAGATATACTTGCCGACAGCACTGCCATGCGCGGTCGGCACCACGATCGACAAGGCGATCGCGTAGAGGGACCCGAAAAACGAGGTCTGCTCAGCGCAGCTTTCCACCTGACCCGCCAACAGACCCATGGATATCTCACAGACGACCGGCGCACCGCGCGCCAGCAGCACCGGCAAATCACTATACATGATATAGCCAGCATCGATCCGCGTCTTGATGCTGGGATCACTAAAGGCATTGATCATGGTGATCGCTTCGATCAGATCACAGGCCTCAACCTCGTGTTCCAGGCGCAGGTCGCGCATCGCTTTTTTCAGCACCATGCGCCGATGCAGCAAAAGCTGCACGTCAAGCTTGATGGGTTCTTCGACCTCGATCTCCTTGATGATTTTGGCATTGCTGAGCAGCGACTGCACGGTGGAATCGTCGCTGGTCAATTGCAGATGGGTGTCCGTCGCGATGATTTTAAATCCGCTGAAGTAACGGGATTCGATGTAACCCAAAATCTGCGCATTTGTATGAAGTTCAGTAATAGGAGCGTTCATTTTGATCCGCTTCGGTTGGTGACAACGCAGCTTTAGTTGATCTGGTCGAAACCGCGCAACTAAATAATTGCATGCAAGAACTTACGATTACCGAAACTGCGCGCAATCGATTGATTGATCTACTGAATCGCAATAAAAGCGACAGACTTTTTCTTGGCGTCGCTAACAAAGGCTGCGGCGGTAACAAGTTTTCCTTGAACTTTAGCGGCACCGGCTCAATCGATCATGTGCTGCTCGACAACGGTATCCTGATCATCGAACCCAGCGCCCAGCGCTGGATGAAGGACCTGACCATCGACTACCTGGGCGATGGGCTGACGCCCGGTTTTCAGTTCCAGCATGCCGAACACCGTCTCTGTGGTTGTGGTGAATCGTTTACGATCAAGTCCACACGAGCGGCTCGTGACGCTCGATAGCGATGGGTTGTTGCTGATTGGGCGACGCGTGGCATGGCTGCCGATCAAGCGGCCGAGCGTCAATGATCCAACCAACAGCTTCACCCGTGAAATGCTGCCCTGGTGCCTGATCTCAATCGGTTCCCCGACGCGATGGTATCCGCGCAAATTGATCTGTGAAACGCGGCAAAACGATTTGACCTTGATGCGTCATGACCCCTATGATTGCGAACGATGTCCAGACGGCATCTGGTCATATATTTTGACCGAGACATTCTGGAGCCTGCGCGTGTGGGATATCGCCGCGATCGTGCACTTTAAGCTGGCTTGGGCCGGTTCTGTTTACACAGGTGATGGAAATTAAATATGTTCGCAATACAAAGCGACGACGACTATAAGGTAATCCGCTGCTGTTTCTTGCTCGGTCAAGGATCGTCAGTCATCGAAGTTCGCAATCTGCTGATGCACAAATACCAACTTCCGGCGGATCGGGCCACCGCAGCGATCAATGCTGCGCTTGAGCATGGCAACATTGAACGCTGCGATCGGTATTATGCCTCGGCTGTTTCCTTCTTGAGCGGCCCCGCATCGTGCGGCTTTGATTGAGCGTCGGCCGCCATTTTATACCGGGTATGATTGCGCCGTGGCTTGCCATCGTTGATGATAACGCCTTTGTCGCGGAGAATCCGCACCACTCGCTTTACCCGGTCGCGCGACGGCCTGTTTTGCCGATCAATCCGCAACGCATCGCCCACTTGAAGCGTGGTTGATGGACCATGTTCCTGGAACACGGCACGCACACGATCCAGGGTAATGGTCGTCAGCTTCTGCGAAACGCTGGCGGGCTCGGTCTTAATTGCGTCTGCCGGGGGCATCACGGGGGCTGCGCGCCAAACAGCCTCCGCTGGGTCCCGGCGGGTGTCCACTGCCACCACGCCTCGCCCAGGGATGATTATGAGGTGGTCGCCCTGGTGAACCACACCGAGATCGGCAATTGCTGGAATGCGTATGACCATGATATGATCGGTTGGAAAATCATTTAAATCACTCATCCAGACACCTTTACCCTGGCGTTCGCCTTCGCCGCCGCTTTCATCGTGGGTATTTTCGCCACGTAGGTGTAATCCTCACGCCTTTCCACCTGCTTCTCCTTAATCAGTTGAGCGAGACAACCCCGGATTGCCACACGTTTGCCGTTCCGTGTCAAGAGTTGGTCCGAGGTCCAGGCGTCGATCAGGTCCGTGATAGTAAAGGGCTGCTCGGCAAATCGCTCCCGGATCAAACGAGCAACGGTCGCCAGATAACTGAGACCTTGCTGGCGCACCGCGCGTTGATGATTGGCTTGTAGCGTCAGTTCGGTGCTGCTGATCTCCACCACCTGGGCGGTCTCGTCGATCAGGTAGCGCAAGGTTTCTCGGATGTAGGCATACCGCGTTATCGTTGCCACCTCGGAAAACGCCACGTGCAGGCAATCCTCACGGGTGAAAATCGGTTTATCGGTGAAATTCTCATTCAGACGAGCCAATAAGTAACGCGCATTTCGCTGCAACCGTGGCAAACTACCCGCGATTTCAAACGGCGTGGTCGGGGCAGGATCATGGGCACGTGCGGCAACGCTGCGAGACCGATGAGGGCTGGGGGTCCGTATCATGCTCTTAACTCCGGGGCTGGACGAAGGGCGTAATTCGCCTTGTACTCCGAAATTTGCGCGCGTCAAGCCACGTCATAATCATGAGGACTTGTCAATATCAACGATGGGGCGATGACTTGGTGGAAATGTCTTCGCGACCGCCCATATACCTAGGCGTCTCTAACAAAGGAAATTACCGTGCTTCGATTGTTTCTCATCGGTCTGATCATCATCACCTGCGTGTTCCTCGTGTTTCACGCAATCAAGTCTTTGGTGTTTGTGATTATTTTTGGCATTCTCATCGCGCTGTTGTGGCACATGGTGGCGCCGCGCTCGGGCGTTCGTCGTCTGCGGTTCTAAATCGATTATCGCCTTGGAGAAGGTTGCTTCTCCAAGGCTCGGCGTGGGTTAGTTTGGTTTTTGGTTCGCCTTCTTCGGTGCCTTGAACTGGGCGATGCTGACCACCCGGCCGTCGCGCCGGGCTTCGATGGCAGCGTCGGTGTCACCCTCCGGCTTCATGATATGATCGACGATCCGATGCATATCCTCCTGGGTGAAGCCCTTCTTGGTGCGCACGTGGCGGGTGAGGTCCCACCACAGGCTAAACAAGATATCCTCGCACCACGCCCCTTCCTGATCCTCCGCCTCGAATGCGTGTAACACCGCACTATGGTACAGGATTGATCCCGCACGCATACTGCGGGTTTCAGCCTCTTCCATCATCCGCTCTTGGTCAGTCATATCGTGATTCATTACAAATCCTCCTAAGCTATATTATCAATCGTGAGGGCCAACTATGACCAGACAAAGCGGTATTTGCCGCAGTCCCAGATGCGATCGTAATCAAGAGCGCGCATCACCTCCCATTCGGTATCGTCAAAGTCGCCCAGAACACTTTTCAAGACATCCTTGCGGAAGCCGAAACGGAAATGGCGATATCGATGATTCTCGACATAGCTATAATCTGGCGCTGTGGTGTGCTCCAACGTAAATCCCAGTTTTCGATACAGGCCGCCGTCGCTCCATCGTCGATCTGCATAGCTGATAACCGCGATCGGCGAGTGATCTTTGATGAAATGGGCGAATAACCGTGAGGCGCCGCCAACCACGGTGATAAAAGGCAGGGAAGCATAGCGAACCAATTCAGATGCCCCAGACATCAGACCGCGACTTTCTCTGGCATTGATGAATGACATTGCGCAAACAATCTTGCCACGGTCAGTAAGTGCGAGGTGCTTGGTGGCGTCAACCGGCCCTTGAATGTGGGCGATTGTGTAGAAACACGCAGCTTCCTTATTGTTGATTTCGGCAACCTGAAGGCTGCGGGCAAAGCGACGGTCCGGAGTACAGCCAAACAGATGGCCGATTTTGCTCTTGACGATTTCAGAGTGATCTAACCATTCGTCACTGAACAACGTAAGAAGACGATAGCCCTGTTTTTCCACCGCATTGTGTTTTTTGAGATGATAGTTCCGATTGATTCGTTGACTCTCGCTGTGCCAGTAGAGACCGCAATATTCAATGGCTAATTTGTGTTCCTCGCTGAGAATATCGATCTCGTAGGGGCCGATGAGTCTGCGATCGCCGGAGATGACTCTGGCGATCCCTAAATCGGAACAGATGTAATTATAAACTTCGATTTCCTCTTTGGATTTGTAGTTGATTGGACGAGGATTGCATGCCGCGCAGCGCGGCTGATGACCATAATCGATTCGCCATTCGATGTTTCGTGCGCAGGTCGGGCAACTTAATGACACCAGCGGCGCTCCGGCCACTCCGGTATAATTTTCGAATGATGTGAGCAGGATTAGCTTACAATCCTCCATCAGTCGCGTCTTCATCCGATCGTAGTTTCTCCGATAATAGGACTCGGCGTAGCCGTTTGCCAAGCGGGTCGCAATCGATCGGACGGCGATTGATTTACTTTGCATCGGATTGCTGACGCCATGGCGAACTCGCATGGTCATCTGTTTCTGCTCGCCGACCGCACGCAGATGGGCGGGGTTGGTAACGCCGTATCTCTGTTGCATGGTGGCGACCTGCTTCCGAAGCTGGGCCTTGATGTTGTCTTGGTTCGAGTAGAACGCGGCATGGGCAGTTTTGGCCGTCTCGGTCTGACCAGTATTGACGTGACCATAGCGCCCTAAATTCGTTTGTTCGCGTTTTTGCTGAGTGGCTAATCTTTCTTCTTCGGTGTCCAGCGATTTGGTTTTACTGACATTGGCTGATACCGATTCCCTGGCGCAAGCGCACTGGCCGGTCTTCCCACAGAATCTCCAGCCATCAACAATCGATTTCAAGGTCCGTTGCCGACCTTGCGGACACAGGGGACGTTCATTGTGCACGGCCGAAAACACGCGGATCGGGAATGACGTGTCAGAGGGCATATCCGTAGTTTGAGCATCGATCCAGTCGAGGAACTCATGGTCTCTGCGAAGTGCGAATGACCATTGTTTAAGGCCCGCTTTTGCGATCAGTTGATTTAAACGTTCGAGCATAGGTTCACCAGTCAGATGGTTGATGCGACCAATTATCGCGTGTTCAATGGCATGTCACTAAGCTATTTCACTAATCTTACCCTACGGCGCCTATACTCGGGTTTCCAGTCGGTCTCCCACATGACGATAAGATTATAGCCAAGTTGCCGCACCAGTTCGTCACGAAATCGTCGGGGCGAACTGCGCTGGGTTGCCGTGCCAGAAATCCCCATGGAAGCTGTGAACCGTGTTCGTGGCTGGATCGTAGCCGGGCGAGATGAGGCGAGAATGCCACCGAACATTAAAAAACCGGCCATCGAGGCCGGTTTTTAGAGGCTTTAGTTACGAAAGAAATCAAATAAAGGTCAAGCTCGATGTGTCTATTGCAACGAGTCCAACATAGTCAGCCTCGTTGCCAAGGCTGGAGGCTGTGTTCGTTAAAGCAATGAAACCATAACGTGTCATAAAGCTAACGACTGGTTCGAACGTTTGGGGATCAATCACCACGCCGGAACTCGTCAATGGTACATATGGGC
>Ga0302140_10000559_pt1 | contig 47496 bp, 38 predicted proteins | sample I_Bog_E1_1_FD_202095 | JGI IMG/M metagenome (GOLD analysis project Ga0302140, IMG submission 202095) | Peat permafrost microbial communities from Stordalen Mire near Abisko, Sweden - I_Bog_E1_1 | ecosystem: Environmental > Terrestrial > Soil > Wetlands > Peat | place: Sweden: Abisko, Stordalen...
CTATCCATAGGGAGAATCTACCTGTGACCCCAAATCCACTCCGGAACTCAGCCTGGTCGAGCCTTTTCCTCCCCCGGCCCGCGGCTCTCGCCACACGAAATTCCACGCCCCCTTTGTCGGCTCAGGTCGCAGCCACATCCCTCAAAAAACGAGCCAAAAACGCAAAAAATAGCCCTACCCCCCACCCCCCCTACCATGAAAAACCGGTTTTTCAGCTCGTAGAGTCAATGTAAATATCATATATTCAACAACATACAATTTAACATAGTTAACTGACTAGTAACTTCAAACTGCGAATTTTGCCCCTTTTTTTGCTGATAATGAGCCTTTTTGCTTCAAAGAACACGTTTTCATGAGAGAGTTTGGAAGATCCTCCATGCATCCTTCCTTCAGATCTTCTAACCCGAAAAACCACCGCCTGGTCCCGAAAAACTTTCCAGCGACCTACGGGGATCGCCGCTCCCGGAAGAAACTGCGCAGCAACTCCGCCGACTCTTCCGCCAGAATTCCCTGTACGACCTGCATCTGGTGATTCAGTTGTGGATGGTTGAGCACGCCGAGCACCGAGCCGGCCGCGCCCGCCTTGGGGTCGGCAGCCGCAAAGACCAAGCTGTCAAGCCGCGCATGAATCATGGCTCCCGCGCACATGGCGCAAGGCTCCAGAGTCACATAGAGCGTGCAGCCCAGCAGGCGATAGTTGCCAACCTCCACAGCCGCCGCGCGTAAGGCAACAATTTCCGCGTGCGCCGTCGGATCAACGTCGCGCAGAACACGATTCTGTCCGCGCGCAACGATGCTTCCATCGTGCACCACGACCGCGCCAATAGGCACCTCGCCAGCCTCTGCGGCCAGGCGAGCTTCGGCAAGTGCGGCTTCCATGGCTTCGCGGTCGTCGATCATGCTTTTGATGGGATCTCCGCAGGCTGTTGTTGCGTCATGCAGTGCAGCGTGCCCAGTCCCCAAACCAGATCCACTGAGTGGATGCCGATCACTTCGCGGTCCGGAAAAACTTCGGCCAGAATGTTCAGCGCCACGCGGTCATTGCGGTCGTGGAAGCTCGGAACCAGCACCACTCCGTTCGCAATGTAGAAGTTGGCGTAACTCGCCGGCAGTCGTTGGCCATTGAAGACAACCGGCCGCGGCAGCGGCAACTCGACCAGCGTGAACTGCTTGCCGTCCGCTGTGCGCGCGGCCTTCAGGCGTTCGAGGTTTTCAGCCAGCGGCGTGTGATTCGCGTCGCTCGTATCCGGCTCGACGGCCGTCACAATCGTTGTGGGTCCAACAAAGCGGCTAATGTCGTCCACATGACCATGAGTGTCATCGCCGGCCACACCGCGGTTGAGCCAAATCACTTGGTCGATCCCAAGAAAGTCGTGAAAAACCCTCTCCAGTTGCGCGCGGCCGATGCCGGGATTGCGCTGTTGCACCTCGCTCAGCAAGCACTCTTCGGTGGTGAGCAAAATGCCTTCCCCATTGGTGTCGATGGAGCCGCCTTCCAGCACCAGTCGATGCTTCGCGCCACTCTCCAACTCGATCTCCGGCTCCCATGCCGAAAAGCCGAGCAGTTCTTTCACGCGGCCGGGAATCTCCGCGTCCAGATGCCAGTCCGCGTACTTGGCCCAGGCGTTGAAACGCCAATTGGTAAGCGCCACGCGGCCTTCGACATTGCGCACAAAAATGGGCCCGGAGTCGCGCAACCAGCCGCGATCCGTTCTCCACCGATGAAAGCTCACCTGATCGAGATTTGCGCCAGCCCGCTCCAGAACACTCTGCGCCCGCCGTTCACCCCGCGCGTCTTCCACCAGCAGATGCACCTGCTCGTGCGCGGCCAGCAGGCGCACGATCTCTGCGTAGAGCCACGGGATGGGTTGGAACTTGCCCGGCCAGTCCTCGGGATTATGCGGCCACGCCAGCCATGTGGCCTGATGCGGCTCCCATTCGGCGGGCATGCGAAACCCGAGTTTGCGCGGCGTTTCAGACAGGAGGAGTTCGGGCATCGCTACTTTGGCTCTCCGTCCCTGGTCCACGCATCCAGCGGGTCCAGATAACGCTTGGTGATCGGCGCATAGGCGTCGATGCGGCGATCGCGCAGAAATGGCCAATTGCGGCGCGTATCCTCGATCAGTCCCAGGTCGATCTCGCCAATCAGAATCTCCTCCGCGTCGTGCGAAGCCTTGGCGATAATGCGGCCAAAAGGATCGGCCAGAAAACTCCCGCCCCAGAACTCGAGACCCGCCCCATCGGCGCGATTTCCCAGGACGTCGCCCTGTTCCTTACCCACGCGATTCACGCCGGCTACATAGACTCCGTTGGCAATGGCGTGCGCACGCTGGATCGTTTGCCACGCATCGTATTGTGCCGCGCCAAATTCCTCTTTCTCTGCCGGGTGCCAGCCAATGGCCGTCGGATAAAACAGAACCTCGGCCCCTTGAAGCGCCGTGATCCGCGCCGCTTCCGGGTACCACTGATCCCAGCAGACCAGCGTTCCCACGCGGCCAAATGCCGTGTCCACGGCCTGAAACCCCAGGTCGCCCGGCGTGAAGTAATACTTTTCGTAGTAGAGCGGATCGTCGGGAATGTGCATCTTGCGATACACGCCGGCGATTTCTCCATCGGCATTCAGCGTCACCGCCGTGTTGTGATAAAGCCCCGGGGCGCGCCGTTCAAACAGGGATGCGACAGTCGCGACCCGCGCCTCGCGCGCCACCTCGGCCAGCCGCGCCGTTGAGGGCCCCGGAATCGGCTCGGCAAGATCGAAGAGCCGCAAGTCCTCGCGCTGGCAGAAGTATTGCGCGCGAAACAGTTCCGGCAAACACACAATGTTGGCGCCCCTCCGCGCAGCCTCGCGGATGTGCTCCAGCGCCGCGGCCAGATTCGCTTCCGGGTCCGGACCCATGCGCATTTGCACCAGCCCAACGTTGTACGTGCGTGAATTTCCCATAGTCTGCCGTTCACTCCCGCGCTTGCTTCTGAACGCTCTGCTTTTCCATCGACACGGCAAGGCCAACCCCGCCCGGCGGGATTGGCCTCCATTCTCAGCAACTCGGACGACCGCTATTGTTCCAGAATCAGCACAGCCGCGGCAATAGTGGTGGTCCACAGTCCGTTCTTGTCGCCCACTGCCGATTGCGTAATGTTGCTGGTGCGCACGATCTTGTTGGAGATGCGATAAATCTCCTTCTTCTCGTCCCAGCTTGTGTCCGGATCGAAGTCCACATCGAGAGTGGTTGCCAGCATCTCGGCCGCCAACTCCTCCGCGTAATCGCCAGCCTGATCCTCGGTCTCGCCAAAGCTGTGGTGCTCGCTCAGGTAGCCGTAGGTGTTGCGATCGGCCGGAATAGCCACGCCGATACTGGAAACGATCAGCCGGTGCGCCTCACGGGTGGAGTTCTCCGCGATCACTGCAAACACCACTTCGCCGGGGCTCAGGTACTTCACGCCTTCCTTGCGCGTGAGTACCTTGCATTGCGGCGGAAAGATCGAAGAGACGCGAACCAGGTTCTGCGAGGCAATCCCCGCATCCCGAAGGGCCAGCTCAAAGGAGGTCAAACGCTCCTTGTGTTTGCCTACACCCTTGGTAAAAAACAGCTTCTTCGGGACCATGCTTTTTCCCAATTTCTATGTGTCCTCCGTGAAATTGACGCTCGTGGTTTTGTACAGTACCCGCATGAGTTTATCGTATCTGGCCGGATGAAAGCAGCATTTCCGGTGTTTTCATCTCACGTTTACATCACGCCTCTCGACCAGCGTCGGAAGGAGCTTTCGAATCCATACACAATCCACACGATTTGTGCGCCCCCTCAGGGAATCTTGTCGCCGCGGAGTGCCGCGTAACTATTTCCTCTGTTTCGCGTTTAAGAAGATATGAGAAGGATGTTTTTTGCCGCAATCCCTGTTCTGACCGCCGCTCTTTCCTTGGCGCCCATCCTCGCGCAGCCTCCGGCGCAGCCGCAAAACTCCGACGCTCCCGCTCCGGATGCCTCTTCGGTTCGCAATCTGCAATCCGGCCCCGTGGTTCTTGAGTGGACGCCGCCCGCTCTGCTAGGCCTCAGTGCGCAGGCCTCCTCAAAGTCGAGCTTCACCCTCGACCGGTCCATGCTCGGCGCGGCTGCCGCTCTGCTTCCCGACTCCGAAGCGGAAACCCGCCAGGCCATCGGCAAACTCGACGGCGTCAGCGTCCACCTGCTGCGTTTCGGTCCCGCGGGCATTCCCGATCAAGCCTCGGTCGAGCAGATCCGCGCGGCCTACCACCTGCGGGGATGGAAGCACCTGGTCTCGACCACCGGAGCAGGCGGGCCGGTCCATAGCGGCACCACCGACGTCTGGCTGGTCCTCGATGGAGCCAATGTGCGCGGCGCCGTGGTCCTTGCCGAAACACCGAAGAGCCTCACTCTGGTCACCGTGGCCGGCAATCTGAGCACCGTCGACCTGCTTCACCTGCGCGGCCACTTCGGGATTCCCCGTTTCGAAGCGGATGACTTTAAGGACGCCAAAGACCGGTAGCCGCGGCACCTAAACCCCTTTGCCATTGCAACTTCTGAATCTTAAGTGATAGCCTCTTGCTCTAAATACACGCGGGAAGGACTATCCAAAAGCACATGCAAACCACGTACAACGGCTTGAAATTGCCGCAGAACGGCCAGCCCATCGAGTACAACAACGGGCAATTCGAAGTGCCCGACCATCCCATCATCCCCTTCATCGAAGGCGACGGCACCGGCCGCGACATCTGGAAGGCCTCTGAACGGGTCTTCAACGCGGCTGTCGACAAGGCTTACGGCGGCAAGCGCGCCATCCGCTGGTTTGAAATCTTCGCCGGAGAAAAAGCCTTCCGGCGCTTCGCCTCCTGGCTGCCCGACGACTCGGTAGCCGCGGCGCGCGACCTGCGCGTCTCCATCAAGGGACCGCTCACCACGCCCATCGGCGGCGGCATCCGCTCCCTCAACGTGGCCCTGCGCCAAGTTCTTGACCTCTACTGCTGCGTGCGGCCCGTGAAGTACTACCAGGGCGTGCCCAGCCCGGTAAAGCGCCCCGAAGACCTGGACATCGTCATCTACCGCGAAAACACCGAGGATGTTTACGCGGGCATCGAGTTCAAAGAGGGCTCAGAGGACGCGGCACGGTTGATCGCCTTCCTCAATGACGACCTCCTGGCCAAAACCAAAAAGAGAGTGCGCAGCGATTCAGGCGTGGGCATCAAGCCGATCTCCATCTTCGGCACCCAGCGACTGGTTCGCGCCGCCATCCGCTTTGCTCTCGAGAGCGGCCGCAAGACCGTCACCCTGGTCCACAAGGGTAATATCCAGAAATTCACCGAGGGCGCTTTCCGCGAGTGGGGCTACGAAGTCGCTAAAGCCGAGTTCCGCGCCGACACCGTCACCGAGCGCGAAAGCTGGATCCTGGGCAATGCCGACGCCAACCCTGACCTGAGCGTCGAAGAGAACGCAGCGCTGATCGACCGCGGCCTGGAATTCGCCTCTCCCAACTTCCGTGAATCTATTTACGCTGAGGTGAAGTCGGTACTCGACTCCATCGGCAAAACCCACGGCAACGGCGCTTGGAAGTCGAAGGTGCTTATCAACGACCGCATCGCCGACTCCATCTTCCAGCAGATCATTCTCCGCCCCCAGGATTACAGCGTTCTGGCCACCACCAACCTCAACGGCGATTACATCTCCGATGCAGCCGCCGCGCAGGTCGGAGGCCTCGGCATCGCGCCCGGCGCTAACGTCGGCGACGGCTACGCAGTCTTTGAGGCCACCCACGGCACCGCTCCCAAGTATGCCGACAAGGACATAATCAATCCCGGCTCCGTTATCCTTTCCGGCGTCATGCTCCTGGACTTCATCGGCTGGAAGGAAGCGGCCCGGCTGATCGAATCGTCGCTCGAAAGAACCATCCTGCAAAAATTCGTCACCTACGACTTCGAACGCCAGACCGCCGGTGCCACCAAGGTCGGCACCAGCGAGTTTGCCACACGCATCATCGGCAACATGTAGAACCAGCGGTCAGCATTCAGCCGTCAGTTTTCAGTACTTAGGTTGTTGAGACTGGTGGCTGATTGCTGATAGCTGTCAGCTGATCGCTGTTAGAAACATTCCCTGAGGAGGAGAGAAATGCGCAAGAAAGTAAGCATTGTGGGCGCTGGCAATGTGGGCTCCACAGCCGCCCACTGGATCGTCGCCAAGGAACTTGCCGACGTGGTGCTGATCGATGTGGTCGAAGGCGTGCCGCAAGGCAAGGCGCTCGACCTGCTCCAGGCCCTGCCTATCGAAAAATCCGATGTTCACGTCACCGGCTCCAACGACTACGCAGATACGGCCAACTCAGATATCGTCATCATCACCGCCGGCCTTCCCCGCAAACCCGGCATGAGCCGCGACGATCTGCTCCACACCAATTACAAGATCATGACCGACGTCGTCCAGAAGGTCGTCGCCTTCTCGCCCGAGACAATTCTGATCATCGTCTCCAACCCCCTGGACGCCATGGCTCAGGCAGCCTACCGCCTCTCCGGCTTCAACCGCGAACGGGTCATCGGCATGGCCGGCGTTCTGGACTCCGGACGCTACCGCAGCTTCATCGCCGCTGAACTGAACGTGAGCGTGGACAACGTCAACTCCTTCGTTCTGGGCGGCCACGGCGACACCATGGTTCCGCTTCTCCGTTACTCCACCGTGGCCGGCATTCCCATCACCGAATTGCTCTCCAAGGAGCGCATCGCCGCCATCGTCCAGCGCACCCGCGATGGTGGAGCCGAGATTGTGAAGTATCTCAAGACCGGCAGCGCCTACTACGCGCCTTCCGCCGCTGCGGTCGAGATGGTGGAAGCCATCCTCAAGGACAAGAAAAAGATCCTTCCCTGCGCCGCGTACCTCCAGGGCGAGTTCGGCATCGACGGCTACTACATCGGCGTCCCCTGCAAACTCGGCGCCGCCGGCCTGGAACAGATCATTGAAATCATGCTCACCCCGGAAGAAGACGCCGCTCTCAAAAAAAGCGCTGCCGCCGTCAAGGAACTCTGCGCAGTCATTGGCGTCTAAGGCTTCTCTCCAACTCCCTCCTGTCCGCACCGCCCAAGGGCCATTCCGTTCAGCGGAATGGCCCTTGCCGATTCATACTCCATCAAACGATGGAGACTGCCGCCCATCCATTGGACGAAGACACTCGCACACCCAGTCCCTAGACTTTTTGTTAACTAACCGCGTGGCAATCCGTGTGTCTTTTGCACTCTAGAACCTCACGGCAACGCGCACTCGATCCCGGCCGGGAGCACAGAGTATGTTCCCCGCCATGACCTCCGCCATTCTCCGAAGGTCTTTTAACATGCAGTCTTTCTTTGAAGGAGAGCCATGATTCGAAAAGCGTTGTTTGCTTTTTTCTGTCTTGCGATCACCGTGGTTACAGTCCACGGTCAAAGTAATTACGCGGTAGTGCGGGGATCGATTCTGGACCCCCAGAATCGCCCCATCGCCGGTGCGCGCGTCCACGTGATCGCCAGCGGCACGGGAGCGGAACGCGAGGTGGTCTCCAACGCCACCGGTTTCTATGAAATTGCGGGTCTCCAGCCGGGCGCTTACAAGCTGGCTGTCGATAATCCCGGATTCCAGCAGGCCATCCAGACCGTAGACCTGGAGGTGGGCCAGCAAGCCACTCTCGACCTGCATTTGCGCCTTGGTTCCGATACACAATCGGTTACCGTCCAAGCTTCCAACGAACTGCTCAAAACCGAGGATGCCAGTGTAGGCGAAGTGGTGGATCAGCGGTCCGTGGATTCCCTGCCCCTCAATGGCCGTATGCTGATTGATTTGGTGCTGACCGTGCCCGGAGCGCACATCAGCCACGGCGCTTCGGTCGGCGACATGAGTTCACTTTATTGGCGGCCGGGCGAGCGTTCGGCTGTGAGCATCGGCGGAAGCCGCCCCAACGCAAATTATTTTCTGCTCGACGGAGCCACCAACACCGATCCCACCTTCAGTACCCAGAACCTGAGCCCCTCGCCAGACGTCGTACAGGAGTTTCAGGTCCAGACCGGCAGCTACTCTGCCGAGATGGGCGGAGCCGGCGGCGGCCAGATCAATATCGTCACCCGCAGCGGGTCCAGCCGCTTCCACGGCACAGCCTATGAGTTTCTGCGCAACGGCGACATGGACGCCCATTCCTTTAACCAGATGGGCGGCTCCAATTTTCTGGTGCAGAACAACTTTGGCGCATCGCTCGGCGGTCCGATAAAACACACCGGCAAGACTTTTTTCTTCTTGAACTATGAAGCCCTGAGGCACGTTGAGCTTGACGCCATGGTGGACACGGTGCCCACCGCGGCCGAGGCTTCGGGCGACTTCAGCCAGAGCGGCGTGAACATCTATGACCCCGCCAGCACTGCGGCGAATCCCAGCTACAACCCCAGTTTGCCGGTGAGCAAGTCAAATCCGGAGTATATCCGCCAGCAGTTCGTCTACCAGGGCGTATTGAATGTGATTCCGCCGGGAGAGCTGACGAAGGCGGCCTCCATCATGTTGAACAAGTACACGCCCCAGCCCAACACCATGAATATGGGCGGCTCAACCATGATGGGGCAGCCCACCGTGATCGGCGCAGGCAACGACGCCAACAATTATCTGGACACGCGCAAGGAACACATGACCGACGACCAGGGGACGGTCCGCGCGGATCATAGCTTTGCAAACGGCGACACTGCATTCATTCGCTACTCCGCCGGCAGTGAGTACGGCTTCATGCCAGAGGGCCTGCCGGGCTTTGGCTTATATCACGACAATCTCTCGCAGCAGGGCATGGGAGCCTGGAACCGCGTCATCTCCACACACATGGTCAACATGGCGACTGTGGCCATTTCGCGCCTGGGGATGTCCCACACTACCGAGAGCGCGGGCAAGAACGACATCGTCGACGAACTGGGCATTACCGGAACCGGCTTTGGCGGTCCCAAGGCCTGGGGCGCACCTTACTTCAATGTCCAGGGTTACTCGCCGCTGGGCGATAACTACCTGGCCACGCCGATGAAAGCGTGGGATACGGTCATCGAAGGCCGCGACTCCCTCAGTTGGCAGATCGGCCGCCACAGCACCAAGTTCGGCGGCGCCTATCAAAAGTTCATCTGGCCGATGTGGGGCTTCTTCCAGAATCGCGGCTACTACCAATACACCAACGGTTACTCCACCGAATACGCTCTCAACGACGGTAAAACCGGGTCAGCTCTGGCCAATTTCCTGCTCGGCCTGCCCGCGGCACGCCAGGGTCAGGCCGGCATTCCGCAAATGAACCTCCATCAATGGTATGCGAACGGGTTTGCGCAGGATGCCTGGCGCCTGACGCCTGTTACGACGCTCACCTATGGACTCCGCTACGAGTTCATGAGTCCCCTCATCGATGTCGACTACACCAACAGCAACCTGGACCTCTCCAGCGGAACTCCCCAGGTCTTCATCGGTGGACAGAACGGCTATCCGCGCGGTCTGATGTATGCCAATCACACCAACTTCGCGCCCCGGCTCGGCTTGGCCCAAAGCTTCCCCAAGCTCGGCGTGGTGGCTCACGTTGCCTATGGAATCTTCTACACCCCGGTCGACATGAACACCTGGTGCAATCAACGCCACAACGTTCCGTATGTCTTTCCTGAGACCGCACAGAGCGACCCTTACATCGACACCATCAAAACTCTGAACTTCCCCACTCCCGTCCTGGGCACAACCGCGGTCAGCTTCACCGCCCTCCAGTTGCACGCTCCGGCGCAATACGTCCAGCAATGGAGCACCTCGCTCGAAAAACAGGTGGGCACTGAGACCACGGTCGAGGTAGGTTACCTGGGCGCGGGCGGCTTCCACTTGCAGCGCTCGCACCTGATCAACAACGCCCAGCCCGGACCCGGCCTGATTCAGCCGCGTCGGCCTTTTCCAAAAATCAGCTTTGTCAACAATACGGTCTTTCCCGCCGCCGTAGCCGCCACCATGACCAGTTCCACATTTCCAGTGAGCACCATCAACCTGCTGGAGAACACCTCGCAAAGCTGGTATGACGCGGGTTACGTCAACGTGCGCCGCCGCGCCAGCAACCACCTCAGCTTCCTGGCCAATTACACGTTTGCCAAGGCGCTTGAGAATGCTCCCGATTTCCGCTCGCCGATGTTCGAGGCAGCCACTCCGCAAAACAACGACGATCTGAATGCGGAAAAGGGACCCGGCTGCGACATCCGGCATCGCTTTGCTCTCAGCGCGGTCTATAACTCGACTGCTATCGGCTCCAACTCGCTCACCCGTAGCTTGACACGGGATTGGCGCGGTTCAATCGAGTACCAGGCCCAATCCGGTTTCCCCATGACCATGTCCGTCTTTGGCGATACGGCCAATGCCGGAACCGTGGTCGGAGAGAATCCGATCCGCGCGAACTCCACCAGCGAGAAGATCTTCGCTTCGGGCACGCGCAACTCCACCACATGGTTCAACCCCGGCGCTTTTGCCGCCCCGCCCGCCTACACCTACGGCAACGTCGGCCGGAACTCGGTGTATGGCCCAGGCATGCAGACCATGGACTTGGGACTCGTGCGCAGTTTCAGCCTGGCGGAAAAGGCCAGGTTCGAGGCGCGCGCCGAGTTCTTCAACGCGCTGAACCATACCAATCTCGGAACGCCCAACCGTTTCGTGAATACCTCCAGCTTCGGCAGCATCACCGAGGTCTCAACGCCAGGACGCGAGATCCAGGTGAGCGCGCGCATGAGCTTCTAGGAAACTGGAAAGCACGGCAAACCATCGAAGGGCGACGAGTTTCAATCTCGTCGCCCTTCGGTGGTTTACGAAGCGTTTCTTGTGACTGCCAATTTGAAGCGGTCGCCTATTTCCGCACGAACTCCACCACCTTGGGTCCAATCTGTGCCGTGCATTGATTGGGAGCCAAGTGCCCGCAGCCCGGAAATACTTCCAATTCCGACTGTGGAACCAGCCGATGCATCGTTTCGGCCTCGCTTTCCGGCAGAATCCGGTCCTCTGCGCCCCACACGATCAGCACCGGCATCCTGAATCCCGGGAGCAGTTTGTCCGTCGCGTCCCTGCCCGCCAGCATCGTGTTCAGCGCGCGGTGGATCACCCAGGCGTTCTTTGCCGAAAGCCGCAAAATGTCGCGCGCAATGAACCCCGGAACCTTGGGCGGATTGGGCATCAGCAGCACATCCAGTTCGTCCAGGTCTGCCGCCGTGGTGGGCGTAAACAGCCGCACATCCCAGGTGGGCACGACGTAGAGCCCGGCCGCGTCGAACAGCATCAGCTTCTGCACCCGCTCGGGATGCCGCGCCGCCACGTGCTGCACGATGGCGCCGCCCATCGACCAGCCGCCCAGGTCCACCTGCTTCAGTCCCAAAGCATCCAGAAACCCCACCACGGCCGCTGCCTCATCTGGGACCGAATAGGAAAAATCCGCTGGCTGCTCGCTGCGTCCGTAACCGGGCAGATCGGGCAGATAAACACGGAATCCAGCCTTCACCAGGTAGGGCGCCAGATTATGCCAATCCTCCGATCGCCCGCCCAGCCCATGCACCAGCACCACGGGCGGCCCGGCGGTCGGTCCCTCCGCATAATAGTGAACGCGATGCCCCGCAACCGTAACCGACCGACTCTTTGCGCCCGCCAGGCATTGTTTCAGATACATTGCTCCGTTGAAATAGCTCACCGGCCGCTCCCAGAATCCAACCCCGGCAGCCACCGCCAGCACCACCACCACGGCGACAACTCTCTTGATCGCTTTCATCGTTCCTCTTGCTCTTTCTTACCCAACGCTTGCGCCTTTTGCCAGCCGGCCTCAATCACACGAACGGTTACCGGGTCCAGAAGCAGCGCACTGTGGCTGTTCCACTCCGCCCGCTCCACCCAGCGCACAGCTGCGGCATCGGAGGCGGCCTCGAGAGTGCCGCCCACCACGCGGCACAGGTAGTCGGCGATCACATAATGGTACTGGACGCGTTCGCCCTCCCGATAAATCCGGTCCAGCAGTTCCACCAGGCCCAACGGCTTGACCGTCAACCCGGTCTCTTCCCTCACCTCGCGGATCACCCCATCAGTCAGCGATTCACCCACTTCCACCAACCCGCCCGGCAGGGACCAATGCCCTTTCATCGGCTCGTTCCCGCGCCGCACCAGAAGCACCCGACCCGTCTCAACTACCACCGCGCCCACTCCCACCAGTGGCGCTCGAGGAAACTCTCTCTCCATGATTCTCCGTTCGCTGCAACGCATTCTACGACAGATAGCCCGCCACCGACCCGGCCGGTCGAGATACCTCAGGTTGCGTCCTTTTCCCCCGGCGTATCATCGAATCCAAGCAGGAGACAAACATGCCGGAATTCACACTTCATATCGATGGAATGCACTGCGGCGCCTGCGTTCGCCGTGTCTCACAAGCACTTGCCTCCACCGAAGGCCTCAAAGTTGAAGAAGTGCGCATCGGCGCAGCACGTCTCAGCGCGACCTCGGACCCCGCGCCCGTCGATCTGGCCATCGCAGCTCTGGCCAAAGCCGGCTACACCGCGCACGTGGAAGCCTAAACCCACCGATGGCCCCAGCAACAGCAACAGAATCCCTCACTCTGCCCGTACTGGGTATGACCTGCGCCTCCTGCCAGCATCATGTAGAGGAGGCTCTGCGCGCGACGGCCGGGGTTGAGTCCGCACACGTCGACTTGATGGCCCATCGCGCCAGCGTGGTTTTCGATCCGTTGTTGGCCGCCCCCCAGCAACTCATCGAAGCCATTCGCGGCGCAGGCTACGATGCCGTACTTCCCCGCCCCGGCGCCACCGGTTCCGAGCCTTCCTCCGACTCGCTTTCCCGCCAAGCCGGCCTGAAGGCCTGGACCGCACTCGTTTCAGGTGCCGCAGCCATGCTGTTGGCCATGCCTCTCAACATGACTCCCAACCAGGAAATGGGTGCGTTGGACCACGCTCTAATGCGTGTGTTGCCCTGGCTCTATGAGCTTCCGGCAGACGCCTTGCGCTGGTTTCTCCTCATTCTCACCGCTATCGTCATGGCCTGGGCAGGACGCAGCATCTACGTAAGTGCCATCCGCGGCCTGCGCCATGGAGCGACCAATATGAATACGCTGGTCAGCCTCGGCACCGGCGTGGCCTTCGCCTATTCGGCATTCTCCACGCTCCGGCCCGCTGCCGGCCGCCCCGTCTACTTCGACGCGGTCCTCCTGATTCTGGGCTTTCTCTTGTTGGGTAAAAGCCTTGAAAGCCGCGCCAAACGCCGCGCCCTCTCCGCCCTCGATTCCCTTTCCCGGCTCAAGCCCTCCACCGCCCGCCGCATCGTGGATGGTGTGGAAACCATTGTACCTCTCGAAGATATTCGGCCCGGCGACAGCGTCCTGGTACTGCCCGGAGAACGCTTCCCGGTCGACGCATCCATTCTCGAAGGCCGCACCAGCGTCGACGAATCCATGCTCACCGGCGAGTCCACGCCTCTCTCCCGCGAACCCGGCGGCCGTGTTCTGGCCGGCTCCCTCAATTACGACGGCGCGGTCACCTGTCGTGCGGAGTCCCTCGGTGAAGCCACCATGCTCGCCCAGATCACCCGCATGGTCGAACAGGCACAGGGCTCCCGCGCACCCATGGAGCGGCTCGCCGACCGCGCCAGTTCCATCTTTGTTCCCGTCGTACTGGCTTTGGCCGCGCTCACCTTTCTGATCTGGCTCGTCGTCACCCACTCACCCCAATTGGCCCTCGCCACCACCGTTGCCGTCTTGGTCATCGCCTGCCCCTGCGCCATGGGACTCGCCGTACCCGCCGCCCTCACCGTCGCCGTCGGGCGTGGCGCTCAGCTTGGCGTTCTCTTCAAGGGCGGCGAAGCGCTCGAGCGCCTGGCCCATCTTGACGCCATCGTTCTCGACAAGACCGGAACCCTCACCGTAGGCCGCCCGGTGCTCGATGCCCTTCATCCGCTGGGAAACCACACCGAGAACGATTTGCTGCGGTTGGCCGCCGCGGCCGAGGAGCGCTCCAACCACCCGCTCGCTCACGCCATCGTCGATGCCGCCCAGGCGCGCAGCCTCGTTTGGCCCCCTGCCGAAGACGTGCAGATTCTGCCCGGCCGAGGCCTAACCGCCAAAGTGGAAGGCCACGACTGCCTGCTGGGCAACGAAGCGCTCTTCGCAGAGTTTTCCATCGCGCTTCCAGATGGAATTACGCCGCCAGAGCCCGGTGTAACCCGCCTGTGGATGGCGCTCGACAGTGTCCCCGCCGCCTACTTTGACGCCCGCGACGCCCTGCGTCCCGATGCGGCCCAGGCCATTCACGCGCTCCATGATGCAGGACTTCGCGTCCTCATGCTTACCGGCGATTCGGCCGCAGCCGCCGCGCCCATTGCCCTTCAGGCAGGCATCACTGAGGTGGAGGCCGGCCTGGACCCGGCCGGCAAACTGGCCCGCATCCGCGCTTTGCAGAAGGACGGCCTGCGCGTAGCCATGGCCGGCGACGGCATCAACGACGCCGCCGCACTGGCCCAGGCCGACGCCGGAATCGCCATGGGCTCCGGCTCTGATCTTGCCCAGGAGGCCGGCGACGTGCTTCTCCTGCGCGCGCAGCCTTCCGCCATTCCCGCCGCCCTCGGCCTGGCCCGTTCCACCCTGCGCGTCATGCGTCAGAACCTCATCTGGGCCGTAGGTTACAACCTGCTCGGCATTCCATTAGCCGCAGGCGCGCTATATCCGCACTTCCACATTCTGCTCAGCCCCTGGGTGGCCGCAGCCGCCATGGCTTTCAGCTCTGTCAGCGTCCTGGCCAACAGCCTCCGTCTGCGCCGCTGGTCAAGCTAGATCGCGAAGGCGTGTTGCCTTAACCGCACCGAGCGCCCCATCTTCTCCATTCCCGTGCCTTTTCCGAGGTCCGACCAGATGCTTCCTTAACCCTCAGCGGCACGAACCGTACCGGCACGGTAAACTAGCTGAAGAGCCTGCCTGTGCGCATTTTAACCCGTTACATTCTCGGTGAAATTCTCTCCCACACGCTCATAGGCTGCGCGCTTTTCACCTTTATTCTTTTCATTCCCAACCTCAACCAGATTCTTGAGGCAGTCGTCCGCAACAGCTCCAGCTTCACCAACGTGATGGAGATCTTCCTCTTTATGTTGCCCAACACCTTCAAGGTGACCATTCCCATGGCGGTGTTGGTGGGCGTGCTGCTCGGCCTCAGCCGCCTGGCCTCCGACAGCGAAATCATCGCCATGCGCGCCTCCGGTCTGGGCATCGGCTACTTTGTACGCGTCGCCTCCATCGTGGCCATTGCCGGAACGCTGCTGGGGCTGGTGAACTCTCTCTATATCGCGCCCCGCGCCAACCAGGCCATCCTGGATCTGCAGCAGTCTCTTGAAACCTCGCAGGCTTCCTACCAGATCCAGCCCCGCGTCTTCTACGAAGACTTCAAGAACTTTGTCCTTTACGTGCAGGATGTGCGCGCCGGCGCGGGTGCGGCCAACTGGCGCCAGGTCTTCATGGCCGACGTCTCCGATCCCGCCAATCCCGTCATCACCACCGCGGCCTCCGCCACCGTGGCCAACGATTCCACGCAGGAACTGCTCATGCGGCTACGCAACGGATCGCGCCATGAGACCGTGGCCGGCCAGTCGCAGCAATACAACATCTCCACCTTTGCCAGCACCGATATGCCCCTGACCTTGAGTCCACAAAGCACCATCCACCTGGGGCGCGTGGACACCGTCATCTATGCCTTGCCGATGGGCGAGTTGCTTCAGCGCACCCACGGTCCCGACTCCAAGCGCTTTCTCATCGAACTGAACAACCGTTTCTCCTTCCCGGCCGCCTGCCTGGTCCTGATGCTGGTCGGTGTTCCGCTGGGCGTCTCCTCGCGGCGCGGCGGCAAAAGCTCCGGCTTCGTCTTCACCATCCTGCTCGTCTTCCTCTATTACTTTCTTTCCTCCACCGGTATCGCCTTGGGTCGTCAAAACAAACTGCCCGCCTTCCTGGCCGTATGGTCCGCCAACCTGCTCTTCGCAGCGGCGGGCAGCTTTCTTCTTTGGCAGATGGCCTCCGGGGGACGGATTCTGAGCACCATCACCGGCTGGGCCTCGCGCTCCCACAAACCCGCCGCCTCGCTCAAGCCGAATGGCTCTTCCCTCTCCGAATTCCTGAGCCGCTTTCAGCAACGCCCCCAGCGCTCCACATCCCGCGGCGTCTTTCCCCGCATTCTGGACGAGTATGTAGTGCGCGAGTTCCTGAACACTTTCGTTCTGGTTCTCACCGGTTTTGTGATGCTCATGCTGGTCTTCACCTTCTTCGAGCTGGTCGGCGATATCCTGCGCAACCACATTCCGCTTTCCACGGTCGGCGCCTATCTGGTCAACCTCACGCCCTCCATGCTCTACCAGATTGCTCCACTGGCCGTTCTGATCGCCGTGCTGGTCACCTTCGGAGTGCTCAACCGCAACTCCGAGTTGATCGCCATGAAGGCCACCGGCATCAGCCTTTACCGGCTGGTGATTCCCATCGTTTCCATTGCCGCCATCCTGGCCGTGAGCCTCTTCCTCTTCGACGAGTACTACCTGCCCCAGGCCAACCGCCGTCAGGAAGCTCTGCGCAGTGTCATCAAGGGACGCCCGCCCCAGACCTTCCTGCACCCCGAGCAGAAATGGATCTTCGGCCAGCCTCACCCCGGCGAACCCGGCCGCATCTTCTACTACCAGTTCTTCGATCCGGACCGCAACGAATTCGCCAATCTCTCCGTCTTCGAGTTCGATCCCTCCACCTTCGCGCTCTCGCGGCGCATCTTTGCCGCGCGCGTCTATTGGGACGGAAACGCCGCTGCGTGGCGCTTCCAGAATGGCTGGCAACGCGACATCGATGGCGCCAACGTGACCGAAGGCGCCTACCGGGAGTTCAAACAAACCTCCTTCGCCGAGTTTCACGAGGAACCCAGCTACTTCAAGAAAGAGAGCCTGCAATCGCAGGAGATGAACTTCGGCCAGTTGGACCGCTACATCTCCGACCTGCGCCAGAGCGGATTCGACACTATGCGTCTGCGCGTTGCTCTCTGGCACAAGCTCGCCTATCCTCTGGTGGCCATCGTCATGGCCGTTCTGGCCATTCCCTTCGCGCTCTCCATGGGCCGGCGCGGCTCGCTCACCGGTATTGCCGTCGCCATCGCCGTGGCCCTGGCTTACTGGGTGGTGGATGGCCTCTTCGGCGCCATGGGAACGGTAAATTACCTGCCCGCTGCCCTGGCCGCATGGTCCTCGGATGTTCTGTTTGGACTCGTGGGCGGCTACCTGCTGCTGCGAACTCCCACGTAAACCAGCCTGAAACGACCTCTCTGCCCGCCCCCACCGTACAATAAAGTCATGTTTCGCGCTCTCGCCCCGCTCTTCTCATACATGCGCCGCTACCGCTGGGGATACCTGTGGGGCACCCTCTCCTGTGTGGCCACAAATACCACCTGGGTGCTCTTTCCCTGGGTCCTGGGAATGGCCATCGACGCCCTCAGGAAAAATCAGGCCACGCACGCACGAATTCTGTTCTTCGCCGGCCTGCTGATTGCCATCTCGCTGGTTAAGGGCGTCTTTCTCTACTCCCAGCGCTGGATTCTGATCGGCATCTCGCGGGAGATTGAATTCGATCTGCGCAACGACCTCTTCCGCAAGCTGGAGAGCCAGGACTCGGGCTTCTATCAGCGCTACCGCACCGGCGACATCATGGCCCGTCTCACCAACGACCTGAACGCCGTGCGGAATATGCTCGGCCCGGCCCTGATGTACAGCGCCAACACCGTCTTCTTCACCGTGGGCGCACTTTTCTTTCTGCTCCACATCAGCCCCTGGCTCACCCTGGTCGCCTGGGCGCCCATGCCCCTGGCTAGCATCCTGGTGCAGTACTTCGGCAGCCGCATTCACGATCGCTTTGAGCGCATCCAGGCCAGCTTCTCTGAAATCTCCTCGCAGGCCCAGGAAAACTACTCCGGCGCCCGGCTGGTGCGCGCCTTTGCCCGCGAAGAGTCGCAAATCGGTCTCTTTGAGGGCCTCAACCGCCAGTACATCGCCCGCTCCCTGCGCCTGGTCCAATTGATGGGAATGCTCTGGCCGTCCCTCGAGTTCATCCTCGGCATCTCCATGGTCATCACCCTGCTGGTGGGCGGCCACATGGTCCTCAGTCATGGCATCTCGGTGGGTCAGTTCGTTGAGTTCAACACCTACATGATCCTGCTCACCTGGCCCATCATCGCCATCGGTTGGGTGGTGAACCTCTTCCAGCGTGGCACGGCCTCGGTCCAGCGCATCGACGAGATCCTGCGCTCCGAGCCCACCATCGATGACTCGGCCGCCGATCCTTCCATTCCCGCGGACACCGTTCTCGCCGGCGAAATCGAGTTCCGCAACCTGAGTTTCGCGTACGGCGATACCCCGGTGCTCCACAACATTTCGTTGACCATTCCCGCCGGTTCCAGCCTGGCCATCGTCGGACCCACCGGCTCGGGCAAAACCACCCTGGTCAATCTCATCTCCCGTCTCTTCGAAGCGCCTGAAGGCTCCCTCCTGATCGACGGCCGCACAGTGCGCGACTATCCCCTGGCCCTGCTGCGCCACAACATCGGCATGGTTCCTCAGGAAACCTTTCTCTTCAGCTCCACCATCCGCGAGAACCTCACCTTTGGCGCGCCTCTGTCTTCCGAAGAGGAGATGCTGGCCGCAGCCGAGGCTGCCCACATCCGCCAGGAGTTCGAGGAGTTTCCGCAGGGCTTTGCAACCGTGGTGGGCGAGCGTGGCGTCACGCTTTCCGGCGGCCAGAAGCAGCGCGCGGCCATCGCCCGCGCCTTGTTGCGCCGCCCCGCCATCCTCATCCTCGACGATGCCCTGGCCAGCGTGGACACCTACACCGAAGAGCGCATTCTGGGCGGGCTGCGGAACTACACCTCCGCGGCAACCACCATCCTCATCTCGCACCGCGTCTCGACCGTGCGCAACGCCGATCAGATCGCCGTTCTCGACCACGGCAGAATCGTCGAACTCGGCCGCCACGAAGAGTTGCTCGCTCTTGACGGCTACTACGCCAGCCTTTACGGAAAGCAGCAATTGGAAGAAGAACTCACCGTCGCCGGATAATTCCCTCGCTCGCAGCAAGCACCTTCATCGGTCCCTGGGACGATTGATCTTTCAAGCCGTCCAGTGCGCGGCGGTGGCGGCGTCCCTCTCCGGACTATCGGCTCTATTCGCAAGATGCACTGTCGCCGCCGTGACTTCGCCGGAAGCGTCTGCAACAGTTACACCTTCGCCCCTTGCCACCTGGCGCCAGGCATCGCGCACATTGCGCACACACTCAATCGCGTGCTCGAACTTCTGCTGCGAAGCCGACTGCGAAGCTTGCAGGATCTGCGCAAAAATCGAGGCATAAAACTCGCTCAGCACCTGCGCCGGCCGCCCGCCCACATCCATGCGCAGCCGCGCCTGCAAATGAATGATAATGTCCAGTGCCCGCTTGACGGCCGTGCGCCGCTCCGTGGCATCACCGCGCTCGACGGCCGCCGAGGCCGCATAAAGAAAGCGGAGAATGCCGTCGTAAAGCGCCACCACCAGTTCCACGGCCGAAGCGCCTTCCAGCGCATGTTCCTGATACATTCCCATTGAGGTACGACTCCTTAGCCATTTGAGGACTTACTATAACCCGTGATTGCCGAGTAAAGTTCGTTGACGCTATCCAACTGCGAGGGAAGTTCCTGCATGATTTCGTTGGCGCTGTTTAACTCCGTGGTCAGGCTCGTCTTTTGCGCCGAGATCAAGAGCTCTTCCTTCGAAACATCCGCATTCAAGTTGGATTCCGAGCTGCTGTTGGCGTTCTGCGCCAGCTTCAGAATGCCCCTGGACGAACTCGTGCCGGAGTTCGTCAGCATGGTAGAGAAGGACTGTCCCCAGCTGTTCGCATTCTGAAAAAAACCCACCACGCCGTTGTAATCGGTATTCAAAAGCGAATCCAGCGAACTCGCATCCAGGGTCAGTGACCCGTCATTGTTCACGCTGATGCCCAGGGTCGTCAGGCTGTTGATGTCCGACCCTCCATCGTTATAACTGAGCGCCGTGCTCGTGGTCGTGTCTTTGATCGAAGAGGTCACCGTCAACGCTCCGGTGGATCCTGAAGTGTTCGACACCAGCACCAACCGCGACCCGGTGCTGTCCGTCACCACGCTGGCGGTCGCCCCGATACTGGCCGAGTTGATCGCCGAGGCCAACCCGCTCAGTGTGTCGTCCGAGGTCGGCACATCGATCGATTGCGCCGTGCCGCTGCCTACCGTGATGGAGATGGAGCCGGAAAGCTCGTCGCTCGAATTCGTGATTGAATCCAGGTAGCCGTTCGGATTCTGCGTATTCAGTCCGCCCAGCAACTGCTGTTGAAGAAGCGAAAGCGTGGGCGAGCCGAACAGCGGCTCATTATTGCCCGAACTGTCTTTGCCTTCCTGGGTGTTGATGCCGCTGATCAGCGCGTTATAGTCCGAAACCATGCTGGCCACCGTGCTCTCGACCCCGGAGTTGTCGTTGGCGATCACCACCTGAACCTGCTCCAGGCTGCTATCCGATTCCGCGGCGCTCGGCGCCAGAAGCTGGAAGGTAACGCCGGGAATCAGGTTGGCCACCGTATTCGAGGAACTGGTCAGGCTTACCCCGTCCACCGTCAGATTCGCGTCCTTGCCCGCCACTGGTGAGGTATAGCTCAATGAAGTGGTCCCGTCGGCAATCGAATTCGAACTGACCGTAATGTCTCCGCCGGCCCCCGATGTTCCCGAAACCAGGCTCAGCCGCGAACCCGAAGAGTCGGTGAGCACACTCGCGTTAATCCCCGCCCCGGAAGAGTTGATCGCCGCGGCCAACCCGGCAAGTGTCTGGGTGGTCAGGCTGTCCATATCGATGGTCTGCGCGGTGCCCGATGTGCCCACCTTCAAGGTGATCGATCCGGAAAGAGTATCCGAAGCATCGGTGATCTCGCTCAGATAGCCGCTCGAGGTCTGGGCCAGGTTGGTCACGGTGACCGTATGCGTTCCCGCCACCGCCGTTGAGGAAGCCGAGGTCAACTCCAGGACGCCGGTGTCGGAACTCGAGCCGGTCTTCTCCGCCAGAATTCCCTCAAAGTCCGTCAGCGAGCTCATGTCGTTCGAGAGGCTCGAGTAAAGCGTTCCCAGGCTGGAGATCGCCGTGTCCTGGCTTTCCAGAGTCGTCAATTGCGTCTTCCAAGGCGTCTCCACATTCTGGAGATTGCTCACAATTTCGGCCACTGTCGTACTCACATCGAATCCCGTTCCGCTGGTTGGCGACCCGAAACTCAGCCCTACTGTGCCCATCGCACCCTCCCTCTCCAGTTAAAGCAGCCAGAGAACCGCTCCTGACCGAAGCGGATTGGAAAATCTCAAGAATCTGGAGTCCTGAGTTTGAAGTTCGAATCAAAAAACAAGCTGTCTCCCTGAGCGTAGATTGGCGCGTATTGTGCGCCAATCGCAGTCGAAGGACCCGCGGTTGTTTTCCAAACCACTTCGGTATCACCACACTTGAACGCAGAAAAGGGCGTCCATCACGGACGCCCTTCTCTGGTTGGCGGCTTTGGGCCGGTTGATTCCGCCCCGGCGATCAAAACTTGTAACCGGGGACCTTGGTTTACGTCACCCCGCCGACCGGAACCTGTCGCGCGGGAGTTTGGGTTACTGCAACAGCTTGGTCACTTCCTGCTGCACACTGTTGGCCTGCGCCAGGGCCGAGATACCGGTCTGGCTCAGAATTTCGTACTTGGACATGGCCGAGGTGGCCGACGCATAATCGGTGGCCTGCACTGCGTTCTGCGCCGATTCCACATTCTCCTGCTGCGTGGTGAGTACCGAACTGGCCGAGTTCAGCGTGTTGATCTGTGCACCCACATAGCCGTCCTGCGCCGCCACGTCGGTAATGGCCGCGTTGAGATTTGTTAACACTGTCTGCGCAGCCGTCTGAGCCTTTGCCACGGTCGTACCGGTCAGTGTTCCGGTAAGGTCCTGGCCAGCACTTGCCGAGTAGCTGATGGTGGCAGTCGCGGTCTTTGAACCCGGAGTATATGCCATAGCGCCACCGGTATCACCCACACTGGTCGAAGACAATGCATCAATCGAAAGCGCATCGATCGACGCTCCTGTAGCCGTCGAGTCTCCGGTGTAGATGTCCACCGCAGTCGTAGAGAAGACCGCGGTCCCGTTGTAGGTAGTCGTCGATCCGATGTTGCCAATTTCCGAAAGGATCGACTGGTACTCCTGATCGGCCGCCGCCGATTGAGTGAGGGTGAGGGTGCCGTTCGAGGCTTCGGTGGCCAGCGTCACAGCACGGTTAAGCAGGCTAGTCACTTGCGAGAGCGCGCCATCCGCCACTTGGAGAAGACCCACACCCTCCTGAGCGTTGGTTTGCGACTGGTTCAGAGCCTGCTGGTTCGCCTGCAGGCCGTCCACGATCGAAAGCCCTGCAGCATCGTCCGCGCCAGAGTTGATCTTGGATCCGGAAGACAACTGCTGCAAAGTCTTCGAGAGGCTGTTGTTGGTGTTGTCCAGATTGTTCTCCGCATACACTGCGGACAGATTGTTCAAGACACCCAGGGACATGGGGTTCTCCTTGTTGGATGCATTGATTTGCGGCCCTTCTCCGAAAGTGCTCCCATTTTTGTCCAACCCTGGGTCGCTGTTTCCGGATCTGCAGTCGCTGCATCTGCCCCCTTCTTCGGCCCGTCTCCCGGCAGACTTTACGCGCCCTCCCAGACTGTCCTGCTACGGACAATTCCGCCCTCCTCGCTCTAATCTTTGATTTTTTTCAGCCCCTCGCCGATGAACCCACTAAAGGAGTCCACCTCCATGATTGAACTGACCCGGCTCAACGGCAACCCCATGGTGCTGAACAGCGATTTGATCAAGACCGCCGAGGCCTCTCCGGATACCATGCTTACCCTCATCAACGGAGAAAAGCTGATTGTGCGCGAGGAGTGCGGCGAGGTGGTGGACCGGGTCCTGGCCTACCGCGCGCGGTTGCTGGCCCAGGTAGCCCGGCGTCTCCCTTCCTTGGGCGAACTGCAGCGAGTTTCCGGCCTCACCAGCCTCGATGTCTCCGGCCCGCCCAACGCCGGTCCGCCGCCCATGCAGAACCCGCAGGAGGACCGCTGAAGAATCTCTCCGCGCATACGCACTTGATCTTCCCAGGAGCTTGTCATGGATAAAGCGAGTATTGGCGGAGTTCTTCTGGCCGTCGTCGGGATTGTCGCCGGGTTGCTGATGGAGGGCGGCAACCTGGGCCAGATCCTGCAGCCTACCGCGGCGCTGATCGTCTTTGGCGGCACCATGGGCGCCGTGCTGCTGCAGTTTCCGCTCACCACCGTGGTGGCCGCATTCCGGCGCATGGCCCACGTCTTTGCCGCTCCCCGCAAGCACAACGACCAGCTCATCAAGCTCCTGGTCGCCTTCGCCAACAAGGCCCGTCGCAACGGCGTGGTCTCGCTCGACGCCGATCTGCAGACCATCCAGGATCCATTCCTCAAGCAATCGCTGATGCTGGCGGTCGACGGGACCGAGCCCGCCGAACTGCGCAAGATCATGCGCGTCAGCCTAGACTCCACCACCGACTGCGAAGAGCGGCTCCCAGCAGTCTTCGAGTCCGCCGGAGGATTCTCGCCCACCATCGGCATCCTGGGCGCCGTGCTGGGATTGATCCAGGTCATGCAGCATCTTGACAACATTCAGGAAGTCGGCCGCGGCATCGCCGTCGCCTTTGTGGCCACCATTTACGGCGTCGGCGCGGCCAATCTCATCTTCCTGCCCTTCGCCGGCAAGATGCGCATCCGCATCCACGACGACCATCAGCGCCACGAGATGATGCTGGAGGGCGTCGTCTCCATCCTCGAAGGCATGAACCCCCGCATGCTGGAGGTCAAGCTCTCCGGCTTCCTGGACAAGGCGAACCCTGAAAAGCCGGAGAGCTCGATATGAGCCGCCGCCTGCCCAGGGCTCGCGTGAGTCAGGACCGCTGGCTCGTCTCCTACGCCGACTTCATTACCCTGCTCTTCGCCTTTTTTGTGGTGCTCTATGCCTTCGCCAAGGCCGATCAAAAAAAGCAGGTGCAGGTGTCGGAGGCTATCGACGTGGCTTTCCGCTCCCTGGGTATCTTTTCCGATGCGAGCCGGCGCCCTTCGAACCCCTCCCCAACCTCTTCGGGAACCGATCAGGCGGTCATTCCCATGAACATCGTCATGGGAGAAGATGTGCTCGCGCCCGCCCGGGCCAAGGAGGATCTAGAACAGGTGCGGCGCGAGTTGGAACAGACGCTTTCCAACCAGGTCGCCCAGCACACCGTCTCCATCCAGATGGGGCGCGACGGGCTGGTAATCAGCCTGCGCGAGGCCGGCTTCTTCGACTCCGGGTCGGCCAGCCCCAAGCCGGAAACCCTGGCCACGCTCCGCCAGATTGCCTCTTCCCTGGGCCACACTCCGTTCGATCTGCGCATCGAAGGCCACACCGACAACGTTCCCATACATACCGGAGAATTCGACTCGAACTGGGAGCTCTCCTCGGCCCGCGCCACGCACATCGCGCGCCTGTTTCTGGACATGAAGGCCATGCCGGCGGAACGCATCTCGGCGGCCGGATACGCAGAGTTTCACCCCGTGGCCAGCAACGATACGGCAGACGGTCGCGCGGAGAACCGGCGCGTCGATCTGGTCGTGCTTCCGCGCAGCAGGATCAACTTCGCCGCGTCCTCGCCGCCCCATTCTTCGGGCGGATGGCGGAAGATTACGGACGAATAAGCGCTACTTGTGCCAGGATTCGGTGGGTTTCGCGCAGGCCTCTTCGGGCATTCCGGCTTCTCGATCGCCAGCCGGGAATTGTGCCGCTTTAATTTCTGATCTTGCTTCCTCAGAACCTGTCTCTTCTCGGAGATTTATGCGGGCCCGAATGTGCGTTCCACGTCGTGGATCATGGCTGCGCTTTCGTATCGGCCGGCTTCGATTTCTGGTTTGCTATCAAATTTGGCAAACGCGGCTACTGAGATCAAACCAGTGGCGCCCGCAGCCACAAGTGGTACTCCCAGGCCGGCTGTGGCAGTAGCAACCAGCGCTGGAATCGCCATAAAGGCCCACCTCCAGTACACGTTTGCCTTTGCCTTTTTCGCGATCGCATCGAAGTGTTCCAAATATTCCTCCATCTCCTCGACGGCTTTGGCATCGGGAATGCCATCCCGAATGATCGCTTCCTGCCACTCGTGAAACTTCGCTCGCTTCTCCTGGAAGTCATCGCGTTTGGCTAGCTGCACGGCTTTCCTGAGCACCTCTTCGTCCGACTTTCCTGGCTCTTCCGGGACAAAGAACCGATGAGTCAGTACCATGGCCAGGCTCTGTTTCCGCTCTTCAGGTGACTGACGAGCGACATCTTCGCGATAGTCCTTGCACGATGAGTACGCCGCAATGGGCCAGGCAATGACTCCCTTGGACATTTCGGGCAGGAAATCCTTGGCGAGAAGCATTCGCGTCACATAAAGCGGATCGACTTTGGTTTGCCTGGCTTGCGCCAGGTTACCGGCATCAAAAGTAGCCGCCCTGGCGGAAGCAAATCGCGTCTTGAAAGTCTCGCGCTTCGGCTCGTCCCAGGGGACGCGAATGGCGGTTTTGCCAAGGATGTCCAGACTGCGGTCCAGCCGGTCGGGGTCTCTGCCAATCTCTCTCCACCTGGCGCGATCCGCAGGGTCGGAAGGCGTAGGAATGATGAGCTTGTCATAGAGCAATACTTCGGCGACAAAGGCTCTCGGTCGCTGATGATCAACGACGGAAAAGGTTCCCCAGCGTTGTCTGCTCATGGTTCGAGTCCTTTCGCAGAGATTCTCTCATGAAATGGTCTTCCGTATGGCGCGCGCGATAGGGGGTATGACCAGCAAAAAATGGGTGCGTTCTGTCAATGTCCGGATCGAAGACAAGTTCTATCAACTAAACCCGCAAAACCAAAAAACAGCCCCGCAGCAGACCTTGCCTGCGGGGCTGAAGTTTTAAATGGTGGGCCGCAGCTTTTATTGGACGGCGGCAGCGTTTTCGGTTGGGCCGGGCTCAGTTCTGCCCAGCGTGTCGTAGAGCGGCTGCGCCGGAGTGACTCCGGGCTCTTCCCGCGCTACGGAAATAGCCAGGATGCGGACTTTGTCGTTTGCCGGCAGGGTCAGAGTCTTCGCGTTGGACGGCAAATCCATCGCGTAGGCGAAGAGATAGCTGTAGGCATACGGCTGGTTGAGGCCCTCTGCGGTGTGGTGGTGCGAGGCGTACCAGGCCAGCGTCGCCGGCTTGACGTAACCGGAGCGCAGGCCGAGGTAGTCCTGGGGATAGCGTGGAGACCAGTTCGGCGAGCCGCTGCTCTTGATATCCCAAGTGGCGTGATTGGCCGAGACTGCCCAATCCTGCCGGAGCGGAACCTGATGCGCCGGAGTCTTGCTGAACGGTCCACCGCCCTCTTCGATCGTTGCCGGCCTTGGCTTCCAGAGTCGCGTGTCCCATTGCCCAATGAAGCCGCCCCAATCCTCGACGGTCAGCTTAACCGGCACGTTGCCCACCTGGAAGACGGCCTGCTGGTCGCCATCGGCGGAGGCGGCAAGCACATACACCTTGTTGAAGTCGCCCGCGGGCAGCTCGATCACCTGTCCGTTGGCCACCTCGGCATTGAGCTTGCCCGCGCCGGCGGGAGCCAGTTGGAAGTTCACGCCGTTGAAGTTCAACTGCGCTGGCAGCATCTCGGCCGGAAGCGCATTGCCCTTGCTGTCGAAACCGCCCACCGACTTGGTGTCGTCCTCGCTGGCAGCGGCAAGATCGTATTTGAGCGCAACCGGCTGTGAGGCAACTGCCGCGGTTTGGGCCGGGGGCACGCCAAGCGTCAAGGCAAAGGTACGCGGTTGATAGGCCGCGAAGGAAGTTTCCAGCGCTCCGTCGACCACCGTTGCCGAGCCAACCGGAAGCTCCTGCCCGTTGACTTCACGGGCCGAGGCGATCGGACCCGCAAACTTCACATGCACCTTGGAAGCGGGCTTGCCCTCCAACTCCACCAGACGCACGATCACTTCGTCGCTCAGTTCCGATTTCTTGAGAGCCAGGATGCGAACGCTGGACGAGTCAACACCAGCCAGAGAGATGCTGCGGCCCAGGGTTCCCGCGTGCTTTTCGGTGGCGAAGGCCAACAGCGGATCGCTCAGCCGGTAGCCCTGCCAGTCGGTTTTGCCTTCGCGCCAGTCGCCGGAGTGCCCGGCGATGCCGAAGAGAATCTCGTGATGTCCCCAGTCCTGATTCATCTGGTCGGAGTAGGCATTCGCAAACCAACTGGGCGCGCCTCCCGCGACCGGAGGCGGTATCCCCGGCGTGCGGATCAGCGTCAGGCGGAGGGTGTGGTCGTCGCGCTTGTCCGAGCCGTTCTTCACATCGGTCAGAATCGTCGCGCCGAACGAGCCGCTCTGATCGGTCAGATCGATCCAGTGATGCGAGGCCACTTCGAACGACCGTTCCTGGGCTGAAGGCCGCTGGATGGTGCCGACCTCCCAGTTATAGGTCGCCATCTTGTTGGTCGCCGAAAGCGTGAAGACAGCCTTGAGATTCGCGCCCTTCATTCGCCAGTCGATGGATTCGCCGAACTCGACCCGGTTGCCCGCATCGCCGGCCGCAAGGCGAACCGTCTGCACGAACTTCGAGCCTTCGGTTTCGCGGGAAACTTCCACCGCTACGCGTGCCGGACCGTTCTCGACCACGCGAGTTTTCGCCGGACCGCTTACGTATTCGCGCGGCGCGGCCTGCTCCTGGTCGAAATCCATGTTCCAGGCCGGCCACTGCTTGGGCGCATCGTTGGAGATAGCCAGCCGGACGGGAGCGGAGAGCAGTTCCTTGTTGAGCGACTTGTCGAAGATGCTGCTCACATCGCCATCGGCATTGAGCGCGACGCGGTAGCGCGCGTTCTCCAGCGAAGACTCGCTCACCTTCAGTTCATGCGAAGCCGCAGGCGAGGTCCCGGATCGGACATCGTAGACTGCAAAGCCGACGGACGGTGTCTTGGCCAGGAAGAGCACCTTGCCGTTCTCGATCTGCGCGGGAACACTCTTGCCATCGGGTCCGGTCACCTGAACCGCCGAAGGAGTTTTCCCCGGGAACGAAACCGAAGCCTCCACCACATCTTCACGAGCAATGTCGAGCGGGTTATAGACCACCACCGGCACGCCGGTTCCCTGCGTGTCGAGCGCCGAGGCGATCGACTGCGTGGCGCTGGTCAACACATCCGCGAACTGGTTCATCGCAATTACATCGTCGTTATGCGCGAACTCATAGGCATGAGGCGTCGCGGTGCCGGGACCCGTATCGTGGAACTGGCCACCCATGACCAGCGTCCAGGCATCGTTCAGGCGCTGTTGCGGGTAAGAACGTCCTCCCATCCAGGCGGCCGCAATCGAGGCTTTCTCCGCCGCATCGGCCAGAAGTTCGTTCTTCCGGTTCCACCGCTTGTGATAGGCCTCGGAGGTCAGCGAGCCGGCGGAGTGGTTGATCAGTTCCAGATCGCCTTTGTACCTCGGCATCCTGGTCTGCATCTCCGGCTTGATGTCCAGAAACATCTGGTCAGCGGTCGCGGAAAGGACGCGGACCGGCCCATCGCCGACGCGAACCGGCTTCCCTTCGGCTGCGGTCGACGGTTCGCCGGTGAATTCGCTCACGTCGATCACCGCGGGCGGAAGCACCACTTCTCCCTGGGTGGCCATGGCCTCCAGGATCTTCACGGAACGCTCGTCCACAGCGCCGCCAATATCGCCGGTGCCGATGTAATGATAATCCGCATAAACCCCGGTCACCTTGCCGTCTAGGTCGATGCGCTTGGTCCAGTCGGGACCCGCCAGCTCCTTCAGATAGCCGTTGATCTCCTCGGTTGAAAAGCCGCTTGAGCTGAGTCCGGGCAAATTCTTCGGCAATTTGAACTCCGGCGGCGTCTTGCTCAGGTCAGACTGGATTCCGCCACCGTAGCTGCCAGGATTGAGCGCAGCCAGCACGGTCTCTCCATCGGGTCCCTGCCAAATCCCGACATTGAACGGAATGCCCTCGGGAGTGTCTTCCGGAGAACCAGGCCCGCCGACCTTGGGAGAGGGCTGCCAGGAGGCGTTGAGCTTCTGCGTAGAGAAGCCCTTCACGCCGGAGTGCGCCAGGATGGTGGGCAGCGACGCAGGAAAGCCAAAACAGTCCGGCAGCATGTATTCGGCGCTGGCCTTGCCAAACTCTTTGCGGAAATAGGTGTTGCCATACAAAACCTGGCGGAAGATCGATTCGGCGCTGGGCAAATTCACATCGCCCTCTTCCATCGAGGAGCCGGCCGGGAACCAGTTGCCCTTGGCGACATAGCCCTTCATGCGCTGATAGTCGGCCGGGAAATACTCCTTCATGAGCCGGTAGCGATTGGCGCCCGACCAGTTGAAGACGTAGTGCGGGTACTTGTCCATCAGGTCGAAGTTGACGCGCATCGTCTTCAGCAGGTACTCGCTGATGGTCTGAGGAAACTCCCAGCGCCACTGGGTATCGAGGTGGGCATAGGGCACTACGTAGAGCGTGGGCTGTTTGGTGATGTCCGGCGCTTGCATGGTTTGTGCAAATGCATGAAGCGGGACCGCGATGACGGCAAACAATAGCAAGGATTTCAGGAAACGAAACATGGAGCCTCCAGTGGATGGAACTCGAGGGCCAGAGTGAAACGCTGGCGCCGACAGGCAGGAGAGGGAGGAATCGAGACGTGGTGGTATCGTTTCCACCGATTCATGGTAAGAACCGCGTTCCCCTTTGTCAAGAGAGATCTCCGGAAGATCGCGGACCATGCAAACCACACCCAGAAACTCCGGGAAGACTCGCCCGTCCGCTCTGTTGGCATTGATTCCAAACCAGTTCCCCATTGGGTTTACGTTTCGGCCAAATGAGCCGATATAGTTACTTGGGAGATTCATGGACCTCAGCACTCACGGCCCGGTAGCCGCCTCCAACGCTCACTTGCGTGCGCATCAATCGGTGCGCCACATCGCGCGGCAGCCGATTCTGGATGTAAAGGGCAGACTGTTCGGCTACGAATTGCTCTTCCGCTCGGGCAGGGACAACCACTTCGATGGCGACGGCGATCAAGCCACTCGGACCATGCTCGACAACACCCTGCTGTTCGGTGTGGAGCATCTGTCCGGCGGCTTCCCTGTTTTCATCAACTGCACTCGTGAATCGCTGCTGGGCGACCTGGTGCTGGTCCTGAATCCTGAAAAAGTGGTCATCGAAGTCCTGGAAGACGTGGTTCCGGATCAGCCGGTGATCAACGCCTGCCGGAAGCTCCGCGCTAGAGGCTATCGCCTGGCTCTGGACGATTTCGTCTGGAAGCCGGAGATGGCGCCACTGGTCGATTTGGCCAATTTCATCAAGATCGATGTTCTGGTGCACCCGACGCGTGAACGCGAATTACTACTGCGCGAAATCAGCCATAGTTCCGCTCAACTGCTTGCCGAAAAGGTGGAAACGCCGGAAGACTTCGAGGTGCTGAAAACGGAAGGTTTCGGCCTTTTCCAGGGCTACTATTTCTGCCGTCCACAGCAGAACACGCTGCGCCGCATCTCGTCCAACACCATCATGCATCTGGAGCTGCTGGAACTGATTCAACACAACCCGATCGATATTTACAAGGTCGGTCTGATGCTTCGGCGCGATGTGTCGCTGTCCTACCGCCTGTTGCGTCTGGTCAACTCACCACTTTATGGCATGCGGCAGGATATGCGCTCCATCGAGCATGCGCTGGTGGTCGTCGGCGATCAGATGTTCCGCCGGCTGGTCTTCTTGAGCATCACCAAAGAAGCTGCCGGACCGCGCGCTGCTGCGCTCCTGCGCCTTGCCCTGCACCGTTCGCGCTTTTGCGAATTGGCCGCCAAGCAGTGGAATCTCGATCCGGACGAACAGTGCCTGCTGGGTTTGATGAGCCTGCTTCCAGCCATGCTCAAAGTGAAGATGGAGACCATTGCGGAGGTTCTGCCCATGCGCGCGCCCCTTCGCGAGGCGCTGCTCGGTGTGGAAAATCATGAGCGCGCGCCGCTGCATTGGCTGGAGAACTTCGAGTCTGGCAACTGGGGGGCCTGCGAGGCCGTGGCCAAGGAGTCCGATATCCAGGATTTCGGGTTGGTAGAACCCTACGCCGACGCGATTCGATGGGCCGACGAAGCCTGCGAGCAGCTACTTTAGCGATTCCGCAAGGCAGAAGCCCCGTCTTTCTTTCCCCCGGAGTTCGCGCCCTCGCCAGCTGCACCGGAAATCGCAGGCAACCGGAACCGGCTCATCATCATCCTAGTTACACAGTTAGTAAATAGATCTGCGGAACGAGTCGCGAGCCCAGGTGTTCATGGCAACGATCCTATTGGTTGACGGCGATTCCCTACAGGCGCTCCTGAGAAAGTCCATTCTGGAACGGAGATTCCCCGACGTTCAACGAGTCAACGGTGCTGCGGATGCTTTGTGCCTGGTGGAACAACGCCAGTTTTCCACCGGCCTTGGGTTGGTCATATGCAGCTCGCAAATGACAGGAATCGATGGACCGGCGTTTGTGGCCGAGCTGCGCACCCGCCTGCCTTGGCTCCCGGTCCTGGTGCTGGGCAGCGAGGGAAAAACGGGCAGCGACTTCGTTGACATGCAAGTGCGTTTTCTCCCCCCGGAGATTGCCACCGAGGGGATGCTCGCCGCGGCCAGCCAGATGCTTGCGCAGCCGGAATTAAAGACTGCCTGAGCGCACCGATTGCCGCAATTCCTTGCAGCATCCAGGCCTTTCCAGCCCCTTGCCCTGCATCCGATCCCACTCTCCTCCCAGAGAGTGAGGCAGATCACACGCTCAACGCCTATGATGGGGTGAGAATGTCCCGTCGGGTTGCCGTTTGCGCTCCCCGTCTGCGTGCGAGAATCGTTTTGGAGCTCGAATGGCAGCGTTTGGCAGTTTTGCACTTCTTATCGCATTGGCTTTGGCCGCTTACAACCTGCTGGCAGGTGCTGTTGCCCTGCGCCTCATCGCAACCAAACAACAAACAGCGGTTTCTCCCGAGCGGCTGGCCGACACGGCACGCCGAGCCGGAATCGCTGGATTTGTGGCCGTCACGGCAGCCGCGTTCGCGCTGATCTGGTCGGTCTTCACCAACGATTTTTCCATCACCTACATCCTGGAACACTCCAACCGCGCCTTGCCCGGCGCCTACAAGTTCTCCGCGCTGTGGAGCGGCCAGGAGGGTTCACTGCTGCTCTGGGCCTGGCTGCTGGCAGCCTACGGCTTCGTTCTGCGCCTGACCCACAAGCGCGATGTGAAGCTCTACGCCTATGCGGGCGTCATCCTGGCAGCCATCCAGGTCTTCTTCCTGGCCGTGCTCAACTTTGCCGCCCCTCCCTTCGCCATGATGAAGGGCGCCATTCCCGCGGACGGCAACGGGCTCAATCCCCTGCTCCAGTACCCGGAGATGGTGATTCATCCTCCCATGCTCTACTTGGGCTACGTGGGCTTCTCGGTTCCCTTCGCCTTTGCCCTGGGCGCGCTCATGATGCGCTATCCCGGTGAGAAGTGGATCAAGATCACCCGCATCTGGACCATGGTCACCTGGCTCTTCCTCACCTGCGGCATCTTTCTGGGCATGCACTGGGCCTACGCCGTGCTGGGATGGGGCGGCTATTGGGGCTGGGACCCGGTCGAGAACGCCAGCTTCATGCCCTGGCTCACCGGAACCGCCTTCTTACACTCCGTCATGATGCAGGAGAAGAAGGGCATGATGAAGAGCTGGAACGTGTGGCTGATCTTCGCCACCTTCCTGCTCACCCTGCTGGGTACGGATCTGACCCGCTCCGGCCTGGTGAGTTCGGTACACGCGTTTGCACTGTCGCCGATCGGCACTTGGTTTCATGTCTTCATGGGCATCGTGCTGGCGGTCTGCATCTTTACCTACATCCTGCAGCGCGATCACCTGAAGAGCGACCACCATGTCGAGTCGCTGGTCAGCCGCGAGTCCAGCTTCCTGTTCAACAACCTGGTTCTGCTGGCGGCCTGCTTCGTCATTCTGTGGGGAACGCTCTTCCCCATCCTTTCTGAATACGTGGTGGGCAACAAGGTCACCGTCGGCGCGCCCTGGTACAACCAGGTTGCCATCCCCATCGGACTCTTCCTGCTGTTCTTGACCGGCGTTGGTCCCTTGCTGCCGTGGCGCTCCACCTCGCTCCGCAGCGTTCGCCGCAACTTCGTTCTGCCTTCGATTGCGCTCTGGGCCACGGCGATCGTCTGCCTGGCCGCAGGCGTGCGACCCTGGAAGGATGGCGCCTTCGACAGCGGCAATTTCTACGCCTTGGTCGCTTTTTCGCTGGCCGTCTCCGTCTTCACCGCCATTCTCTCGGAGTTTCTGCGCGGGGCCGGTGTCATCGCCCGGCAGAGTGGGCGAAACTACTTCACGTCCATGGTCCTGCTGGTTCGCCGCAATACCCGCCGCTACGGTGGCTACTTCATCCACATCGGCGTGGTGATCGTGGTCATTGGCCTGGCCGGCTCGGCCTTCAACCGCAATGTGGAAAGCGAAATGGCGCTCCACGACAAAATGGTCATCGGGCCCTACACGCTGGAGCAGGTGGGTGCCTCCGAGGACTCGAACGCCAACTACAACTCGGAGTACGCCCTGCTGGATGTTTTCAAAGACGGAAAGAAGCTCTTCCAGATGACTCCGGAGAAGCGCATCTATCTGGCCAGCGAGCAGCCGCAGACCATGGTGGCCATCCACTCCGTTCCCGAATGGGATCTGTACGTGGTCTATGAAGGCACCAACCCCGATACCAGCCTACCCATCATCAAGGCCTTTCTGAATCCGCTGGTGGGATGGATCTGGGCCGGGGTAGTGATCATGGTCCTGGGCACAATCGTGGCTCTGCTGCCCAGCCAGAAACCGGCACTGCAGAAGGGAGCCCAGCAATGACCGCTCGCAAGGGTTTGACCTTTTGGTTGAAAACATTGCAAGCTGGATCGCTGGCCGTGGCCCTCTGCTTCACCCTGGGAGCCAGCGATGCCGGCTCGCGCTTCAACGATCTGGGGCACCGCCTGATGTGTACCTGCGGCTGTGCCCAACTGCTGGGCGAGTGCAACCACGTCGGCTGCACAGAATCCGGCCGCGAGCGCGAGGAGCTGAAGACAGGCATTGCCTCCGGCGCCAGCGACAAGGAAATTCTGGCCGCGTTCGCCTCCAAGTACGGAGCCACCGTACTCGCCGCTCCCACCACCCAGGGCTTCGACCTGGTGGCGTGGATCGCCCCGTTTGCGGTCTTTGCGGCGGCATTGCTCGGCACCATTCTGCTGATTCGCCGCTGGTCCGTAGGCAAGACGCAGGCCCCCGCGCAAACCACCGATCCTGCCACGGAAGCACTCAAGGAAAAGATTCGCCGGGAGACCGGCAGCGACGGAGGATTCTAAGCCATGACGCCGACTCTGGGTCTGATTTGCGGAATGCTGCTGCTGTTTGTACTGTTTCTGTACACTTTCTGGCCCGAGAATCTCTTCGCCAGCCAGCGCGAAAAAACCCGCCTGGATTATCTTCTGGAGCACAAGGAACAGCTCTATGAAAACCTGCGCGACCTGAACTTCGAGTACCGCGCCGGAAAGTACCCTGAAGAAGATTTTGTGAACCAGCGGGCGCAGCTTGAAAACGAAACCGCCCAGTTGTTGGCCGAGATCGAACATTTGCAACAGGTCTGAATTGCTGCCTCTCTCGCTAAGAATGTCATCCTGAGCGGAGCGAAGTCGAAGGACCCGCGGTTGCTCTTCGCTCTTCTCATGACTCATTCACCCACACGACTTTTATAGGACGCTATTACGATCATGAAATCGACCCAATTGCTTCTTCGCACCGTTGCCATGAGCCTCTTGTTCGCGGGTGCGCTGGCCCAGGCCACTCAAGTCACTGGAACGGTGACCAACAAAACCACCGGCAAACCTGCGGCGGGCGATACCGTGGTGCTGGTGGACGTGCAGGCCGGCATGGGCGAAGTCGCCAAGGCCACCACCGACGCCCACGGGCATTATGCGCTGAACAAGCCTGGAAACAGCCCTTACCTGGTCCGGGTCATGCACCAGGGAGCCGGCTACTTCATCGGCGCTCCCGAAGGCGGCGGGCCGGGCGACATCTCGGTTTATGACGTGGCCGCCAAGGTCGACGGAGTCGGCATCGACGAGGACGTGCTGGGAATGGAGTCCGCCAACGGGCAACTCCAGATCACCGAACGCTACATTCTGCACAACAACGCTACCCCGCCCCGCACCCAGTGGAGCCCGCGCTCCTTCCAGATTGTGCTGCCCGCTGAGGCGGTGGTGGCGGGAGTGGCCGTGCAGCGGCCCGGCGGCCTGCCGACCTCGGTCAAGCTCGACCCCGACGGCCCCAAGGGCCACTACTCCTTCAACCTCCCCATCCAGCCCGACGAAGGTGACAAAGGCACGCTCTTCCAGATCGAATATTCGGTGCCCTATAGCGGCGCCAAGTACACCTTCAAGCCAGAGGTAACGCTGCCGGCGCGCACCGTGTGGGTGGTTCTGCCCAAGAGCATGACCTTTGCCGGTGCCGGCTTCCAGTCGTCGCCGCAGGACCCCGGAGTTCAAACCTTCGTAGCCAAAAACGCGGTTCCCGGCAAGGCTATGGAGTTCACCGTATCCGGCTCAGGATCGATGCCGCGGGAAGCGCAGGGTGGCGCAGGCGGACAACAGAGCGCGGACAACGGCTCTCAGGACACCAGCACTCCCGGCAACCAGCCCGGCGGCGGCCTCGGCGCACCCATCGCCACGCCAGACCCGCTCTCGAAGTACAAGTGGTGGATTCTCGGCGCGCTGGCGCTTCTCATGGCGGCTGCCGCGGCCTTCCTCCTCCGCAAACCGGCCGGATCCCCGTCAGCAGCAACCATCCCGGTGAACCCGAACGCAGTCCCTCTACCAAGCTTCACGCCCGCAGCCAACAGGAACACAGCTTTGCTCTCCGTTCTGAAGGACGAATTGTTTGCGCTTGAAAGCGAAAAAATCGCCGGCACCCTTCCCCTGGCGGAGTACACGGAGTTGAAAGCCGCTCTGGAGACAGTGCTGAGACGTGCGCTGAAGAGAAGCTAGTATCTTGAATCTGTAGTTCGCAAAAAAACAAACTGTCATCCCGAGCGGTGATTGGCGCGTTTTGTGCGCCAATCGCAGTCGAAAGCCTGCCCTGAGCGAAGTCGAAGGGGACCCGCGTTTGTTCTGCAACGAACTTCGGATTCACCACACAGGAGATCAGCAGGTAAGCAATCAGTGAATAGGCGGGCCACATCCAGTCGAGTCTTCCCTCCCCGGCGCCCGTCTATCCAAGTGAGAGAATGGAACGTTAGGGGACGACTCGATGAATACCTTCAAAACCACGATTCTTCTTACTGGACTCACACTTATTCTGGTTCTGGCCGGAGAATACCTGGGCGGCACCAACGGGGCCCTGATCGCCTTTGCCATCGCCGCGACAACCAATTTCTTCAGCTATTTCTATTCCGACAAGCTGGCGCTCGCCATGTATCACGCCCAGCCCGTGACCCGCGAGGAGCTGCCGCGCGTCTATAACGTGGTGGAAAAGCTCACTTCCAAAGCCGGCATTCCCATGCCGAAGATCTTCGTGATTCCCACCGAGTCGCCCAACGCCTTCGCCACCGGCCGCAATCCGCAGCACGCTTCGGTGGCCGTCACCCACGGCATTCTGGCGCTCCTGACCGACGAGGAACTGGAAGGTGTCCTGGCCCACGAACTCGGCCACGTCCGTAACCGCGACATCCTCACCAGCTCGATCGCCGCCACCTTGGCCGGCGCCATCACCATCCTGGCGCGCATGGCCTTCTGGTTTGGCGCCCTGGCAGGTTTCGGCGGCGGTGATCGTCGGGACCGCGAAGGCGGCGGCCTGGGCGCGATCTTCATGCTTCTGCTCGCGCCCATCGCGGCCATGCTCATTCAGCTTTGGGTCTCCCGCACCCGCGAGTACGAAGCTGACGCCTCAGGCGCCCACCTGACCGGCAATCCCTATGCACTGGCCTCGGCGTTGGAAAAGATTTCGGGCGCCAGCCGCCGCGTTCCCTTACTGGCCTCGCCCAACTCGGCGCACATGTTTATCATTGCGCCGCTGCTCAGCGGCCAGACCTTCGCCAACCTCTTTTCGACCCACCCGCCGGTCGAAAAGCGCATCGAAAGGTTGATCGGAAGGACATCAATGCTTGGAACAGGGACCAGGGATTAGGGAATAGGGAGTAGGGCGCAGCGAGTATGACTGAATCACCGATCGCAGAAGCGCTATCTGAAAATATCAAGTCCCTCTCCCAACACGGAGCGCCAGAGAATGAATACACACCCGAGACACGTGGTATCGTGAAGGCCTTGGCTCCCCTAAGCGAAAAAGACATCACAGAAGAACGTCTTGTCGCAATCATACGGGCGGTGTGGTCGCGGTCGTTCGGCCCGTTTTCGGAAGATGAAATTGGAATGCGTATGCCCGCGATTCGGGAAGTTGCAAACCGAATCCTGGCCAGCGATCAAATGCCGACGAGGTGTCGACGTTCTGCACCCTGAATCCTATTCCCTACTCCCTATTCCCTACTCCCTTCTCCCTAGTATCCTTGTCCCCATGAAGACTTTGCTTCGCACTCTTCTCTATCTCGCGCTGGTGGTCTGGCTGGGCGCGGAGATCTTCTTTCCCATCGTGGCCGCCACCACCTTCGGCGTCTTGCAGCCCAACACCCACACGGCCGGCGCCATCGTGGGCCAGTTGCTGCGCATTCTGCATGGAATGGGGCTGGTCTCGGGGATGGTGGCGCTGGCTTTGCTTGCGCTGGCTCCGGCCTGGAACCTCTACAAGCCGCGCACCGTGCTCGCGCCCATGGTCCTGCTGATCGCGATGATCGCGGGGACCGTCTATTCGCAGTTCGCCATCATTCCCGCCATGGAGATGGACCGCCTCGCGGCCGGGGGCGCCATCGACGCAGCCGATGCCACCAACCCCAGCCGCATTCACTTCCAAAAGCTCCACCAGCGCAGCGAACAGGTGGAAGAAGCCATTCTGCTGCTGGGGCTGGCGACCGTAGTACTGGTGGCCTGGGCGGAAACAGAAAAGGCGTAATTGCCAGGGACAGGAAGCGACCAAGGCGGAAGTAGCCTCCGAACCCAAGGTCCAGGACTACTCCCTACGGCCTACTCCCTATTCCCTGCTCCCTCTTCCTGTATCATCGTAGAGGCCCGGAAGCGCGTATTTTATCCTTGCAGGGCCCCAATGGAAAACACATGAAGACTGGCATCATCGGCCTGCCACAGGTGGGCAAGACATCTCTGTTCAAGATTCTGACCAAGGCCAAACTCGAGGACCGGGGCTTCTCCAATCCGCGCGAAGAGCACATCGGCGTAGCGCGCGTACCCGACGAGCGGCTGGACAAGCTGTCAGAGCTTTACTCGCCGAAGAAAACCACCTACGCCAGCGTGGAGTTCGTGGACGTGGCGGCCATCGGGCAGGAAGCGCTCAAAGAGACAGCCTTCCTCACCAGCCTGCGCAACGTGGACGCTCTGATGCACGTTCTTCGTGCCTTCGAGAACGACTCCATTCCGCACGTCGGCCCCATCGACCCTCTGCGCGACATCAAGAACGTCGAGTTCGACCTGATGATCAGCGATCTGACCCAGGTGGAAAAGCGCCTGGAACGGTTGGAAAAGGACCTGAAGAAGGGCCGCACCACCGAGCTGGAGCATGAAAAAGACCTGCTGCTGCGCTCGAAAGAGTCTCTCGAGAAGGAACAGCCGCTGCGCGAACTGGAGATGACAGCGGAGGAGAAAAAGCTCATCAAGGGCTTTATGTTCCTGTCGCAAAAGCCCATTCTATACGTACTTAACATCGGTGAAAGCATGACCCTCGGCGACGATCTGGACGCCGCGGTCACCCGCTTCAATCTTGGCGAAGTGGCAGCCAGACCCAACGCCGGAGCTACCGCCATCTGCGGCAAGGTTGAAGCCGAACTGGCGGAGATGGACGACGAGGAAGCCGCGGACTTTCTGGGCAGCTACGGGCTCCGCGAAAGCGGCCTGGTCCGGCTCATCCGCAAGAGCTACCTGTTGCAGGGGCTCATCAGCTTCTTCACCGCGGGCGAGGACGAGTGCCGTGCATGGACCATTCCGGTGGGCTCCAAGGCTCCGCAGGGCGCCGGAGCCATTCACTCCGACCTGGAACATCACTTCATTCGCGCAGAAACCATCCGCTGGGACGCCCTGCTGGCAGCCGGTTCCGAGGCCGCGGCGCGGGCTAAGGGAACGCTGCGCCTGGAAGGCAAGGAATACGTCGTGCAGGATGGGGATGTAATGCACATCCGGCACAGCGGGTAAGGACGGATGGTCAGGATTTCAATCATTTTGGGGCTTCTGGCCGCGCTCGCCGATGTGGCGGGCGGGTTTGTGCTGGTGCGCGCGCGTGGTGTGGAGCGCTACCTGCGCTACTTTGTGGCGCTCGGCGCGGGCTTCCTCATGGCCACCGCGGTCGTGGAGATGGCTCCCGAAAGCCTCCGCCTGAGCCCGCGGATGGGCCCCATCCTCATCATGGTGGGCTACTGTGTGGTGCATCTGCTGGAACACACCATCAACGCCCACTTCCACTTCGGCGAAGAAACCCACGGGGGCGAGTTCGTCTCCCGGCACACCGGCAACTCCGTCATGGCTGGCCTCAGCCTTCATGCGCTCTTTGACGGCGTAGCCATCGGCTCCGGCTTTCTGGTTTCGGGCTGGCTGGGCTGGCTGATCTTCATGGCAATCTTCCTGCACAAGGCGCCGGAGGGCTTCACCATGGCCTCCGTCATGCTGGCCAGCGGACGCAGCCGCTCGACTGCCCTCTATTCTGCCGTAGCCTTGGCCGCAGCCACCCTCGCCGGCGTGCTGGTCATCGAACTGATTCCCAGTTGGCTGCCCTATGGCCTTCCCGTCTCGGCGGGCGTTGCTCTTTACGTGGCCGCCACCGACCTGGTGCCCGAAGTCAACCGCGAACCGGGCATCCGCATGGCGCTGGTGTTTTTCGCCGGCGTGGGTGGTTTTCTCCTGCTCCGGACTCTACTGCCTGCCCTTTAGAGAAATTTCCGTATAAGGTGCCTTTGATGCGCCAGAATATCCGTCCAGATACTTCTTATTGGTCAATGATTGGGCGCCGTGATATTTCCGGTCAGAATGCGTAAATTGGACCGGAACAGGTGATAATCATCAAATTTCACGTCATTCAACAGGATGGCCTGCGGGGGCTGAGCAGACCGACCGAGTGAACCTGTTCCGCCCGCTAGCCCCTCCATGGTGAGTGAAATCGACACGCTCCTGACGGGGCAAGTGTAGGTCTTGCCGCCAATCTCTACCGGGCCATACTCCACCATCATGTCGCCTTCTAAAATGGGCGAGCCAAACGGCAGATCAGCCTGAACAGTCAGTCGCAGAATTGTGCCTGTGGACGGATCAATTGCCACTTCGCCGTGATATCCCGTGGCAACCTCTGCATCTCCCTTGTCACTATTGAGACCGTGAAGCGCCACGGAATAATGCGATTGGCTTTCCGGTACGCTATAGCGAAAGACCGCCAGCGTTCCGCCACTTTCGCGCTCCCAACGGTCCCAGGTTGTCTCGCCGTGCGCGGCGTCCACAATCACAGTTAAAAGGATTGGACCAAAGGTGCCCTTTGCGATCAGTCCTTCGCCTTCCGGATGTGAAGATTGTCTTTCCCAGTCGCGAGGATCGACAACCTCCTTTCCGTCGCGATATGTGACAACCACCTTCGTGCTGCCCACTTCGCGCCAAAGAGAATTGCCCTGAGATGCTGCCCAGTTGCGCAGCTTTCCCTCTGGCGTGTCGCCGTCATAGCGAACAGTGGTTCGTGTAGCGTAAAAGTCAGGTAACTTGGGCAGCGTCTTGGCCAGGTAATCCACAGTCAAAGCCATCATGCGCTTCTGTTCGTTCAAATCAGGAGAACTCTGAGGAAGCACATCCGTAGGCTCTGGACTCAGAAACACCGATGCATCCGCCAACGCCATTAGCGCTATCTGCGATTTTGTTCCCGGCAATTCCGCACTCAACATGGTCAGCTTCGGGGTGCTCAAGCGCCCCGTCAAGTGAAGTCGTCCGAGTTCCTTCGCCAAATCGGAATCCCGCATGCCTTTGCTGTTGTGCACCAGTTCGATGAGCTGTGCCACGGTCAGCGGCACCAGCGCCATCGGCTTCTCGCGCGCAAACAAAACACAGACCGACCCAAGCAAATAGAACACCATCGCCCTTGCCAGAACGCGATGTCTCATGGGTCGATCCCGTTTCCAGCCGATGGCCAATGTGGTAGCCTGACGGCCTGGAATTCTCCACTCATGTAGGCTTGGCGGCACACACCACATCTTATCCGGATCGCGGTTGCAGGTGAGGCTGGGCGTATCCTCGCCAATCCGGAAGTGTCGCCAATCCGGAAGTTACGGCAAAGCCACCGCCTTGCAGAGACGGCCGAGATTGAGGGCGCCAAAAGTCATGACCTTACCCAAAAGTTTTTAGGCAAAGCCGTGCATTCCCAGCCCGCCGAACCGGCCGCTACGCCCGCAGCGCCGCCGATGGCGCCAGATGAACCAGTTCCTGCCGCACGCCGCTCTCCCCGTCAAAGACGCCTTGAATCGACTGGAGCACGCGCTCGGGAGTAATCATCCTCATGCAGATGGGATCGGTGCAGGCGGAGTTCTTTTGGTTCGCGGCGGTGACGCAGGGCGAGCAGGAAAGCTCGGCGGTGATCGACTCCGTATTGCCCAGTCCACCGTACAGCCTCGGCGTCTCCGGCCCAAACAGCACCAGAGAGCGGATGGGCGTGATGGCGGAGAAATGGGCCGGCCCGCTGTCGTTGGTCACCAGGACGGTGGAGATGTTGTAAAGCGCGGTCAGCGCCTTCAGCTTGTGCATGCCCGCAAAACTGCGGAAGCGCGGATGGCCAATGGAGTCCTGCATGCGCTGTGCTTCCTCGCGCTCGCTGGGAGAGCCGGTGATCAGCACCAGCGCGTCGTCCCACTCGTGAACCACCAGGTCAGCCAAAGCGGCAAAGTTCTCCTGCGACCAGCGCCTCTGCGGCAACAGCTCCGAACTGTTGGGATTGATCAGCACGATGCGGTTGTACTCCGGCCGGTAATCGGGATACACCTCGCGCACCAGCTCGCGCATGGATTCCTTGTCGGCCTCGGAAACAACCTGGATCGGAACCCGGACCTCGTCGTCCGAGACGAAGGTTTTGGAATAGGGCACTTCGGGCTTCGCCGCCAGCAGCGCATTCACCATGCAGACAAAATTCTTGGCCATGTGGATATGGCCGTTGTAATTCACGCGGTGGGTCATCATCTCGCCGCGATAAAGCCCCTCGCAATGGAAGCGGTAGAACCCCACCCGGCGGCAGGCCCCGGAGAGTCCCGTGAGCAGCGCCGAGTAGCGCGAGAACAACTCCAGGTCCACAACCGTGTCGATTTTGGCCTTGCGTGCCCAGCGGAGGAAGCAGAGCGAGTCCAGCGTGAGAGCGAACAGTCCCGTCTCGCGGATGGTGACGATATTGGCCTCGGGAACAGTGTCCAGCAGGCGGACGCTCTCCGCGTTGCGCTCGAAGATGAGGAAGAAAATCTCGGCGCCGAGCTCGTCTTTTGCCTTTTGCAGGGCAGGGTTGGCGATAATCGTCGAACCCATCTCCGATAATTCGACAAACAGAACGCGCCGCGGTTTGGCGGGTCCCTTTGGCTTGCCAGCCAGGCGCACCACCTGGGTGAACAGGAAGCAGAGGGGAATCCCAATCCAGTAATCGACGGCTCGCATCGTCCGTAGCTTCATTCCATGAACCCTTTGAGCTTTTTTGGATACCGGGTTGAACCCAACCGCGGATCGTACACGGACGCCCGGAGACGCTGCCGCCTTGCAACTTTAGACGTGCGCAGACATTGTCTGCTTACGTCAACTACAATTGAAATTATAGTCTGCCAATGCGAGTCAGGCGTCCGCTGGGCGTGGCAATGTGCTTTGCGATTTCAACCCGATTTACGCGCGCAATGAATCAGCCTTGCGCAAGGGAATGCGCAATTCTCTCTGCCCACCGCTCGACAAAGTCGGAGGTCAGGATTTGCCATTCATGCGGAAATCCTGAACAAGGTCCAAGGGCTGAACAACGTGCATCGTCTTCGTAAACGCAACATCCTACTAGTTTTACTGTTCTCCATCCTCGCCTTCGCGGTCATGGGTTACCATCCTGGCATCGAAGACGATGGAGTGTATCTGGCTGCGGTAAAAAATAACGTAAATCCAGCGCTCTATCCCTTTGACGGCATCTTTTTCAAGGTCCAGCTCCAGGCCACCTTCTTCGACAAGTGGGTGGCCGGCTTCGTCCACCTCACCGGTATTCCCGTGGCGTGGACAGAACTCCTCTGGCAGTTTGGATCCATCGTCCTGATCATCTTCGGCTGCTGGAGCATTGCCCGCAAGCTCTTTCCCGAAGCGCGGGCACAATGGGCCGGCGTTGCCCTGGTCGGCGCCATGTTTACGCTCCCAGTAACCGGAACCGCCCTGTATCTTGCCGATCAGCACCTGCATCCGCGCAATGTGGCCACCGCGCTCATCTTGCTGGCCATCTCCAGAATTTTGGCCGGCCGTCGCTGGCAAGCCGTTCCGCTCCTGCTCCTGTCGTTCCTTCTGCATCCCATCATGGCCGCCATGGGCATCTCCTTCTGCTTCTTCCTGACCATGGCAACCCTCGAGCCGTTGCAGACCTGGCTGCGAAGCCGGCACAAGGCAGGCCATAGCGCCGTGGCCGCCGCCGTGGTCCCCATGGGCTGGATCTTCGAGTCGCCAACTCCCGTCTGGCGAAAAGCTCTCAATACGCGAACTTATTACTTCCTCTTTCAATGGACTTGGTATGAGTGGTTGGGCGCGCTCGGACCTCTATTTCTTTTCTGGCTGCTCTGGCGCATGGCACGAAAGCGCGATGAAACCCTGTTGGCGCGCTTTGCGCTTGCCGCCTTTGCCTATGGCGTCTTTCAGCAGACCGTCGCCATCGTAATGCTGGGCATTCCGGCCCTGATCCGTCTGACGCCGTTGCAGCCCATGCGCTTCCTGCACCTGCTCTATTACTTCATGCCCCTGATCGCAGGATGCCTGCTGGGCAAGTATCTCTTGAAGTCCAGCATCTGGCGCTGGGCGGTCTTTCTTCTGGTCATCAACGGCTCCATGTTTGCCGCACAACGAGACCTGTTCGCCGGCAGCGAGCACCTCGAACTGCCCGGACGGTCAACCGCGAATCCGTGGCTGCAAGCCTTCGCGTGGATTCGCCAGAATACCCCCGTCAACGCCTACTTTGCTCTGGACCCTCAATACATGGCCGCGCCGGGGGAGGACTATCATAGTTTCCGAGCTTTGGCCGAGCGCAGCCAACTGGCTGATGCCCTGAAGGATACCGCCGTCGTCACCCAGGTGCCGGACATTGGCCCGGTTTGGGAGCGACAGGTCGCGGCGCAAGAGGGGTGGACCCACTTTCAGCTCGTGGACTTTGAACGGCTCAAGGCGGAGTTTGGCGTCAACTGGGTGTTGGTTTCTTATCCTGCGCCCACGGGGCTCGCCTGCGAATGGCACAATGACCTGCTGACCGTCTGCCGGGTCCCATAACTGGCAAGGTTCAGGCCGCGGAATCGGAAATTGGCTTTGCGCATCAAAGGTTTATCCACGAAAATGGGACAATTACTTTTTGCCGGCGCGGAGACCGGTCTATGCTCAACCTTACCCAGCGATTGATTCTCGGATGTGTTGTGCTTACCGGCCTGATGGCAGGTCTGGTGGTCATTACCCATGCTGCGTTGGCGGCCGCGGGACAATCCAGGCTCGCCTACTTTCTGGTCGTAGTGGCGGTCATGGTAGAGATTGGAACCGTCTTCGCCGTGCTTCAGCCCATCCACATTCTGGCCCGCGATGCGAAGAAAATTGCCCAGGGTAACCTGGAACACCGGGCCGAGTGGAGCAGCCGCGACGACTTTGGCGTCATCGCCAGTGAACTGAACCGTATCGCGGTCCGGTTGCGTGAGTTGCGCGACTCCGAGGCCGGCCGCCGCCAAATGGAGTTTCAACTCTCCGACGCCGTGCTGCAGTCCATCTTCGAGCCCATCATTGTCACCGACAGCAAAGGCCACGTGCTCAAAGTGAACCAGGCCGCGGCCGAGTTGTTGGGAGATGCCGCCACCGACCGCATGGCGCTGGCCAATACGCCGGGCGGCGACAAGATTCTGAGCACCATTCGCGACGCGGTTTCCATGCAAAAAGCGGTGGCCGCGGAAGGCGAAGCGGCTATGCTCCCCATGCGGATCGGCAAGCAGGAACGAAGCTACCGGTTGCGCACCACCCCCATGCGCGATTCCGAAGGACGTTTGCTGGGCACGGTCACCACTCTGGAAGACGTGACCAGCCTCCAGGACATCGACCGCTTCAAGACGCAGTTCATCAGTGTAGCCAGCCGCAAGCTGCGCGACCCGCTGCTGCAATTGCGCCGCGGCCTCTATGCCCTGGGCCACGGTTTTGGCGGAGAGTTGCTTCCGCTGCAGGCGGATCTGGTTTCCGGGGCCAGCAGCGAGTCGGAAAAGCTGGACGATCTGATGGCCGATCTGATCGAGGTGGCGGAGTTGGACAGCGGCAAGCGCGAGCTCAAGCCCGAGCGGCTGCGCCCGCTGCAGGTGCTGACCGAGGCGCGCGACCGCCATTGCGACGAGGCCAACCAGAAGCGCATCCGCATCGAAGTGAAAGCCTTTGCCGACCTTTCCTATGTGCAGGCGGACCGCCGCGCCGTGCATTCCATTCTCGACAACCTGCTCTCCAATGCACTGCGCTATACACCCTCCGATGGCGAGATTCTGCTGACTGCCGAAGAGATCAAGAGTTTTGTCCAGTTCAGCGTGCGCGACACCGGCCGGGGGATCGAAGCCGAACGCCTCAGCACCATTTTTGACCGCTTCAACGCCTTCTCTGACAGCGGGTCGGGCCTGGGTCTGGCGCTGGTCCGCCGCCTGATTGAATCGCTGGGCGGACAGATCGCCGTGGAAAGCCGTCTTGGCCATGGAACCACTTTCCGGTTCACTCTCCCCGTGGCGGTCGTCAGTGAAGTCCGACACGCAGTGGAGGTGGGCTAAGCCATGGCAGAGATACAACTGGAACGCCAGCAGGAACCGGCCAAGCTCCGCATTTACATCGGGGCGGCGCCGGGGGTGGGCAAAACCTACCAGATGCTGAACAACGCCTACATCATGAAGCACCAGCAGGCCATCGACGTTGTGATCGGCCTCGTGGAATCCCACGGCCGCAAGGAGACCGAGGCGCGTATCCGCGACCTGGAGATTATTCCCGAGCACGTGATTCCCTACCGCGGCGTCAATCTGAAAGAGATGGATGTGGACGCCATTCTGGCCCGCCATCCCGAATGGGTGGTGGTGGACGAACTGGCCCACACCAACGTGCCCGGCAGCAAGAATCGCAAGCGCTACGAGGATGTGCTGGAACTGCTGGACGCCGGCATCAACGTGATGGCCGCGGTGAACATCCAGCACCTGGAGACTCTCAACGATGCCGTCAACCGCTCCGCCAACACCGTCATTCGCGAGACCATCCCGGACAGCTTTCTGAAGCGTGCCGACGAAGTGGTCAACGTCGACGTCACCGTGGAAGAGCTGCGTTCCCGCCTGCGCCTGGGCAAGATCTACGCCGCCGAGAAGGTGGAGCAGTCGCTGGCCAACTTCTTCCGCAAGGGCAACCTGAACATGCTGCGCGAACTGGCCTTGCGCACCACCGCGGAACAGGTGGGCAGCCGCGCCGCCGAGTACCGGCGCACCCAGGGCCTGGAACAGGCGCCGATGCCCGAGAAGGTGATGGTCTGCCTCAGCGCCCGTCCTGGTGCTGAGCGGCTGCTGCGCGTGGGCGCTCGCATCGCCGGCCGTCTGGCCAGCAACTGGTACGCCGTCTACGTCACCCGCCCCGACGACGACAAAGGTCACGGCGATCCGGAAGCCTTCCATCGGCTGGAGGAATACCGCCGCATGGCGCGGGATCTGGGCGCGCAGGTGGTCAACCTGTCCGACAAGAGCGTCGCGGATGCCCTTATCCGCTTTGCCCAGCAGGAGAGCATCTCCCACGTAGTCTTCGGCCAGTCGGCCCGCTCCCGCTGGGATGTTCTGCTCCGCGGCTCGGTGCTCAATCGCTTCCTCTCCGAGATCCGCGACGTCACCGTGCAGGTGGTCCCCATGCAGAAGCCCCTGCGCAAAACCTAAGCCCGTCTTGGAGAGCGAGTCTTGGAGAGCCCGTCTTAAAGCATTTCTTCTAGATGAATATCAGTCTTGTTCAGGCGAAGAAAAGGCGATATTCTTGACGCATGAAGAAGCGTTCAACGAGCAAGCGCGGTCGGATGATGACTGTGC
>Ga0302140_10000560_pt1 | contig 47461 bp, 52 predicted proteins | sample I_Bog_E1_1_FD_202095 | JGI IMG/M metagenome (GOLD analysis project Ga0302140, IMG submission 202095) | Peat permafrost microbial communities from Stordalen Mire near Abisko, Sweden - I_Bog_E1_1 | ecosystem: Environmental > Terrestrial > Soil > Wetlands > Peat | place: Sweden: Abisko, Stordalen...
ATAGTGGCGTCACTACCCATACGGGGAGCGTAGCTTCAACTGGCACATTGTATATAGGTTCATATGGCAACGGGACATATTTCCCCGGAACTATAAGCGACGTTCGCCTCTACGACTACGCGCTTCCGGTAGCAGAGATCCAAACGATGTATAACGCCGGGAAATAATCCACCCTGATGACGGTCAAAGAAATCGCAAAAAAAGATCCTGCCAGTTTGATCGGCCACGCCTATGCCTTCGCGGAAAAAGCGCACGCGGGGCAAAAACGAAAGAGCGGCGAGCCATACTTTAATCACTCGCTTGCCACCGGAGAGATCCTCCATTCATGGCATTTGGATGACGCGACGATCGCTGCGGGAATCCTGCACGATACCGTGGAAGACACCGGCGTCGCACTCGACACAATAAAAAAGGAATTTGGCCCGGAGGTGGCATTTCTCGTGGATGGCGTCACAAAGCTCGGGCATATTAAGTATCGCGAATCGCCTGCGAAGGGCGACGGAAAAGCCGGAGCGGATGGCGCGCTAAAAAAAGGCACCGTCAAACAGATTGCCGAAGAGATTAAGGCGGAAAATCTGCGCAAGATGGTGCTCGCACTTAGCCAGGACCTGCGCGTGGTGTTCATCAAACTCGCCGATCGGATGCACAACATGCAAACGCTCGCGTCGCTCCCGCCTGCAAAACAAAAACGTATCGCGCTCGAGACCGACGAGATCTATGCGTCGCTCGCCTACCGCCTCGGCATGCACAACGTGAGCGGCGAATTGCAGGACCTCGCGTTCCCCTATCTCCATCCGCGCGAATACGAATGGCTGCTCTCTATCGCAAAGGAACGCTACGCGTCACGCGAAAAATATCTTGAAAAGATAAAGCCGCAGGTAAAGAAAGTTCTGGAAGACCACGACATCAAACCACTCGACATCGAGATTCGCGCCAAGCGCTACAGCAGCCTGTATAAAAAATTATTAAAGCGCGACATGGATATTGAGCGCATACACGACCTGGTGGCCATGCGCATTATCGTTGCCACGCTGCCGGAGTGCTATGCGGCGCTCGGCGTCATCCACGAGGCGTGGCCGCCGCTCCCGCGCCGCATTAAAGACTACATCGCCATGCCAAAACCGAACGCGTACCGAAGCCTGCACACCACCGTCATCGGCCCCGACGGCAAACGCGTGGAGATCCAGATCCGCACCAAAGAGATGCACGACGAGAATGAATACGGGGTCGCGGCGCACTGGCTCTATAAACAAAAACAAGGCGGCGCGGCGGTCTCGGGCAAGAAGCTCGCGCAGGAGATCGCATGGGTGCAACAACTCAAGAATTGGCAGGAGCACTTCGAAGGGAATGCCGAGGACCCCGAGGAATTTGTGCGTGCGATGAAGATCGATTTCTTCACCGATCGCATCTTTGCCGTCACGCCGCGCGGCGACGTGATAGACCTCCCTGTCGGCTCCACGCCCATCGACTTCGCGTATCACGTTCATTCCGAAATCGGCAATTCCGCGACAGGCGCAAAAGTGAACGGCGTCATGAGTACCCTCGACCATGTGTTGAAATCTGGCGATGTTGTGGAGATCATCACCCAGAAAGGAAAGAAGCCCTCGGACGATTGGCTGCGCTTTGCGAAGACCACGATCGCACGCGACCACATCCGCCTAACCCTGCGTAAGAAGAACTCATTTGCGCAATCGATTAATCTGCCGACGCATGCCGAGCTTAAGCTGACCGTCGAAGATCGCGTCGGGCTCATTAAGGATACCTCGGGAGTGATCGCGCAATCGCACATTGGTATCATGAGTTTTCATACCGAGAGCGTAAAGAGTGGGCGGTTTCATCTCAATAAGATTGAGATCCAATCAACGGACAAAAAGAAGATCGAAAAAATTGCCGCAAAATTACGCGGGGTAAAGGGAGTAAAGGAAGTTAGTTATCGAATCTTATAAAAAGCAGCCCTCACGTCACTTTTCCGCGTTATGCTATAACTCTTCAAGACTCCTTGCCCAGCTTTCTTAAAATATTTTCCAGCTCTTCTTCCGAGAAAAACGTAATCGTGATCTTGCCGTTGTTCGCGTTCTTGCTGATCTCGACGGGCGCACCGAGCGAGGTACTCAGCTCTTCCTGCATTGTTTTCACTTCCGGCGCAAGATGCACTTTCTGTAGCGGCGGTCTGCCACGGCGAGGCGCGCCAGGCATTCCCGACCCTCCTCCAACACTAATAATAGTGCGCTGAATGCGCTCTTTGACGTCGCGCGTCGTAAGCTTGTTTTGAACAATATCATCAAGCATCGCTTTTTGTGCAACGGGATCATTGATTGCGATCAATAGCCGCGCATTGCTTTCGGAAAGCTGGCCGTCCTCCACCGCGCGTTGAATATATTCCGGAAGGTCGAGCAAGCGCACTGCATTCGCCACCACTTCGCGGCTCTTGCCGAGCTTGGCTGCGATCTCGCGTTGCGTCATGCGGAATTCTTCCTGGAGACGCTGGAATGCGCGCGCCATTTCGATTGGGTTCAGATTCTCGCGCTGGATATTCTCAATGACACCAAGTTCCAACTTCTCTCTTTCTAAATTGACATTGCGGACGATCGCGGGAACGCGCGGCAAACCGAGTAGCTTCGCTGCCATAAATCGACGTTCGCCGGCGATGATTTGGTATTCCACCGCGATGCCAGTCGATGTTTCCTTCTCAACTTTTGACACCACAAGCGGCTGAAGGAATCCGAACTCGCGGATAGAACTTGCGAGTTCACGCAACGCATCCTGATCAAAGTGCCGGCGCGGTTGGTCGGGATTCGGCGTGATCTTTTCGATCTCAATATGGAATATCGATTCCTGCGCGAGCTCGTCACGCTTTTGCGGTTGAGACTGCGGTTGATACACTTGCGGCTGTGCGACTGGCTGCGTCGTCGGCTGTGGCCGCATGATAGGTTGAACGGACTGAGATATCGGCTGCGTCAGCGGAGCTGGTTGAGTTGGCGGAACAAAACTCGGATGAGGTTGTGGCTGAAATTGCGACTGCACGGGCTGCAGCGACGCGGGTTGATATTGCGCAGGTCTTTGCTGTGGTTGCGGCTGCAAACCCTGCTCTGGCGGTCGGCCGTTATTACCATCAACGCCTTGCCCCTGGCCCTGATTGTTATTCTTCGGTATCAGCGATTCAAGTCCTTTGCCTAACATGGTAATTCGTAAAATTAAATATTAAAATTTCCAAAATTTTCCGAGGCGACTGGCGCGGCAGCCTCGGCCTGTGCGGCCTCCTGTGCAATCACCTCGCGCGCAAGACGCTCATATGCCTGCGCTCCCGGCGAATCGGGACGATAGAGAATGATCGGCTTCGAAAAGCTCGGCGCCTCGGCGAGCGCGACCGCGCGTGGCACCTCGACCTCAAAGACGTGATGCGGGAAATGGCGGCGGATGTTCTTGGAAACCTCACGGCTAAGGTGTTCGCGCTTGTCATACATCGTGATCACGGCGCCCGCCACACTGATCGGATGGGCCATGTTGTCGCGGATCAGATTGATCGTCTCAAGCAATTGCCCGATTCCCTCGAGCGAGTAATATTCCGTCTGCACCGGGATCAACACCTCGTCCGCCGCAACCATGCCGTTCACGGTAAGCAGGCTGAGCGACGGCGGAAGATCGATCAAAATATAATCGTAGTCGTGCCGCACGCGATTGATAAACTTGCGCAAGAAATATTCGCGCTCGGGAATATTCACAAGCTCAACAAGCGCCCCCGCAAGGTGCGGCGCCGACGGTACATAGTGATAATTATAGATGACGCTCGGCTTGATGATCTGCTCCGGTGTCAGTTGATCAAGGATGCCATGATAGACACTCCCCTCGTTCGCCATCTGGTTATGGCCGAGCGCCGAGCTCGCGTTCGCCTGCGGATCAAAGTCGACGAGCAACACGCGTTTGCCCGCGGCGGCAAGATACGCGCCGAGATTGACCGCGGTCGTCGTCTTCCCCACTCCTCCCTTTTGATTACAGACAGCAATAACACGCGCCATATTACCTTGATTTTACCTTTATAAATGGCTAATATCAATTGTGCTGATGAGCGGCACAAAATGTTTTATGCCCGGGTGGTGGAATGGCAGACACAAGGGACTCAAAATCCCTCGATCGCAAGGTCATGAGGGTTCGACTCCCTCCTCGGGCACATAAAGACCTATACGTTAGTCGAACTCCGTTTAACAGGTTAAAGATTCTTCGATAACCCATCTATTCTCATCCCATTTGAAAATGGTTACATTATCGAACGACATTTGAAATTTTGGGACTTCTAACGTCTTAACATAATTCCATATTTCCTGAATTTTTTCTGAAGGTATTTTATATGCCAAGGTAGCGTGTGGATGCCAAGTCGTTTGATCGGGCAATATAGTATCTTTAGATGGAACAACCGCCTCCAAATCTTTCCTCAGCTCAGCGATTTTCTTCTCTACGGCATCATCTATTTTCACGCAGGCGAAGACAACTCGATCATCAAAACGATCAAACCCAGACAAGATCACATTTCCAGCGAAATCGTTCTTTCTCAACCAATTCTTCAACAAATCTTTTACACAATCGACATTTTCAGTTTCAAATGGATAATAAATCGTTATATGAGGAGGATTCTTTTGGGTAATTTTCCAAATATTAAATCTCTCAGCAATATCATCTGATAAGTTGATGTGCCACTCTGCGGCTTGACCTTTGATTAAATATCCTATGAAATACCTCATTTCGACAGTATAACATTGGAATTTGAACCTATACGTGAGCCGAACACCGACTCTAGGTTTTTCAAGCCAAAAAGGAATTCCAAGAGAGGTTTTGATTCAACGAACGTCAAGGGCACACTTCTCCTCAAGCCAAATTTTTATTGAGTTTTCAAAATAGATACGAAGACGTGAGTCGAACTTTTTAGAAAGAGTAATTATAAAAACTTCCGCTAGAGTTTTCCAGTCGAATGGTTCCAGCCTATTGAACCATTACGGAGAGATTGACAAAACAACTCAAATTATATATTATTTTCCACGTAGGAATTGTTCTTTCACATCCACATCAAAAGACTGGAGGAGATCATGTTCAGCAATGTAGGAAAAACTCTGCGACTCATGGGGTTGTTTGTAGCTATCACAATGTGTGCAGGATGCAAAAGCAGCGATCCAGATGGGGCTAAAAAAGAAGCGGCGTGGGAGTCCTATGTCGCCACGATGAGCACAAAAGGGCCGATCATCGAAACCAAGCTCGGTGAAGAGATGCGCATTCCCAACCATTCTGGGTATATGTATCGAGGCACCTTCAACAGTACTTCCGGCGACATCATCAAACTTCAAGAGCCTGAAGAGTCAATTTATTATCAAGGCAAAAAAGAAGTACGCCACGAATTTTATGGGCGTAATTGCAGATTGTTATCGATCCCTCACGCGAGACCCGGCAGCGATCCAAACGCTTACTATGGCGATGCCGATGGGAGTTACTGTTTCCTAGGCGGCGTTCTGCACGTAACCTCTGTCAGTAAGGGCGCAATCTGGTATATAGTCGACACGGACATCCTGAGAAACGCTGACGATCTGATGGCATTGAACCATTACGTTCACTATCAAACAGGAACAGTGGTGGGAATCGGCGGAACGCTGCCCGCGCTCCTGCGGTCGGAAATCCACTTTTCTGCGAGTTTCGGCAAGGGAATGAGTGCAAGTGCGAGCGGACACACCATCCAAATCGGCGATGCGACACTCGTGCTACAAGTGAAAACGAATAATGGAACGTACACCATTGAGGTGCTTGGGAGCGACGGAGGAGAACGCCAGCAATCGATCGTCGGCCTCGCCTCTGCCATTACCAATGGCACCAAGGTAAGCTTCCCGATCGATCTCCACGTCTTTAAACAATCAAAACTGGAGACAGTTTTTTCTTCGAGTAAAATCGGCCGCCTGGATGCCGAATATATCGAAGTTTCGGATTAGGGCCATGTAGGTCAAGGCACAAACCATTTTCAAACGTTTGTGCCTTTTTTTATTCCCTTGAGGGATATACTATGACTTCACACTGATGGTTTTTTATATCTCCATCCTCCACGCGGCATATGTTCCGCCGTCCGCGCCGCTTTGCGCAGCTTTGCATTTTTCTAAAAGACTGTTCGTGATCGGACCTGCCGCACCACCACCGATCGGCCGCTTGTCCACTGAGAGTATCGGAACGAGCCGCGCGGAGCTGCCGCAAAGAAATGCCTCGTCGGCAATGTAGAGCTCGGTGCGATCCACCGCGCGTTCCTCAACAGGAATGCCCGCCGCGCGCGCGATCGCAATGACACTGTTCCGCGTGATGCCCTCCAAAAGATCGCCACTTACCCCCGGCGTGATTAAAACACCATTCCGCACGATGAACACATTCGCGACGGTGCCTTCGGTGACGTGGCCATGCGTGTCGAGCACGATCGCGTCGTCGTATCCGTTCAACAACGCCTCGTTCTTTATAAGACTCGAGTTCACGTATCCGCCGTTCACTTTAGCGCGCGACGGGATTGCATTATCGGCGTTGCGCGTCCAGCTCGACACGCAGACATGCACGCCGGATTGCGGCAGGATGGCCCCCACCGGATAGATGTACGCGGCGAACGCATGCGGAAGGTCGTGGATCTTTGTTCCCGCGATGAGCGCGTCCACAAACACCGTCACGCGCACCAATACATCCTCCCCTTCCACGCTGTTGCGCGTGATGAGCTCGCGCATCGTCGCCTCGAACTTTTCGTACGGCCACGCCGGCGCAAAATTATTGAAATCCATGATCTTGGCGGAGTTTACCAGTCGACGATAGTGATCCTTTAATCGAAAGGCATAATGCTTCTTCTCGACCTCGTTCCAATTGACACTGAACACGGTATAGATACTGAGGCCGTAGAGCACCGGCGAGCTCGCGATGCTCACATTCGCGTCCGCGAACGGCACAAATGTATCGCGAAGAAAAGCCTGACCCTGCGTGTAATCAAACGGAGACATGGTAATTTATTTTCATTATAGGCCGTTGAAATTATTTTTTCCACATGGTATACTATGCGCTGCTCTTGCACCAAAAATATCCGTGGAGGTAGTAGCAGTGAAGAATAGTATGAAAGATGCACCACTTGATGTCATTCGCAACCCCGAAAGTTCCCCCGAGTTGGTATCCGACGCATTCACCAGTTTATATAGAGCTTCGGAGGAAGTTTTTATCCTTGCGGTAGACCTGCTTTATCAATATCATCCGGACGTCGCAAAAGGATTTTTCGCCATATTGCCGGAACGCTTCATCCCAAAAGATTTTTCTCCCGACGGATATTCCCTGGAATCCTAACTGCACGGCGCGCTCACACAAGCGCGCCGTTATCTATTGTGTGCCCGGGGTGGGACTCGAACCCACATGGCCATAGACCACGACATTTTAAGTGTCGCGCGTATACCATTCCGCCACCCGGGCATTTCTCCGATTTCTTCCTCTGTGAGTTGGTTTTAGACTGTGGTAATTTGGGCAAAGCACTCGTAAATTCTCTATCCGATTATCATGCCTATTGCCATTTACATGGTCGAGTTCTAAAGGAATTCGGCCATCGTCAGATTTTTTCGCCCATCCACACTCTTCACAATATGGCAATTTCAGGCCAACTGCAAATAGTCTATTTTTTAATTTAAAGCTCTGAAAACTGCTATCACTTACTAATATCTTTTCGAATTGAGGCCACGGCGGGAATTGCACCCGCGCATCGCCCTTTTGCAGAGGGCTGTGTTACTGCTTCACCACGTGGCCATAGTTACCGAACCCTACTCTGCTGACTCGCCATCATCCTCCTCCCGAGCCTTAATAGTATCCTGCCCTAATAATTTTTCAACCAGCGCGGCATTTTCAAAACCGTGGTCGATGACGAACACGATCCGTGGCATCGGTTTGATATTTATTTTTTTAAGCAGGAGATGTTGGAGATATCCCGCTTTCTGCTCGAGCGCGTCGAGCACCTGCTCCTCGGCGGCGGCCGTGGACGGCAAGACGCTCACTTTGACGCGCGCGCCCTCCAGTTTTTTATCCACCTCCACCTCGGTGATCGTCGCAAGCGCCGAAAGCTCCACTTCGCGAAGGATCATCTTCGAAAGCTCTTCGCGTATCAATTTTCCCACCCGCTCGGAACGAAAGTTCATATGATGATGCGCCGCACGCGAACTATTTGCGGATCAATAATTTATCCCCCACCTGAATGACCATTTGCGAATCGAGCAACACGCCGATCTCCTTTCCCTTGTCCGCTTGAAAAATCTCGCTCTTTTTTTCGCGTAAGCCCAGCACTTTTCCATTGCCCACCGGCGTTGAACCCACATGGCCGCGCACGATATCGAACGACGTCTTTCCGTGGAACGTTCCATTAATCACACGCCCACCCACCAGCTGCTTTTGTGGCTTTTCCTGATTGAAGAGCGCGAGCACTTCAAGCTCGCCCGCTCCCGCCGGCCCGCGCGCGCCACTAAAGTACTCCTCCACCGCCGTCGAAAGATCGTAGACAATCTCCGAGGTGATAACCGTCACTGTCTGCGCGTCCGCCAATACCTTTGCGCCTTTTTCCATACGATTCTTAAAACCGATGATCGTCGCTTTTGTGGCGATGGCATGGCGGATGTCGCCGTCGGTGATATCGCCCACGCCCTCCTCTACTATGTTGATCTCCTTGCCGCCTTTCTGATCGATGCCGCGCAAAACGACCGAGAGCGCCTCGAGCGATCCGGCGTCGCCGGCCTTAAGAATCAAATTGAGCGTATTCGGCTTTGACTTTGCGATCTGATTCACTGCCTTGCCCATCACCGGAGCCGTAATCCCGCCGGAGGATATCGCACCGGCGTGCACCACATTTTCCATCAATGCACCGACCGAAAATTCCTCGCCTACCTTCGGGATTTTTTCAAAACCGATAATGATCGCGGGCGCGGATGGTTCGAGTTCGGAAACCGTCTTTCCCAAGAAATCTTCCAGGATCTTTACTTTGCCGAACGCGGTGCGGGTGTGCACCACGTCGCCGCGCGAGAGCGTCCCATTCTTTATGATGACCGTCGCCTCGATGCCGCGCTTTGGATCGCGCTTCGCCTCGAGAATAAAACCGGATGCCGGAGCACTCGCATCGTACGTCAAGTCTTCTAAATCCGCAGAGAGAACAATCAAATCCAAAAGGTCAGAGACCCCCTCGCCCGTCTTTGCGGAAACTGCGCAGTAGCTCACCTGCCCACCGTAGCCTTCAAGTAAAACACCCGCCGCCATCAAGTCGTTGCGCGCCTTGTCGAGGTTGCCGCCCGTCTTATCGATCTTGTTGATCGCGACGATGAACGGTGTCTTTGCATCTTCTATTATCTTGATCGCTTCCTTTGTTTGGGGCTTCACGCCTTCGTCGGCGGCAATCACCAAAATTGCCAAATCGGCGACCTGTGCGCCACGCGAGCGCATCGCGGTAAACGCCTCGTGTCCGGGCGTGTCAATAAAAGTAATTTTGCGATCGGCATGCACGATCTCGTACGCGGCAGTGGCCTGCGTGATTCCGCCCGCCTCACGCGCGGCGATGTTCGCCTTGCGGATGTAGTCGAGTAAGGTCGTCTTGCCATGATCAACATGCCCCATCACGACGACGATCGGCGGACGGGTTTTGACTGCAGATTCTATAGCGATATTTTTGAGTGTTTCTTTTGGCATAAATAGAATAAAGTGGAAATATTAAAAGAAAGTAAACTTCCAAACTCCAAGATATTATAGTAAAAAATCAGCTTTAATACAAGGAGTGTTATAAAAATAACATTTACTCTATGCCCAGAAAATATGGCCTTAAAGCAGAGAAAAACGTAGAAAAAGTGATGCGCGAATATAAACATGGCACGATTAAGAGCAATCGGAGTGGCAAGAAAGTGACCAACCCCACGCAAGCCATCGCCATCGGCCTATCCGAAGCGCGCAAGCGCGGGATAAAGGTGCCGGCAAAGAAATAATAGATAGTAAAAATGACGTATGGCAATATTTCCAACTAATAAATTCCCATAATTCAAAACATTTGAAAAGATATGTGAAATAATGATAGAATCACGATACGCATTGGAGGCGTGCTTGAGTGGCTGAAAAGAGCATCCTGCTAAGATGTTAACCGGGAAACCGGTTCGAAGGTTCGAATCCTTCCGCCTCCGCAACGTAGGACAGTTTGCGAGAATCTGCATGAAAAGCATTTTGTTTTCAGTGTTTTGCAAGGTACGAACCTGCAAAAGCTCTCTTTCGATTTCTTCTTTGTTCTGCATGATGGTCTTGAAGGGATAATGTAATTCGATATTGATTTTCTGGTCTGCGAGATAGAGGTACGAACCGAGTGCGGCGAAAACGCTACGGCGCATTTCTCGATCACCATTCGCAAAGTGATAGCGAGCATACTTCGCAAAATTGAATGTCCGCTCCGTTAATTCAAGCCAGCGATCCTTTTCGGTCGCTTGGTTTGCGATCCTTAATCCAATATATCCAAGGGCTCAGCTATGCAAAAACAGATACGGCCTTAGTAATCTTATTAGAAACCGGCGAGCCAACAAAATTTACGCAAATACGCAGTACTCTTGATTTCGAGAAATTTCCTTTTTCAGCCTTATACCTTGTCGGGCTTTACGGTGAGACATTAAAATTCATCGAGGTGTGGCCAAATTTGGGAAAGGAGGAATTGGAGCGGTCTTCGGTATAAAATAGTTCACCGAAAGTTAAAATTAAGGGATCGTTTCCGGCCGCCCAACGTCAGAAGTTTCGCGGCACGGGGTGATCCCTTAATTTTACACCTGCGCGTCAAGCGCCGTCCAGACTACTTACGCTTTACGATGAGGGCTTCGAGTACTGTGTTTTCCGTAAATCTCCCCGATGGATTTGCTTTCAACAACTCGCGTTTCATATCTCGCTCGAATGCTCGCACGGATTTACCGAGTACCGCTTTTGAACTGAAGGACATGGAATAGAAAAATCCTAAAGCGCCTTTCATATCCCATTGATTCCGAACATTCTGCCGATAAATCTCGAATTTCTTAAATGGCGATTCGCGGATAAAATCCTCAAATCGCTTCTCTGAAACTTTGAAGTAGCCACTGCCAGCGCGTCGCTGTTCGCCAAGATGCTTTTTAATAACTTCACTTGCCGCCAAGCGCCATTTACTGCTCGGTGTCCATAACGTATCTTTTCGCCGCTCGGAAACTATCACAATGCCGCCGCCCGGCTCGATCATTTTATAAAGCATCGCAAGAGTCTTTTTCTGGTTCATCCAATGAAAGGATCGCCCCATAACAACTAGACGAAATTTCCCCAACTCGCGTAGATTTTCAGAGCTGCCTTTTATCCACTGAATATTTTTAACATGAGCATTCTGCGCGGCTTTCTTTCCTTCCGTGAGCATCTCTTGCTCTGGATCAACAGCAACCACTTCATCGAAATATCGGGCGAGTGGAATTGCGAGTTGGCCAGTGCCAGCACCAAGATCAAGGCAGCGTCCTTCACCATTCAAGGAAAAAGTTTTTGCTATGTGCTTAAAAAACTTTGTAGGATATCCCGGACGATAGAGGGCGTAATATTTAGCGGTGGAGGTAAAGAGCTTTTTGGGCATAGGTTTATTCCGCAATAAGCTGGGTAAGAAGCGGAAATTCCTTATACGACTGCTTATGCGTCGTTGATCCCATATGTCCCTCATGGCGGATGATCTGCATGCCACCAAGATGATCAAACATGATTCTTCCTTGCACGTCAGTGCATCCCCACGGATCATTGTCGGAATTGATGAAGATAATATCTTTGGCATGAGGCTTCATCGCTTCCCAATTCAGCTCGCTTCTCTCCTTGCTTTCTGCATCGTTCGGCAACGCTTCGGCGTATCCCGAAACGAGGATCGCTTGCTTCACTGGGCAATCAATTTTTTCGAGGAGCGTAAGAATAAGTTGAGCTCCGGCAGAATGGCCGATAAGAATTGTGTCGGATGAGATCGTTCCATTTTCGAGCACGAAAGAGAGCCAATCTTTCAGGTTAGGTTTTTCTGCATTAGGGAGCTGCGGCAGCCAAACAGAATAACCTTTGTTTTCCAGATCGGCTTTGATATACGGAAACCAAAAGTCATCAGGCTTGTCGCCGGTGCCATGCAGGATAATCGCGTTCTTTGTTGCCATAAGCGAATTATAAGCTTTTTCCGAAAAGCGTCATACTGGAAGAAGAATTACAAAAGCATCCCTCGTATGGTGCGCGGCGATTAGCGCAGGCCTTAGGCGTGAACCGGAAACGAACGCAGCGCGTCATGCGGATCTACGGAATCAAACCCTACCGCAGACATGGAAGAAAATATCGGAAAAGCAAGACAGAACGGCACTTCCCGAACCTCCTGCTCGGTATCATGCCAACGTATCCGAACCATATCTGGGCGACCGACTTCACTGAGCTTGCCTTCCATGGAAAGAAGGTCTACGTGAGTACGATCGTCGATCTCTTTACGCGAGAGCTCAGGGGTCTGCACGTGGGGACGCGAAAGGGAGCACCGCTCACCGTGGCTACATTGGCGAACGCGCTCTTCCACCATCCACGGCCAACCATCTTCCATTCAGACAACGGAAGGGAATACGAGGCGAAAGTATTCATCGCCATGCTTGAGCGCTATGGCATCACGATCTCACGAAGCAGGCCCGGCAGCCCATGGGAAAACGGCTATCAGGAATCGTTCTACGGAAAATTCAAAATGGATCTTGGTGATCCCAATCGCTGCAAGACCTTGGGGGAGCTCGTGGCTGAGATTTATCGGACCGCGTGGGAGTACAACCATACGCGAATTCATTCCGCGCTTCGGATGCCACCATCCGTATTTGCGGAGAAGATAGCGGCGTGAGAGAATCAAAAAGCGACAAGAAAACTTGTCGAGTGACTGTCTAAAGAAAGGGGTCCACTACACTCCAACTTCCCGCACCAAGCATCCTCAATTTCAAAAACATCAAGCGTCACACTGGAACAAGGCGTACCCGATTCCACTCCGGACGCTTGCGATGCCGGGTTCGACCGCCTGAAACCGTAGCCGCAGGCATGCTAATCTACTTCCTAGTAATATTGTGAGCCATTTTCATAAAAAAGAAAATCCCGAAAAATTCGAAGAGAAGTTCAAAAAAGAATGCCCGTTCCAAAATCGGAACGGGCAAAGTGACTGAGGGTCAAAAATCCAGAGGGTGAAAGCACTTCAGTTCTGAGGCTGTTTGCGCGGGCGGACGCCAGCGAGGACGCAGTCGTCGAGGAACCCGTCGACGGGATAGTCCAGGAGGAGCTCGCGGCACTCAGCGTCGCGGCACAAGCACACGAAGCGACGGTCGCGGTTCGGGTCCTGCCAAGCTTCGTGCAGGAAGATCACGAACGGCTTCTTCTCGGAAGTCGTCGCTTTCCCGTGCTGCTCGGCGAAGCGGATGCCGTGCTCGTAGGTCGGACGAAGCAGACCCTTCTCTTTCAGGATCGCGAGACCTTCTTCTTCTTCGCTGAAGCTCTTGCCGGGGTCGACGATTTCAATCTCGTCTTCTGTCGGCGTTTCGGAGGCTGTCAGCGGGAAGTTCTTCTGCGTGATCCAGTCGCTGAAGGGAAAGCCCAGCGCGGCCGTGATCTCGTCGGTGTTGTTCGCACCGCTCATCAACACCCTGAAGACGGAGGGATCGAGGCCGAGAACCTTCTGGAACTCGTCGCGGTTGACCTTGGTCGGGTCGAGTTCCGCAGCGCAGCGCCGAAGATCGGTGAGAAGTCCGGAAGCGATCAATGCTTGAAGCTGACCGGATTCGAGGGTTTCAAACAGTTCGGCAAGATGCTTGCCTTGGGAAAGGGTAGCGGTCGTTGTCATATGCAACTCCTTCTGCTAGTCCACCGTTTGGATTTTTGGATTGGCGGGTTATAGCTTTCAGGCCGCGACGCGTCGTGAACTGGAAGCTATAACCCCACCTTAGTTATCAAAGAACGCTATCATTATACTATTATCAGAAATGCTTGTCAATGGCTCGGTTTTTCACTTTACAAAGGGACCGTCAAATGGTAGAATGCGGGCAGCTGTACCCATTCAAAACTTAAGAACGAGGAGACGTGATGGCGACAACATTCCTTCCGGCATTCCAAGACCGCAACATGCGGATTTACATTGCCGGACAGTTTCCCTCCTTGTTAGGAACATGGATGGAAAGTGCGGCTATGCTCTGGCAAGCGGCAGTAATCGCTCCGCCAAACCATAAGGCAATCTATGTTGGTCTTATTGCGGGGCTTCAAACGTTTCCTAGCGTGGTGCTGGGTCCATTTGGGGGAGCACTGCTCGACCGCTATGGGTTGCTCAAAACGTACATCGTGACCCAGGCGATGGGAATGATTATCGCCGTCGCTTTGGCGATAGCCGCCTTTTTCCACGAGGCATCCATGCCGATCTTGGTCATCTGTTCTGTCCTTTTGGGACTCGTGCAGATTCTTGACCGTCCGGCGCAAAATTCGCTGGCGGGCATTCTGGTTACTTCCGCGCATCTCAGATCTGCAACAGCATTGAGTAGCTGCATGAACGCGACGGGAATGGCAGTAGGGAGCGCTATGGCCGGATTGGTCATCGCATATTGGGGAATTACATGGACGTTCCTCATCAATGCGATTTCTTTTTTCTTTGTGATTGGTGCGCTATTTCTGGTGAAACCAATCGCTATTGAGAAGCACGCGATTTCTCATCCATGGCAGATGTTCAAAGAAGGCTTTTCTTTCATTCTGAAGGAACCGAAAATCGCGATGTTGCTTTCGCTCGGCAGCGTGGCGCTTCTCTTGGGCAATTCCTATCAGAAAGTGCTCGTCGTGTTGGCGCAGCAGATGTTTAACAGCGATCCACGGACCTATGGCTATTTGCTTACAGCAGGAGCCATCGGTGCCATCACGGGCACGGCATGGGTGGCAATTCGGCCGACCAACAAACCACCGTTCGTAGTGGCGGCGCAAACCTTCTTCATGACAGCGGTTGCGCTGTTGGCCTTCTCTCAAACCCATATGTTGCGAATTGCATATGGCGAATTATTCCTAGCGGGTCTTGCCATAACTATGGTCCATCCCGTGATTCGTGCCGAGCTGCAACATACGGCAGGAGGACATATGCTTGGGCGCATCATGGGTTGGTCGGTGACATTCAACTTCGGTGCGTACACCATTGGCAGTATCGTCGCGGGAATCTTGATCCAACATCTCGGTTCGCGAATGACGGTGATGATCAACGGCCTTGCGGCGCTCGCTGTAGGGCTGGCTGCTCTCGTTGCATTAAGAAAGCAGAAAGATGATTAAACTTGCCCCACACTTCGGTGTGGGGCTTTTCTTTTTAATAAAAAAGTTCTAACGTCCGGCGAGTGGATAGACCAATAAATCAAAAGTTTGCACTCCAGTGTAAACTTTTAAGCCCGTCCCTTTTATCTTCCTTAAGTCCTTTGTTTTCTCATAACTTTACACTCCAACGTGGCGTTTTCGTGTAAAGTTTGTAAACTTATGAAAAGACTAGCGACCGACACACCTCAATCCCGTTTTTACTCCGAGTCCTCAAAAACGCTTGTGGGGCTTGAACGGTAAAAGTTCTAAACCGACACACAACCCCCCCCCTACCCTACCACCTCCACCATCACTTCGTGGCGGGTCATCCATGGAGGCGTCCATGGCGCATCGTAACCGGCATAGATTGCACTTCCCTTTATTGATACATGGTCGCGAGCAAGCGCCACGAGAAGCTGCGCCTCCTTCTTTTTTATACGGGCGTCGGTTCTGAGCCACGAAAAGCGCACGGCGGCAAATTTTTGCGCGGGCATCGTCACAATTTTTACGCGCGGATCGGTCGGCGCCGGCAGTGTCTCGCGCGTATACGAACGAGGCATGCCAAACGAGATGACGTGGGATTCCCCTTGTGTCGTGGCAAGTACCGGAGAAGTCATCGCATTTTTTTCCGAACCCCTGCCCTGCTCGGTGACGGGCGATGTCATGGCGATACTTTCCTTTCTGATATTGCCGCCGAATATATATCCGGCGACGATTCGAAAGCCCTCACGAAGCGCCGCTTGATACGATCCCGAAACGGTCGCCTGCGCGGCAATGCGCGCAGGATACTCGCGTATTTCATAATCTGCCGTCGAACAAATCACCGTATAGTCCGCATGCTCCACGCGCGACGAAAAAAATCCCCAAAGAGACCAGAGAATAAAAATCGCGATTACGATAATTAAAAATGTCATAGCGATAGTATATAAAAAAGTGTCCCGGACCAAGAATCTGCGTGCTATCGCTTGCTCTTGGTCCGTTATACTTCTCCGCAATCATCAACACTGTGTTAATGACATACATGATGCCACAACTCCAAATCAATTAATTTTTCTTTTGGAGGCTTGGAGTGATAGCTGCCAAATATATTGCTGATAACCCAACAAGAATGTAAACAATGCGAGAAAGAAGCGTAAGGCTTCCTAAAAGATAGGCCACCAGATCAAAGCTGAAAAAACCGACGAGCGCCCAGTTAAGTCCGCCAACGATCACAAGAACGAGCGCAATCCAGTCTAAAACATTTAATTTTTTAGGCATAGGTATTTTCTCATTTATTCTGCCATTCTGCGCGACCTTTTATGAAAAAAAAGATGTTTTTCCATATATTGTGCCGCTGAATGATGATAAATATTACAAACTTAGCACTCGAACGAATCATCGGATAACCATAATGGGGTATAATAAATCGAATGAATCTGCACACGAAAAAGTGGCTTTGGACGGGACGGATTGTGAGCATAGCATCCGGAGGGTTCATGGCGTTCGACGGCATTATCCATCTCATAGATCCGCCAGTCGTCGCGCAATCGTTCCAACAGTTTGGCTATTCGCCGAACGTCATTATGCCCCTCGCGATCGTTGAACTCATTTTTGTGGTGCTTTACCTAATTCCAAAGACCTCCGTGCTCGGCGCCATATTTTTGACCGGATATTTGGGCGGAGCGGTTGATGTCAACGTGCGCGCCGGCAACTCCTTTGGCTTTGTACTGTTCCCGATATGCGCCGCCATAGCGCTATGGGCAGGCATTTATCTGTGCGACGAAAAGTTCCGAGCGGCGCTCTTTTGTTAGTATCAAAGCGTGAACGGCGTCGCTCCGCGCCAGTCGGCGGTAAACGTTTTGATGAGTGCTCGTACAATTACTTGATCCGAGGTGATGATTCCCAGTTCGCGATTATCATCGAGTGACGCCGCAGAAAAATTTTCCGATCCTACGAAGGCGCGAACCTCATCGGCGATGATCACCTTGGCGTGGATATAGAGCGGCGCGTCATCCGCATCCGGATAGGTGCACACGTGCACGCCGGCAGTCGCAAGCTCCTCAAACTCCCACTTCCATTCGGAGGCGCCGGTCATATCCACGGAGACCGCCACGCCGCGGCGCGCGGCATCGATAAGCGCTTTTGTTATATCCCCATCACCCATCTCCTCGTTGTATATAGAGAGAGACTTCTTCGCACTATTAATGAGATCAATCAGCGCTGATTCCGAACCGGGACTCCAGACAAGATCATTGCCGGAATCGCCGTCGTTGCCGCTATTCTTTCCGCTTTCATCGTCACCACTATCGCCGCCCGCCGAACCCGCGCTGCTCCCCTCCCAATCGACGCCAAACGTATGCTCCATCGCCGCGACGTCGCGCGCGTTGCCGTCGACGATCCCAAAATCGCGCCCGGTAACATAATACTTCGAGACAAGATTGAACGTCATGATGATCGCGTGACTGCCATCAACAACCAGTGATTTTTCGTGCGTCAAAGAAAAATAAGATGGTGACCACCGCACAGGGACACCGTCTGCCGAAAGAAGCTCGTACGCCGCCACATTCATTGTGGAAGTCGCGCCTTGATATCCGGCGCTCAATATGACCCGCACCGCCACCCCGCGCTCTTCATCCGCAATCAGCGCGGACTCGATCTGCCGATCCTCGAACTCGTACATTACAAGGTCGACCGACGACGAAGCGCTGCGGATCATCGCGAGCACCGGGGCGATGCCGTCATCCGGTTCGGTAATAAGGGAGAGTTCGTTGCCCAAAACGGCTTTTCTATTTTTTTTGAGAGAAGATTGTCGGGCGGCAAGCGACGCGAATAGAACTCCCACGACAACTACGGCAACAAACACGACCCATATAGTTTTTTTCATCCTCCCACCCTAGCACTTACAGATTAAAAAATGATTATGCTAGTATGAAAAAATGCCTCGGCAATGGGCCGAAGGCCAACAAGGCAATTTGCGGTACTTACGAAGCTCACACAGTTCGTAAGTGCCGCTATTTTTTAACCATATTCGACGGCGACCCACTCCCGTGGCGCCGCTTTTTACTTTTATTTAATGACAGTAAACTGCTATGCTAACAAGCGATATGGTCAACCGTAGAGATACAAACTTCTGGCTCGGGCTCCCCCGCCCGATTATGGCACAAGCTCCGATGGCAAACGTCACCGACGCGGCATTCCGGCGTATGTTTGCAGAGTGCGGCAAGCCGGACGTCTACTGGACGGAATTTGTCTCGGTGGAAGGATTACTCTCTCGCGGCCGCGAAAAACTCCTGACCGATCTGTGGTTCAACAAAGAAAACTCAGCCGAGCGACCGATCGTGGCTCAGATCTTCGGTGGGAAGCCGGAACAGTTTGAAGCAGTCGCGCCGCTCATCAGAGAACTTGGCTTTGACGGCATCGATATTAATATGGGCTGTCCCGATCGCGGCGTGGAAAAGTCCGGCGCTGGAGCAGCGCTTATAAAGACCCCGGAACTGGCAAAAGAGATTATTCGTGCGCTCAAACGCGGATTAAAGACGGCGGCGAATGGCACGGGCGAGTTGCCCGTTTCCGTAAAGACCCGACTCGGATACTCGAACATCGCCGAGATGGAGACCTGGATTCCGGCGCTCCTCGAGGAAGACTTGGCGGAACTCAACGTTCACCTCCGCACCCGCGCCGAAATGTCCGACGTGCCAGCCCACTGGGATCTGGCGCCTAAAATAGTGGCGCTCCGCAATCGTATCTCCCCTAAAACCATCCTCCTAGGCAACGGCGACGTCCGCTCGCTTGAAGATGGCCGGCAAAAAGCCAAAGAATCCGGCATGGACGGGGTAATGGTAGGCTCCGGCATCTTTGGAAACCCTTGGTTTTTCTCCGGCCGGGTGCCGGATGTCCGCGAGCGCCTCGAACGCCTGGTCACCCATACCGAGCTCTTTGAAAAGCTCTACCGGAGCGATGACCCCAAGACCATCGGCCATGGCGGGCGGTTAAAGAACTTTGACGTGATGAAGAAGCACTATAAATCGTATACGACGGCTGGCGGTGACGGCTCTGCCAACTTTTTTGGTGCGAAAGAACTCCGGATCCGGCTCATGGAGGCTGAAAATGCCACCGAGGTAAAAGAAATTGTCCAGAATTTCCTCAAAACCTATCCCGAAGCCACCCGTTGACAACCTAGGATCGCCATCCGACCCCTTCCTGCCCGCCGATTGACTTTTTTGGTGGGGTCTGCTAATATAAGAGTACAAATAAATGAGTAGTATATATTACCCCGCGAGGGGCTTTTTTATTGGGAAAGCCAGTAAATACTTACTAATTTTGGTGGCGGTTGGCCTTATGGTCTACCCCGCTATCATTCAGGCCGATACGGTGGCGACCCGCCCCATTCTTACCGCACCGATCGCGGCGGTGGGTGCACCGGCGACGGCTTCAGGGCCGGGAACCCTCTCTATTACCCCCCCAAATACCCAGACCGTTTGGGTGACAGCCTATACGAGCGACCCGGACGAGACGTCCGACCACCCCCTCATTACCGCCTCGGGCGGAATGGTCCATGACGGCGTGGTGGCGGACAACCTTCTCCCCTTTGGAACGCAGATCGAGATCCCGGCACTCTTTGGCACTAAGGTGTTTACCGTTGAAGACCACACGAACGCCAAATTCAGCGGGCGCGTGGACATATGGATGCCAACCTATACCCAAGCACTCGACTTTGGCATCCAAAAAGTACAGATCGTCATCCTCGACTCGAACTTGGCCTTGAAGTAAGATATATCTATGTTCAAGGATATGCTCCGCGGGTTTAAGCAGTTCATTTTGCGCGGAAGCGTGATTGACCTCGCGGTCGGCGTCATGATCGGCGCGGCGTTCAATACCGTCGTCAACTCGCTCGTCAAAGACCTTATGACCCCGCTCATCGCGGCGATTTTCAAACAACCCAACTTCTCCACGTTTTCCTTTACTCTCCATGGTAGCCAGTTCCTTTACGGCGACTTTATCAATAATCTCATCTCGTTCCTCATTACCGCCGCCACAATCTACTTCGTTATCGTCCTCCCCGTCAATAAACTGAGCAGCATGCGTAAAGGACCGCCCGCAGAAGCCATAACAAAGGTGTGCCCCGAGTGCCTGAGCAGCATTCCCGCCAAAGCCCGCCGCTGTGCGTACTGCACAAGCATGCAATTGACGAATACGAAATAGCGTTTTCTGTGTTATAATATAAGTCCTATGGCATCTCGCTCCTCCGGTATCAACCGGGATACATTTTTTAACGGCTCGGCAATCATCGCGCGGCAGCTGCGCCCGTATAAAAAGATCCTCATCTGGCTGAGCGTCTTTGGATTGTTGAACGCCACCGCGAGTGCGTTTGTGCCGCTCGTCGCGGGAAAGATTTTCGACGCGATCATTAAAATTTCCGAAAATTCCACAGCCGCGCTGACCTCCACGGTCTATCTCATCGTCATCTGGGGTATTCTGCAGATCGCGAGCAACATCATCAGCTGGTGGACCGGATTCCAAAACGATAAGCTGAGCACGCTCCTTCTCGCCGAATATACCGCGGAGGGATTCAGCCGATTGTTCGAAATGCCGCTCGCGTTCCATACCATGCAAAAGCAGGGCGACACGAGCGATCGCATCAACCGCGCGGCGAACTGGCTTGATCAGATCGTCGGCAACGTCCTGCTCTCGCTCCTGCCGAGCTTTTTAAGCATCGGCGTGGCACTCGTCATTACCTACTTTATCAACTGGCAGCTTACGATCGTGCTCTTTGCAGCGATCGTCATCTACGCCGGAATATTATGGGGCGCCGTCCCCCAGCTTTCCGGATTACAAAAGCGGCAACACCGCGCGTGGAATCGCGCGTACGGCGATGCCCATGACGCGCTCGGCAATATCCGCGAGATCAAGCAGGCAGCCACAGAAAAGCTGGAGCGCAAAAAGATCCGCAGGAACTATATCGACCGCGCGGCACAGTTTTGGTTTGACCTCAACACCGTTTTCGCACGGCTCACTTTTTTACAGAAGATGCTCGTGTCACTCACCCAGCTCTCCATTTTTATCATCTCAATATTTTTTGTGCGTAACGGCACGCTCACGCCGGGCGGCCTCGTGGCGTTCAACGGATACGCCGCGATGATCCTCGGTCCGTTCGTCCTGCTTGGTCAGCAATGGCAGACGATCCAGAACGGGCTCGTGGCCATCGTTCGCGCGGACAAACTGCTTTCACAGCCGATCGAAAACTATTCGCCGGTGGGCGGCGTCTCCCCCGCCAAGCTCGCAGGCGATGTTGAATTCCAAAACGTGCGCTTTGCGTACAAGAGCAACGGCGAAACGATCAAGGGCATCTCGTTCCACGCGCACGCCGGCCAAAAGATCGCACTCGTCGGGGAATCGGGCGTGGGCAAAACGACGATCATCGACCTACTCTCCGGATTTTACTTCCCGCAAAAAGGGAAAATATTAATTGACGGCATCGATATTAAAAAAATGAACTTGCGTAATTATCGTTCGCACATCGGAATTGTGCCGCAGGAGCCGACGCTCTTTAACGACACGATTGAGGCGAATATCCGCTACGGCAATCCGGGAAAGTCGGCTGAAGAAATGGTGGCCGCATGTCGCGACGCTTACGCGCAGGAGTTTATTGAAAGTTTCCCAAAGAAATATAAGACGGTTGTCGGCTGGCGCGGGGTTAAGCTTTCCATCGGGCAAAAGCAGCGCATTGCGCTCGCACGCGCATTCCTGCGCGGCCCGGATATTTTGGTTTTGGACGAACCCACGTCCGCGCTCGACGCAAAGTCTGAGCATCTCATCAAAGCGTCGCTCGAAAAACTGATGGCGGGACGCACCACGTTCATCATCGCGCACCGGCTCTCGACCGTGCGAGAAGTAAATCTCATTCTTGTCTTGAAAGACGGCGAGATCGTGGAACAGGGCACACACGATGCGCTCGTAAAAATACCGGATGGGATCTATCGCGGATTGTACGAGATGCAGACGGGATTTGCGAGATAGGCGAGAATCAGGAGAATAAAAAATGGCCATCGGGTTTGTACTCACCGATGGCCAACGTGGAGGAACAACACGCTTGTCGTTGCAAGCGCGCTTTGGCTATTATACCAAAATCGCTATAGCTACCACCACGACACCGATTAGCACCGCATAGAAAAATATTTGTTGGGCTTTCTGGCGGTCCTTTGTGCGGAACTCGGCTTGCGATATTGTGTCCGTCTTGCCGACCGTCGAGCAAAAGTTGAAGACTCCCTTTATGCCAAAGCCGGCACAGAAATGCATGAACCCCTGGAGAAATCCGTTTGCAGAAAAAAATACCGGGATAAAGAGCACGAACCTCCGCCGGTCCGATATTGCACACGCCAGGGATATATTGATTGGAAAGTGGTTCGTCTATATATTTATTATACCCTTATACGATCCCCGATCCCCCCCCTACTCCCCGCAAGCAATTAGTGGATGACCTAAACGAAGCGCTCGATTTTTACTGCCAGCAACCGAATCGCTTTATGATCCGGATTTTCACGGCCATCGAGAAACGGCATAAGCAATCGAAGCGCCTGAAATTGGATTGTCTTTAACGCATTTGCTCTTGCGGTGGCATCAGCATTCTTGATGGTAGTACCCGAAGGCGTGAATAAGTCCTGCGACGGCATGACGGCGGCGGCTACGGGAAATTTTAAAGTCACCGTACGGGTTTTTGTAATAAAATCTGCAAACCGGACGGTGATACCTATACTCCGAAAAGAAGTGAATGGCGCGCCATCGGATATTTCACGGCGCAAAGTACGATGCACATCAAAAGCAAGATCGGCTAATGTTGCCTCCAATAATTTGCGATCTTTTAAAACTCCTTTCACGGCGACATCGTGCACGAACGTAACCGCCGAGCTGATCGATTTTTGCACAGAATCAGCAGCGATTGGCGAATTGCTTCGCCCGCGCAATTTTTCATAAAGCTCCGCGCCCAATTTTCCCATCATATCGGTAAGCTGTGCGACACTAAGACACATGGCATCGCCCACCGTGCGCATGCCGAGTTTCTTAAACTGCTCTTCGCCTTTTGGGCCGATACCGGGAATGACGCGCAGACTGAGCGGCTCTAAAAACGCTTCGACATCCTCACCGCGGACGATGGTGAGTCCATCGGGCTTATGTCGGTCGCTCGCGATCTTTGCGATAAGCTTGTTCGGTCCTACCCCCACCGACGCGGTCAACCGCTCTTTGAAGTGTATCTCTTCTTTTATACTACGGACAATCACTTGGGCGGCATCATATGCATCGACAAAAGAAAAATCAAAATATGCTTCGTCCACGCTCGCCTGCTCGATCAACATACTACCCGCCACATCGCCGGAATCGGTAGACAGATGGGCTCTCAAAATATCCATGATCCGGCGGGAAACTTCGGAATATTTCTTCATATTCACCTCAAAGAACACCGCAGGCGGCAAACCTTTTTTTCTGGCTACTTCGGAAAGCTTCCATGCGGTCGATATCGGCAGCGCGGAATGGATCCCGTACGCGCGGGCGGCATAGCTCGCAGTAGAAACAACCCCTCGCCCCGCGCCGTCTTCCGGATCTGAACCAACCACGATTGGCTTTCCCGTGAGGCGTGGGTTATCCCGCTCCTCGATCGAGGCAAAGAAAGCATCCATATCCAAATGTCCGATAATACGCATAGCACCATGATACACCCTCCGCTATGGCTATAAAAAAGACTGCGCTATTTTTATGCTCGATCCAGCCCCTTTCTACTCCCACTCAACAGCCAGTGAACGAACCACGCGCAGAGCAATCCCACCGCCGCGCCGGCGATGATGTCGATCGGCCAGTGGACGCCGGCATAGATCCGCGCGATGCCCATGAGTGTCGCAAGCGCTAAGAACCACCATCCCCATTTGCGGTTGGTAAACCAAACGCTGAGCGCGAGCGCGAAGAACCACGCGGCATGCGCCGACGGGAACGACCAACTGGTCTCGCTAAAGAGCGGCGTAAAGTTATAAAAAGAAAACGGGCGAGGCTCGTGGTAAAAATATTGGATGGTCACCGTCACAATCCCGCGAGCGAGAATGACCGCAAGTGCGCCCTCGCAAAAAAGATACACCTTCCGCCGCCATCCCTTTTGGTAATACACAAGCACGAGGAATGCGAGCACAAGCAGGTACGGCAGATATTCCGCAAAAAACATCGCAAGCACATCCCAAAACGCATTATGATGCTCGGCGGCATAAATAAACTGGAATATCCTCTGATCGAGTGAAAACATATTTGTAATAGTATAGCACTCCTTCTATCTATTAAAAACGGATACGGTTCATGGCATTATTGTTTTTGCGGGAAAATAAAACCCTCTCTATTTTGTTTTGAGGGGCTTTCGGAGGCGACGAAGGTCGCCGAGATGGAGCGCCCGGCCAGAAGGCCGGGACGCGTACCCGAAAAAAGAAGGGAATGTTTTTATTTGCGGACGTACGGCAAGAGCGCCATAAAGCGCGCTTGCTTGATCGCCGTCGAAAGTTTGCGCTGATGCTTGGCGCAGATATGCGTGTGGCGCGGGTCGATGATCTTTGCCTGGCTCGAAACGAACCGGCGCAAAAGGTCGATCTCTTTATAGTCGATGTTCTTTAAGTTCTGTGAGCAGAAAAAGCACTGCTGGGCTAATGTTGCCATGATTATCGTATATTATTTATACCTTTCTGACTTGGAGCGAATCCAGCTCGACCGCAGTATCCCGGCCAAAGATGGGCACCAAAACCTTGATGCTCCCCTTCTCTTCGTTCACTTCGGAGATCTTGCCGTCATATTCCTTGAACGGACCGTCGGTTATTTTTACCAGATCACCTACCTTTAAGTCAAGGATCATCTTCTTATCACCCTCGCCGGTGCGCGCGAGGAGGAAGTCCACTTCGTCCTTGGAAAGCGGCGTCGGCGTGGTGTTATCGGGACCGACGAAGCCGGTCACGCGCGGCGTGTTGCGCACCACGTACCACGAATCCTCGGTGAGAATCATCTCCACGAGCACATAGCCCGGATAGATTTTTTCCTCAACCGTCGTGCGCTTGCCCGCCTTCACTTTTATTTTTTTCTCCTTCGGCACGAGAATATTGAAAATCTTGTCGCCCATCGCGAGAGAATCGACGCGCTGTTTAAGATAGCGCGAGACCGCCTCTTCATAGCCCGAATACGTCTGCACGGCATACCACTGCCGTACCGCCGGTTTTTCGTTCTGTGTGCTTGAGTTCGGATGATTCAATGCCATGATATCTATTACTATAGTATTACGATACTACGATTACGCCAAAATAAAAGTTTTTATGAGATACGAAAAAAGATAATCGAACCCGCCCAAAAATACCGCGAGGCCAATGGCGATCCCGATGACGATAAGAGTAAGCCGCGTTGCTTCCTGGCGGGTCGGCCAATTGACGTGACGGATCTCGTTCTGCGCTTCACTGAAGAATTTTTTTATCCAGGCAAACATGATTTCTTTTTTTGGCTATTTTTTTCCAATTAAAATACCGCTATACTCGCGGTTGGAGGCAAGAAGAGTATAGCATCCAAGCGGGTAAAACGTCAAATGGGCAAACAAAGAGGGAGGGTCTTCCTTAACCGGGCTCACCCTCCGGGATGGTTAAAGAAGACCCTCCCTCTTTGTTTGCCAGTGTGTAAAAAAATTAAGAAAGAATCCTAATCCTCCCGAGGGCATGCGCCCGAGCTGTGCCCAAACACAGCCCGAGCGCGCCGGTGGACCCGGCGGGAATCGAACCCGTTTTCCTCGTTTGCTAAAAGCGAGGTCCTACCAAATGAATGACGGGCCCATCTTCCACCGGCAAAACCAGACTAACAAAATCGCAATTAAAACTATCTAAAACGTAAAAAGCCCCCGAAGGGGCTGTTTACGTAGCAAACGATTTATTAACCCGCCATCAGGGCAGGCCCTCGCTTCGTTTATTATTTTAGTCTTCGTAAAATAAAAGTCAAAAGCTTTTTAACGATTTTTTAATGTGGATTATGTTATGACTTTGATATGCCACCACCGGGATATTATCGAAAACGCCGCGAGAAGCTTATGCGTAAAGATCCGCATTGCTATTGGTGTAAAAAAGAATTAACCCTCTATCCCGATTATCGCAGCGAAGGATTCAAATTCATGCCAGACGATTATCCCACCATAGACCACCTTACTTCCAGATTTATGGGGCCAAGGGAAAACGGTGATGGAAAGACGCAGGCGGTCGTTATTACGTGCCCCCAATGCAATAATGCAAGAAATGTCGTCGAGACGCAAAAACATATCTGGCGTACCCGATGGAAATCGGCGTCGTTCCCTTTCCCGCTCCGATGGGCAGGCAGGTTGCTAAAAATATTCCGTGGACATACCTTAAGGGATCGATGAAGTTTGCGGAGACTGCTGGACGACGTTTGAATAACTCTCAGCCAAATTAACCTTCCCAAAAAACACCGCGATCTTTTATGTGCGCGGCCAAAACATCTACAAATCTGCGCATAACGGGAAATTGCTCGGTAGCTTTTTGTTTCTTTCCTAAATGCGCTTCATATGTGAACTTTTCGCGCTTTAAACTTTTTTCGCTTATGGGATCAAGAAGTTCGAAGGTCGGTTCGATCTTATCAAGTGCATAGGCGAAACGTGCTTCAAAGGTCGCGCGGTCTTCGTATTCTTTCCACCGGATGGCTCCGATTGCGCCTACGCTATCAGGGAGTGATTTAAAAACAATTTCCGCGTCTTTCGCCTCCTGAATTTCGTGGACTTCAGTTTTGCGATGATAAGGAATATCGCCATTCAGTATTTCCCCGAAATCATGGAAAAGCGAAATTTCGTAGAGTTTTGCTTTGTCGATCTTTCCTTCCGGATCTTCAAGCGGCAGAAAATATTGAGCAAGAAAGATAATCGCAAAGACATGTTCTGCAACTGATTCGCCATGCACTGAGAGGTCCCTATATCCGCCATATCGAATCGTCCTCTTAAGCTCATAAGCAACTCTCAATTGCTTGGCTATTTCGACAATCTCATTGTCTGATGCGGCAAGAATTTATTTTGCATTCATAGCTATATCTTAGCAAAATTTGCGAGAGGGATGGATTCGAGCCCCCTTCCTATACATCCAGATTCTGCACGGTCGCGGCGTGGGCCTGGATGAAGTTCTTGCGCGGCTCCACGGCGTCGCCCATGAGTGTGTCAAAAAGCTTGTCCGCCTTTTCGGCGTCGTCAACCATCACCTGCTTCATCAAGCGCACCTCTGGATTCATCGTGGTCTCCCAAAGCTGTTCGGCATTCATTTCACCGAGACCTTTGTAGCGCTGGATGTTCGGCTGACGCTTGCCGTCGCCCTGACCTTCGGTGACACCCTCGGGCGATTCTTCCGCGCCCTCCTCCAGTGCGGCTTCAGCGGCGACATCGGCGAGCTCTGCGAGTGTTGTCGGCTGGGCCTTCTTGCCAGCTTTCGCGGCCGCGTCTTTTGCTCCCTTTGCCGGCAACGCAGGCGCCGCTTTTTGCATCTCGATGATGATTTTATCTTTCTCCTCGTCTGAAAACGCATAGCGGATATTTTTCCCAAGCTGGATGCGATAGAGCGGCGGCTGGGCGATGTACACATATCCGCCGTCAACAACCTCGCGGAAGTAGCGATAGAAGAGTGTGAGTAAGAGCGTACGAATATGCGCACCGTCAACGTCTGCATCCGTCATGATGATGATCTTGTGATAGCGCAACTTATCAATACTGAATTCCTCGCCGATGGCGGTGCCGATCGCAATAACGAGCGAGCGAACCTCCGCGTTCGCGAGCATCTTATCTAAACGCGCGCGCTCTACGTTCAGCGGCTTTCCGCGCAATGGAAGAATCGCCTGCGTATGACGATTGCGGCCCTGCTTTGCGGTGCCGCCTGCAGAATCTCCTTCTACTATAAATAGCTCCGACTCTGCGGCAATCTTCGATGTGCAGTCGGCAAGCTTGCCCGGAAGCGTAAGTCCTTCGAACGCGCCCTTGCGCAGAACCGTCTCGCGAGCCGCCTTTGCCGCAAGCCGCGCTTTTGCCGTCAAAATAACTTTCTGAATGATCGCTTTGCCTTCCGCCGGATGCTTTTCCAAAAATTCCTTCAACGCCTCATTAATGACGGATTCCGTTGCGGTGCGTGCTTCCGGATTACCAAGCTTGGCCTTTGTCTGACCCTCAAACTGTGGATCGCGAAGCTTTACCGAAAGAACGGCGATAAGTCCTTCGCGGACATCGTCGGCCGTCAGATTCTCTTCTTTCTCCTTTAGCCAACCTTCCGTGCGCGCAAAGTTATTGAGTGTGCGCGTAAGCGCGGAGCGGAATCCGGTGAGGTGCATGCCACCTTCTGGCGTAAAGATATTGTTAGCAAAGCTCATCTCTGTGACGCGAGTATCGTCCACATAGAGAAACGCCGCCTCGATGTCGAGCTTCTCCGCTTCTTTTTCCACATAGAAAATATCCTCGTTGAGACGATTTTTCTTTTGTGACAAAAACTTTACATACGAAAGCACGCCGCCTTCAAAATAAAATCCATAGAAGTACGGCACCGGCTTGCGGCGATCATAAAAATTGATACGAACTCCTTTTGTTAAATATGCCTGCTGGCGCAAACGCTCCAAAATGACCTTGTCGCTGAATTCGATCTCGGAAAATATCGTCGGATCGGGAGCGAACGTGGTAGTCGTACCATGGCGCTTCGACGCGCCGGTCTTCTTCACTTTATATTCCGGAACACCGCGCTTGTACTCTTGTACATATGCTCCTCCGTCGCGCTCAACCTCAACTTTGACCCACGTCGAAAGCGCGTTGACCACCGACGCGCCGACGCCGTGCAGGCCGCCCGAAACTTTATATCCCTCGCCGCCGAATTTTCCACCGGCGTGGAGGACTGTCATGACTGTCTCGAGTGTGGACTTTTTTGTTTGCGGATGAATATCTACCGGAATACCGCGACCGTCGTCCTGGACGCGCACTTTATTATCCGGCAAAAGCTCTACGGTGATATTTTTTGCGAATCCCGCCATCACTTCATCGATGGCATTGTCCACGATCTCCCAGATCAAGTGGTGCAACCCTGTGGCGCTCGTTGATCCAATATACATACCCGGACGAAGCCGGACCGGTTCCAATCCTTCAAGGACGGTGATATCCTTTGCGCCATAGGTAGCACTGCCTTTATTATTAGCAACGACGCCTTTAGCCTCAGATTTAACTGGGGCTTTTGACGCCTTTTTGGATTCGTCCTTCGGTTCTTTTTCAGCCATTTTTATTGGGTTTTTCGCTTACTTTTCGTTAAAAAATGCCCCTGCGGTAATACAAACATTTTAGCATGTTTTAGGAAAGAAATCCAAGTAAAGAAGCCCCGAAATCATTGACAAATATACTAAATAGATTTATTTATAAATCCGAGGTGGCGCATGAGTAAGTTCTTTGTATTTGTAGTAATAGCAATTTTCGGATTGGCACTCGTCCTGACAGCACTCGTCTTAGTTGGTTTCAATGGATTCGATGCTTTTCCCCCGGGATCGACCCATACAAACCTTCTCGGACTTGCACTGTTAGCCGGAATCACCCTTGCAGTAATCGGCATTTATGAAGCAGTCGAATATTCCGGCAAGAAATCAGCTTGACCACCCTTCACCAGCCCGCGTCCAAAAAACGCGGGCATTTCTTTTGTCTATTCATACTTATTTCTAGAACCTCGTCGTCTGAGGACTGCCTAGCCCCGTCACATAGTCATATCGCTTACGGGCGTCGCAGTAATACTTACAAGTACCATTCGAACCGCTTGTGATATCGCGGAAGAATTTGAGCGTGCTGGTGGAAGCTTTGTCGGTGTAGAACTTATCAAGTGCGGCGGTGCCACCGAGGGCCTGGATGGCAGCCCACTGCGGTGAGCCGGCGCTCGTGCCACCGACGGTATTCCACGAACCCTTCGCCTTACTGCCGGTGCCGGTTGTGAGATATACCGGATAGCCAGACGCCGGATCGGCGTCGTACGAGACGTCCGGAATCGCACGCATGCCATTGGCTTTGGATATTTTATATGCCGTCTGCCACGCCGGCTCTTTTTCATACGCGCTCACGCCGCCACCGCTCCCCGACCACGCGCTCTCGGCAATAAGCGTGCCGCTCGACGCGAGTTCGAGCGACGTGCCGCCGACGCCGATCACGTTCGGCGAGGATGCCGGCCAGCTGGCGCCGGCGCCATCATCGCCCGACGATGCAAAGAACGCAACGCTCGAGCTCGCTTTGCCAACGAAGTGCGAATCTTCTGCAAGTTCGTCGGAAAATTCCGCTCCGCCCCAACTCATCGAAACGGCGACGACATCTTTTCGCGCTGCCGCATAATCAACGGCGCTCATTAGATTCGCGCCGGATGGCGTCTTCGCCTCTACGAGCAAAATTTTCGCGTTCGGCGCGATCGCGTGCGCCCATTCCACGTCGAGCGATGTTTCCATCGCCCATCCGCTGTTCGATGCGGTGGATGTCGCCATTTTATGTTTTTCAAAACAGCCGTTCGCCATGGTACATGCCGGCAAGTTAAACTGCTTATCGAACGCCGCAAGGTCGCTCTCCATGTTCACGTCGTCATAGGCGTCAATAAGCGCGATCGTCCCCTTCCCGCCGGTTGCGGGAAGGTTGTAGATCTTTTTTATTTCCGCCGGTGTTACGCCGGAAGGCGCCTTTTCGGCCGACCGATAAACGTGCACCGGCGGCTTCCCCTGAAAATCCGAAAAACGATACGCCGCGTTGGCGGCACCGAACGGAACAAGCGCGGAAGCGGTCGCGAGGAGCGCGACAAGCACCGCAGATAGTTTTTTTGTTGTCATGCACCGAGCATACAACAAAGGGCATTAAAACTATCTAAACAAAGTGCGAGGATTCAGAACCGGACTCACCCTCCGGGATGGTTCTGAAACCTCGCACTTTGTTTTAGTCCTGCTTATTAAATAAAAAACTACCAGATCTTCACGCGGTCGGATTCTTCTCGATAGAGTTTATCCCCCAGTTTTATATCGTAAGCATCATAAAATTCAGGCATATTGGAGACTATGCCGTTCACGCGAAAGATCGATGGCGAGTGAGAATCGGTCTTGATCTGGGTGCGAATCGCCTCCTCGCGATAACTGGAACGCTCCGTGATGGCATATCCGACAAAAAACTTCTGCGCGTTTTCCTTATCCACCCCCTTTGTGGCATCGCCATTGAGCGCGATTGCAAGGCCGTCATAGGCAATCAGCAACCCGCCGAGATCTGCGATATTTTCGCCAAGTGTCAGCTTGCCGTTCACATGAACTCCGGGAAGTACCTCGTAGGCATCATATTGCTCCGCAAGATGGGCGGTTTGCTTATCAAAACGCGCCTTATCTTCGACGGTCCACCAGTTCATTAAATTTCCATTAAGATCGAATTGTGCGCCCTGATCATCAAAGCCATGAGTAAGCTCGTGACCGATCGTCGAACCAACGGCACCGAAGTTCGTTGCATCATCGGCGGCTGGGTCAAAGAACGGCGGCTGAAGGAACGCCGCAGGGAAAAGCACTTCGTTCATCACGGGGTGATAGCATGCATTCACCGTCTGCGGCTCCATATACCATTCGGTGCGATCCACCGGCTTGCCAAGCTTGTTCATATGGCGATCAAATTCGAATATGTGAGCGCGAATATAATTTTGGAAATACGAATCGGTATCAATCGCGAGCGCGCCGTAATCTCGCCATGTATCCGGATATCCCAGCTTTCTCTTGACCGTGCCAAGCTTTGCGAGGGCCTTCTCTTTTGTTTCTGCCGACATCCAGTCAAGCTTCTCTATGCGAAGTTTATAGGCCTCGGTAAGTTTATCAACGAGTACATTTATTTTCTTCTTCGCCTCCTCGCTAAAATGTTTCTCCACGTAAAGCCGCCCGACCGCTTCGTCCACCATGCCATTCACAACGCTCAGCACCCTCCTCCAGCGCGGCTTTATCTCCGTTGCGCCGCTAAAGGTGCGCCCATAAAATTCGAACACCTCGGCGTCAAATGTCTCTCCTAAAAAATTCGCCGCGCCGTTCAACGTATGCCATCGCAGATACGCCTTTATATCATTAAGGGAAATCTCATTAAAAATGGCGCTCACTTCCTTAACAAACTCCGGCTGGGCAACGATCACATACGCCGGCATGGTCGTATGTGCGGATCCAAAATATTTTGCCCAGTCGATTGCGGGCGAGATCGCCGTGAGCTCCGCGGGCGTCATTTTATTATATTGCTTTTCTACATCGCGCAGTTCTACCCGCGTCATCGACGCTTTTGCCAGGCGCGTCTCGATATCGACAAAAATCTGTGCGACCGGCTTGTATGCGCTGATAGCATCCGAAATCGCAAACATCTTGCCGGTATACGTTAAATAGTTTGAACGGACCTCCCGGCTCTTTTCGTCGTCCGTCAGATAATAATCACGATCGGGCAATGATAAGCCATCCTGACCAATGTACATCGCCATCGTATTACTATCCTTAAGATCTTGTTCCACGCTGCGTCCCCAAAATGCGCTGATGCCCTTGCGATGCAAATCCCCCAACAACGCGGAGAGTCCGGAAATATCCGTAACGCCATCGATTGCCGCAAAAATATCTTTGAGCGGCGCATCTTTTAATGAGCTCAATTTTTCCGCATCCATGCCGGTCTTATAGAAATCGCGAACTTTGCGCGTATTCTCATCCAATCCGCCGCCATTCCCTGTCGAGATCGTATCCATTATTTCCTTTAACTGCTTTTCCACCTCCACTTGAAGATCATAAAACGCGCCGCGCCGGGACTCTTCCGGCGGGATTGGATTTTCTTCGATCCACTTGCCGTTCACAAAATGAAAGAAATCATCACCCGGTTTTATAGTAGTAGTCATAGTCATCGTATTATAAAGCAAAACGCCCCTGCACCAAAATCCCTGTCCAAGCCGTATCGGACAGGGTATACTTTTACCTATAATAAATCTCATTATGAAAAAATACCTCATCGCAGGCGTGCTCGTGGTCGCATTCGTGGCATATCTCATTTTTGCAAATAAAAGCGCCGCGCCGGTGGCGACCGGGCCGACAGGCTCGCCCTCTGCAACTGGGCCGACGTCGCTACCTCCAACTTCGACCCCCGCGGGCACGCCGCCGGCGGCCATCGGCACATATAAAGACGGTACCTACACCGGCAACGTGGCCGACGCCTTCTACGGCAACCTTCAAGTGACGGCGGTTATCCAGGGCGGCGCAATCGTTGACGTACAATTTCCGCAGTATCCGACGAATGGTCACTCCGGCAGCGTAAGCGCGACGGCATTGCCGGAGCTTAAACAGGAAGCAATCGCCGCGCAGAGTGCAAATGTCAACATCATCTCCGGCGCCACGCAGGATTCCCAGGCCTTCCAGCAATCGCTCGCATCGGCGCTCGCACAGGCAAAGGCCTAAAACATCCCGCCGCGCAGACAACCGCAGCGGCACACCATCTCTATGAAGCAAACCCGATTCCTGATGGGCATGCCCATCGCCGTCGAAATCATCGACCCGCAAGCACGCGAAGCCGTCTTTGACGAGGTCTTTGATTACTTTACTCACATCGATGAAAAATTCAGTACCTATAAACCAACGAGCGAGATAAGCGCGATCAATGACGGCATACTCGCCGCGAGCGACGCGAGCACGGAGATGCAGGTCGTCCTCGCGATGTGCGAAGAAACAAAGCAACAGACGGGCGGATACTTTGATATCAAAACTCCGAGTGGGAAACTCGACCCGTCCGGCCTCGTAAAAGGATGGGCAATCTGGAACGCCGCGCAATTACTTAAGAAAAAAGGTTTTGAAAATTTTTATATCGATGCAGGCGGCGACATCCAGCCGCACGGGCAAAATGCCGATGGTAAAAAGTGGGCGGTCGGGATTAAAAATCCACTCAACCAAAGTGAAAATATAAAAGTGGTATATGTGACCGATGAAGGCGTTGCCACTTCCGGCACATATATCCGCGGCAATCATATCTATAACCCGCGCGGCGGGAACGATCCGGTAAACGAAATCGTAAGCCTTACCGTGATCGGCCCGAATATCCACGACGCCGACCGATTCGCCACCGCCGCATTCGCGATGGGCGCCGCCGGCATTCAATTCATCGAACAGCTCCGCGGCTACGAAGGATATATAATAGATACGAACGGCACCGCCACCATAACGACGGGATTTGAAAAATATACTGACGCGGATCGCTAACACGACCGCTAGCGCCGACACGCACTATCACCATGCACATCATCGATCGATTCCTGAACAACATCACGATGTACCGCCTCGTGATGTATTACCTGATCATTCTCCTCGCAATTGCGGCGATTTTTGGCGCGTTCGGCATCCTCCCCTATAATCCCGTCGCAATCATTTTCTCCACGCTCTTTTTGATCATCGTCGCCTGGGCGGCGAACGGTATCTGCGCGAAGCTCATGAGCGCGCACCCGAATACGGAGTCGGTCTACATTACCGCACTTATCCTTGCGCTCATCATCACGCCTTGGATGCCGAATAACGTTTCGACCGTGATCTTCCTCGCGTGGGCTGCGGTGCTCGCGATGGCTTCCAAATATGTTTTTGCAATCGATAAAAAGCACATCTTCAATCCTGCGGCATTCGCCGTCGCAGTGACGGCACTCGCGTTCGGCCAGTCGGCAAGCTGGTGGGTCGGCGGCAATATTCCCATGATGGCATTTGTGATCGTGGGCGGCCTGCTCATCCTGCGCAAGATTCAGCGCTTCGACCTTGCGCTCACATTTTTTGTGTTCGCGCTTGCGAGCGATGTTCTGACGCATATGGCATTCGATCCGGCGTCAACGATCCAAAAGGCCCTGCTCCATACCCCGCTCTTCTTCTTTGCGTCTATTATGATCACCGAGCCGCTCACCACGCCGCCGACGCGAAAGTGGCGCATGATCTACGGCGCGATCGTCGGCGCGCTCTTCTCGCCATTCATCGCCATTGCTGGCATTAGCTCGTCGCCGGAGCTCGCGCTCCTCGTCGGCAATGTCTTTTCATACATCGTAAGCCCAAAGGGCAAGCGCGTGCTCACACTCAAAGAAAAGAAAGAGGTTGGCAAAGATATTTATCACTTTACCTTCACGTCCGATAAAAAATTATCCTTCCAGCCCGGGCAATACCTTGAATGGACGCTGAGCCATGACAAAGGGGATGGCCGCGGCAACCGACGTTACTTTACGATTGCCTCGTCACCGACGGAGGATACCATCCAGCTCGGCGTAAAATTCTATAATCCTTCGAGCAGCTTTAAGAAGGCATTGCTCGCGATGCGGCCGGGCGACACGATTGTCGCGGGAAGTCTCGCCGGCGACTTTACGCTAGCAAAAGATTCCTCGCAAAAACTTGCGTTCATCGCCGGTGGCATCGGCATCACGCCGTTCCGCAGTATGGTGAAGTATCTTACTGATCACGATGAGAAACGCGAGGCTATACTTTTTTATTCCAATCGCACCGATGAGGAAGTGGCATACCGCGACGTGTTCGACGATGCTGCACAAAAGATAGGAATAAAAACGGTCTATACGATCACCGGCGGCGGAGCAAACGGCGGCAAGCGCCTTAATGCTGACACCATAAAAAAAGAAATTCCCGATTATCGGAAACGTATGTTCTATCTTTCGGGCACGCACACAATGACGAATTCCTTCGAAAAGATCCTACACGAGATGGGCGTATCGCCCACGCATATTAAAACGGATTTCTTCCCAGGATTCGCGTAATGCTTGGCGGCTGACTTTCCTGCAAAATCGCATCCTCCGACGCCGGGACGATCCAATCGCCAAGCAGTTTTAAAAATTCTTCGCGGCGCGGTTCCTGCCCGACTTTCTTCATATGCCACTTCGGATGGCTTTCCGGGGTGTATTCATAATGACCGCGCACTTCGCCGTCTTTAAAGATGCGCAAATGGTATTGATGCTCAAAATCCACCGGCTTGCGAAGGCTCACCACCTCGTCATCATCCCTTAACGCCACAAAGTGGTTGCACACCTGCTTGCCCTCAAGGTATTTTACAAACTCCTCCATGGTCCGCCCTGGGGCAAGATGCCCTAAAAGATAGTTCTGCCTACCCTCGTGGTGCAGGATACCGAGGGATAGCAAAATGTCCCTGCCGGTGCCGTGCACGGGGTAAATGACCTTCCAGAAAACGTACTTTGATCGGTTACGGAATCCTTTCGGATACGGCAGAACCGAGTCGGAAATGCTCTGCCTAAGGGCGATTTCGTCCATAAATAGCGATATATCTTAGAGATAAGCTGTCCAAGCCATTATAGCATATCAGTGCCTTCATTGCTATTACCTCCAGAAAAAGCTACCCTTCGGGGATGAACAAATTCAAAAAGCCCTACGGCGCACGCACAAGCAGTAACCGCCCGGATAGTCGTGCCGGAGGCCGCCCGGGAGCACGCCCAAAGTTTGGCGGCGGCGCATTGGCACGGCAAAGTTTTGGCGCACGCGGTCCCCGCTCGGAGGCTTTCCAAAAGTTCGACGCCATCTGCAGTAATTGTGGCAAGAAGTGCCAAGTCCCCTTCCGCCCGGACGGGACAAAGCCGGTGTATTGCAAAGATTGCTTTGGCATACCGCGCGATGCGATGGCCGAAAAGAAAAAATTTCCGGCGGCTCCCGGAAAATTTATTCCCGGCGCGGGCGCAAGCTCGGCCGCCACGCCCGGCGGCAAAAGCATCGCCGACCTCACGCGCCAGATTGCCGCGATGAACACCAAGATCGACACTATGCTAAAGATATTGACTGACGGCAGCGAAGCAGGAGAAGAATAAAAAAATATCACCGCGCCGAGATCCGGCGCAATAAAACGCATGCAGATCACTTCGGCAAAATTTATGCGGGGCGTGAACGGCACCGACGAACTCTTGAGCGACGGCACGCCACAAGTTGCGCTCATCGGCCGTTCGAACGTCGGCAAATCGAGCATCATCAATTCACTCACACGACAAAAAAATCTCGCGCGCACGAGCGACACGCCCGGGCTTACGCAAGAAATTAATCTCTACTCAATCAATAATAAATTCTATCTGCTCGACCTGCCCGGATACGGCTTTGCAAAAGTTCCCGAGCGGATCCGCGAGAGCCTGCAAAAATTGAACTGGTGGTATCTTTTTGATTCGGATCATATTCAACATCGCGCCGTGCTCGTGCTCGATGCGAACGTCGGGCCGTCAAAGAATGACCTTGAGATGCTGGCGCTCCTGCGCGACCACCAAAAGCCGATCGTTATTGTTGCAAATAAGATCGACAAGATAAAAAAATCAGAATATGATGCGCGCCTGGCGGCCATCATCGACCTCGCGCACGGTGCGCCGGTTATCCCCTATTCGTCAAAGACGGGTGAGGGCGTGGAGAAATTGGTGAATGCGATATTCTAGGTTCTTGCTACGGCAGAGCAAATTATTTCGCTTGCCACTCCATGGGCTGTAGTAATCCAAATCCATTCCCTTCGGGATCTATCGCCCGGGAAAACCATCCCAGTCCTTTCATTTCCCACTTCTCTTTTCCTTCCCAAGACTGTATCTGGCCACCGTTCACCTTGATGGCAGCAATGACCATATCGATATCCTCCACCTGGATCGTGCAATCAAACGCCGTGACCTTGCGCGGACTATCGGTGCGTTCATAGAGTCCGCCGTCAATGCCCGGCCCGGTGCCGGTCATTACCATCCAATAATCCATGCCCACGCCGGGCATGGTCGTTTTTTCTATCTTCCAGCCCAGCACGGCCTCATAAAATTTCTTCGCCCGCTCCGCGTTATCCGCCTGAATCTCAAAATGGATCGGTCTATTATTCATACGTTTTGTTTTGATTATTAATTTAGTCTTAGTTAATGTTCAACCTCGCCCGTGCCTAAAGGATAATACAATTTCTTTCCCATTATTTATGGTCTCTATTTTACACTCACACTCTTCACGATGAGCCTGCTCGTGCCGACCGTCGGATCGTTCACGGAAAATCCGATTCCCCCATTCCATGAGCTTGCCATGGGTATCCGTCCCGGGCCCATGCCCTGATTTGTGATGGTCTCGCCGTCGAGCGCGCAGGAGCCGTAGATACCCTGCGTTTGGATACCAACATCAAGGTCCACTGCCGCGCCGCTCGTGAGCGTCACCGCAGACGTGAGCGGGATCCGATAGCTATGGGCGTACTGCACGAGCTGCACGGCAAGCGTGTTCGTGTCGGTCTTCGTGTATTCGCAGGCCACGTAGTTGCTGGCGTCGGCGTAGTCCGCGATGAGCGCAAACGATTGCCCGCTTTCCAAATCAACCACATCATCCATTGCGTATGAACTCCATTCCTGAGCGTTCTTTAAATAGACGGTTCCCCCAATACTATTCGGCGAGGCAGAAAGCTCAAGATATCCGCCGCCCGTGATTTGCAAGGAGCCCCATGTGGTTTGCCAATTAGTATCGCCGGAAAAATTGGATTCATTGTAGGGAAGTGCGCTTGTCGTGCCCGTCGCGACGTCGATCAACGGCTGCGAAATCTCTGTCGGCGTGGGCGCGGTAGGGGTCACACTGATCGTCGCTGTGGCTTCGGGGAAATCCGGAGTCGCTGACTCGGGGGAATCTGTCGAAGCGATGCCGGTTGAGGTTGGCATCACAACGGCGAATGAGCTTGTTGGTGTTGATAGTGACGTGGATGTTGGCGGTGGAGTGGATATGGGCGTGGATGACACAGCTATTATAGTTTCTTCGGACGCCGGTTGGGCAGGGGGTACCTCATTTTGATCAACGGGAGCAGCATCGGGTGCCGCTGACTCCGCGCCGGGGAAAACCGAACTGATATCGGCGGTCAGATTTGGAGAGTTCTGTGGGACGAGCGACGCAAAGAGAGAGGCACCATTCAGGGTCGAGGGGGACATTTCCACAAAAAGGATGAATGACGCAATTGCGGCAAAGCCGATCACCGCCGCGATTGGCCCAAATATCTTCTTCATGCCTTTATGCTAACACAACCATCACTCCTTAAGGTTTGCCTTCGTCCCTTAATTTCGGGGGTGCAATAGATTTATAATTAAAAACCCCGCTCTTGACGGGGTTTTTAATGACTAAAAGATCGGCTACGTGAGTGCTTAGTTTCCCGAGGCCTCCAAGACAGAGTTTGATCCGTCTCCTGTGCCTGCAGGTGCTTTGCACGCTACCGCAGTCGTTCGATACGTCGTCCATGCCGCATTCCGGGCAGTCTGCCACGTCTTGCGAGCGGATTTTTCCGAAGCGCTAAAAGTTGACCACGCGGTCTTCACGGCAGCCCTTACGGTGCTTAATGTGGTATTGGCATATGCCTGTTGTAAAGCAGTAGCGCGTGCCGCATATGCCGCATTTGTCGCCGAGGTGAATGCGGTCATCGCGGTATCAATGGATGCCTCGCGAGCATTCACTGCGGACCCGCCGCACGCGATCTTTGCGGTCACGGTTGCCGAGGTAGTATTTGTCACCGTCGCCGGAGTGGGCGTCGTTTGAGCGAACACCATCGGAGCGAGAGCTACGATACCCACGAGCGCGATCGAAAGCGCAATTATTCTCTTATTCATACCTTTATTAATATCAGTTGCCGACCTTTCGCTGTTAATACTCATGATATCAAATTTTATTTCAAAGGAAAAACTACCAGAAAAGCGAACAGTATGTGATCCTAAACGCTTGCTATATCAACAAGCCTGCCTTAGCATAACAGCAGCAAGTGCCCGAAGTGATGGACACACGCGGGAGAGAAACATCATGGACGTTCACTTTGGAAATCATGGGGATCGCTGTGTCCTGCAGGTAGGGATAGGGCAATCCTTTGAAAAAACGTATTACCCGGGCGACCGGACCAACAAGCACATCGACTACGCTGATGGAGTCGTGGTCGTCCTTGAAGGAGAGGTCTTCCAGATCGCCAACGGCGAGACGACCATCTTGAAACCCGGAGATATCCTTATCGTGAAGTCTGGCGGAGTTCATATTGTAGGGAATGCCGGACCGGGAGTCGCGCGAACCCTCAATACCTACTTTGTAGAAACCCTCCGTACGAAGCGACTCCCTGATGACGAGAATGACGTTCGAGAACTTGCCAAACTCCACATGGCATAGCTACGAGCAATGGGCGCTCAATCAATGGACGGGAACAGTAGCAGATTATCGCTACGTTCCCGTCCCCTCACCTAAGATCGGCAACGCATGTTGATTATTTTAGGGATGGGAAACACGAGGAAAAATCTGTGCGGTGTGGGGCAGACTAGGACTTTTGCCGTGCAAGCCCCACAAGCGTTTTCGAGGGATCGGAGAGAAAGTGGAAACCGATAGGGAGCGGACGCTTCTGAATGTTACAAATGTTACACTATTCTGCCCTTTTTCTGAGTGTAACATTTAGGGCGAAAACGGAACAAATGGGACACCACAGGGTGTTCTTTTTGTGTTCCATTTTCGATGTCCTAAAAAGCAAATGAGACAAATGAGACACAAAAACGGGTATTTCGGGCCGTGTCTCATTTTGAGGGAGTAAGGCGAAATACGCTCGGCTTTACAAGCACAATAGACACATTGGACACTATAAAAAGGAGACGAGGCCGTGTCTCATTTGCCGGAGGGCGGCGATTAGGGCTTTCCTGCTCTCTCCTGTGTCTCGGCCACTTCAATCAGATGGCTGATTAAGATGATGCGGGCGGCAGCATCGGTCGACGAAAGCTGATCGACATCTCCGTGCCCCATTATATTTTTACACCAGTGGGCAACCCCCATGGCCAAGTACATATAGCCCTCCCTCTCGTCTACGGGGTTTAGTATTTTATTTTTATGATAGCCGACCACATCAATGATGGGAGTTTTTGGGTTGAAGACGTGAGTAATCAAATCGCGACCATATTTACCATTGGCGCCAGAGAGCCTCGTGACCGTTACTTCAAAAATCTCACCTGCTTTTCGAACCGCCTCATTGAGGTGTCCATCCCGAAAAAGAGGAAAAACTTTTTCCAACAAGATCGGATGAAGGCCAAACTTTTCGAGCGCTTGTTTGACGTGGATTGGCGGAGGAGTGATTTTAGGCCTCTCTAATGGTAGTTGAAGCTCGTTAATCTCCTTTCTCAGATCTATACCGAGTGAGTATAGGGTTGTTTTTAGGACATCCGCCTCGGCTCGTAAAATTGGCTCGCCCTTGCCTCTCCGCCAATCCACGGCATCCGCAAGCAGGTTATTAACAATCGTTTTGAACTTTCTCTTATGGCGGCCGTAAACTTGCTGGATGAAGTAGATGAATTGCTTTCTTTTGTTGCCAAGCTTGGAGTTAAAATATTTCCCCAGACCTGCCTTTTTTGCAAGCCTTTCCATGCAATAATCGCCACGAGATGTAGCCGGGATAAGCTTCGCCAGAGCATCAGCCAGATCTCGAACATGCTGCTGCTCTCTCGGCGTGAAACGGCGCAGACTAGCCCGTCTTATTTTTCTCTTGGCTTTTTTCATTCCGCTTTTATTTTTGTTCTTTCAGCTGATCCGACTCCTTCAAGTGGTCAGCGCCCTTTTTTTGAACCAAAAATCCATCAGCTGTCTTTGTCACAAAAGATTTCCGAACATTTCTTTCGTTCAATGCAGTGAACTGATTCGATTTTATTCTGTCACGCAGCTGAGTGGAAAGAAAATCAACCTCGGCCGGGGTTAAGCTTTTCACCCCCTTTTTATCCGCATATTCCAAGAGCCAGAGAATTTTATCGGCTTTGGTCGGCAGATTATGGTAGTCAGGGTATCCCTCTAACGATCCAGCAATCTCAAATTGCTTTATCTCATCGCGAATTCCTTTTGAAATGATTGTTCGCCGTGAGCTAGAAGCTTTTTTGGTATTGCCCTCGCTGAATCCATTTTTCACGGCACCATCGCCTTTGTCGGTCAGTTCATATTGATCCGTCGCCGTATCAACGCAATTGATATATTGGCGATCGACCGTTTCCTTGAAGTCGCGACCGAAATTTCTTGGCTCGTCGCCGATTTTCTTAAACAAACTTCTCAGCTCTTGTGGCGAAAATGTATTTTGTCCCAATTGGTTTCGCAAGTATTGCGCCAACGCGGCAATCTTTTGGGCATACGTTTTTGCCCCGGAATTAACAATGACATCTCGCGGCTGCAAGCGGGCTTCAAGAAGTGCGGATGGCGTTCCTTGGGTTGACCGCTCGGCTGGTTGGTTTTGGTCAACGCCCAAGAAGCTTATAATTTGACCGGCCTTTTGTAGGGTCGTGTATTTTGTAAGAGAGAGACCCTCCCCCTCGATGACTATTTTTACTTCACTCATGATTATTTTTGGAGTGTTAGTTTAGCGACATTATGTATTATATTCCACTTAATGTAAGAAAGTCAATAGTGGAAGGAATATAGGCTTTTCAAGGCTTTTTGGAGGTACCTTGACTTCATATAGCATCGGCGTCATCCATTGTAGTATGGGTATTCAGATTACAGGAATAAAAGGGGTGGGAACTTCTGCGTCTATTCCGGCCGAGATAAAGGTCAGATACTGCCTCTATGCGAGAAAAAGCACGGAGTCCGAGGAGCGGCAAATTTTGAGTATCGATTCGCAGGTAAAAGAGATGCTCCAGATCGCGGAGCGCGACGGCTTGGAGATTGCGGAGATTCGGCGAGAGAGTCATTCGGCTAAAGCGACTGGGCAACGCCCCGTCTTCAACGAAATCGTAAATGATATTAAGATTGGAAAGTTCAACGGCATCCTCACGTGGGCAGCTGATCGACTATCAAGGAACGCAGGCGATCTTGGTAAGCTCGTCGATCTTATGGATGAAAAGATGCTCTTGCAGATCCGAACGTATGGACAGAGTTTCACGAACTCGCCGAACGAAAAGTTCATGCTCATGATTTTGGGAAGTCACGCGAAACTGGAGAACGACAATCGTGGTGTGAACGTGCGCCGCGGGTTGCGAACAAGGTGCGAGATGGGCTTGCGTCCGGGCGTTGCGCCAATCGGCTATCTTAATGAGAAGCAGAGCGATCGGAAATGTCATGCGATGATCGATCCGCAACGGGCACCCATCGTGAGACAGATGTTCGAGAAAGTGGCGAGCGAGCACTGGTCAGGTCGGAAGGTATACCACTGGCTCAGGTTCGACCTCAATTTCAAATCGAAGGGCAATCGGACTGTGGCCCTGAGCAGTATCTTTGTGATTCTGCAGACCCACTTTTACTACGGTATGTTCGAGTATCCGGAAAAGAGCGGTAACTGGTATCAAGGCAAGCACGAACCAATTATCACCAAAGAGTTATTCGATAAGGCGCAGGAGCAGTTGAAACGTGACCAGATTGTGCGATCAGAACTCAAAGAATTCGCCTTTACGAAACTCATTACCTGTGGCCTCTGCGGATCGGGCGTAACCGCCGACGAGAAATTCAAACGGAGAAAGGACGGAAGTACCATCCGCTACGTCTATTATGGCTGCACCCGATCGAAAAACATTAACTGCAAATGTGGCTATCTTCGCGAGGAGGATCTCATTGAACAACTCGTGAAACTCATGGACAAGATCGACCTCAACGAGATGCACATGCGGCAGAAATTCGAGGAGGAGGTTGCGCGAATCAACAAATTCCAGAGAAGCTTCTTTGACGCCAAGAATCCCGCGTCAGCTAAGGGAAAGCATATCGATCTTAAGGACTATGCGGCCTATCTTCTGCGAGAAGGGAGTACCGTAGAGAAGCGGGAATTCATGGGATGCATCAGGAACCGGTTCGTCCTGAAGAACAAGACGATAACGCTGGACGAAGTCTTGATTTAAAACAGTTTTCGTTATATGTTGTCCCTGTTGGTCGACGGTGGCGAGGGGTCATAAAGAAAATTGTTTCTTTATGAACTTCGCTCGGTCTAACGCTCTTTAACAACTAAAAAAGAGAAAGTGATGAGAAAGCTTAATCGGCTGCCTTTGATGGCAGCGTTTTTCGTGCTGTTCAGCATTATGACTACGCCGCATCTTTCGTTTGCGGATACGACGCTTCAATTTCAACGAGGGGATTTATTTTCTCCGGCTATAGTTCCGAATGACCCGAGTGTTTTTGGTGGTTATCTCTACTATAGTGTCACTACTTCGTTTGCTGGTACGGGGTTTTCAACGGTAACGGTTGTGTTGCCGGTTGATATATCCGGTAATTCGTTTTTGTCACTTTATGATTTGGATACGTGTTCGTATTCCATTGATAATGACCCTATGCAGATGTCGCCCATGTGGGCTTGTGGTTTTAGGGTATGGCATTATACAGGGTCTGCTACGCAAGGGAGTTCTGTGGTGTATACGATTTATGGCTCACCGTTTAATTTTACGGCGGGTCATACGTATGGCATTCAATTTCAGAATACGAGTGGTGACGCTAGTTTTTATGGTGGAACGGCGAATGTTGATTTGATTTTTGCAGGTGGTTCTGGTGCGCCGCCACCACCTACTCTTGCATTTCCTTTAGCGGTGTCAACGGGAACAACGCCATATACTGCGCCAATCTCGGCGGTGTTAGATCATTCCATCACTGTCAGTTCGGGATTCAGCTATTACCAGTACGAAGGTAGTAATGGATTTCTTCAGGCATACGATGGAGAGTCCGGAACTGGTAGCAGCCTTTGCCGCTACTATACCTCCGCCAATCCAACGGTTAGTCAGCCGTGCGACGGAAATAGCCATTCCATTATCGGCTACCTGAAAGATGTTGGTGCCGACGCATTTAATCTTCCGTTGCTCAACTACCAATCTGAAGACAGCGTCTATCCAGGTAAAGAGTTGCTTTGGTACGAGGGCCATTCCGGATACGATTATCCAGTGGCGCTGGATACGGCCGTTTATCCCGCAACCATCGGAACGCTTTGCGTAGCATCCAACAGGACTGCCCCCGATGGTAATGGCGATTTATGGAGAAATTCCACGATGTGTCCATATGGCACGGATACGATCGTTGTTCCCAATTCGGTCAATAATGATTCGTGGGATTCGTGGCATCAGTTTTATATTGCGTATCCGAGTCAAGGGAACAACAACGTCACCTATGCAACGTTTTATATGCATGTTGACGACTTGGCGACGAGCGTTAAAAACGATGTCTTGGCCAATGGATACTCGACCGTGACCGATCTCACCCAAGCAGTAGCGTTATCAGGAAATACGGCGCCGCCGAGTAGGCCGGTGGGATATCATCTCCACTTCGAACTCAGGAAGGTTGACGCGAATGGTCCTACTGAGATTGATCCTTATGGCGATGGGACGTCCGGCAATCCTTATCTGCTCTGGCAGACCCAACCGCAGTAGTTTGCGAAGTAGCTCTTTTGCCTTTGAACTAATTAGGCCCCGAAAATTTTCGGGGCCACTTTTTCTATTAGAGGAAACCCCGGGCGAGAACCATCGCAGAAAAGTATGTGATGAATATAGCCACGTTCGAGTCCGGGGATGAATCAATCCCGGAGCGATAGCGGAGGCTTGTTGCGCTCACGTGACCCAAAGGAAACCCCGGGTGCAGCGGAGCGGAACCCGGGGAGGACGTCATTTGGAAAAATTCCGACGTTGACCAGCTGCGTTACCTTTCTGTAAATACCTACTATTGGGATGGGTGGGATGATTCTACGTTAATATCAAGCGCTACCCAATTCTCACCCTGTTGCATCTCTAAAATATCTGCGAGGTCGCCAACCTTAAGATCGGAGAGGGGTACGATAGGTTGCTGTCCCACTACGTAAATACCTTTCCCAACTTCTGTTTGTGGAATAATTTGCAACGTCACTGCTTTTGATAAATAAGCGGGGTCAATATTTTGTGTCGAAGTGCCATCATACAAATTTCCATTTAAAATCATATTTTTAAGATCAACGCCCGTCACAAAGATGGTCTTTTCGCTTGATGTGACATTTAAAAATACCTGTTTAACCAAGATCGATCCATCTGTTTGAGGAATGCCTCGTACCATGACATTGTCACCGACTGCGATATCTTGGAACGGCACCTCCATCTGATTTGTGATGATGTTCGTCTCGGGAACAACTTTATAAATAATTGTTATATCAGCCTGACATGCGGGACCACATCCCACATAATCAAAAGTTTTTTCTGCTGAATTTATTGAAGCCACTTTAAATGACGGATATGCCTTAGCAATTCCAGCATAAGGAAATGTTTGTGCTTGAACAGTCGTGGAGGTATTGGTAACCGTCGATGCTGGGGTTGGTGAGGCGGACGCGGTTGATGAGCTGTTAATATTATTTTGGGACACATTAGGTATGGCCTCTTTTTTATTTAAGAAAACGAGCCAGGTGCCCGCTCCCGCAATAAGAATTAGTATAATAGCGCCCAATATTATTTTCTTTTTCATACCTGTATTATAACACTTACTGGGGCTAAAAAATACTGGTACAATGTTTTTATGAATATTGATCGGCGGTCGAAATATTTTTATATCGTTTTGTTTATGGTTATTTTTGTGGCGGGTGTTTGTGTGTATGCATATTGGCCAAGGGTTGCAAATCAGCCGATTTTAACGAACGGTACTACGTCAACGGCATCGTCCAATATTCCCACATTAACAGGAAATGCATCTATCCCCCTAGCCCGATTGTCGGTTCGTCAAGGAACACAATCGGCGGTTCGTGAATGAGCGCAACAGCAATTTCCGCTTTCATTCGTTGTCCCAATGATAGCTTTCGCACGGGTTGGTCGAAGATACCCGCCAGATCGAAAAGCTCGACAAGCTTATCTCGCTGCGCTATGTATTGCGCTTTCTCAACCTCGTACACTTTGGCGAATAAATCGAAAGAATCCCTGATGGGGAGGTTAAAGATAAGCTGCGAACGCTGGCCGAACACCGTACCGATATTAAGTGCTAATTCCTTCCTGTCTTTTTGAGGGTCAAGTCCAAAAACCGATGCGACGCCGGAAGTAGGCCACAATATACCCGTGAGCATCTTTATGGTCGTCGATTTGCCTGCGCCGTTAGGACCGATAAAAGCGAGGGATTCTCCTTCCTGAGCGGAGAACGAAATATCGTCCACTGCGGTTATAGATCGCGATTGTGGAGAAAAAAGATTACCAAATGACGTACTCCCCGGGCTGAAGCCCGGGGT
>Ga0302140_10000564_pt1 | contig 47277 bp, 40 predicted proteins | sample I_Bog_E1_1_FD_202095 | JGI IMG/M metagenome (GOLD analysis project Ga0302140, IMG submission 202095) | Peat permafrost microbial communities from Stordalen Mire near Abisko, Sweden - I_Bog_E1_1 | ecosystem: Environmental > Terrestrial > Soil > Wetlands > Peat | place: Sweden: Abisko, Stordalen...
AAGTTTGCCGGTGACCATACCGCGAGGGATCACCCGTTCCCATCCCGAACACGGAAGTTAAGCCTCGCTGGGCCGATGGTACTGCACGGGCGACTGTGTGGGAGATTAGGTGATCGCCGGCAATATTCTTAAGCACTGAAAAGCCATGCCTTCGGGTATGGCTTTTGTGCGTTTAGCGCCAATTTTATTAATGTGGGCTTCTGACCAGCGGCAGATGTCGTTCAGAGCGGTCATTTTCGTGTGCCAGGCCACTGCTTCTCAGTTGCCGTGCTGCCGACCATGGCTTCATTGTTCGCCGTAGTAGACCGTCTTGGTGCGTACTGTGAGGCCGGTTTTCGCAACCTTGACCGCGAGTGAATGGAACTCTCAGTACTTGGCCGCCGGTGCCGAATCAAATGCCAGCACGTAAGACGAGTCTGAATCTGAGACGCAGCGAGCAATCTGTCCAGCGACGTCCTTGGTGCTGCTGAGGACGATTCCCCCACTTTGATAGGCGAGTGCCTGCAGCGCCAGGCTGGCCGCGCTTACACCGCTGGGATCTGCGATGTCCTTGACGAAAAGGCTTTCGTTGATGTGACGAGGGTAACGGGAAGCAATTGGTCCGAAGCGATCGCGTCCAGAGCTATACGTGCTTCCCTCAAGGCGCTCGAACTTCAACCAAATTGTGGAAGATGCTATTTTTGGCATCCGGCGTATCGGGAATGAATCCACTGTCGTTCAGCAAAGGCCATCCCCGGCCGATCCAAACGACTACAGTTCATTTCTGCTGCTCAACTTGCTTGTTGGACAGTTCTTGACCCAGGCTAATGACTGCTGGAATCGCCACGTGAAGCTGGTGGTTCAGGCTGTTAAGTCGAGGGCTGGGGTCGCACTCGTCAGGAGAAGGTGATTTACGCCCGCCCAAACGACAGCCAGGCATGGAGCAGTCGAGCGTCGCCATCGTGTCAGCGCAAGTGATGGCGTGAGGATCGCCGGACATTTCATTCAGCTCCTGGAGAACGACGACGCAATCATTGAAGCCGAGCCCAATTTGATGCCGGAGTCGGAGGCCACGGCGATGGAGGTTGGATGAGCAAGAATAGGAGGGCCACTGTTGAGGTATTTCTCGATTTCCCTCCGGAAGTGCGTGACCTTGCCTGCGGAGTTATCCTATGTGTCCAGGACAACGATGATCTGAACAGGGTCGGTCGCTGCAGTTCCATGTATTGATCGAAAGTCAACTGTGTTGCGAGGTTGGCCATCTTCGAGAACTGTGAAGTCAGATTGATCGAGCTCGGTAGCGGACTTGCCCGATGCATCGATTACCTGCACATCCAAGACGATCCGACGCAAATTCAGCCGTCGACGCTCGGCTTCCTCCGGAGTTCGGACAACCAGATGCGGGTTTTGTGGCTCGGCAGATTGTTTCGGAGGTGCAGCCTGCGCCCTGGCATGTATCGCCGTCAATGAGAGAATCGCCCCGGCAAATAATTCAACCGGCCAACTTGGCAGCAGCATCGTCGTTATACCCATGCAGTGCTTGATTTTGCGGTGCAATCAAACAGCGCATAATAGCACAACAGTGCATCGACGCGAGTCGGGGACGGTTTTTGAATTCCTATCGGCGATTGTCGTTTCGAGCACAGCGCGGAAGGGCTATCTTCAGATTCAACGGCGACTTCGCTGCCAGCGCTGCGCCCATTAAGACCCGGGCGGCCGACCAGAATAAAAGCAGCCCGCGACGAGCCCCATCGACGCTCAATGGGGTTCGCCGCAAGACTGTTTGTTTTCAGTTGCCTTCGCCTACTTTGTTAGTACTTCAGCGTGCACGGGGACCGTGGTATGCGTTGTCTGAGCGGTCGACTGCAGTGCTTGAAGCAGTTGCATTGCGAGGGGCGAGCCGAGCCCGCTCGTGGGATCCCAACCGAAGGTTGCAGAAAAAGCTCCGTTGGTTCCCATGGTGATGTCGCGGAAGCCATTTGACTGGTCGATGTTATAGAGGGTTGGATTAATGAAACCAAGCCTCCTGTTGAGTTTTTGATTGAGCAACACGACGAGTCCGGCCCATAACGGGGCTACCGCGCTAGTGCCGCCAATCACCTCCTTCTGGCCATCCACTTGGATGTCGTACCCGGTTTCTGGATCGGCGTTGCCGGCAACGTCAGGAACGCCGCGGAATGCCTGTGCTTCAGCCTTGTTCTGATACTGCGGTATGGCAAAAACGGTACTGAAGCCACCACCAGAAGCTCCACCCTGGGTTCCATCGTTCCACACGACCTCGCTCTGAATGGTCGTTCCGTTCGCGGTTGTTGTAAGTCGGGTTCCACCGGTCGCCAGTACATGTGGCGATGAAGCAGGAAAGTCCACGTGATTTTTGCCGTCGTTGACTCCATCGCTTGAACCGCTGTCGCCGGAGGCCACGCAGATCGTGATTCCGAGCATTCCTGCTTCCTGGGCGACCTGGTCGAAGTTCTCCATCGACTGGGTAGTCCAATTGATTTCGGCCCCTCCCCAACTAATCGAAACGACACTGGGTTTGCGAAGCTGATCATGAATCGCTGTACTCAGGGCGTCCTGAAAACCGCGGGCCGTGTTAGGAGCGAAATAGACAGCGATCGAGGCACCGGGGGCGACAGATCCCGCAACTTCAATGTCGAGCATGACTTCGGCATCCGCGCTTTGCGCAGTAGTGGGGCGATTGTGTCCTTGATCGACCGAAACGGTTTTCACTGCGGGGGCCGGTATGTTCAGATTCTGGAAATATTGGGTAATGTCGGCCGGCCGGAAACCGCCACCGAGTTCGATGAGACCAATTGTTTGTCCGGTTCCGGTGGCATCGGTTGGGAAACCGTAAAGCTTGGCGACTTGTGGTGGCGTGTAGGATGTATTGGCTGTTCGGCTTCCGAAGGAGCGATTGGTCGTTCGATAGCGGATGTGGGGGTGAGCGACGGAGCGGTTATCGAGGCCGAATACACCGCTCACGATGGAAGCGTACTCTGCCGGCATCTGGATCGGACCCATATGGCCGCGATAAGTCCCCTCGGGATGTTCGAACTCATTCAACTCGACCGAAAAGGCCTTTTCCATGGCTGCCACAGTTCCCGCCAGGATCACGGTCCGGCGCTGAATTTCATCGCCATGTTCGAGAACCTGCAGGTGATTTTCGCGGGCGAACTGGCGGATCTTGTCCACGTGGGCCGCGTCGGCCCCATACTCACGAGCGAAGTCGTCATGGCTCATGGTTTTGGTTCCGATCCCCACGGCGGGCAGCGCCTTGCGATGGTTGAGAACAACGGAGATTTCAATGAGTTGATGCGGATCGATCGGCCCAATGGCACGAGCTCCTGGAAGCAGGATGTGCTCAGTGCCCTTGAGAGTAACCTTCTTTGAATTAGGCATTTGCAACTCCTTTTCTTGGGGGTAAGGTCGGAATTGTCGATGGGAGATGCAACCAGCTTACTGCGATGGGTGAGCAGGATCTGATTTGAGCAAAGTACTCCTGTAACCCGCCGAGGCTTGTTGTTTGCAGCCATAAATATGCGTTGCGCGTTGAGCTCGTGCCCCGAGTTTCAGAGCAGTTCCCTGTGAAATGGTTCGCGCGCGAAGTTACTGCTACCGCTTCGCGAGTGACATCGGAATTTGAGGGCGACTCAACAGACCTTGGGAGAACTGCACCGCAATAAACCGCTATACGGCATTATCCTTCGCCATGAAGTCAGCGGGATGATGCATCGGTGATCATTTAGTTCCTAGGGTCGATTCAATGATTACAAACCCCAGTGGAGGTAGCGCCCAGTTAAACGTGCGACTCTTACGCAGTCTGATTCCCGACAGGAAAAAACTCAGGCTGCCAACGGGAGCGGCTTCCAACTCCGAAACTTCAGGAGCTAGCTAGCCCGATCTGAGTTTACCGAGCAACGTCGTATCGGCAAGCTCGTTGCTGCCGAGAGCCATAGCGCCGAAACTTTCGGTAGCAACGGACCTCAATATACGCCCTAATCCTGTGGAAGCCGAATAGTATTTTTCCAATTTGGTGCCATGAACAACGGGAAAAATATTTTATATCGCGAACTTCGGCATCTCTCTTTCCTTGACAATCTAGGAGAGGCAACCTAACCTTTCCCTAGAGCGTCAAGGAGAGAGTGATGGGCACATCCAAATCCGACCAGGCCGATCTGCTGCAAGGCACTTTAGACCTGATGATTCTCAAGGCCGTTTCGCTAGGTCCACTGCACGGATACGGCGTGCTCCTGCGCATTCAGCAGATTTCCGGTGAGGAACTGGTGATCCAGCAGGGTTCGCTCTACCCCGCGCTTTACCGTCTTGAACATCAAGGCGCAATCACGAGCGAGTGGGGCGAAAGCGAGAATCATCGACGTGCGAAATATTACAGCCTGACCGCCGCTGGGCGCGACCGTCTCGGCCAGGAAACCGAAAAGTGGAATCGCATGACGGGCATCATGGGCAATATTCTGAGCGCCGTCCCGGAGGAAGCATGAGAAAAACAGGGATCAGGGATCAGGGGTCAGGGGTCACGGATCTGCCAGGCAAGCGTTGGCGATCTGCTTTCATTCCGATGGCCGCCTCCTTGCGCTCGTGGTTTCGAGCCGTCCTCCATCGCGATCGGCTTGAATCAGAGATGGAAGCCGAATTAACCGTCCATCTCGAATGCCTAACCGCTGACTTGATGCGCGAAGGCCATTCTCGATGTGAGGCGGAGAGACGGGCGCGGATTCTGCTTGGTTCGTCGGTCGCTCACAAAGACGAGATGAGGGCCGCCGTGGGGCTGCGCTGGTGGGATGAGTTGCGCGCCGACATTCGCTACGGCGTGCGAATGCTGCGCAAGAGTCCGGCGTTCGCAGCGATTGCAGCGCTTTCGCTCGCTTTGGCAATTGGTGCGAATACCACCATCTTCTCTGTGGCCAAACAACTATTGTATGAGCGGCTGGCCGTGCCTCATGCCGCTGACCTGCGCCTGCTGGCGTGGACTAGCTCGGACCGTCACAGGGCAGTGCATCATATATGGGGCGATGACGATCCGATTCCAGGGGGTCGGACGGCCAGCACGTCATTCTCCTACCCGGCGTACCGGGAGCTTCACGCACAAAACCGTTCGATGGGCGACCTGTTTGCGTTCAAGGTGACAGGGATGAACGCGACCATTCGCCAGGAGGCGCAGCGGGTACAGACGGAGATGGTTTCGGGCAACTACTACGGCGAACTCGGAGTTCGGCCGCAGTTGGGTCGACCAATCCAGCCGAGTGACGATGCTGCACCTGGTCAAGGTGCGGTAGCGATGATCAGCGATGGGCTGTGGCAGCGCGTTTTTGCTCATTCGCCCTCGGTAGTCGGGGAAACGATCAAGCTCAACGACATTGTATTCACGATCATCGGAGTCAATCCGAAGGGGTTCACCGGCGCTAAAAACGTGCAGCAGTCCCCGGATATCTTTGTGCCGCTAGCAATGCAACCGCTTGTGCATCCACTCACAGTCAAAGCGGCGCGGCTGGCGAACGCGGGCCAGTCTTATCCAGATGCGCTTTCAGATCCGGATGATTGGTGGGTGAATGTAATGGGACGGGCGCGGCCGGATGTATCGGACGCTACGTCCCAGGCAGCGTTAGGCGGACAACTGAATGCGATTGTGCGCTCGACGATGCCGGTGAGGCCGACCGACGACTTGCCGCACTTGGAATTGCGCGATGGCAGCCGAGGCCTGTTCAACCAGCAGAGGAGGTTTGCACAACCGATGGCGGTCCTGATGACGCTCGTGGGATTGGTGCTGCTGCTGGCCTGCGCCAACATCGCCAACTTGATGCTGGCGCGTGCGGCGCAACGGCAGCGCGAGATGAGCGTGAGGCTGGCGTTGGGCGCGGGGCGTGCGCGCATCCTCAGGCAGATGCTCGTCGAGAGCCTCCTGCTGGCCGCACTCGGTGGCGCCGGCGGGCTGCTGATCGCATATATCGGGCGCACTGCTCTGCCAAAGTTGACCGAGGATGCGTGGGAGCGGACAGATTTTCATGTCCATTTCGACTGGAAAGTCTTCGCATTCACGGCGGGCATTACGATCGCGACCGGAATCATCTTTGGAATGGCGCCGGCACTGGCCGCTGCACGTGCCGAAGTCACGCACGGATTGAAGGAGACGGCGCAGACTACCACACGACGACGCAAGGGCATGGGCAGTAAAGCACTGGTGGGCTTTCAGATTGCTCTGTCAACTTTGCTGGTGATTGGATCGGGATTATTTCTGCGCACATTTGCCCGTTTAAACGCGGTCGATGTCGGATTTCGTACCGATCACCTACTGCTGTTCGAAGTGAACCTCCCTCAGAATCGGTATCCCGCGGGTAAAGATATTGATTTGCATCGACGGTTGGAGCAGGCCTTCGCTGCGACCGCCGGTGTGGAGTCGGTGTCGGCGGCGTCGCAAGCCTATGTCTCCGACGATGAATCCGACTCCGATTTTCTCCCCAAGGGAGAGGCATACGACAAGAACAAGAACCAGGATGCTTATTACAACGGCGTCGGCACTCGCTTTTTTGAGACGCTTGGTATTCCCATCGTCGCTGGTCGTGCACTTGGGCCGCAGGACACAGCGAGTTCCCCTCACGTCGGCATCATCAATGAGAGCCTGGCCAAGAGCCGATTCCCCGGCCAAAATCCTATAGGCAAGCAATTCACAGTAGGTCTGCACGATTCGGATGGACATGGAGGCACTGCCAGGGATTGGATCGAGATTGTTGGGGTCTGCGGAGACACGCATTACTCGAATTTGCGCGATCAACCGCCCGTGCAGTTCATCCTGCCCTACGAGCAGCAGCCTGAAGTCGGCGGCATGACCTACGAAGTCCGCACGCATTTGAAACCGGAGGCGATCGTGCCGACTCTGCGGCGCGTGGTACAGCAAATCGACCCTGACTTGCCGATCGTGAATGTGCGCACTCAAGATCAGCAGATCGATGCCGATCTAATCGAGGAGCGACTCTTCGCCACGCTGACCTCATGCTTTGGATTGCTCGCCCTGGCGCTGGCTTCGGTCGGCATCTACGGCATCATGGCATACTCGGTCTCCCAGCGCACCAATGAAATAGGCATTCGGCTTGCATTGGGCGCGAAACCTGCGCAGTTACGCGGCATGATATTGCGCGAAAGTACGGGCCTCGCGATCACAGGAGTTATCGCCGGCGTAGCTGCTGCGTTGCTGCTGGCGCGCGCAGTGAAGTCGATGCTTTACGGCATTGCACCGTATGATCCGCTCACCGTGGTTGCGGGAGTAGGGCTGTTGCTCGCCATTGCCTTGCTGGCAAGCTGGATTCCCGCGCGTCGCGCTGCCGGAGTTCAACCTATGCAGGCTTTGCGCCACGAATAGCGCGCTGACAGCAATTTGATCGAACATGTCTGCGCAGCATCATCAGGCGCCTGCCAGGCTGCAAGATGGAGAAAGAAGAAATGACCCTGCGTCAATTTGCTGCACGGGTTCTTGCCGCACCGCGCTCATGGTTACGAGCCGCAACACAGCGGGAACGGTTAGAGACTGAGATGGAACTGGAGTTAGAAGCTCATCTCGACCATCTCACCGCCGACCTGATTCGCGCCGGACATTCCCCCGCGGAAGCCGCTCGGCGAGCACGCATCGCGCTAGGTTCTCCGCTCGTTCACAAAGAGGAAATGCGCGCTTCGTTGGGCCTGCGCTGGTGGGATGAGTTGCGCGCGGATCTGCGCTACGGCATTCGGATGCTGCGAAAGAGCCCAGGGTTCACGGCGATTGCGGCCGGATCTCTTGCACTTGCTATCGGTGCCAACACAACCATTTTTGCGGTTGGCAGCCAGTTGCTGTTTGAACGCCTCCATGTGTCGCACCCTGATGAATTGCGGATGTTGCGATGGAATGGCGATGGCAAAGAAGTCGTCCATCGCATGTGGGGCGATTTCGATTCGAACCCTCATTCGGGGACGACGTCTTCAGTCTTTTCATACCCTGCGTACCTGCAGCTTCGTGCCCGTAACAATGTGATGGGCGACTTATTCGCATTCAAAGAAGACACCATGAATGCGACCATACATGGAAACGCGCAACGCGCCACGGTCGCGATTGTTTCGGGCAACTATTATGCAGGCCTTGGCGTGCATCCTCAATTGGGCCGCGCGATTCAAGAGTCGGACGATGCCGTTCCCAGCGATGTGGCCGTCATTAGTGACGGCGTGTGGAAGCGGGAGTTCGGAGGTTCTCCATCGGTACTAGGCCAGACGATTACGCTGAACCAACATCTGGTCACGATTGTGGGAGTCAATCCGAAAGGGTTTACGGGCGCGAAGAACGTATTGGAGACTCCGGATATCTTCGTTCCGATTAGCTTGCAGCCGGTGATCGATCCCAAGGGCAAGAGTTCATTGCTGACATCTCCTGACTTCTGGTGGCTCAACGTGATGGGCAGGACGAAGCCGGGAATAAAGGATTCAGAAGCGCAGGCCGCTCTCGATGTCGAACTGCAAGCGGTAGTGCGTGCGACCATTCCGATGAAGATTGGCGATACTGTACCGCGCTTGGAATTGGCCGATGGCAGTCGCGGTTTGCATTGGTCTGACCGGATCTTCAAGAAGCCGGTCTATGTGTTGTTAGCGCTTTCGACGTTCGTGGTGCTGCTGGCGTGCAGCAATATTGCGAGCCTGCTGTTGGCCCGCGGCACGCAGCGTCAGCACGAGATCAGCGTTCGTCTGGCGCTGGGCGCGGGCCGCACGCGCATTGTGCGGCAACTCATCACCGAGAGTTTGTTGCTGGCGATGCTTGGCGGCGCGGGTGGATTAGTGCTCGGTTATCTCAGCCGCAATTTGATTCCACGGTTGCTTACCCCAGCGTGGGAGCAAAGTAGTTTGAGCTCCCCATTTAGCTGGAGCGTTTTTGCATTTACAGTGGCGACGTCACTTTGTACGGGAGTTCTCTTTGGCATGGCTCCGGCCTTGCTCGGCGTACGGGCCGAGGCCAGCAGCACGCTCAAGGAGACAGCGAAAAGTACGACTCGACGTCGCAGCGGATGGAGCGGAAAATCCATCGTAGCGTTTCAGATTGCGCTTTCAACGTTATTGGTCGTCGGCGCGGGCCTGTTTGCGCGGACACTCATCGCGCTCAACTCCGTTGATATCGGATTCGATGCCGGCCATCTGCTGTTGTTCGAGATCCGGCCGCCCCAAGCACGCTATCCTGCGGGCAAGAGCGTACCGTTACACCAACGCCTCGAAGAGCGCGTGGCTGCAGTTCCCGGAGTCGAGAGCGTGACATTGGCCGAGACACCATACATCGCCGACTCCATGTCCAACTCCGATTTTCTTCCCGAAGGACAGACGTTCGAAACCAGGCGTCAGGATAACGATGACGCCGAGTTCTTGAACGTGGTCGGCGCCAGTTTTTTTCAAACCATGAACATACCTGTATTCGCTGGGCGCAGCTTCAACTCGAGCGATACTTCAACCTCGCAGAAAGTTGCCGTGATCAACAGGGCGCTGGCGCGCAAACGGTTTCCAGGTATGAATCCGATTGGAAAGAGATTCAAGCTCGATCGCGATGGAGCAGCGAACGATTGGATCACGATCGTTGGTGTATGTGCCGACACTCGGCTTGTGAATCTGCGCGACGATCCGCCGCCCCAATTCTTTCTTCCTTATGTGCAGCGTCCAGAGGTCGGGAGCATGGTCTACGAAGTCAGGACGAGGGTCGATCCCGCAGTACTTACGCCGACATTGCGTCGCGTGGTTCAATCTGTCGATGCTGATCTTCCCATGATCGATGTGCGCACGCAGCGAGAGCAGATCAATGCGTCTATGCAAGTGGAGCGCGCATTTGCCGCGTTGACGGCGGGTTTTGGTGTACTTGCACTGACCCTGGCATGCGTGGGTATTTACGGCATCATGGCGTACTCCGTTTCGCAACGCACCAATGAGATCGGCATTCGGCTTGCACTGGGCGCGAGGCCCGCGCAGTTACGCGGCATGATACTGCGCGAGAGTACGTGGATCGCAGCCACCGGAATTGTCGCGGGCGTAGTCGCAGCTGTTTTGCTCACGCGACTGGTCAAGTCGATGCTCTACGGCATTCAGCCCAACGACCCGTTCACGCTCAGCGTCGGCGTGTTGCTCTTGCTCGCTGTAGCTCTGGCCGCAAGCTGGCTTCCCGCTCGTCGCGCAGCGGACGTGCAACCTATGCAAGCCTTGCGCCATGAGTAATAACATGGTAGCCATCATCAGCCAAGGCTGGATGGACCAATGCTACGTGCACCTATGGGAGCGCGATCAGTGAACCTTTAACTAAATTCCTACCGGCAGTTGCGGCATTTCACCCCTAGCCTTGGCTTCGACCACGACCGCGTCGAGATGCTCCAGGACCTCCGGCACCGTCATCGTGTAAACCTCGCGCTGCGTGTCGAAACCTTCTTCGACGATGCGTTTTAAATAGCGGCCGGCAATCTGCGCGGCCAATTGGTCGGTAATCACTTTACCCGAGCGTTTCTTCTGTTCCACCCAAGCGGTGCAGGGCAGAGCAATCCACATCGGCCGCTCATTCACGTCAAAGCGCACATCCACGGCATCTGCGTGGCGTGTGGCAATGGCTACCATCGTGCCTTTCCAGCGACAATGCAGATCTTCACCACTCCAGCGATCAGCTACGTGAAATTCCTCATACATGACCCTAGCGTACCGGTCCTGGAGTCCTACCGCAAGCGGGGAATCCTCGACGTTTTGCACATGCTGATCTGATTCAATCTGCCGATGAAGCCACCATGGAGTGTGCTAGGCATGCAGATTACCGTTCAAATATCGGAGGAAATTCGGCTCGCGGCAGAAGCGCGGAAGATTCCCGTGGTCGATCTTGTCGAAGAACTCATATCAAAAGGCTTGAACTCACAGAGAGCTCAGCCAACCGTGACGTCGGCTATCGAGAGGATTCGCGCGCTACGCTCGAGCCCGCTGCCCCCTTCGTTGAAAAAGTGAGGGTCTGGTAGTTCGATCGTTTGTCTCTCGGTGGACTCCCTTCTCGGCGCGCTGTTAGACTAGTATGGTTGCAGTCGCAGTGCCTCTACCGGTTTGGACCCGCCTGCAAGTCAATCGAGAAGGACAAACGAAACCCCGTGGATACTCAAACCCGTCACGCCCTTAAAGGGGACAAGTTCGTACACGCCACAGCAAGCAGCGTCAGCTGGTTGAGCGGACATCGCTCCGGCGTTGTGCGTTGGGTAATCAGCGCCGCCGTCGTCATCGTCTTGATCGTCGGCGCCGTGGTCTTCTGGAGCATGCGCTCTTCCGCGGCTGAGACCGCCCTGGGAGCGGCTATGGACACCTATTCCGCCCCCTTGGCCATCCCTGGCGCGCCCAAGGAAACTGGCGTCTATGCTTCTGCAGCCGAACGTTCGAAGACTGCTAACCAACAATTTCTGGCCGTTGCCGAGCAGTATGGCTGGTTGTCCCAAGGTGCCAAAGCGCACTACTTCGCCGGCGTCACTTATCAAGAACTGGGCCAAAACGCTTCTGCCGAAACCGAGCTGAAAACAGCCGCCGGCGCATGGGACCGTAACGTCGCCAATCTGGCCAAGCTCGCGCTTGCCGGCCTCTATCACCAGACCGGCCGCGACGCCCAGGCGATTGATCTTTATACCGCTTTGGCCGCCAAGCCCTCGATCACCGTTTCTGCCGGCGTCGCCCAGCTCAACCTTGCCGACCTCTATGCCGCAACCGGCAAGCAGGATCAGGCGCGGGCGCTTTGGGCCAAGGTCAAGGATGCCGACAAGGATGGCATGGCAGGCTCCATTGCCGCACAAAAGCTGGCCGGCAAGCAGTAGTTTTTTAGTTGACTCGTTTGGAACGGTGGGGAAGTCGGAACGCCTGAGCACTTTCCCCTCGGTCTGCGTCTGGTGGATGTATGAGCACCAGCCTGACCCTATATCCAGCCTGGATGGAGAGCGATCCGAGCGCCGTGCAAGACGAAGCCCGCCAGCATGCCAAAGAAGAAGCGCTAGCGGCCCTCGTGGAGCTGTACGCCTCAACCCTTTACCGGGTCGCCTTTTCCGTTTTGCGCAACTCAGCCGACGCCGAAGACGCCGTCCAGGAGGCATTTCTCCGCGTTCTGCGTCATAGCGACTCTCTCGACGAGGTCCGCGATCACCGCGTCTGGCTTATCCGCATCGTGTGGAACATCGTCCTCGATCGCAAGCGCCGCGCCAAGACCCGCCCCGAAACCGATGATGTGACTGAGCTTGCCCGCGTGCTGCCCGCCGACGGCCTTACCGCCGAGGAGCGCGCCGCAGCCGCCCAACATCACGCGCACGTGCTTTCCTGCGTCGAGAAGCTTCCCGTCAAAGAGCGCCAGGTTTTGATGCTTTCGGCTTTCGAAGAGCTGACCAGTGTTGAGATTGCCGCTGTTCTCAGCATTACCGAGTCCAGCGTACGGTCGCGGCTTTTTCGCGCGCGCAACTTGATGGCAGACCTGCTCCAACACCCAAGGATTTTGCGATGAACTCCCCCCTGAAAAGCAATTCTTATCAATCTGACGGCGGATCGTCCGCATCTGAACCGTCCGCGGCAGAAGTCACCCTGCGCCTGATCGCCCATCTTCCGGCACCCGACGGCTTGGCCGACCGCATACAGGCTGGCTTGAGCCATGCGCCTCAAACCGCTCGACTTATCGCATGGCCCGTGTCCTTTCGACCAATAAACGGCTGGATGCACGGCGGGATGGCACGCGGAGCCGCCGCCGCAGCCATCGTGATGGTGGTCGCAGGGGGCGGATGGAGAGTCTATTCGCGCGTTCAACCCCCAGTTGCAGCACGTGTTATCGTAATGCCCAGCCGCGTCAGTCCGACGGGCGGTTTTTCGACCGGCGGAGCCATGCGCACTCCCGAAACCCTCCACGGTCCGGTGTTGAAGCATCCGGCCGTCCTGCCTGACGACTCCTCTAAGCCGGCGAACCCTACCGCAACGGCTGGCCATCGCGTCCGTTCCAGGGTTTCCAAAACGGGGAAAGCCGCAGCGCCAGTATCAGACAAGGTGACTTCCGTACCACATCCGTAACTGGATGTCGGTTTCTGAGTCAACTGGGTGGTATCCTCAAGATGATCGCTAATGTCTGTGCCTGCGCTCTAAAATGCCCTCTGTCCTTCGCTTGAATTGGTTGAAATCACCTGCATCTACGCGGCTCGCCTTGTGTGTTGTCCTTTTCGCATGCGGATGCAAGCAGTTTCACCAACTGCATCACGAAACGGTCTACGTTTCTGCGCGCCAAATGTACCTGCATGATCGGGTGGCCGCAGTCTCCAATCGCGTCGGCGAAGTCACGAACGGTCAATCGCTTGAAGTACTCGAGCATGGGCGCCGCTTTCTCAAAGTCAAAACCGACAAAAACGAAATTGGCTGGATCGAAGAGCACGCCGTCATCGACGGTCAGCTTTATGACGCCTTCACCGCACTAGCCGAAAAGCACAAGCAAGATCCAGTGGTGGCCACCGCGGTCCTGCGCGATGACATATTTCTGCACCTCGCCCCCGGCCGCGACACCGAGCGATTCCTGCTGCTGCCGGCCAACGCCAAACTCCAGCTGATTTCCCGTGCCTCCGTACCAAAAGCGCCCCAGGGGGCTCCGCTTCGGCACACCTTGCCTAGACTCGCGCCGCCGCCCGGGTCCCAACCGTCGGGCCCGCAAAAGACCGTGGCTGTTGCTCCTAAGCCTGCTGCGCCGCCTGTCAAGATTGCCAATCCGGCGGCTAATCCGTCTGATGTTCCGCCGCCCATTAAGGAAGATTGGTGGCTGGTTCGCGATTCCAGCGGTCATGTGGGTTGGCTTCTTGCCGGTCGCGTCGACATCGATGTTCCCGACGATATCGCGCAATATTCCGAGGGCCAGCGCATCGTTGGCGCCTATTTGCTTGCTAAAGTAAATGACCCCGACTCGAATTCTCCGAATCACGAAGTGCCGGAGTACGTCACGGTGCTCTCGAGTCCGAAATCGGGGAACCCGTACGACTTTGACCAGGTGCGCGTGTTTACCTGGAGCGTCAAGCGCCATCGCTACGAGACAGCGTTTCGTCTGCACCCCATTCAGGGCTATTTGCCGGTTACGGTCAAGCAGTTTCCAGTACCAAATGGAAGCGTTCCCGGCTTCAGCTTCCTGCTCGCCAGCAGCGATAACGTGAATGTCGATGCGCAAACCGGTGTGGCTCATCCGGTCGACCCGCGCACCATCAACTACGAGATGCTTGACACCACGGTAAGGCGCACTGGACCAGACCTTAACCCCATTCCGAGCGGCCGTTCCGATGAGGAAAAAGCCAAAATCGCGGAAGAGAAGGCCACGAAAAAGCGGCGCAGATAGGGCAAGCAAAAAAGTAACGCTTCAGTCTCCCACCGGTGTTGCCGACCCGCAGGGGATGAAACTGGAGTCCCCCCATGAATGCGGGTGCCCCAACCATCGGACGTTCTTGTCTTTGTCCGATGGGTGGGAGACCACAGATCTCACGCGGACGCCTTCGTTTTGTTGAATTTGCAACTTTCCTTGTTAGAGGCGCTTTTTCAACTCTGCTTCGACGACCCTCAGCATCTCTGCTTCCGGCGGCGTCTTTCCAGTCCAGATTTCGAATTGCCGCGCTCCCTGCTGCACAAACATTTCCAAGCCGCCCACGACCGCAATCCCCCGCATTTTGGCGAGCTTGAGTAAAGGTGTCTCAAGCGGGTTATAGACCATGTCGAACACCAGATCCGCGTTCAGCTCGTCCTCTGCAATCGGCAGCGCCTGTTTCGAACCCGCCATGCCGCAAGGCGTCGAGTTGATCAGAACATCAAACGACTGCCGGGCAAACTGCTCATGCTTAAGGGCTTTAGCCTTGGCCGCCTTGGCCAGCGCCACGGCAAGCTCGTGGGTGCGATTGACGACAAACACCTCGGCGCCTTGATCGACCAGCCCGAACACCGCCGCTCGCGCCGCTCCGCCTGCTCCCAGCACGGCGATCCGCGCGCCCTTCAACTTGAGGCGCTTTTCGAGGGGCCGCACCACCCCGGCAACATCCGTATTGAATCCGTAAATTTTGCGATCCGCGCCCACCCGCAACGTATTGCAGGCGCCGATCCGCTCGGTAAGCGGGTCCATATGCGCCAGATAAGGCAGCACTTCCTGCTTCAGTGGCATGGTCACCGCCACCCCGCTCATAGGCAATTCCAGCACCAGGGTCAGCAAGTCGGCCGGCAAACGCACCTTCAATGGCAGCAGCACAGCATTCACATGCTCGTGGACGAAGGCGGTGTTGTGCATCAGGGGCGAAAGCGAATGCGCGATCGGATTTCCTGCCACGCCGAAAATTCGTGTCTCGGCGTCAAGTTTGTCGATGTGATAAAGTTCCCGCAGCGTTTTTGCGGTCACTTGTCCGGGCGCAGTCTCCGTTCCTTGATCGAGCGATGCAAAGGTAAACTCCGCACCTTCCCTGGGTCCCAAAACCCGGCTCACCAGCCCCTCTTCACCCATGGCAATACCGACAATTCTCGAAGACCGCGACCGGTCCTCGATCAGCCGTAGCACTGCCAGGTTGTCGCCCAGCGTCTGCGCCGTCGAAACCACTTTCACGAGGTCCGGCTCAAAGGCCGCAATCCTGTCTGCAGCGTCGTCCAAACCGCGCGTGCGCGAGAAGTCGTGAAAGCTCACCAACAGCTCGGCGCCGGCGGTCTTCAATCCCTCGCGAAATTTTTCCAGTTGAGCCGGCTTAGCCTCTTCGGCCGATTCAACCGCAAGATCGACAATCTTGCATCCTGCCTGGGCAGCCGCTTCCAGCAGTTCCAATTCCGACTTCAAGCTTCCAGCAAAGCTTCCGCCAAAGGGCTTGCGCCTGCAGGTCCCGATGGCCGTCACATCCCGATGTTCCTTGAGAAATCCCGCCAAAAATGCTATCGCTGCCGCCGGTTTAGGCAAAGAATCGAGGCGAAATTCCAGAAACTTCGATGCTTTGAGCGCCGTTTTTGCCCGATCTATCAACTCCTCCGGCGAACTCGCCTGAATGGCGACGCACACTTTCTCATGGCCCAATTGAGCCCCGCCGTGACCAACCGTGCGCGTGATGTGAGCCGTATGCGGCATAGAGTCAATTGCCGCATCTTAGAAGGGTTAGCCTTCGGATGCAAGGCCGTTCCCTTTGCTCTTACTCCTCCCTCAGCGTCTGGGCAGGGTCGATCTTGGCAATTCGGAGCGTAGGCAAGACCGTAGCCGCCGTCGTGATTACGGCCAGGGTGAACACGACGGCGGCCAGTGTTGCGGCGTCGTAGGCGCCGACACCATAGAGCACGCTGCGCATGGCCCGCAGCGCTCCCGCGCAGAGCAGCAGGCCGGATACCAGTCCCAACGCCGCCGCGCGAATCCCCGCTCCCCCTACATGCGTCATGGCCTGGCGCACGGTCGAGCCCAGCGCAATGCGAATCCCAATCTCCCGCGTTCTCTGCGCCACCAGGTTCGCGACTAGCGAGAAAATACCGACCGCGCTCAGCAGGAGAGCCAGCCCAGCCATCGTGCCCAGCAGCGCCACCTCAATCCGCTGATCGGCCAGGGTTTGCGCCATCAGGTCGCTCATGCTGTAGAAACCGGAAAACGGCAATCCCGGATCGACGCTCGCCAGCGCCCGCTGCATCTGTGCGGTCAAGCCGTCAACCGGCTTGGTGCTGCGCACAATCCAACTTGGTTGGAACCAAACATGGACCATGGAGAGAGCTCGAGCACCGAACTGTGCGGCGGGAACATATATCGTTTCCTCGCTCTGGATGGGCGCCGTGGGATTGAGTCCGGACGCAAGCTGAATGTCGGAGACCATTCCCACAATCACTGTGCCTTGGTTGAGCGTGCGGCCTATGGGGTTGGAATTGTGAAAAAATTTCTGCGCGAAGGCGCGGTTAACGATGGCCACTGGCTGATTTTTCGGTCCATCCGAGGCGGCGAAATCCCGGCCGGCAAGCAAGGGCATGCGTAGCGTGGCAAAGTAGCCGGGAGTCACGTAGACTTCATCGGTCCCAACCTCCTGGCCGGCTTCCTTTCCGTCGCGAAGTGTAACGCTGTCATTCAGGAATCGCTCATAGGGCAACGAGAGCCCAACTGCGGCGTTCTCGACGCCGGGAATGCGCTTCATTGAAGCTGTGCTCTCGGTCAACAGCTTGATGAACGCGGCCGGATCGTGGTAGCGCGCATCGTCGAGCGAAGCTTTGGCCGCCATGATTCCACTCGGATCGAATCCCGGCGGCAGATTCTCGAGATGAATCAACGTTCGGATCAGCAGTCCGGCTCCGGCAAGCAGTACCACCGTCAGCGCCACTTCTCCCGCGATCAGGGCTTGCCGTAACCGCAGACGTTCTGCGCCCGCACCGGCCCGTGTGGCCATAGAGGAGCGCAAATCGACCTTGCGTGTGGCAAGAGACGGCAACATGCCGAACAGCAAGCTCGTCAGCAGCGATACCACCAGCGTAAACCCAAGCACCCGTCCATCCATCGAGATTCCGGCGACCGGCAAAAATCCCTCGGGTAGCAGAGATAGCAGTCCGCGCAGGGCCAGGTATCCCACCCCCACTCCCGCCGCTCCACCCACCGAAGCCAGCAGCAAATTCTCGACCCAGAGTTGTTTCTCAATTTGCCAACGCGACGCCCCCAGGGCCAAACGGGTGGCAATCTCCGGTGTTCGGCGTAGCACACGAACAAGCGTTAAGCCTGCCAGGTTGGCACAAGCAATCAGCAGAATCGAACCGGCTGCCAGCATCAGGGTCGTCACTTTGGGGCGAAGTTCAGCGGTTGCGCCTCTCTGCAGCGGCACGGAATAGAAGGTTACGTGCGCTCCCTGGCCACGGCGGACGGTCCAGGCAGCCCCACCCCATGCGGCATTGATCTGCGCGTCGGCCTGCTGCCATGTCGCCCCCTCGCGCAGCCGAACGATGACTTCGTAGTTGGTTCCTCCACCCTCACCGTCCCGACTGGGCTGGAGGGCTGTGTAGAGGTCTGCGTTCAATGGCGTGATTGCGCCTTGGGGAAGCACACCGATCACCGTGTAAGGCTCGCCCTTCAACCGGATTGTTCGCCCAATGATCGTAGGGTCTCCACCAAATACGTTCCGCCAAAGGGTGTTACTCAATATGGCCGTTGTAGGCCCATGGGGACGGTCTTCAACCTCGGTGAAGTTACGTCCGAGTGCGGGATGCAGGGCAAGTACGTCAAGGTAGTGGGCCGAGATGCGCCCCGCATGCACGTATTGCACCCGCTCGCCGGCCTGGAGGTTGACGCCACTGGCCAGGCTGCTGGAAAGGCCTGGAATCAGGGAGGGGACATTGTCGCGCAGCAGTTCCCAGCGTTCCCCTTCGAGCCAGAGACGCTGATCGGTCGGTTCTGCGCCGTCAATCCGGGTAAAGATGGCCCCCATTCGTTCCGGATGCGCATAGGGCAAGTTCTTGAGCATCAAAGCATTGACTATCGAGAAAATTGCGGAATTAGCGCCGATCGACAGCGCCAGAGTGACGATCACGGTAGCTACGAAACCGGGATTTCGGCCCAATTGCCGCACCGCATACTTCAGGTTTTGTCCGAAAGCTTCCATTCCAAGCACCGCCATTCGAGCCTCCTGCGCAGGGAATCGCATCTCAAATCAGGTACGCGCCGCCTTACGCCCCGGTTCCATTGGCGCGTCATAAAACGAAGCCCGCCATCGCCGCCAAGCATCACCCCGCCCCTCTATGGCAACCTAGATGTTTGGAGGAATATCGCCCCATGCCCGTCGACCCCATCGCCGCCGTCTCCGTTTGTTCCGATCTTCACGCCTGGGAGGCAGGCGGCGCCCAGTCTGCCGAAGCCCTCGCCGCCTGGGTCAGCGCGCGCCTCGCCGCGCATGAGGCCGCCCTCGCCGCCCTCATTGCCATCGACGTCCCGCGCACCCCCGAGAACACCCTGCGCCTCTACGATGCGGCCATCGAGCAGCTCAGCTTGGCCGGTGCGCAGGCCGGCGTGCTTAACTCCGTTGCCGCCGATAAAGCCGTCCGCGACCAGGCCCAGCTTGAATCCCAGCGCGTCTCGATGGCCGCCTCCGCTCTCAGCTTGAACCGCCCAGTCTACGACGCCCTGTTTGCCATGCGTATCGATGGATGCAGTCCCGCCACTACCCATTACGTCGAACGAACTCTCCTCAGCTATCGTCTCGCAGGCGTCGACAAAGACGAGGCCACGCGCGCCCACCTGCAATCGCTCCACGAAAAGGCCACGCGCCTGTCACTCGAATTTAGCCGCAACATTCAAGAAGGCGCCAAGACCATCCTCGCCACCCAGGCCGAACTGGAAGGCCTGCCTGCCGACTACCTCGCCCGCCACCAACCCGACGCCGACGGCCAAATCACGATCTCGACCGACCAGCCCGACATGCAGCCCATCATGACGTTTGCGTCGAACTCGGCTCTACGCGAGCGCATGTTCCTGGCCTACAACACCCGCGCTTATCCCGATAACAAGCAGATCCTTCTCGACCTGCTCGCCACCCGCCAGGAGATCGCCACCGTGCTCGGCTTCCGCAGTTGGGCCGACCTCGCCACCGCCGACCAGATGATGGGTTCAGCGGCGAACGCACGCACTTTTCTCGCCAAGCTCGACGAAGCTAGTCGCGAAGGAGCCCGCCGCGAGCACGAACTCATTCTCAGCTTTGCCCGCGACCGCCAGCCCGGCCTCAAGTCCATCGACATCGCCAGCCGCGGCTATTGGTACGAGCAATTTCGCCGCTCCGCTTTCGATTTCGATTCGCAATCGGTGCGTCCTTATTTCCCTTATGCGCCCGTCGAGGCCGGCATTCTCGAGACCGCCGCGCGCCTCTTTAAAGTAGAGTTTCGTCCGTCCTCAGCTCCCGCCTGGGACCCCGCCGTCTCGGTCTTCGAAGTGTTTGAAAGCGACAAGCTAGGGGCCCCCGGCGACGGGTCTTTGTCGACGGGGTCAAAGCTCGTCGGCCGTTTCTATCTCGACATGCATCCCCGCGAAGGCAAGGACAAATGGTTTTCCGCAGCGCCTGTCGTTACCGGCGTGCGTGGCCGCTATCTACCCGAAGCCGCTCTCATCTGCAACTTCCCCGGCGGCGACGCAGACGATCCCGGCCTCATGCAATATAACGATGTCGTCACCTTCTTCCATGAATTCGGCCACCTGATGCACGCCATTCTCGGCGGTCACACCGAGTGGGCGGGACTCTCCGGCTTTGCCACCGAAGGCGACTTCGTTGAAGTCCCGTCGCAGATGCTCGAAGAATTCTTCCGCGATGAAAAGCTGCTGCAGTCTTTCGCCAAACACTATCAAACCGGAGAAACACTCTCGGCCGAGATCATTCGCAAGATGAAAGGCGCAAGCTCCTTCGGCCGCGCCGATGGCATGCGCGCACAGCTTTATTACACGACGCTTTCGCTCGATCTCCACGACCAGGATCCGCAGAGCATCGATCTCGATCGCATCACCAAGCGACTCTATATCAGCTTGCAGCCCTGGACGTGGCTCGAAGGCAATCGCATGTATGCCAGCTTCGGTCACCTCACCGGTTACTCATCGAATTACTACACCTATGCTTTCGACAAAGTGATCGCGCTTGATTTCTTTGCGCAGTTCGATCCTGAAGACCTGCTCGGATCCGATGCCGGCCGCCGTTATCGCACTGCCGTGCTCGAGCAGGGCGGCTCCAAACCCGGCCGTCAAATGGTTCGCGACTTTCTCGGCCGCGATGAGGAGTTCTCGGCATTTAGCAAGTGGCTCAATGAGGAGTTTGAGGGCGACTTGATCGCTGCAAGCGCATAACCCTCTACGTCAGGAGGCTTAGCGTTTGAGTGAAAACCAAAACGAAGAAGCCTCCGTCCGAATTTGTTCCGCGTTGGCACAATTTTTTCTTCCGGCGTCTCATGCTTCATTTCGCTTGCGCCGATACGATTCATAGTTACCGAAATAAGCTGGATCTCAGTCCCACCGGACTTGAGGGCGGCGGGCTGTCCGATTCGGCTTTCTCAAACGCTTGCGAGAGTCTGACGGCAGCTTGAAAAGGAGTATCTCCACATGCCGTTAATTGTCTGGAACGAAACGATGAGCGTCGGGGTCAAGGATCTTGATGAGCAACACAAAAAACTGGTGGACATTCTCAACGAATTGCATGAGTCGATAGCCGCCGAACAAAGCAAAGAAGTGTTGGGAAAAATCATTGAAAAACTGATTGAATACACCAGGGTTCACCTGGGGTATGAAGAGCGGATTCTCTTTCAGGCGGAATATCCCGAACTCAGTGAACATGGCAGACAACATGACGAGATGATCGCGACTGCTTTGGCTGCACAGGCAAAGGTGAGATGGGGTGCCAGCCCCGGCCTCTCTCTCGAAATTCTTGAGTTCCTGCAGAACTGGCTTATCAACCACATCCAGGGATCGGACAAACTCTATACTGCCCACCTTCATGCGCATGGGATTAGCTAAATCAGGCGATAACGCCGTCGTCCAGGTAGAACACCGCCGGCGAAGCCGATCCACGGATGGATGAAACTTGGTGCCCCATCCATCGAGCGTTCTTTGCTCGATGGGTGGGAGACTACAAAGGCTAACCGTCGACCCTCGGGCTCTTGCTACTTCCAATCCTGCTTTTTCGTCAGCGAAGATGGGATCGCATTGGCTCCACAATCTACGCCTGCCACGGCGGATTCATCTCCACACCTAGCCGCTTCATCTCCGCCGACGGGTCGGCAAATTCGGTGCTCAGCGGATATCCCTCCGCCTTCCAGGCAGCCATTCCACCTTCCAATATCCTTATCCGCATGACTCCCTTGCTATGCATCGCCGCCGCCACACGCGCACTCACAATATTGTTTTTCCCACCGCAGTAGAGCACCATGTCCACGCCCTCCGGCATCACGACCCTGGTCTTCCGTCGCATGTTGTCCGGATTGGCTTGTATCGCCCCCGGAATGGCGATTGCGCCTCGCTGCTCCGCTTCAAAATGCATCAGATCGATTACCGCGATCGTTTCGCCCGCATCCATGCGCGCCTTCAGTTCCGCGGGCGCAATGTGCAGCGGCTTCATGCGCTTGATCAGCTTGCCCAGTTTCACTAGCTTGATCACAAAAAAGAACACAAGCGGAACCGCCAGCAGCACCATGACCGTCGCTGCGATGGCCGACACCGATCGAACTACCTGCTCCAGTTGCTTGGCAAAAACAAAACCGATCCAAACATAGGCAGCGGACCAGATGGCCGAACCGGCGGCGTCGAAGGCCAGGAACTTCGCGCGCGATATGCCCGCCATGCCCGCCAGCGGAGGTACGATGCCATCGAGGCCTGGAACAAATTTGTTTCCGAGCAGAAGGATGAGCCCCGAGCGCGCAAAACTCAATCGCGCCAGGCGAATATATCGAATCGGGTCAGGACTCAGCGCGCAGAGCAGGCTCAACGTGCGATTGCCTCCCCAACGGCCCGCTTCAAACCAAACTTGATCGCCCAGCAAGCATCCCAACACCGCTACCAGCAAGATCTCCGCGAAGCCAAGCCGCCCAGCTCCCGCCAGCGCTCCGGCAGAAAGCAGGAACAGGCTGGCCGGAACCGGCAAACAGAGCTGGCGCGCAAAGACAGAAAGAAACAGCACGGGATAGGTCGTGTGGAGTAGATAGTAATCCATGGATACTCGATCCTTGTGCGTGGGTAGGTCTGGTCGGATTCCGCGTGTTGCGTGCTCGCGGGGTTGAAGATGACGCCTGTTACCCCGCTTATCGGATTGTTTTTCTTATTCGCTATGCAAAGATTGTGGATTTCAAAGCCCGAAAGTAACGCCAATTCGCGGGCGTTGAGGGGATGTGCTTGCCCATCGATACCCTCACGGATCACAATGTCGGGGAAGGATGCGCACCCATGAGAGTTAGCTTTAACATTAAGAAAGCAAGCGCCTTATTCCTCTTGTCCTGTCCGCTGCTGATGCCCGCGCAGGCTAAGAAAATTCCCAGCCACGGTCCAGCCATTGTCCTGTTCGACGGCAAAGACCTGGGCCAGTTCGACACATTCCTGCCCAGCAGCGGACTGAACTCCGATCCCAATCACGTCTTCACCATCGAGAAAGGCGTAGTCCACGTTTCCGGCACGGAGATGGGCTACTTCATCACCAGGCAGGAATTCAAGAACTACTACCTCCGCGCCGAATTCAAGTGGGGCGAGGGAACCTTTGCGCCGCGCCTCGGACAGGCTCGCGACAGCGGCATCCTCTACAACATTCAGGGCGACAACAAGGTTTGGCCGCGATCCGTCGAGTTTCAGATCAACGAGGGCTGCACGGGCGACTTCTGGATGACTGATGGCGCGGCGCTTACGGGCATCGGTCCCGACGGCAAGCCTGGAGAGCGCGTAACGGGACCCGACGGCAAGGCAAGCAAGATCGATCGCTTCAACAAGGGGCCGTGGACCAATGTGGTCGGTTTTCGCGACGCCGTCAATGAAGTTGAAAAGCCTCACGGTGAGTGGAATGTCGTCGAGTTAGTCAACCGCGATGGCCACGTGTGGCAATACGTCAACGGCAAGCTGGCCAACGAAGGCACAGACGCGTTCCCAACCAGCGGAAAGATCCTCTTCCAGTCGGAAGGCGCCGAAGTGTACTTCCGCGACATCAAGCTCTACCCATTGAAATGAGCGCGGCCAACGTCAGGTCGTTCAGGCAGGGAAGAGCAACCGAAGTCCTGATCGCGGCCTTTATTCGCGACCTGGCCCCGGAGCAGACAAGGGCGTAACCGGCGGCGTGGTGGGAGTAAAGGAGTTGTAAAACCGGGTGACATCTCCCTCCCGGCGCGCGCTGCTCGAGGGGAACATGGCCATCAGTGTGTAAAGACGCTGCCCGGTAAAGATCAGGCGCGCGTTCAAAATACCCCCGCCCGCATTGCGCGCCACAATCTCCCGGCCGGGCTCGCCATTGGGCGTAACCCTGTCCTCGCTCACCAACACCGTCTGGGTGCGGGTCAGCATTCCGTCCCGCGCCATATTCAGCGTGCGATCAGGCACATGCCCGTTCAACCGCGCCACCGGGGGATTGTCCTCCCAGGTGATCGCGAATGTAATCTGCCGACTGGGGCTGGCCTGGATCATGTTCACCGCTTCGGCGTCGCCGTTCTCGTTGTAGGCGGGCACTTGCAGTACCTCAGGCTCGGCCGGCATCTCCGTCTTGAATCCATCGGCCGTACGGTCGACGGTTTGCCATGAGATCTGCACCGAATTCGCAATAGGAACGGGTAAAACGGCACTTTTTGACTCGTTTTTCGTCGAAAAAAAGGCTAAAAAATCCTGTTCCAGCGACTCTTTATAAAAATAAATGTACCCAACGACCAGTAGGATCGCGACAACAAGCAGAATCAGGTGCGTGGGTTTCACAGTATCAAGACTGCCTAACCGATTGATTCTGCGCAATAATCTTCTTGGTTCGCGCAGCCACGAGCAACCTTGGATTTATCAATCGACTCGAATTCTAATCTTTCTCTAACAGATCTTTTTTATCAGACACGAAAAGGAGCAACCAATTACCCAAGGGTGACGTCCAATCTGTTAACAAGCAGAGGCTTCCCCGAGTTATGACCCTTCCAAGGTAGGTGTACTCTCCTTTTTGAAGGTCCTTGTTAGGACCCCTTCTCCTTTAACCCTCAGGACCCCCTTCCCAATTAATGCCTCTCGAGCGGGCCTGCCGGAAGGCAGGCCCATTTGCTCGTTTAGGGACTATATAAGCTTTATTGGCCAGCTTATCGGCACATCTCCAGATAAAATCTAGGCAGATGCCGTCCTCTCTCCACAAAAAAAGCACTTCGTCTCCAACTAAATCTGCTTCTGAAGCTGCGAATACCACTACATCCAAAGCCGTTTCGTCCTCACTGAACGAGATCGATCAACTCTTCGATCAGGCCGGCTTGGTACGCAACCGTCGCAGCAAGCCCGCCGGTGTTCGGCGCAGGGCGCGATTCCAAGCCACCACGTCTGAGGAGCTTCGTCCAATTCCTGCAACCCCGACAGTCGCCCTCAACGGCGTGCAGTGGCTGCGGGTGCCGGGTTGGGACAAGCACGGATGGCTCTGGCACGGGTTCAGCACCCGGCTCGGCGGAGTGAGCACCGCCTATGCTGTCGAGGGCGTCCCAGGCGAATTAAATCTGGGATTTACGGCGGACGACGAGCGCGATAACGTGCTTCGTAATCGGCGTCTTTTGGCTGAAGCGATCAGCGGCGATGCTTCCACCCCGCTCGTCACTGTCCGTCAAATCCATTCCAACGTGGTGGTGATTGCCCAAGCTGGCGATGCTGGCCCATCGAAAGGCGACGGGCTCATGACCGACCAACCCGGATTGCTGATCGGCATTCAGACTGCCGATTGCATCCCCGTTCTGGTAGCTGACCGCAAGAAGCGAGTAGTAGGTGCGTTCCACGCCGGTTGGCGCGGCACCGTCAAGCGCATTGTCGAGAATGGCATCGGCCGCATGCGTCTGGAGTTCGGCTCCCGCCCCGAAGACCTGATTGCGGCCATCGGACCCGGCATCGGTGCTTGCTGCTATGCCATTGGTGATGAGGTACTTACGAGTTTCGAGTCGCAGTTCACATACTCTGCGGAGCTTTTCCGCGAAGTCTACGATACTGATTCCGTGCGCACCAAGTACCCGATGCTCTTCCTTACCCAGCGCGCGCCGGGGCACTCGCCCATGGGGCCAAACTTGCATCTGGATCTGGTTGAGGCCAACCGGCGCCAGTTGATGGCGGCCGGTCTCAAGCCGAGCTCGATCAAGCTTGTCGGAGGCTGCACCAATTGCCAGCCTGGCCTGTTCTTTTCCCACCGCGGCTCGGGTGGCCGCTCAGGGCGCATGTTAAGCGTGATCGGCATCCGCAGCCGTTGAAGAGTGGGCCCATGTCTTGCGCAATTTCCGCATGAACCCATCCCCAGGGCGAGGATGGGTCGTCTTTTACGATACTTTTTCGGCTTCTTCGGGGTTTACCAAGTCCCGAAGTTCTTTAGACGGCTTGAAATAGGGAACCCGCTTGGCGGGAACCTCTACGCGCTCGCCGGTTTTAGGGTTGCGGCCAATGCGCGGATTACGCTGCCGGATGCGGAAAGACCCGAAGCCTCGGATCTCAATCTTGTCGCCGCCTTGCAGGGCCGAAATTACAGAATCAAAAATAGTCTCAACAATGACCTCGCCATCGCGACGGGTCAAGTCCCCTAATCGGGTCACCTTTTCCACCAGGTCTGCCTTCGTCATATCTTAAGGGGCCTCCCGCTCACAGCATACCCGGATTCTGTGCCGATGAGGTGCTAAAAAGAGACCCTGCCTGTGGAATTGGGCTTTTACATCAGCAAGTTGGCGGAAATTGTACCCGCGAGCCATTCTCGCAGGCACAACGGTCACTGTAGATTTATCATGTCAGAGTCTTCTGCTAGTTTCGTGCGTCAAGTATGGTGGGGGCCGTAAAGGGGTCGTCAGCGTGAGCCAGTTTCCCAAGTACAGCATCGTCATTCCGGCCTACAACGAGAGGGCGCGCATCCTGGCGACCCTCCGCTCCGTCGTGGCGTGTGTTCGTGCCCGCAACTGGTCTGCTGAGATAATTGTTGTCAACGACGGCTCTACCGACGAAACGGCTGCGCTGGTACGTGACTTTGCCCAGGACGCTCCCGAAGTCCGTCTCATCGAAAATCCGCGAAACCTCGGCAAAGGCTACAGCGTTCGTTACGGCGCCCTGCACGCCTCGGGCGAGATTGTGATGTTTACCGACGCTGACCTTTCGTCGCCCATCGAGGAGGCGGAGCGGTTATTTGAGGCCATTTCCAACGGCGCTGACATCGCGATCGGCTCGCGGTGGTTGGCAAGCAGCCGCCAGACCCACAAGCAACCGCTTTATCGTCAGTTCTTTGGCCGCTGTTTCAATGCCCTCACGCGCGTCATCATGACCCTGCCCTTTGCCGATACGCAATGTGGATTCAAGGCCTTTACGCGCCGCGCCGCTCAAACCGTCTTCCAGCTACAGACTATTGAGCGCTGGGGATTCGATCCAGAAATCCTCTTCATTGCTCTCAAGCGCGGCTATCGCGTTCAGGAAGTTCCGGTTAGCTGGGCACATGATGCCCGCTCCCGTCTCAGCTATCTTCGCGACGGCCTCCAGATGCTCAAGGAACTCATGATCGTCCGCTGGAACGCACTTCTGGGCCGCTATGCCAAACCCGTTGAAGCTATCCAGCGCACCGGCTGATCTTTTTCACGGCTGAAATCTCGATGGGGTTGTCGTGTGCCAGACCACTCTTAGCCGTGAGATTCCAATTGTGAAGTCTTCCCCATCATTGATGGGGCGGCCGTTGTCGCAAGTGAACTGATGCAGAATAGAGCGAGTTGTCATCGAAAGGAGACAGCTTGATTTCTTGCGCTTGCCACGTTCGCAATAAACTGTTGCGCACTTCCTCGGCCGTCTTTTTCTGTCTACTTTCGTTGCTCGGTAGCTCGCAACTCGTTGGGCAGGCGGTCGTTCCCGCATTCGATGCGACGAGCTTGCATGAGCCGAAGCTTCTCGACGGCGCATGGTTGGTTCATGCCGGCGATGACCCAGCTTACGCTCGCCCTGACTTTGACGATTCGCATTGGATTCCCTTTGACCCCAGTCGCTCGATTAACCCGATCTTTGGCAAAACCCGCCCCGAAGTAATCTGGTATCGCCGGCGCGTGAATGTCGATCCCCATCAAACCGGATTGGCCCTCGGAGAAAATAACCTGGCCCCGGCATTCGAAATTTACGCCAACGGCCAACGCATCATGGCATGCGGACAAATCGCGCCCTACCAGAGATATACATACGCCGCAAGGCTCGTTCAGCCGATACCCGATCAAGTCCTGGCCACCGGGTCAATCCTCATTGCCCTGAGGGTTCACATTTCGCCTGCGGAGTGGACGAACGGGCAAGACGTCGGCCTCTATGTTTCCAATCTCTCTATCGGTCAGCAAACGACTCTGCGCCACGAAGACTTGCTCACCATCATCGGCACAAAAACGCTCAACTGGCTCGATCACTTTACCTTGATTGGCCTCGGCTTCGTCGCACTCGTGCTCTTCGCTGCGCAACGCCGCCAAACGGAATATCTGTGGATATCGGCCCTGGCGGCTCTGACCCTCGCAGAAACCATTGTTCCCAATGTGTCTCTTTTTTGGAACGTCCCCGCCATCTGGGACATTTTGACCATTCTGCTGCGGGTGCTCACTCCACTGCTCTGGGTGTCGTTATATTTCTCATTCGTGCACCAGCGCATGGGCTGGAAATGGCATTCCTATCTCATCTTTGCCGGTATCATGAATGCCTTCAGCGGACTGCTGGGCGCTTACATCAACTTGCCCATGCCATTTCAACTTGCGAGCAATCTGCCGTTTGTTACTCTGCTCGCGGTCGTCGTGCCGGTTGTGCTTCTCATCCACTGGCGTCGCGGCAATCGCGAGGCCGGCATCCTGCTGATTCCCATCGTGTTATTCAGCCTCTATATCTACGGCGAAATCGGGATGGGCGTGCTGTTTCAGTTCACTCGGTGGCGCGAATTTGCGATCCATGGGCTTAATCTGATCGATCGCTATCCTGTCGGTCCTTTCGAGGTGTCGCTCGATCCCGTATCTGGCATTCTCTCGACAATTTCCTTAGCCGTCATCATGCTGCTGCGCTCGACAACCATGAGCCGTCGCCAGGCATTGCTCGAGGCAGAACTGCAGGCTGCACAAGAAGTGCAGCAACTGTTGGTGCCCGAACAGATTGGTGCTGTTCCCGGCTTTGCCGTCGACTCGGTTTATCAGCCTGCGCAGCAGGTGGGCGGCGACTTCTTCCAGGTTTTGCCTGCCATTCACGGAGGCCTGCTGGTGGTGGTCGGCGACGTTGCCGGAAAGGGCTTGCCGGCCGCGATGCTGGTCTCGGTCCTCGTTGGAGCACTTCGCAGCGCCGCCGACTACACTCAAAATCCCGCCGAGTTGCTTGCCAATCTCAATGAACGCCTGTTGGGGCGCGCCGGTGGAGGATTCTCGACCGCCTTGGTCGCACACATCGCCGCAGATGGTGCGGTCGAAGTAGCCAATGCAGGACACTTATCGCCTTATCTCGACGGAATCGAAGTAGAGTTGCCGGGCGCCCTTCCCCTCGGGGTCGCCGCGGGAACGGAGTACGCGATTACCAAGTTCTATCTGGCCCCGGAGAGCCGCCTTACGTTCTACTCCGATGGCGTGGTCGAAGCGCAAAATTCCCGAGGCGAATTATTTGGCTTTGAGCGCAGCCGAGCACTCTCGACCCACCCCGCCATAGACATCGTTGCAGCCGCCAGGAAATTCGGTCAGCAGGACGACATCACGGTCGTCACAATCGAGCGCAGCCCAGTCTTTGTCGCCGTTTGAATCGCAAATTCTGAACCGCGCTACGCCATCTTCGTCTGTGCCAAGGCTTGCAGTCCGCGCGTTTCGATCTCGAATTCGCGGATTTTGTATTTCTGAATTTTCCCCGACAGCGTGGCTGGAAAATCATCGACAAAACGAATGTGTTCGGGAATCTTGTAGTACGCTATCTGGCCCTGGCACCACTTGCGAATCTCGTCTTCCGTGGCTGTCATTCCGGGCCTCATGCGCACCCATGCCACCACGATCTCGCCCAATCGTTCGTTAGGGATGCCGACAACCTGCACCTCGCCAACCTTGGGGTGCGTGTAGAGAAATTCTTCGACCTCGCGCGGATAGATGTTCTCCCCGCCGCGAATGATCACGTCTCGCGACCGTCCCGTCAGATGCAGACATCCGTCTTCGCGCATGATGCCGAGATCGCCCGTATGAAGCCATCCGTCAGGCCAGACCACTTGCGCCGTGCCGTCAGGATCGCCATCATAGCCCTTCATGACCGCATAGCCGCGTGCGCAGATTTCGCCCTGTTGCCCGATCGCTATCGTCTCGCCGGTTCCTCTCGAAACCACGCGAATTTCGGTCTGCGGCATCGCCCGGCCCACGGTATTGACCCGAATTTCAATCGAGTCGCCGGCGTCGCTCATCGTCACCACCGGCGACGTTTCCGTCTGCCCGTAGGCGATGACCAATTCGCCGATGTGCATCTCATTCAAAACGCGCTTCATCAGCTCGACCGGGCAGGGCGCGCCGCTCATCATGCCGGTGCGCAGGCTGGTCAAGTCGAAGCGGTTGAAGTCCGGTAACGCGAACTCCGCCACATACATAGCTGGCACGCCATACACCGACGTGGCACGCTCTTCATGCACCGCTTCCAGGGTCGCCCTCGGGTCAAACGTCCAATTTGGCAGCACGATCGCCGCGCCGGTGTTGATCGCCGTCATGGTTCCAATGACGCAGCCATAACAATGAAACAGTGGCACCGGAACGACGATTCGGTCCTGCTCCGTATAGTGGAATCCTTGCGCCAGAAACTGCCCATTATTCACGATGTTGTGGTGCGAAAGCATCACGCCCTTAGGCATGCCCGTGGTTCCGCTGGTGTACTGGATGTTGGCAACATCCTCAATATCAACATGATCCGGCAACTGACCAGGGGCATCGAGCAGCTCCGGCCACTCCGGACCGTCAAAATAAATCGTGTGCTCGAGTTCGAGCGTTCGCCCATGCCGCGCCCGTTCCAGGATTTCCTGATAATCGGCACGCTTGTCTTTGTGCCACAAAAACAGGGCCTTCATCCCCGAGCGCGTCAGCGTGTAACCGAGTTCATGTGATCGGTAAGCGGGATTCACGTTGACCAGCGCCGCACCCGTCCGCGCGCATCCCATGTGCATCATGATCCATTCAATGCAGTTGGTTGACCACAAGCCCACGCGATCGCCCCGGCGAATTCCCAGCGACCATAACCCGCGCGCCACATGGTCCGCAGCCTCGCTCAACTCCGCCCATGTCATGCGCTTCGACTGGTGGCGGGATGCCACCGCAAGGCGATCAGGAAACCGGTCCGCAGTTCGCTGCAACAGGCTGCCAACCGTTAGTTCGAGCAGCGGGCGATCCGCTCCCCGCGTGTAACTCAAGGTAGAAACCGTTTCGTCAACAGGCATACAGACTCAAAGACACGAGGGGAAGTCTAAACCTCCGCGATGAGCCTGATGTGTGATTCAGCGCACAAGGAAGCCGCGATTTCTGCCAAATCTCCTGGAACCAGGAAGTTGCGAAACCGCGGTTCGTTTGTTTTACGCCGACGAGTGGCGGGGTAACGGGAGAGACAGGCGCCCTACATCGCGATGGCGATTTGGTGCTCAGTCCTCTCGGGTGTTTTCGTTGCCGTCCTTGGCGTCCCCGGTTTCCCGGTCTTCATCCGTGCCGGTCGAATCGGCTATGCTTGTCGTTCCCAGCGAATCGTTCACCACACCGTCCTCCGCTCGTTCGTCCTCTTCCACAAATCCACCGGGCTGCGTATGTGTAGGCTTTCTTGTTTCGCTCATCGAGATCTCCTCAGCACTAGGATGCGGAAGAGGTCTGTTGAGCACGCCGCGGTGTCTTACAAATGTCTTACTGCGCTGGAGCCACCCACTGCCCCGTCTCCGCTGACCGAAAGATAGCTTCGATCACCGCCATGTTTTCGATCGCATCCTCAAGCGGCACAGGCACTTCCGTTCCCTCCAGCACAGCCTTCGAAAAAGCATCGCCCTGCATCGTGTACTGGTCGGCGGTAGGAAACTCCTCTGTCTTGATCCCACTTCCAAACAGCTCGCCCGTTTCATCCACGAACAAGCGCGTAGGGCGATCCTTGGGCGCATTGAAGGGAATTTCGATCTCGATTCGGCCTTTTGTTCCCAAAAACTGCACTCTTTGGTACGGAATTAGCTGTGTGCCGCACGTAAATATGGCTTGTCCGCCGGGAAAATCGAGCATCGCCGACGTCAAACGGTCGATTTTCAGCTTTGGATCGCGCTCGATGAGTCCCACCACTCGTGTCGGCTCGCCGCGAAACCCATACCTTGCCGCCTGGATGCAGTAGCAGCCGATGTCGTAGAGCGCCCCGCCCCCTGACTCCACACTATTGCGAATGTTTTTTGGATCGTCGTTGAAATAGCTGAATGCACCGATCACCGAACGCAGCTCACCGATTCTTCCCTCATCGAGCAGTTCGCGCAGCCGCAGCCACTGTGTATAGCTGCGGATCATGAACGCCTCGCCGATCTTGACGCCCGTCCGCTCTCGTACTTCGAGGAGTGTTTTGGCCTCAGCCACCGTCAGGCTCAGCGGTTTCTCGCAAAGTACGTGCTTGCCTGCCTCGGCCGCCCTTTTAGTCCACGGCACGTGCAACTGATTGGGCAGCGGATTGTAGATTGCATCGATTTCCGAGTCGGCCAACAGCTCCTCGTAGGAGCCGTAAGCCTTTGAAATTCCTAGCGCATCGGCCGCCGCGCGCGCCTTGGTCAGATCACGCGATGCAATAGCTGTGACCGTTGAATACTGCCCCAACTGCATCCCCGGCAGCACCTTCTTGACGCCAATATTGGCCGTGCTGAGCACTCCCCAACGAACCTTTTTTGACATGCGATAATCATAAGTCGCCGGCGCGCGGCATTCCAGTTCGAGATCCCGGCCGAACTTCAAAGGCGCGGATTTCGACCTGCTTTTGATCTTTTCGACCGCTTCTCGCGCCGGTTTGATCGCGAAGTTCTGTGCCAAGTCGGGAACCTTAGTACTTGCGTGCGCAGACGCGGAGGTTTGGTGATAAAAGACACTGGCCATTGCGAAGGTTTTTCTTTATTCTCTTTACAACCTCAAAACTGCGATTCCGGCTGCGAGGCAAGCCTTGCGCCGGTCGGAGAGTGTGTCCAAGAGCTGCAAAGACAAGCCCCAGACATGCGCTCATTAAAAGGAGTCTTAGATGTCAGTGCAAACCTTAGAAATCAAACATGTTGTACCTGTTGCCGCGGTATTGCGCACCGTACGATCCGTCAAAATCCCCATGTGGGCTGCGGTCGCGCTCGTCGTCCTCTCCGGCCTCTATGGATTCGTCGCAGGGCGTCAGAATCCCGTTCACCACTACGTGCCCTACGTTGGCTATCCCCTGGTGATGGATACGACAACCGGCAAAGCCTGCTATTCAAGTCAACCCAAGCCGTTGCAGGAAGGATCGACCGCCGACATGGGGTATCCGGCCGACACTGCTCAATACGCCGCGACCGGCCCTGCCATTCCGCTATGCGGCAAGGAATAACCCATATAACAAGATATGTATCTATTTCCGGATGAGTGTGTCGGTCGGTTGCGAAGGGGCCAATCCCATATAGTTTGAGGATCAGGCGCAAAATAAAGCCCACGGAGCACTCCACCGGATGAAGCCCCAAGTTGCGATTCTCATTGTCTTTTTAGCGGCCTCAATAGTTCGGGGCACCGCGCAGCAATCTCGCGTTCTGTCGCCGGACCAAGCAGCCGCGGAGACAGCCACGTTTCTCAGAGACCTGGTTCAAATCGACACTCAAGACCCACCCGGCAACGAATCAAAGGTTGCATCGTATGTTGCCGAGGTTCTCAAGCGCGAAAACATTTCCTATGAATTGCTTGAGCCGGTGCCCGGTCGAGCCAGCATCGTTGCGCGCTTGAAAGGCAATGGCGCGAAGAGGCCGGTCCTGTTGCTGGCGCACGAAGACGTGGTTCCAGTGGATCGTTCGCATTGGAGCGTCGAACCCTTCGTTGCGGAGGTTCGCGAGGGAACACTCTACGGACGCGGTGCTTCGGACGACAAGAGTCCCCTCGCCGCCCATCTTGAAACCCTGCTCCAATTGCATCGCAGCGGCCAGCAGTTCGCGCGCGACATCATCTTCCTGGCCGAAGCCAGCGAAGAGACCAGTTCCAGCGCCGGCATGCATACGATCGTCGATCGTTACTGGGACAAAATCGCCTGCGAGTTTGCCATCAATGAGGGCGGCGCAGCGGAGGTCAAGGGCGGCGAGATCCCCTACTTCGGTATCGCCACAGGCGAGAAGATGCCGCGCGGTGTCCGGCTGATCGCGCGAGGTCAAAGCGGCCATGCCTCCGTGCCCACTCTCGACAACCCGATCACCCACCTTTCGCAAGCGGTCGCACGACTAGGCTCATGGGAGACGCCGATGCGCTTGAACGACACCACCCGGGAGTTTTTTTCGCGCCTTGCCACCATCTCGCCCCCAGACCAGGCCGCATGGTTCCGAAGCCTTGACGATCCCGAAACCCAGGCCAATCTTCACAAGACTCTGCCGCAGTTCTATTCAATGCTGCACACGACCGTCGTTCCCACCGTTTTGAAAGGCGGCTTCAAGTCCAACGTCATCCCATCTGAGGCTGAGGCGGAGATCGACATTCGCGCGCTTCCTGACGAGAACATGAGCGACTTCATGAATCAGATGAACAGGATTGTGAATGATCCATCGGTTTCAATCCTGCCGCCCGACCTTACGGACAGCATGCCCGCCGCGCCCGCGAGTTCCTTACATACCGCCATGTTTGCAGCGCTCGAAGCCGCACAGAAAAAGCTTCTTCCCAGAGCGATTACTGTGCCAGTGATGTCGACCGGCGCGACCGATTCTGCTTTTCTCCGGGCCAAAGGCGTCGACGCCTATGGCATCCGTGTTCCTCGCACCTTTGAAGAGAACACAGGTGTTCATGGCAACGACGAACGGATCGAACTCAAGTATGTGGCGCTCTATCAACAACTAGTTCAGGAGGCGATTGAAGAAGTGAGCCGGAAGTAGTTTTTCGAATCGGAACTAATCCTATGAATGGCTTGCTCCGCGAAGTCTCTTGCGCAGCGTCGCCTTCAGCGCTTCATCAATATTGAGTCCACTCAACGAGTGCGATGCGCTGAAGCCTGTACCGTCTCTGCCCTCGCCAATTCATCGCGCACCTTCTGCGCATCGCTCGGCTGCTTGAGATTTGCATAGATGATTTCCAGATCTCCCTGGGCGTCGTGAAGAAAACACTAACGCTGCGTTCGATCAAGCCAGGAGTGCAGACCAGTTGCGAAGTTGGTTGGGAGATCAACGATTAGGTCACATCAGAAGGTGGCAGATCCGATCTGGCAAGAAGAATGATGACTTCGATTTGTTTCGCAAAGAACGCAAACTATACGGCACCCCGACACGATGCGGCAACAATGGAGATCTGCAATGCGGGTTACTTGTCTTCATCGGGGGCAAATCGCAACAAGATAAAAGTGCTTCGTCCAACTTCGACGGCATCGTCACAGAGGTGTGCGATCAACACGTTTCAATGCTTGCCGCGGATGGTGCGCCTCAAGTGATTTCCTCCGATCGGCACACGGTGAAACCGTGGTTTCAGGGCAAGTTGCCTTTCAGTTTTAATCTTCCGGAGAATTTGCCGACCGATACGAGACTTGAGTGGGCTAACCTCACCTATTTGTATAGCGAGCCTGCTGCGCTGCTTCTCTACAGCGTTGGCAAGCATCGCGTTTCTGTTTCGCCGTAGAAGCCGGAAGAGATAAGATGTCGGATAAACTCGCCGCCGAACACGCGGGATTTCATGTAAGGGGTTTCCGCAGCGCCCACTTGAAATGATTGCGGTGAGCGATGTTGATCCGACTCGACTTTCAGAACTGGTCAGCGCGCTCAGGCAAGTCCAAACAGATACACATCCGCAATTGCAGTAGGTATGCAGATCAAATACCGAGTATTCTGCTCTTCTCGAATGCCCCGGAATTGGAGGAAGACCGGCAACCCAAGACGAAGGGCGCGATCGATGGCCATTCTCGCGCGACAAATGTAATTCGAATGTAATTTGTTACAAAAAGAATGCGAACCGACCAGTTGGCCGGTGCAACATTGAAAGAGGGAGGATGAGGATATCGAAATGGGTTACCAGGGTGGAGGCGTGGCCATGAAGGATGATCATGGGACGATCCTGATCGTCGAAGATGACCCGCGGATGCAGAAAGTGCTGCACCGCTTGTTTCACGAGCAGGGGTACACAGTCGAAGTCGCGTCAGACGGGCAGGCGGGCGTGGCGGCGTTCCGAGCCTGCTCGCCGATTGCGGTGGTGCTGGACTTGATCCTGCCTCAGCTTTCAGGGCGCGATGCATGCAAGATCATGAAAAGTTCGTCGCCCGACACGCCTGTCCTGATCCTTAGTGCGGTGAGCGAAGTGGTCGACAAAGTACTGCTGCTTGAACTCGGCGCGGAGGACTACATCACCAAGCCCTTCAGTCCGCGTGAGCTTCTGGCGCGTGTCCAGGCATGTATTCGACGGCGAAAGAAATCAGTTCCCGTGGCGACCTACAGATTTGGTGACTGCGAGATCGATTTCCTGAAGATGACTGCGAGACGAAGCGGCAAGCCGATTACACTGACTGCTCATGAATTCAAGCTGATTCGATTTTTTACCGAGAATCCGGAGCGCGTGTTGAGCCGCGACGAATTGCTCAACGATGTCTGGGGTTATAACTCCTACCCAACCACGCGCACGGTCGACAATCAGATTCTAAAGCTTCGCCAAAAACTTGAGTCCGACCCCGCCAATCCTCGCCATCTACAGACGATCTATGGCGCAGGTTACAAATTCGCACCGTGAGGGCGAGCGACCTGATGCCGCTTTTCCGGAGTGTTCGAACTCGGACTCTGCTTATCTCAGTGCTCATCGCCGTGATCGCAACGGTTACGGGAGGCAGCCTGCTCATCGTTCGCAACCGTGTGCGACTGCAGGTTGCGCAGGAACTTTCTGTCGACCTCGCTCATTCTCTCGTCAGTTTTCAGAATTTGCAACGGGAGCGCAGGGAGAACCTGATCCACGAAAATGCATTGCTCGCCGACCTGCCAAGTCTCAAAGCTTTGATGACAACAAATGACAGGCCTACCATCGCGGACGGGGCTATCGAATTATGGAAGGTCGCAGGCAGCGATCTCTTTGGCCTGGCTGACAGCAGAGGGCAGGTTCTGACCGCATATACGCAAGGAAAGCCGCCTTCACCAGCTCTTCTGCAGGGTATCCAACAAACAGTTTCAACTCCCCGACTGCATTATGTAACTGCGGACGGAAGACTCTTTGATGTGTCGGTTCGCCCTCTTTATTTTGGAGACGAACTCCGCGGAACCGTGTTGGGATATGTGATCAGTGGGTACCATATCGATAGCAATGTCATGAGCCTGATCAGCCATGCTTCTGGCGATGATGCGACGTTTTTCTCAGGATCAAACCTCGTGTCAAGCACATTGACCGAGGAGCGCCAAAGCGAACTTGAATCCCAGTATTCAGCGCTCGCAACAGCACCCGGCCGCACTTCGCAAATTCTGCTCGGAGAAGAACGGTTCCTGGCAACTGCGATCGATCTGACCGGCGAATCCGCGAATCCCTTGCGGCTTGTCGTGATGAAGTCGTTCGACAAAGCGGATCGAGCGACGCGCGAAATCAATCGACTTGTCCTGCTGCTCGCTGTCGCCGCATTAATCGTTGGCTCGCTGCTGATGATTGCGCTGTCTCGTGCCGTGACAGACCCGCTTGAAGTGCTGGCGCGCAGCGTGCACGCGTTTGGTTCGGGAGATCCGTCGCATAGACTTCCAGAAAACGGAACCAAAGAAGTGCATGAGCTTAGTTCAGCCTTCGACCGGATGCGGAGCGAGATCGTCAAGACCAATCGTGCGCTGCTCGACGCGGAACGTTTGGCGACCATCGGCAGTATGGCAAGCTCGGTGTCGCATGACCTGAGGCATTACCTGGCTGCGGTCTACGCCAATGCCGAGTTCCTTTCTGCTTCACAACTCTCGGCAGAGGAACGAAGCGAACTGTTTGCCGATATTCAAAACGCGGTGCATGGCGCTACCGAGTTGCTCGAATCATTGCTGATTTTCAGCAAGACAAATTCGGCATTTCATCGTCAACGCGATACATTACTCGGGATCACAGAAAAGGCTATCTCGCTGCTGCATGCCCACCCCGAGGCTGAGGGTGTAGTGATACGAGTAGATTGCGAAGATCCCGACGGAGGCAAAGCGTATGTCGATGCCAAACAGATGCAGCGCGCAATTTATAACCTGCTGTTGAATGCCTGCCAATCGGCGCGAAAATCTGAGAGTCGTCGCGAAGTTCTCGTTTGGATCGCTGCTCAGAATGGCACGATCAAAGTTCGAATCACCGATTCAGGACCAGGCGTGGCAGAGCAAATACGCAACTCCCTGTTCCAGCCGTTTGTCAGTGAAGGTAAGCAAAGCGGTACAGGCCTTGGGCTGACGCTTGCCAGCACCATTGCGAGGGAGCACGGGGGCGCCGTGACCCTGTTGATCACGCAGCCCGGCGAAACGACGTTTGAGCTTTCGTTGCGCAGCGACCTGTCGGGAGCAAGCGAGCACGTTACATCGGAACCGCAGAGCGACCGGTTCTAGCAGAAGGAGCGTTACTCCAGTGAATTGGCTACTTCCCCTCATCGTCATCCCATTGCTCGCGTCAGCGGGCCTGGCCCAGCAGACGCAACAAGCGCACGCCGCCGCGTCCGATCCAATGCAACAGCAGGTAGAAAAACTTGCCGCTGCGGTGGCTCAAGAGCGGGCAGAACTTGAGTCTTCGCGCTCAGAGATCCAGCAGCTTCGACTTGAGATAGCAGAGATCAGAGCGGACCTTGCGGCATCTCATAATAGCCCGCACGATAATCCTTCAGAGATGCAGTCCGCCTCGGCGGCAGCGCAACTGCGCGCGGAAGTGGGTGCATTGCGCGAACAAGCCGATGTGGAACAGAGTGAAATTGCTGTTCATGAGCAAGCGAAAGTAGAGAGCGAGTCGAAGTTCCCGGTGAAGTTGACCGGCCTGATCCTGATGAACATATTCGCAAACTCCTCAGGTGTGGATGTGATCCAGTCGCCGGCGATCGCGACTGATGCAGGCGGTACAACCGGGCTTTCGCTGCGCCAGACGGTGCTGGGACTCGATGCGCGCGGCCCGCATCTTTTAGGGGCTACGTCGTCTGCCGATGTGCGCGTGGATTTTTTCGGGGGACTCAACCAGGCCGGTTACACGGGCGCGACGAATGTGCCGCGACTGAGGACCGCACACGCTGAGATAGATTGGAGCACCACGCGGGCGTTCATCGAAATGGATCGCCCCATCGTCAACCCCAACACGCCAACCTCGCTCACGGCTATCGCAGAGCCGGCCCTTGCCTGGTCGGGCAACCTATGGAATTGGATTCCTCAATTGGGTGCAGAGCACAGTTTCCTGCGAAGCGACAATTCGCGATTCACAGTTGCAGCCGCCATTGCGGATGTCCCCGACCCTGCCATGCAGGAAGCGAGTCTCACTCCTACCCAAACCGCTAGCCTCGCCGAACGGAGCCGGTGGCCCGGCAGTGAAGCGCGCATCGGATACTTGCGAGGAGATCGAACGACTGGTTTCCAGATTGGAATTGGCGGGTATTTCAGCCCGCACTATGCCAACGCCGACTCTCACTTCGACGCGTGGGCAGCCACGGCCGACTATCGTATCCCTGTCTCTTCGCACTTTGAGGTTAGCGGCAATCTTTATCGAGGACTGGCGCTTGGTGGTCTTGGCGGGGGAACGTTCAAAGACTACATTTATAAACATCAAGGGTTTTACGATGTATATGCGCCTCTGGACGATATAGGTGGATGGACGCAGTTCAAAGCGCGAGCCAATGAGCGGCTCGAGTTCAATGTTGCATACGGAATGGACAATGCTTTTGCAGGCGAACTGCGAGGCAATGTGACTGACATAGCGAGCACCTATCAAAACATCGCGCGCAACTCAACCGTGTTCACCAACATGATTTTCAGTCCGACTGCGTACACGCTGTTTTCACTTGAGTATCGGAGGATCGATACCTCTCCAGTGACTGGACCTCATTGGATCAGCAATGTGTTTGGCGTCGCAGCCGGATATAGGTTTTGAGACATGAGTAGGCATTGGAGTAATTTTGTTGTTCGCTTGCTCTGCGTTCTTTCAGCCGGAAGTATATCGGCGCTCCACGGGCAAGCTCTCGTGGATGTGACTGTGCAGTTCAAGAATGCACCAATCCACTCGACCAAGGCCACGGGCAGGGCTAACGATCCTGCGCCAGCCGCGATTTGGCTTACTCCGCTGGCTTCAGGGATCGCTGCGACACCCTCGAAGACAGGCAACTACACGCTTCTGCAAAAGAACAAGCAATTCTCGCCGCACGTGCTTGTAGTACCCGTTGGGGCCGTGGTGCATTTCCCCAACGCTGATCCTTTTTTTCACAACGTATTTTCCAGGTTCGATGGACGCCGATTCGACCTTGGCCTCTATGAAGCCGGATCAACCAGGGACGTCACGTTTAACCGTGAGGGCATCTCCTACATCTTTTGCGATATTCATCCGGAGATGAGTGCCGTTGTGATTGCGCTGAGCACACCGTTTTTCGGCGTTGCAGATTCTCACGGTCATGTGCGGATCATCGGCGTGCCATCGGAGGATTACGTCCTTCACGTCTGGGTGCAGGGCCAGGACCAGGCTGCGTTGAACGGTCTGTCGCGCAGAGTGCACATCGCGCCCAATCATGCGGACCTGGGTGATATCACGCTGCCTCCGTCGCCATCGCCGCTTATCCCGCACGAAGACAAGTACGGAAAGGACTACGATACGCGCGCGGCCCCTGTTTACTAGGTCGTTGATGAGAGAACGCGGCTGCCGATGACAGCCGCGCGGTTTAAGAAATGCTACTGAAGTGTGACGGTCATCGGGACACTTTGCGTGATCGAGCCCGCGGTTGCATTGATCGTGACTTGCACGGTAGTGGGCATGCCGGTCGAAGTTGTGGCAGCCGATTTCATAGAACCGCCGCAGCCGATCGCACCCACGGCAAAACAACTGAACACCGCTAGCATCAACGAAATCCTCAGCCACGCAGACCGCTTGCGGAACCCTGCAAATGCGAGGATGCCGATCGGGCCCAGGAAGGCGAGAGTAAGACCGGAGCGCCCTGCCGACACTCGACCGGTCTCATAAGGATTGGGCGAGGTCGTGGACGTGGTTTCAGCAATCGATACTGTAACGTTGTTCGTTCCGGAACTCGACAGCGTAACAGTACTGGGGCTGAACGTGCAGGTCGTATCTGTCGGCAAACCCGAGCAAGTGAGCGCCACTGTTCCACTAAAACCATTCTGTGATCCGAGCGAAAGAGTTGCAGTTCCTGGCTGATTTGCGGTAACGCTCAAGGTTGAAACCGAAGATTTGATCGTGAAAGTTCCTGCGCCGGGAGCGCCTGGAGACAGCGTAATCGAACCGAACAGGCCGTCTTTCTCGCCGTTGATGCCGGCTGCAAAATACAGAGCATTCGGGTTGCCGACGCCGTTACTGCCGAAGACAATCTCCCATAGGCCTGAGTTCGCGATCGGCTTGCCGGAAGCGTCCGCAACTGGTCCGATGAATGCATAGGTATTTGGATCATAGGCGTTGATGACTCCGTCACCGAAATTACCAACCAATAAGTCGCCACCGAGACTGCCGAATCCCGACGGCGCTAGTGCCATGCCCCATGGCGCATTCAGATTGCCTTGGCTGATAGCGCTTTGGACAAGGTTGCCTTCGGTATCGAACACATCCACGTAACCCAATCCTGCTCCGACATTCTCACGTCCTTGCGCATTCAGTTGAGCATAGGTTACGAAAATCTTGCCATTGATTGCGTGAATGCCGAAGGGTGAGAAGCCCTTGGGAATAGTTGGATCGGAGAACGTTCCCGTCAGTTGCGCGGGTGCGAAACTGCTATCGAATACATCCACTGTGCCGAGGGCAAAGTCCGCTGCCAGCAGGAATGATGCAGAGGCTGTTTGGTCGACGACAATGTCCGTGTACGACGCGCCCTTCGAAGAATTGTTGACGACGGTCACGGCTTCCGGCGTATTGGTGTTCCATCCCGCAATGGTTCCATCGAGCGTGGCAAAGAGGAACTGCGCATACCCGCCGGTCATGGAAAACAACGCAGAGTTCGCGTTGTAAACCGTGCCCGAGGGAGTTCCATGAGTCGACGTCGACTGTGCCGGAGGTACGCTGACAGCGAAGGCCTTCGTGCCGCTCGCGTCTACAACAAGCGAGAAGCCGCTGCCCGGCGAGTCTATCCAGAACTGCGGCCCGATTGAGACTCCCCAGGGATTGATGAGGGTCGGATCGGTCTGCATTGCCGGGACCGCGCCATCGGAGATGATATTAGTCTGCACATAAGTGCTTGTCTGTGCGACCGCACTGCGGGAAGTCGTCAGCAGAGGCGCTGCCAGCAGCATGACCATCATCCATGGCTGAAAAACTCCGGTACTTCTATGGGTCGCAGAAGCATGCAACGCCGCGTGATCAACGGCTCGCGAGGAAGGCGGGGACAAATAGGATCGGTTCATAAGTTCAGCTCCAGAAGCGGCTCTCACGCATTGAACTGACCAATGCGCTTTGTTGCCACTCTGTCGCGAGCTTAGTTACGTTCGAGGCGAGGTGTGTCATCGGGATGTCTTTCCCTCGTCATTGTTGTTCTCCATTCAAGTCGCCGCATCGCCCCGCATCCATGACATCTAAAAGACAATCAACTGACAAGTCCATGACAACCTGAGATTCGGGCTTGCCTATCTTCGAACCTGGACCGCTGATGCGTTCCGAAGACATGGGTGAGGTCAAGTCATGGAAGATTTAGCAGGAAGTGTGAAGGGGCCAGTAAACCGCCGCTCTCTATTGAAGGGCGGATTGCTGGCAGGTGGCGCGGCTACTCTTGGCGCCGGATTCTTAGCGAGCAGCGCGGAGGCGTTGGGCCAAAGTTCCAGCAGCGGCCCTACCAAGGGAGACATCGCGATCTTGCGGTTTCTGGCGGCGGCTGAACTGATTGAGTCGGATCTTTGGATTCAGTATGCAGAACTCGGCGGTATCAACGGACTGCTTCCGATCGAGGTCGATCCCAACGAAACGCTCAATGCCTATCAGGCTGCATTATCCAATCTTGATTCCGATGGGCCGCAATATATCACCAGCAATACGCTGGACGAGATTAGTCATGCAACCTTTCTTAACGGGTACCTGGAGTCAAAGAGCGCGGACCCCGTCAACTTCGATGAATTTCGCACGCTGCAAGGCAGCCGGGCGACCGGGGCTCAGGACATCGGACGACTCACCAATCTGATGCATCTCAACGTGGACACCAGTTGGTTCATCCGCTACCGCAGCACGACCAATCCCGATTTTGGCGCGACCTATCCGCAAGCAGTAACCATCAAAAATCGCACTGCCATTCCAATCACTGATGCGGATTTTGACGACGCCAACCATATCCAGGTCATCGCCAATATCGCCGCATTTCATTTCGGTTCGATCGAACAGGGCGGCTCAAGCCTCTATGCTGCGATGAGCCAGAAAGTCAGCGACCCGGAAGTGCTTCAAGTAACCCTCGGCATCGGCGGCGATGAGATTGCTCATTTTCTTGAATGGGTGGACTTTGCCGGGAACAGCGTGCAGGCTCCGGTTGCGCCCGTGACAGACAACGGATTGACCTTCCCTAACTTCTTCACCAACCCGCCCAATCCTCTGCATCAACCCAGCCTTATCTTTCCCGTTCCGGCGGAGTTCATCAGCAAGAGTCTCCCTCGTTGTGCCGTGATCCGCCCCTTAACCGATAAGTTCGCAGGCGCAGTACCCACCATCAAGTTCCTCACGGACGGAGGCCTTTTTATTGGTCAATCGAGCAAATTCCTCGAACTGCTGAATACTCTCGCCGAAGAGGCAGATGCGGCTGTCCGTCAACGTTAGAGCAAAACCATCGAACCGGCTCTTGCTGTCCGAGAATCTCGAAAAAACAACGAAGGAGGATCGATATGCAGAATTGCGTGCGAGCATTCATCAGCGGGGCGCTCTCCGTTTCAGCATCGTTGCTTGCTGGACCAGTAAGCGCTCAGACCGTGACCCAACATTACACACAATCTAATTTGGTGGCCGATCAGCCGGGTATTGCGGCCGTAACCGACCCCAACCTGGTGAATCCCTGGGGACTCGCCCGCTCTTCAACCAGCCCGTGGTGGATTTCCGACAACGGGCCTGGGCTCTCGACCCTCTACAGTGGAACCGGTGCCATCGAATCGCTGGTAGTTACAATTCCGCCCGCCGATACCAACAGCCAGACTGGAACTCCAACCGGCGCGATATATAACGGGGGCACCGGCTTTCAACTCGCGGCCGGTAAGCCGGCAGTGTTTCTGTTTGTCACAGAAGACGGCACCATCTCCGGTTGGAATCCCGTTGTCAATCCAAAGGCTGCTGTCATCGTGGTCAATGAGAAGGAGAAGTCAGTCTTCAAAGGGGCGACCATTGCCACAGTAGACGTTCCTTCGCTCGGGCCAACCAGTTATCTTTACGTAGCCGATTTTCGCAAGGGCCGTATTCAGATATATGACAGCTCCTTCAAGCAAGTGCCGTGGAGCGAAGAATTCTTCGACGACGACTCGTTACCTCGCGGCTATGCGCCTTTTAACGTGCAAAACATCGGTGGCAACCTATATGTAACCTATGCCCTGCAGGATAGCGCCAAGCATGATGAGATCGATGGCGCCGGACTCGGCTTCGTGGACGTCTACTCTCCCGCCGGCAAATTGCTCCAGCGGTTGGAACATGGGCGTTGGCTTAATGCGCCCTGGGGATTGGTTGAAGCCCCCAGCGACTTTGGCATCTATAGCCATGATGTTCTTGTCGGTCAATTTGGCAGTGGCGAGATTCTCGCTTTCAATCCGATAACGGGCCGTTTTGAAGGCGCCCTCCAGAATGCCTCAAACCAGCCGATTCAGATCAACGGTCTCTGGGGGCTTTCCTTTGGGAACGGCGCTGCTGCTGGACCGGCGACTTCGCTCTACTTCAGTGCGGGATCGAACAACGAGCAGGACGGACTGTTCGGTTCGATCACGGCTGTAGAGAACATACAGGGCAACGATCAGTAATCCGCCACTTTTTGTCGTCAATCCACCTCTCTCAAGACCTGTGCCCCCGCGCAGGTCTCTTTTTTTGCTTCGCACAGCCAGGGGATGCCCCCTTGCGAATTTAAGCTTCGCAATGAGCAAGCGACAGCGAGCGTTTTCGCCAAACCGCGTGCGATTCGTGCCATATCGGTTGAGATATGTGGTTTTACCTCTTCCGAATGGCGTAGTAGGCAATCATTCGAGCTCCAGTGGCAATATGGAGGCGCGTTCGCCATTCATTAGCTATGATTTGTATTTTCAAGCATTTAAGAGAAGGTCAATGATGCATCTTCTCCCTTGGCTGCCTGAATGAAGAGGCGCGCAAGTCCGAAATCACCCTGCGAGCTGTTGACAAGACCGCTGAGAACTTTGCTCTATGTTTATGAATAGAAGTGATTTATCTGGTGGGCGCTGCAGGATTCGAACCTGCGACTTCCACCTGTGAATCTGCCCGCATTAGGTTTTTCAATGACTTACAACACCGCGGGGACTGCCAAAGTACGCGGAAGTCGTGCAAGACAGCAGGATTTGTGGGTTGATATGTGGGCTGAAAAATGCTCGACACTGCTACTCGATTCGGTGTGAGTCTGAGAATTGAACCCAGTTCCGTGGGTATTTGTGTGGGTTACCCCACAATTCAGAAAAGCGCATTCTGTATTCATGAATCTTGAATATTGAATAGCCCAACGCTATACTTGGTCCATGCTGAAGCCGCAGGACATTCTCGTACTGCTCAAACTCTCCATCGAACCAGAGAGGCCGACGTACCTGCGTCTCGCCCAGCAACTGCACCTCAATCCCTCCGAGGTACATGCTTCGGTCAAACGTGCGCGCGCTGCCCACCTGCTGCAGGGACCGCCTGCGCAGGAGCGCGTCAATCGTTCCGGCTTGCTCGAACTGCTTCTGCACGGCCTGCGTTACGTCTTCCCGGCGGAAAAGGGCGCTCTGACGCGTGGCGTTCCGACGGCCTATGCAGCATCTCCTCTCAAGGAGCAAATCGCGCCCGATGGCGAGCCGGTTCCGGTATGGCCATATGCCGAGGGTACGGTCCGAGGATACAGCTTCTCGCCTCTGCACAAGAATGCGCCGCTGGCAGCTCTTGAAGACCAGAGATTCTATGAACTGCTGGCGCTTGTCGACGCTCTGCGGGAAGGCCGGGCGCGTGAGCGCGAACTTGCCGGCCGGGAATTGAAGCTTCGACTGGAGGCGTCCGGCCATGCCGCATCCCAATCTTGAGCTTTTGAAGCTGACGCAGAAAAGCTGCGGCCATTGCTTCCGGAGATCGTATTCGTGGGCGGTTGTGCAACTGGCCTGCTGGTCACTGATCCGGGAGCTGCGCCGGTCCGCGCCACATACGATGTAGACGTCATCGCCGAGATCGGCTCCTACGCTGACTACGCAATATTCTCCGAGCGGCTTCGCGCGCTAGGCTTTCAAGAAGACACACGAGAAGGCGCGCCGGTCTGCCGCTGGACCTTCGGATTGTTGACGCTGGACGTGATGCCGCTCGACGAGAAAATTCTCGGCTTCTCTAACCATTGGTATCGGGATGCAATGCAGGCGGCAGTCGCCGTTACGATCTCTGAAAACCTGAAGGTGCGGGCCATTACAGCGCCGTACTTCCTTGGCACGAAGCTCGAAGCGTTTCACGGTCGCGGCCACCAAGATTATTTCGCCAGTCACGACCTGGAGGATCTGATTGCCGTCGTTGATGGGAGGGCTACTTTGCTCGAGGAAGTTGCCGCGGTGCCGGAGGATTTGCGCATGTTCATCGGCAATGCGATCCGCGCACTGGTGACAGAACTGCGCTTTCAGGATGCTCTGCCCGGTTATTTGTTGCCGGACGCGGCCAGCCAATCCAGGATTCCCCTGCTTCTCAGACGGCTTGAGGGTCTCGCAAAACTGTAAATTTATTGCGAGGATGAAATGCATGAGTCCCAAACAACAAACTTCGGCAAAGAGCAGGGCGCAAAAGCCCACACGAGATGACGGCTGGACAGTTCTGAGTTGGGACGATCTCGCCGAGTGGGCAGGTTCTCGCTCTGTTGATCGAGGCAGAACGTATCAAAAACAAGGGCGCGTCCATGATCTTGCGATATCAGAAGACGGATGGCTGTTAGCGACTGTCACGGGCGGCGCACGCTACGCGGTGACAGTCTGGTACGAATCATCTGCAAAAAAGGCAGGGGCGATCTATTCGCGCTGCACATGTCCGGTTGGCTCCAGCGGCTGCAAACACGCTGTGGCGGTCGTTGCCGAGTACCTCGAAAGATTGAGCGCAAGCGAAGATACTCCCGTGGCGGACCAGGACGATGATCGGTGGGAGATGCTCGCCGACGAGAGCGGCGAAGAAGATGACGACGATGAGACGGACGATCTCGATATGGATACC
>Ga0302140_10000565_pt1 | contig 47269 bp, 39 predicted proteins | sample I_Bog_E1_1_FD_202095 | JGI IMG/M metagenome (GOLD analysis project Ga0302140, IMG submission 202095) | Peat permafrost microbial communities from Stordalen Mire near Abisko, Sweden - I_Bog_E1_1 | ecosystem: Environmental > Terrestrial > Soil > Wetlands > Peat | place: Sweden: Abisko, Stordalen...
AGACGCTGGAAGAGATGAAGAAGCAGGAGGAGATCAAGAAGCTGGAGCAGCCCGCTCCAGAGCAAACTCCCGCTCCCGCTCAGCAGCAGCTACCCCCGCCGCCGATTCCGCCCAGCCAGCAGTCGCAGTCGCCGATTGAAGCGCCTCATCCGCAGGCGGTTCCGGCACGGCCCAACTTTGCCATGAACTCGCAGAATCCCTCGGACGCAATGCGCAACGCGATGAAGAATGCTGCACGGGAGCACGGCTCGGGCATGGGCAATCTGCCCTCCCACAGCGGGCTTTCGATGCATCCTGGGGCAGGCACCGGGGGCGTGCAGATTCTCAGCGACACGCAGGGCGTGGACTTCAACGGCTGGCTGCAGCGCTGGCACCGCGAGACCGAGCGCACCTGGGACCCGCTGATTCCCGACGAGGTTAACCCGCCAATCGGCAAAGCCGGGCAAGTGATGATCCGCTTCAAGGTCTTGCCCAGTGGCCGCTTGATGGAAGGCGGCATGGTGCTGGAGGGCAGCTCAGGCGACGTGGCCCTGGACCGCGCCGCGTGGGGCGCTCTGACCGGCTCGAATTACCCCCCGCTGCCCAGAGACTTCCACGGGCCGTACCTCGAACTGCGCGCGCTCTTCCTCTACAACATGGAGCCGCCGCGGCAGTGAGCGGGGCTGGTACGACGGATTGGCGTTTCAGCTTTTGTTGAGGAGGGTGACTCTATGAGAAATTTAGCGATTCTATGCGCTTTTGCTGCTTTTCTGACTTTCTTGCCGGTACAAGCGCAAAATGCTTCAACCGATTCTAAAAGTCCTGAACCTGCCTCTCCCAAGGCGGATACGGCCAAGTTGCAAGCGCCCATTGGAAGGGTTCAAATCCTCTCCGATACAGAAGGCGCTGATTTCAAACCTTGGCTGGCGCATTGGCATAGGAGGACGGAGCGGACCTGGGACAAGTTAATTCCCGATGAGATCAACCCGCCGCAACTGAAGAAAGGGCAAGTGGTGATTCGCTTCAAGGTTCTTCCAAACGGGCGGTTGATGGCGGGGAGTATGGTGCTGGAAGGCCGCAGCGGCGACGTGGCTCTGGACCGCGCCGCTTGGGGCGCGCTGACCGGCTCAAACTACCCGCCACTGCCGGAGGAGTTTCACGGACCGTACCTGGAGTTGCGCGCGCTCTTTCTTTACAATATGAAGCCGATGGACTAAAGGAGCGGAGTTAGAGCGATTTGTGTGGCTGCTTGACGTTTCAGCTTGTGTGGGATTGAAAACATGACTCTGGAAACAATGCCCTTTGATGTGGCCGAGTTTCTTACCGATGAGGAGACCATCTCGGCCTATCTGACCGAAGCGCTGGAGAGCGACGATCCGCGAATCATTGCGAAGGCACTCGGCGCAGTGGCGCGGGCGCGCGGCGGAATGGCGCAACTCGCGCGCGATACTGGAATTGCCCGTGAAGCCTTGTATCGCGCCTTGAGTGATGCGGGCAACCCGGAGTTGGGAACGGCTCTAAAGGTCATGCACGCGCTCGGGCTTCGGCTATCTGTCTCGATGGTAGCTTGAACTGGAGTGTTCAGCGCATTTGCTCTACTGCTCAACTTGCGGATATGCTAATTCGAGGCTGCGTCCGCCATAGAGGATGCGCAGAATTGCAACAGAATCAGCATCCATGCGAAACGCAATCAGCACCCGATGCTCGAACCCCATCACTCGCAAACCGGGGCGCAGATCGTCACGGTTAGTTCCCCGCTCCGGGAAAACCTGAAGGTTCAAGCAGCTTTTTTTAATTCGGTTGATATAACCAATGGCGCATTTTGGACTGCTGCGGTCAGCAATAAAGTCATAGAGATCGAAGAGATCATCCTTGGCTTCCGGCGTAAAGTAGACCGAGTAGTTCACGCGCCACGCGCCTCTCTGTCCTGGTGGCGGGCGCGAAGTGCGGCAAAGACCTGACTGGCGGGAATCGCCCGGCTGGGATCGGTCTTTAGAGCATCGTAAGCGGCCACTACATCCTCACGAAGCCAGCGCTCCACGGCCGCATCCCGCTCTTCCAGCGCGCGCAGACCGGCTCGAACCACCTCACTGGCCGATGCATAGGCTCCTGAATCCACTAGGCGGTCAATATACTGGCTCTGTTCGCTGGGCAAACTGACTGTTCGTTTTTCGCAGAGAGTGGGGGGCATGGCGCGCAACTCCTGAACAGATCATAGCATAAGTGTGAATGATTCATACCAGCCACAGCCGCCCGCTTGGATGTATGCTCATCGGGGGGAGAAATCCGATGAAGATACGTCTTATTCTGTTTGCGGCAGTCGCCTTGGCGTTTGCCGCTGCACCCGCATTTGCTGAGAAGCCGCTCAAGGATTACAGCTTCGTTCGCGGCGTGAATTATGGCATCTACGGCGACCAGGCAACCGTTGAACGGGATCTCGGCTACGCCAAGCGCATCAACCTGAACAGCACCCGCATCTGGCTCAGCTACAAGTTCTACGAGAAAGATCCGCAGGCTTTTATCGCACGGTTGAGGAATTATATCCGCACATCCAACCGGATGGGATTCACCACCATGCCGATTCTGTGGGGTGGAAATGACATCGATCCAGCGACGCTGAAGCCCGACTTCCGTCCGCGGGGCGACGCCTATGTCAAGGCCGTCGTCGAGGCGGTCAAGGACGAACAGGGTTTGCTCATGTGGGACATCATGAACGAACCGGTGACCAATGATTACGTCATGAAGGCGACGGGCGACGAGAAAAAGCAGCACATCGACGAAATTACAGGGTTCGTCCGCTACTACCTGACCTACGTGCGCAAGCTGGACCCGGTCAACGCGCTCACCGTGGGCTATGAGTTTTCCAGCCAACTGGATGTTGCCGCCGACCTCGAGGATGTCATCAGCTTCCACGATTACACCGTGCGCCGGTCCACGATTGAACACGCGTACAGCGTGGCTGAAGAGGTCGCCAAAAAGTACAACAAGCCCATTCTGAACACCGAGACCGGCTGCATTGGCCGCGCCAATCCCTACGACCTGGTGCTGGATGTTGCCAACGAGCACAAAACGGGCTGGTATCTCTTTGAACTGATAATCCAGGGATATTGGGGCGAAATTCACGGCATCTTCTATCCGGATGGCACGGTACGCGATCCATCGACCATTGCGGCCATCATGGGCTTCCAAAGAAACCGCAACCTGAACACGATCATCAAGCCGGTGCCGAACCGCGAGGGACAGGCCGAAAAGGCGCTCAAGGAGATCGAGGAGGCGCTGGCGCAGAAAGACGATCACCCTGTCTTTGGCGCACACCTGCATTCAGCAGCGCAGACGGACAAGCTTCTGGATGCCGCCGAGGAGGCAGCAGACCTGCTGGAAGCTGCCGAAATGGTTCCCATGAACGTGCCGCCAACCGCGCAGATCCGTTATTGGCGCGAACAGCCGCCCGAGAAGCGCGACTGGGAGGCGATCCGCAAATTCACTTTTGAGCTGGGGCTTGAGTTGAAAAAGAACTGCCAGCTTTACTAAAGCCTCGAAACCAGGCAGGTGGTCCGCTCATCAACCCGAAGAGTCAACCTGCTTTGAAAAGCTGTGCCCCGTTCATCGCAATACTTTCGCGATGAGCGGGCTTCAGCATTCCATTTGGTTAAGGAGCGTAGGATGCAGAATCGATGCTTGGACAACCTTCCGCATCGTCGCACAACCCTATTCCCGTGCAGGATGAGGCTGGCCTTCTGGCGCTGCTTGCAGGCACGGCTCCCATGCGGTGATTCCCGCTTCATCTGCGTGGCTAGAAAGGCTTCCGGAGCCGCGTAAATGAAAACTCGTAGTAGACATCAACGGCGCAACAGCCAAAAGAATCAACAATAAATCCAACCACATGACAGCCTCACACGGTTCTTCCAACGGTTTCTAACTGAAGCGGCGGCGGGCGGCAAGGCCCGGTCGGCGCTCGACGGTTCTCAATTCTCGTTCGCGCTCTCGCTCCCAGGCGGCGGCGCGCCAGTTGCGCGAGGCATAGTGGGGCGATTCGTCCACCGGAGCCTGAACCTCTTCAATGCGGGGCCGGGGCGCGGGAGGAACCAGTTCCATCGGCATCCGCAGCGGCGGGCGAGTGGGCGCGGCGGCGGCGGGCACAACCGTTACAGGCGTGGGAATCAGCCGCGCGGAGGACTCGACCTCCTGGTATGCGGCATTGGAGGTCAGGCTGGTATCCGAACCAACCGCCTGCTCCACGATCTCGTCATCGCCCTCGATTGCTGCCGCGCGCGGCGCACGCACCGTCAAGGCCTTGGCCATAAAATCGTCCACCAGCTTGTGCAGGCAGGTCTGGCCGCAGAGATGCTTCGATCCAGGGCGCAGCCGGTTGCGCGAGTTCCACCCGCTCACCCGCAGCTCTCCTCCCTGGTCATAAGCTACAAACCAGTGGTTCGTCTGCTTCTTCTCCGTTCCGCAGATGTCACATGATATTGCCTGACGGATCACCGCAGCCCCCCTGTACGCACAGCCCCTTCGCGATTGAACCTTCCGGTCCCGGCCTAGTTGGTGTCCCCAAAAAGCCCTAAAGAAAACCGGCTAACCGCGCTGACGAACCAAGCGTTGCACTGCCAGGAACGTCTACGTCTATTTCATCGTGTTTCCATCGAAATCTGTGAGAGTTGTACAGAAAGAATCCATATTTGAGGCAAACATGGACATTCCGGAGGCGGGATGTTCTGAATTGGAACCTACGAAGCACTTCTGTGGAAAATAAGGATAAATAAATCTTGACCGCTCCATCCGCTTGAAAATGCTGTTTGGCCTTGGACACAGTTGCCATCAATGGCCATGCCCCAGCCAGACACAGGGCAATAGCATTTTGGATTTGAAATCGTGAGATAGAGCTGTTTTGAAAGGGCACGGCTTCAGCCGTGCCGATTGCAAGGGCTCAAAAGTAGCGGCTTTAGCCGCCGAGGGATGGGTTTCACCTTCAAAACCATCCCTCAGGGGCTAAAGCCCAGGATTTTCTCTCTTCCTTTGCGGCACGGCTAAAGCCGTGCCCTTTCAAAACGACTGCCTCCAATCCAAATGCGATTGCCCTGGCCAGACCCAACTCTGGCTGAGGCGTTACCGCCCGATCAGGTATACTTCAACCGTCTGCCGGATTCCATGGGAGATTCAACCGAAAACGAAACGGGCGCTAAAGAATCTGTCCGAACTGCCGGGACCGCCTCAAAGTGAGTGAAAGCCATGCCGTCGTTTGAAGACTCGCTGAAAAAGCTCGAAGCCATTGTCGATCAACTGGAAAAGGGCGACCTGGCCCTGGAGGACTCGCTCAAGCTCTTCGAAGAGGGCGTGGGCCTCTCGACGGCCTGCAAGCAGGAACTCGATGCCGCCGAGGGCAAGGTGCAGATGCTGGTTCGCCAGCGGGATGGCGCGATGAAGCCGGAGCCGTTCTTGACGGAAAAACCGCTCTGACGACAGTGGCCAGTGACCTTCAATAGAGCCTTTTGCAAATTTGTCTTTGGTTAGCTGATAAGCGTCAGGGCACGACTTTAGTCGTGCCGAAAATGACCCAAACTGATTCCGGCTTTAGCCGCTGCAAAATTGCAAGCAACTGAAAATTAAGAGACGCAGAGGCTAAAGCCCAACATCTTCTTGCTGAAATAGCGGCACGACTGAAGTCGTGCCCTGACACTTCTTGCAATCTCCATGGAGTTTTGCAAGTGGCTCAATAGAGCCGGAAGTTGATCTCGATATTGACTGGCACGGCCACTGCTTTGCCTTCTTTCATCGCGGGATGGAATTTGTACTTCATCACCGCTTCGATAGCCTTCTCGTCCAGCCCCATGCCCAGCGGGCGCACTACGCGCGGATTCTGCGGATTGCCTTGCGTATCCACAATAATGGCCACGACAACAATGCCCTGATACTTGGCGCGGCGCGCCTCGTCAGAGAACTCCGCTTCCACCTGATTGATCTGATAGGGAGCGGAGACCTTGCCGCCGACGTGCTCCAGCCCGCCGCCCCAGTTTCCACCACTTCCAGGACCTACTCCAGATCCATCTCCACCACCAATGCCGGTGCCCCGACCGCCCCCGCCGGAACCCAGCTTGACGCTGGAACTCGGCATGCCAAAGTTCGGCAGCTTGGTGTTGTTGGGGATATCGTCCACAATATTAACCGAAGGAGGAGGAGGCTCCAGCAACTTGGGAGCTACTTCCGGCATCTGCATCTTCGGGGGGACTTTGCCCTGGACGGGAGGAGCTTTGTCCGGGCTTCCACCGCCGCCATGCGGGCCTTCAATCTTGGGGTCGGTCAGGTCAATCGGCGTCTGCGTGACGACCGGCTTCTTCTGCTCAATGAATGGCTTGACGACAGTAATGAGTAGAATCGCAATGATTCCGCCATTCAGCACGGCAGAGGCGGCGACAGCTAGGGGATTGCGCTTGACCGCCATCGGGTCCGGCACCGGGATCGGCTTCGAGGTCAGTTCCAGCGGCGGCAACTTGGGCGGGAAGAAAACATCGCGCAACGTCTCATAGAGTTCGGCAAAGATGTTCTTGTCTTCAACGGGGAAACCGAAGTTCAAATCCAGTTCCACGCCGCCAGCCGGGGCCGCAGTCTCTAAGGATTCAGGGTCGGGCTGGGGGGGCAGATCGTTTGGCATAGTTGCTGCTGCATTTATCGCCTCTGGGCCCCTGTCTTGCTGTCCGGGCGGGATGCACTCCGTTTCCAAGTCCACACTTATCATTATGCCTTACTCCAGCGGTTACCTGAGTCTACTACACTCGTAGTAATTCTTACTATCCGCGTGCGTTTCTGTCAACCAATCTCGCTGCTATCCATGCCAACATTGCTCAGGTTAGCTGTGTCATCCCGAAGTATTCTGTGCCACCTTGCGCAGATTTCACATTTTTCCTTCAATCAGCGGCCTGCAATTCCGCTCTCAAATACAAGTGGGATACTTTCCACAAATATTGGACGGGGAATGCCCGTGGTTTGTTATTCGAAAAAACTTTCTCCTGGCATTTACACTAGAAGTTGGATTGAATCAGACGAACCAAGGGAGTAACGATGTCTCCAGCACCGGAGTTGAAGGCGACGCTGACTTTGCCGCAAACCGCCTTCCCGATGAAAGCAAATCTGCCGCAGAATGAACCGCTCAGGCTGGCTCACTGGGCAAAGCTTGATCTCTACGCCGAGTTGCGCAAGGCTGGCCAGGGTCGCCCCGCGTATTTGCTCCACGATGGCCCGCCTTACGCCAATGGACCCATTCACCTGGGCCATGCGCTGAACAAAGGGTTGAAGGATTTTGTCGTCAAGTCAAAGACCATGGCTGGCTTTGACGCGCCCTACGTTCCCGGCTTCGATTGCCACGGCCTGCCCATCGAGATCAAGGTGGACGAGCAGCTTGGCCGCAAGAAGCTGGAAATGCCGGTGCCGGAGGTGCTTGCCGCCTGCCGCAAATACGCGCAAAAATACGTTGATTTGCAAACCTCGCAGTTCGAGCGCATCGGCTGTTTTGGCCGCTGGCGTCAGCCGTACCGCACTATGGCACGCGACTACGAGGCGCGCACGCTGGAGGCCTTCTACGGCTTCTTGGAGAAGGGCTTCGTCTATCGCGGCCTGAAGCCGGTCTACTGGTGCATCCACGACCGCACTGCCCTGGCCGAGGCCGAGGTCGAGTACGCGCAACACACCAGCCCCTCGGTTTATGTGCGCTACCGGCTGACCAGCGACCCTGCCGCGATTGATCCGGCGCTAACGGGCAAGCAGGTTTCCACCATCATCTGGACGACCACGCCGTGGACGCTGCCCGCGTCGATGGCCGTCGCCTTCCATCCCGACTTTGAGTACGTGGCACTGCAAGTCAACGCCACGCCTGCCGAACCACAATCGCTGGGTGCCCCATCCATTCCGCGCTCTTCAGCGGAATGGGTGGGAGACCAAGAACCCAGCCCGGTCTACATCGTTGCCGCTGAATTGGCTCAAGCCGTTGTCACCGCCTGCAAGCTGGGCGAGACCACGGAGTTGGCCCGCTTCAAAGGCAGTCGGCTGGATCGCGTCACCTTCCAGCATCCCTTCCTCGACCGCAGCATTCTGGGCGTCAACGCCACCTACGTCACCGCCGACACCGGCACAGGCGCGGTCCACACGGCTCCGGCCCATGGCGCGGACGACTTTTATACTGGCCAGCGCTACGGCATCGATCTTACCTGTCGCGTCGATGCCGTGGGACGGCTGACCGTGGACCCCAGCGCGTGGAATCGCTCCACGCCCCCTGCCTTTGAGGGCTTGAAGGTTTGGGCCGCGAATCCGGTCATTCTGGCGATGCTGGAGGAATCCGGCGCGCTCTTGGCAGGGCACGATCTCGAACACTCTTATCCGCACTGCTGGCGCTGCCACAAGCCGGTCATCTATCGCGCCACCGAGCAGTGGTTCATCTCGCTGGAGACGCCCGTCAAGGCGGAGAACGGCGAGGAAAAAACCTTCCGCCAACTGGCTATCGACGAGATCGACAAAGTGGTTTGGGACCCGGCATGGGGCAAGGAGCGCATCACCAACATGATCGCCACGCGCCCCGACTGGTGCATCAGCCGCCAGCGCATCTGGGGCGTGCCCATCGCCGTTTTCATGTGCGAAAAATGCGAGCAGCCGGTGATCGACGCGGCGCTGAACAAGAAGATCGTTGCGCGGATGGAGAGCGAGGGCATCGAGTCCTGGCATACCACTCCGCTCAATGAGTTGCTGCCTGATGGAGCCAAGTGTGCGCATTGCGACGGCACGGAATTCCGCAAAGAGACGGATATTCTCGACGTCTGGTTCGACTCCGGCACAAGCTGGTTTGCCGTCTGCGAATCCGACGCGGAGTTGAATCCTGCTTACACGTCCTTCCAGAAGAATGAGGGCACGCAGGTTTTGTATTTGGAAGGCGGCGATCAGCATCGCGGCTGGTTCCACTCATCGCTTCTGACCTCTGTGGCGCTGCGCGGGCGTGCTCCATACTCGCATGTGGCCACGGCTGGTTGGACCCTCGACGAGCAAGGCCGCGCAATGAGCAAGTCGCTCGGCAACGGCGTTGATCCGGTGGACATCGCCAACCGGCTGGGCGGCGAGATTGTGCGCCTGTGGGTGGCGTCCATCGACTTCCGCGAAGACATGGCCGCCAGCGAAAACCTGATGCAGCGCTGCGCGGAAATCTATCGCAAGCTGCGCAACACCTTCCGCTTCCTGCTGGGCAATCTGCATGGCTTCGATCCCGCACGCGACCGCGTGGCTGAGGCAGACCTTCTCCCGCTCGACCGCTATATGCTGGCCCGGACTAGAGAGCTGACAGAAAACATTCTCGACTGGTACGAGCGCTTCGAGTTTCATCGCGTCTACCACGCGCTGAATGACTTCGCCGTCGCGGACCTGAGCAACTTCTATCTCGACGTGCTGAAGGACCGCATGTACACCTTCGCGCCCACGAGCATTGAGCGCCGCTCTGCGCAGACTGTGCTGTGGCGGATTTCTGAAACTCTGGTTCGCTTGGTTGCGCCGATTTTGAGCTTTACTGCTGACGAAGTTTGGGAGTATCTGCCTACCGTTGAAGGACGCGAGAAAAGCGTACACTTGGCGCTCTTCCCCAAGCCGGAAGAAGTGTTTTCCGAGAACCCAACGAAGTTGCTGGAAGAGTGGAAGCAGCTCTTCGCTGTGCGCGATGCAGCATTGGTAATACTGGAAGAAGAGCGGAAAGAGAAACGCATCGGCAAGGGTCTTGAAGCGGAGTTGGAGATTGCGGCAACGGGCGAACAACTGATTCTGTTGCAACGCCACGCTGCGGGACTCAAAGAGATCGTTAATGTCTCGAAGGTTACGGTGGTGGAAGGCGTGGAACTGAAGGTCACCGCGTTGCCCGCCACCGGCCACAAATGCGCCCGCTGCTGGAACTTCATGCCGGAGGTTGCCAACTACGGCATCTGGCAGAATGTCTGCACGCGTTGCAGTGATGCGCTGACGGAGATGAAGATCGCTCCGCCGGTCGCCGAATAACGTCTCGACAACATAAATTGGTGATGAATCATGAACAAGTGCGGGCGAGGACGCCCGCACTACAGCCGGCCAGGAGGCCAGCGCTACATTCCTAAGGAAACCCGATGAAATTCACTGCACCCCGCCGCCTGCACTGGCTGTTGTTGATCTCCGCCGCGATCATCCTTTTCGACCGGCTGACCAAGGACTGGGTCACGCGGAACGTTCACTATGGCGACCACATTCTGGTCATTCCGCGCGTGCTGTTCATCTCGCATTGGACCAACGACGGCGCGGCTTTTTCGCTCTTCGCCAACTCCGCCTCACCGCACGCGGTGCGCTGGGGGCTGATCTGCTTTTCCTCGCTGGCGGCGCTCGTGGTGCTCGTCGTTATGATCCGCCTGGCCGAGCGCTTCACGCTGGCTTCGGTGGCGCTGGCGCTGATCTTCGCCGGCGCGCTGGGCAACGTGCATGACCGCATCGCTTACGGCTCGGTGGTGGACTTCATCGAGGTGCACATCTTCACGTATCACTTCCCTGACTTCAATGTCGCTGACTCGGCCGTCTGCATCGGCGCTTGTTTGCTGCTGCTGGATTCCATGCTGCCGAAAAAGAATTCAGGGAACTAAACGCCTCTTAATTTCGTCTATGTTTTGAAAGGGCACGGCTTTCGAGAGGTTTTGAGCAAGTTGATTTTGCGGACCCGCATCCCGCAGGGGCTAAAGCCCGGGCCTATTTTGCAATTCATGCGGCACGACTGAAGTCGTGCCCTGTTACAAAGCTTTCTTACCTTCGAATTTTGCAGCTTGTAGCGAGTTTTGCAGACTGTAATGGGTTTTGCAGCCAATGATTTGATTCAGACTTTCGAGGACCCAATGAAGAATCGCAATTTTGCTTTTACGTTCATCACTTCCTGCCTGTTGGTCGGCGCGCTTTTTGCATTCGCAACCACAATGCAAGCCGAGCGGCTGCCGCAGACCGTCCGCCCCGAGCACTACACGCTTGCGCTCACGCCAGACCTGAAGACAGCAACCTTCACCGGTGTCGAAACGATTGACGTGACGCTGGCCGAGCCAACCGACCGCATTACGCTGAATGCCATCGAACTCGAATTGAAGAGCGTGAGCGTGACCGCCGGCGGCAAAGAGCAGAAGACTACCGTCGCGCTCGACAAAGACAAGGAGCAGGCCACCTTCACCTTCGCGGAGAAACTCCCGGCGGGCAAGGCGACGCTGTCCATCGTTTACTCCGGCATTCTGAACGACAAGCTGCGCGGTTTCTATCTCTCGAAAACCGACAAGCGCAACTACGCCGTCTCGCAGTTTGAATCCACCGACGCACGGCGCGCCTATCCGAGTTTTGATGAGCCTGCCTTCAAGGCTACTTTTGACATTCAACTCCTCATCGACAACGGCGACACAGCCATCTCCAACAGCCCCATCGTAGCCGACTCACCCAGCCCCGTCCACGGCAAGCATACCATCCAATTCGCCACCACCCCCAAAATGTCCACCTATCTCGTCGCCTTTCTGGTGGGCGACTTCCAATGCACTTCAGGCGAATCGGACGGCGTGGCCATCCGCTCCTGCGCTACGCCGGACAAGGTTGCGCTGACGCCTTTTTCGCTCGACGTGGCCAAGTGGGTTCTGCATTATTACAACAATTATTTCGGCATTCCCTATCCGCTCAAAAAGCTGGATCTAATCGCGTTGCCCGACTTCGAGGCCGGTGCGATGGAGAACTTCGGCGCCATCACTTACCGCGAGACCGATCTGCTGATTGACCCCAAAGCGGCCTCGGTCGATGCCAAGAAAAATGTAGCCATCGTCGTCGCGCATGAGATGGCTCACCAGTGGTTCGGCGATCTGGTGACCATGCAATGGTGGGACAACATCTGGCTCAACGAGGGCTTTGCCACGTGGATGGAGAACAAGGCCGTCGGCAAGATGCATCCGGAGTGGAATATCGACGCGATGGTTACCAGCCAGGTGGACACCACTCTGAACCTGGACGCGCAGCCCACCACGCGCGCCATCCGCGCCCACGCCGACACGCGCGAAGAGATCGAGCAGATGTTTGACGGCATCTCGTACGGCAAGGCCGGCGCGGTGCTGCTGATGGTGGAGAACTATCTGGGCGAGGAGACCTTCCGCCAGGGCGTGCACAATTACTTGGCCGCGCATCTATACGGAAACGCCACCGCCGAGGACTTCTGGAGCGCACAGACCGCGACCAGCCACAAGCCTGTGGACAAGATCATGGAGAGCCTGGTGGCGCAGCCCGGAGAGCCGCTGCTCACCTTTGGCGAGGCGAAGGACGGCAAGGTGGAAGTCAGCCAGAAGCGCTTCTTCCTTTCGCCCAGCATTCAACCCGACCCCAAACAGAAGTGGACGATCCCCGTCTGCTTCAAGACGACCAGCGGGCAGGATTGCCAGCTTCTCACACCGTCCGATTCCTCACTGAAGATTCCCGCAGGCGGCGGATTCGCCAACGCCAACGGCATGGGCTACTATCGCAGCGCTTATCCGGCCAGCGTTTATGCGGCGCTGGTGGCGGGCGTGGAGAGCAAGCTCACGGCTAGCGAGCGCATCAGCCTGATCGGCGACGAGTGGGTGCAGGTGCGCGCCAACAAGGCCACCATCGGCGCGTATCTTGACCTGGCCGCAGCGGTAAAAAGCGACCCCGGCTCGGATGTGGTGGACGAATCCCTCGACGGCATTAACTCCGCTTACTCACGCATTGCGGCCACGGCTGAAGAGCGCGCCCAGCTTGCCGCTTGGATTCGCTCCACCTACGGGCCGGTCTACGCGCAGGTCGCGCCGCCTGCGGAGAACGACTCGGCCAACACGCGCGAACTGCGCGCCGAGCTTTTTGGTCTTCTCGGCCATCGCGGCGCGGACCCCGCCGTTCTCGCTCAGGCGCGGGAGATTGCCGCCAAGTTTATCGCCGATCAAACTTCCGTTGACGCCACGCTCGGTCAGACTGCATTGGCCATTGCCGCGCGCAACGGCGACGCCGCTCTCTTTGACCAATTGCAGAAGGTCTTTGAGACCTCTGCCAATCCAGAGTTCCAGGAGGGCGCGCTGCAGATGCTGGCCTTCTTCACCGATCCCGCGCTGGCCACGCGCGCGATGGACTACGCACTCAGCGGCAAAGTTCGCAATCAGGACGCGGCGATTGTGCTGGCCATCGCGCTGCAAAGCGATGAAAATCGCGATCTGGCCTGGAGCTACATTCAGAGCCACTGGGAGAAGGTCGAGCCGCTTCTGACCCCGGAGTTGGGCACTTATCTGGTGAGTACAACCGGCCAATTCTGCACCGCCGAAACCCGCGGCAGCGTGGAAACTTTCTTCGCCGCGCACAAGGTTCCCTCCGCCGATCAGGCCGTCAAGCACGCGCTGGAAAGCATCAATGGCTGCATCGAACTGCGCAAGCTGCAAGAGCCGAAGCTGAAGGAGTGGCTGGCCGCGCAGCCTAGAGCATTTTAGGAAATCATGTATTCCGAAAATGCATTGAGTTCCCACTCATTCCGCTGAAAAACGCGGAATGAATGGGGCACAGAAGTCTATAGCAAAAGCTAAAACGCTCTAAGCCGTAGTTCGAGTTTTCACAAATCGGCTTCCCATCCATTCCGCGTTTTTGCGGAATGGATGGAAGGTTTTGAATTTGTAATACATTTACACGATTTGTAGTACAATCGGATTCATGAAGACGAGCGTACAAGCACGGTTGGATGAGGAATCGCAAGCTGCTCTCGAACTGGTGGTGCGCCGCCACGGCTGGAGTACCTCCAGAGCTGTGCGTGAGGGGTTGCATCTGCTGGTCCGCCAGCACGGCGGCAGTGCCGCAGAAAAAATGATTGGCATTGGAATCTTCGATTCTGGACTTACCGACGGAGGTTCAAATAAGAAGTATCTTGAAGGCCTTGGAAGCAACTCGGGCATCGGGTGCAAACCCGGATTGCAGCACAAGCGAAAGGCCGACTGAGTATGCAGCCGGTTCTGCTCGATACGGGTGTAATTTATGCCCTCCTTGATCGCAGAGAATGGGCGCATGAGAAGTGTATTCGCGCGCTGGAGAATTTGCACCGGCCACTCATTACCTGTGAAGCGGTGATTATGGAGAGTTGTTATCTTCTTCGGCGCAGTCCACAAGCGGTCCAATCCGTGATAGCCAATGTGGAGAGTGGAGTATTTACGATTCCCTTCCAACTTTCTCGCAGTGCTCCACAAATTCAGACGATTCTTAAGAAGTACCGCGACACGCCGGCGGACTTCGCCGATGCCTGTCTGGTCCAAATGGCGGACGAACTGGACACCGGCGATATTCTTACCCTCGACAGCGATTTCGTTCATTACCGCTGGCGGAAGACGCGCCACTTCCGGATGTTGATTCCACTGGATTGAATCCTGGCCTTCGCATCCGCAGGCGGACTGTCTGTGGTTGGACAAGAGTTCCCTTGCATCCGCAGCCCCTCAGGGTTCATCCTGAAGCAGCGATGAAAGCGATTCAGATTCACGAAACTGGCGGGCCGGAGGTACTTGCGCTGGCTGAGTTGCCCATCCCGCAGCCGGGACCGGGGCAGGTGTTGATCCGCGTGGAAGCCGCCGGAGTCAACTTCATCGAAATCTACTTCCGCAAAGGCACCTACAAGGCCGCGTTGCCGCTCGTTCCCGGCACCGAGGCGGCGGGAACAATCGAGGAGCTGGGCCCGGGGGTGGCGGGCTTTGCCGCAGGCGACGCGGTGGCCTCGGTGGCTGTGTTGGGCAGCTACGCCGAGTACGCGCTGGTGCAGGCCTCGGCGCTGGTCAAGGTTCCCGAGGGCCTCTCGATGCAGCAGGCCGCAGCCGCGATGCTGCAAGGCATGACCGCGCATTATCTGTCGCACTCCACCTATCCGCTGAAGGCCGGCGAGACCGCGCTGGTGCATGCCGGAGCCGGCGGCGTGGGCCTGCTGCTGACGCAGATGGCCGTGCGGCTGGGCGCGCGTGTGATTACGACCGTCTCCACGGCGGAGAAGGCCGAACTCTCCCGCCAGGCCGGAGCCTCCGACGTGATTCTCTACACCAAGCAGGACTTTGTGGCGGAGGTCAAGCGGCTGACCAGCGGCAAGGGCGTCGATGTGGTCTATGACTCGGTGGGCAAAACGACCTTCGAGGGCAGCTTGAATTGCCTGCGACCGCGCGGACTGCTTGCCCTCTTCGGCGCAGCCAGCGGCCCGGTGCCACCCTTCGACCTGATTCAGCTCAGCAGCAAAGGGTCGCTCTTCATCACGCGGCCTACGCTCTGGCATTATGTAGCTACGCGAGCAGAACTGGATTGGCGTTCGGGCGATGTGCTGGGCTGGGCCGCGAATGGTCAACTCAAACTGCGCACCGAGTACGTCTACCCGCTCTCCGAGGCCGCGCAAGCGCAGATCGACCTGGAAGCGCGCAAGACGACGGGAAAGATTCTGCTGGAGCCGTAGAAGCAGGGACTAAGGGACTAGGGATCAGGGGAAAGCATTGCAGGCTAATTCACAAACAGAAAACCTTCTTCCCGCGAACGGCCAAGGGCCTGATGCTGCGGCGGAGAATCCGTCCGCGCCCCGCTGGTTCGCCATCTACACCTCTCCGCGCCACGAGAAGCGCGTCTGCCAATACTTGACCCATCGCCAGATCGAGCATTATTTGCCGCTCTATCAGGTGCGGCGCAAGTGGCGCAACGGCTTGACGGTAACGCTGGACCTGCCGCTCTTTCCCGGCTATCTCTTTGTCCGCATTGATCGCAGCGAACGGGTACGCGTGCTGGAGTCGCCCGGAGTTCTCACCTTTGTGGGCGGCACGGGGGGCAAGCCAGCTCCCCTTCAGGAGATAGAGATTGAGGCGCTGCGCTCCGGCCTTCCCATGCGCCACGCCGAGCCGCACCCCTTGCTGACCGTCGGGCAACGCGCGCGGATTCTCTCCGGCGCTCTGGCTGGAATGGAGGGCGTGGTGGTGCGCAAGAAGAACAGCCTGCGCGTGGTGCTCACGATGGACATGATTATGCAAAGCGTCTCCGTTGAGGTCGATGGATCGGAGCTGGAGATCATGGATTCCCCGGAATCCGGCGCGGAGCCTTCCCACCCGCCTGAGCGCACCTCATCTGTTACCTTCCGAAGAGAAAAAAACTTCTCGCCAGCGCAATCCACGCGGATATAGACTGTCCACTGACATCTGCCTCCTATATGCTTCGATTTTTGCGGTATCTGATCGTCGGCCTGCTGATTGCCGCGACGGTTGCGTCAGCGCCGTCTCTGCTTGGCGCCTCTCGCCACGCCAAGCCGGAGCTGCGCCCAGAACCGCATCAGGAGACGGGTTTCCTGAATCGCGCCATCACGCTGCATGGCGTTACGTATCGCTTCCAGGTTTATCTGCCCGAGGTCTTCCACCGCGATGAGCGCAAGCCCTGGCCGGTGATTCTCTACCTGCACGGACGCGGCGAGCGCGGCGCGGAGGGTATGTGGCAGACGCAAGTCGGCCTGCCCCAGGCGGTGCGCGACCACCCCGAGCGCTGGCCCTTTGTGATCGTGATGCCGCAGTGTCCGCTGCCCCGCTTCTGGACCGATCCGGAGATGCTCGCGATGGCCATGGCCTCGCTGGATCAGGAGACCGAGGAGTTCCGCCTGGACCCGGAGCGCACGTACCTGACCGGCCTTTCCATGGGCGGCTACGGCGCTTGGGAGCTGGGACGGCTACATCCCCAGCGCTGGGCAGCGGTGGCCGTCATGGCTGGCGGCGTCTTCTGGAGCTATGCGCCGGAGCGCTGGCAGGAGGCTGCCACGCTGCCCGCCGAGTACGCCCGCGCCCTGGGCCGCACCCCGATCTGGCTCTTCCACGGCAGCGAGGACAACGTCGTCAATCTGCGTCAGGCTGAGCTGATGTTCGAGGCTTTCAAGGCTTCCGGCGGGCATCTGCGCTTTTGGATCTTTCAGGGCCTCAAACACGACTGCTGGAGCCACGCCTACAACGAACCGGAACTGCCCCGCTGGCTGCTTGCGCATCACCGTGATCCGCACACAGAGCCAGCGGCCTTCTCCGAGCGGCTGCTGATTCCCCTCCATCCGCCGGCCATCAAGTTGACCGTGGCGCAACTGGACGCGCTCTGCGGCGAATACCGCTCCGCCGACGGTCGTTCCGAGGTCACCTTCTTCCGCCAGGGCGATCTCTTCTTTGCCAAAAATTACTACGGCGAGGTCTCCGAACTGGCCGCCGAATCGTCCACCATCTTCTTTTATCCCAACGGCGCAAGTCTGGACCGAATGACCTTCGAGCGCAATGCCGCAGGGCACGTTTCTGCCGCAGTCTTCCGCGACGACCGGCATGAAGAGCGCTGGGAAAAGCGAACCCTGGTCTCCAGCCGGTAGAGCTTTGCAGTCCCCTCAGGTTCTAAAATTGAGTCAGAGGTCGAAGAGCATGATTCGCAGTTTTCAGGACCATTTGCCCCAATTTCCCTCCAGTTGTTACATTGACCCCTCCGCGCAATTGATCGGCGACGTAACCCTCGGCGAGCGCTCCTCTGTCTGGATGAACGCCGTCCTGCGCGGCGATGTCCACCAGATCCGCATCGGTGCCAACTCCAACGTGCAGGATTGCGCCGTTCTTCACGGCCAGCGCTCCGCCTATCCGGTCATCGTCGGCGACTGGGTCACCATCGGCCACAACGCCACAGTGCATGGCTGCGTCGTCGAGGACGAGGTTCTGATCGGCATCGGCGCTACGGTGCTGAACGGCTGCGTCATTGGCGCAGGTTCCATCATCGCCGCCGGATCGGTCGTCCCCGAGCGCACCATTGTCCCACCCAAAACCCTCTGGGCCGGCGTCCCCGCCAAGCTTCGCCGCGAGCTGGACGACAAGGACCGCGCCCTCATCCTCCAATATGCCCAAAACTATCTGGACTACGTCGAGATCTATCTCAAAGAAGCTGGGAATTGAGGCTTTGTAACAGCGGGGCAGCCCAACGTGCGGCGGCGAGTTACATCTGAAATAAACAAGCATCTCTGTGCCCCATTCATTCCGCGTTTTTGCGGAATGAGTGGGAAACCACGAACCTCAACCAGCCATGTTCATCAAGCGTCGCAAACCCCTGGGAACTGAGCAAGATCACAGCCCCGGCCATTGTTGATACACTCAGCCCGTGGGACGTCTTATCGTCAATGCGGATGACTTCGGGCTGACCGCCGGAGTCAATCGGGCCGTGATCGAGCTGCACCGGGCCGGAGTGCTGACCAGTGCCACTCTGATGGCGCACGCCGAGGCCACCGAAGAGGCCATCGAACTGGCGCGCGCAACGCCAACGCTGGGCGTGGGTTGCCATGTGGTGCTGTTGGATGGTGAGCCTCTGCTCTCTCCTTCTACCCTGGTGGCCGCGCGCACTGGCCGCTTTCATCCCACTTTTACGACGTTTCTTGTGCCGTTGCTCTCGGAGCGCATCCGGGCTGCCGAGATCGAAGCCGAGGTCGCGGCGCAGATTGCTCTGCTGCAATCCAGGGGCGTGAAGCTCACGCACATTGACACGCATAAGCACGTGCATTTCTTTCCCACCGTGCTGCGGCCGGTTCTGCGTGCCGCCAAAGCAGCGGGGATTCACGCGGTGCGCAATCCCTTTGAGCCAGCCTGGAGCCGCAGAGCCACGCGCGGCGCAGGGTTGATTCGCCGCGCCGAAGTAAGCCTGCTGCGGCTGCTGGAGCCATCCTTTCGGCGCATTGTGGCGGAAGAAGGCTTTACCACCAACGACGGCGCACTCGGCGTGCTGGCCACCGGAAGCCTCAATGCGGCCACGCTCCGCGCGTTGCTAGGCAATCTTCCCGCAGGCAGTTGGGAGCTGGTTTCACATCCCGGATACAACGACGCCGACCTGGCGCGAGCGCATACACGGCTGCTCGAATCGCGGGAGATGGAGCGCGCGGCGCTTGCTTCCCTGCCCTTCCGGGAGGAATTCGAGCGGATCGATTTTTCGCGCCTGTGACCTTTGGGCTAGGTCAGAGTATTGAGGAACGCTTCCAGCCCGCCCGCCTGCGTTATGATTAAAAAAGTGTCCGGGAAACCTCGCTGTAGTACGCCAGTTAGAGAGCGATTGACCAAGAAGCGTCATCGAGGAGGCACTCTCCTTTGGGATTGATTACCATCAGCCGGACAATCCAAAGATACGATTTTGATTTTTTCTTCAAACGATAGGAGATTCACCATGGCGGAAACAGTCTTTAGCTCTTTCGAAACAGTCAAATACGAGGGTCCTTCCAGCGAGAAAGCCCTCGCCTACCGCTGGTACGACGCGGACCGTGTCGTGCTGGGCAAGCCCCTCAAGGATCATCTGCGCTTCGCGGTTGCCTACTGGCACTCGCTGGCAGCGCAGGGCGGCGATCAGTTTGGCGGCGGCACCATCCAGCGCCCCTGGTTTAACGCCGGCGACCCGATTGCCCAAGCCAAGGTAAAAGCTGACGCGGCCTTCGAACTCTTCCGCGTCCTTGGCCTGCCCTTTTATTGCTTCCATGACGCTGACGTCGCGCCCGGCGGCGACACCCTTGCCGAGACGCTGAAGAACTTCCACACCATTGTGGATTATCTGGAAGAGAAGCAAAGCAAGTATGCCACCAAGCTGCTGTGGGGAACCGCGAACCTCTTCTCGCATCCGCGCTTTATGGCCGGCGCCTCCACCAATCCCGATCCCGAAGTCTTCGCCTGGTGCGCGGCTACGGTGAAGAATTGCATGGACGCCACCAAGCGGCTGGGCGGCTCCAACTACGTCCTCTGGGGCGGACGCGAAGGCTACGAGACGCTGCTGAACACCGACATGAAGCAGGAACTGGACCAGATGGGCCGCTTCCTGACTTTGGTGGTCGAGTACAAGCACAAGATCGGCTTCACCGGCCAGATTCTGATCGAACCCAAGCCCAAGGAACCGACCACGCACCAGTACGACTTTGACGTTGCGACGGTCTATGGCTTCCTGAAGCGCTTCGGCCTGGAAAAGGAAGTCCGGGTCAATATCGAAGCCAATCATGCTCTGCTCGCCGGACACACCTTCGAGCACGAGATTGCCACCGCCGGTAGCCTGGGCATCCTGGGATCGCTGGATGTCAATCGCGGCGACGCGCTGCTGGGCTGGGACACCGACCAGTTCCCGAACGAGCTTTGGTCGTTGACTTTGAGCATGTATCACGTGATCAAGGCGGGTGGCCTGACCCAGGGCGGATGCAACTTTGACGCCAAGGTGCGGCGTCAGAGCTTTACCACCGAAGACCTGATCCATGCCCACGTCGGCGGCGCTGATATCTGCGCGCGCGCCTTCCTGACGGCTGCCAAGCTGATCGAAGACGGCCGCTATGATGCGATTCTTGCGCAACGCTATGCGGGCTGGAAGACGCCTGAAGCGGCTGCCATCCTTGAAGGCAAGGTCTCGCTCGATCAGATTGAAGCCGCGGCGCTCAAGAACGGCATCAATCCTCAACCGCGCTCCGGCAAGCAGGAGCAGATCGAGAATCTTTTGTCGCGTCTGATCTATACAGACGCTGTCTAAAGAGGACGGCCTGTAGCAAGACGCAAGGGCCATTTTTGCAAGCGTCCGGGAGTTCGCTCTTGGACGCTTGTTTTTTGAACCGACAAAGCCCCAACTCGTCTGCGAACCCGAGCCATCTAACGTTGTTGAGTCGTCCACTGGCCTTCGCCGACCCCAGGGGTCTGATTGCCAATACCGCCGCCAACTCGCCAACTTGCCATCTCCGCGAAGCGGACGCTAACTTGCTAAATTTATTACCACATCCCTCGCCACACTTTCCCGCAAATCGTTTAAATCCTAGCCCAACAGCCCTCCTGCTTCTTATCAGAAGAAGATCCGTGGAAATAAGAACAAGCCACACAAAGCCACAGTTGGAACCCACACTCTCTCCCTGATATTCTGGAACTTCCAGGATCGACCACAAAAGCAGAATGGCTTTTCGTTTTCCTGCTTTTCAGGCATTTCTCCTCGACGAACACTCCGACTGGCGAAAACAGGGATAAATGGCAGAAGTACAAGTTAGAAAAATCGAAGTTTTTGACACCAGCCTTCGGGACGGGATGCAGCAGCCGAATATCGACATCTCCGTGCCGAATGCCGTTGGCCTGCTGGAACGCATGGCAGCTTTTGGCATTGACTACGCCGAAATCGGCTTTGCCGGAGCTAATCAGTTTGTGAATGACCTGGCTGTCGCGCTGGAACCGGCCGATACGGGCGTCATGAAACTGGCTCTCTTCGGCAGAACGCGCGGGCGCGGAGCACGGGTCCAGGATTGGCCCGATGCACAGTTCATCCTCCGCCACAAGAAGCGTGTCCCCGTGGCCGTTCTGGTGGTGAAATCCCGGTTGCTGGACGTGATGAAGTCCCTGGAGACGACGCCGGAAGAAAATCTCCTGATGGCCTACGAAACCATTGCCTTCCTCCAAGACGGCGGCATGGAAGTGATTGTCGATCTGGAGCACGCCATGGACGCTGCCTGCGGGCGACGTGAAAACGGCAATCCGTGCGACCTAGAATTCCGCCAACGGAGTCTGGATTACTTTCATCAGATGATCGATCAATGCGCTCGCCAGAAGGTAACTAGGATCATTGCCTGTGACACGACCGGCGGTGCCAATCCGGAAGAGGTTGGTGAGTTATTTAGCAGTTTGACGAAGAGTTATCCGGGAGCTGACTTTGGATTTCATGGTCACACCGATCGCGGTTTTGGAATTGCCAATACGCGCGCTGCGATTCTTGCCGGGGCGGTTCAAATTCAAGGCACACTCATTGGGACCGGCGAGCGCTGCGGCAACGTAAATCTGACCACGGTAATTGGCAGTATGCAGTTACGAGGCGAGGCCGAATTTGTAACTTCAGAAGCTCTCACGGGACTTACCAGTCTGGCGCATTCTGCCTATACGTCCTTCGGACTGGATACGCCGCACAGCGCGCCGATCGTCGGCCCCGGCGCATTCGGAACCTGGGCGGGCATGCACGGCAGCAGCGAACGCAAGAATCCTGGAGCGTATCTATGGTGCGATCCGACCAAGGTTGGAGCAATTCCAGTCATCGGCGTCAACGCTCAATCAGGAAAAGCTAACATTATTCTGCTCTCAGAATCGCTGGGCATCCCCCTGAACTCCGCGCAAGCGCAGATATTAGTTGATAATAATCAGGCCATGATGGAAGGCGACGGCTATACGGCCAGCGAAGTTTCCTTCAAGCTGGCTTGCATGAAAGCGATGGGAACCTTACGCGATAGCTTCTCCGTCAAGAGCTGGAGGGTGATTGACGAGTCAGACGTTATCGGTAGCCGCTATGTTCAGGCTTCGATGTTATTGTCGATCGGCGGCTCAACCGTAACTACAACTCGCGCGGAGGGCGCTGGACCCGTGGATGCGCTCACCAAGGCCATGCGCCATGAATTGGAAAAATGGTATCCGTCTGTTGCGCAGATGCACTTAGGCAGATTTAGCGTGACGGCGATCGACGTATCCGCGCAAGACACGGCGGCGCACGTCCGAGTTACTATCAGCTTCCATGCGGACGGCCACGAATCTTGGACCACCGCCGGAGTCAGCAGCGATTTGAATCAGGCGGCGCTGATGGCCATCGAGGATGGATTTCATTATTGGCTGCTGATGAACCCTGAATAACTCAGTTTAATGAATGATTCCGTTTGTACATGAACAAGAAAGGCTTCCCAGATGAACAGTTTCAGCAGCAAGGCAACGATTAACTCCGGTGGAAAGAGTTACACCATTTATAGCTTGCCGGCACTCGCGGCTCGCGGCTTTAACTTGAGCCGTCTTCCTTTCAGTTTGAAGATATTGCTGGAAAACCTTCTGCGGCGCGAGGATGGCATCAATGTTACCGCCGCAGACATTGAGTTTCTGGCTAACTGGAGTCACAAGGCCGAGCCAAGCCGGGAGATAGCTTATATGCCGGCGCGTGTGCTGATGCAGGACTTTACTGGCGTCCCCGCGGTGGTTGATCTGGCGGCGATGCGCGACGCCATCCGCACGCTGGGCGGCGACCCGGAGCGAGTAAATCCGCTGGTCCCGGCAGAGTTAGTCATCGATCACTCCGTCCAGGTGGATGAGTACGGCGCGGCTGGCGCTTTTGCGGCCAATACGCTTTTGGAATTTCAAAGAAACCGCGAGCGCTACGCCTTTCTTAAGTGGGGCCAGACGGCCTTTCGTAATTTCAGCGCCGTTCCGCCCGGTATGGGCATCTGTCACCAGGTGAATCTGGAATATTTGGCGCGCGTGGTTTTTACCGCGGAGTCAGGCGGTGAGTTAGTCGCTTACCCGGATACTTTGGTAGGCACAGACTCACACACTACCATGATCAACGGCCTGGGCGTACTGGGTTGGGGCGTGGGAGGCATCGAGGCCGAGGCGGCAATGCTCGGCCAGGCTATTTCAATGCTGGTGCCGCAGGTCGTTGGCTTCCGGCTCACCGGCAAACTGCGTGAGGGAACTACCGCGACAGACTTGGTTTTGACGGTAACTCAATTGCTGCGCAAGCTAGGCGTAGTGGGCAAGTTTGTCGAGTTCTTTGGCCCCGGTGTTGCCGCGCTGCCGCTTGCCGACCGCGCAACCATCAGTAACATGGGTCCGGAATACGGCGCGACCTGCGGAATTTTTCCAGTGGATGCGGAAACACTACGCTACCTGCGCCTTTCCGGTCGCAGTGAGGAGCAGGTCACGCTGGTTGAGAGTTATTACAAGGAACAAGGACTCTTCCATACGGCTAACTCACCTGAAGCTGAGTACACGCAGACGATGGAGCTGGACTTAGCCACGGTCGAGCCGTGCGTGGCCGGGCCCAAGCGCCCGCAGGATCGTGTGCTGCTTAAAGATGCGGCGTCGAGCTTTGCCCAACAGTTGCCCGCCTTGCTTTCTCCTACTGCCAAGCCGCTTGGAACGCGTGCTGCGTCTAAGTGGGAGCGCGGTGCTGTAACCGATGCTGGGCTAACAGCTTCAACTGTGAAAGCGCGCTTCGGCGTGGAGCCAGACCCGTATCTCGATCACGGCTCGGTCGTCATTGCCGCTATCACCAGCTGCACAAACACATCGAACCCATCGGTTATGTTAGCGGCTGGAATACTGGCCAAGAAGGCAGTTGAAAAGGGGCTGACTGTGCCTCCCTGGGTGAAAACTTCTCTGGCACCAGGATCGCGTGTAGTTACAGATTATTACGCCAAGGCGGGCCTGCTTCCATATCTAGAGAAACTTCGTTTCAATGTAGTGGGCTACGGATGTACCACCTGTATCGGTAACTCCGGACCTCTGCCCGCCGATGTTTCCAAGAGCATCGAGGAGCATGGACTGGTTGCGGTCAGCGTGCTGAGCGGCAACCGTAACTTCGAGGGCCGCGTGAACGTGGACGTTCGAGCTAACTATCTGATGAGTCCACCGCTGGTGGTGGCTTATGCCTTGGCCGGTACGATCACTCATAACTTTGAAACCGACCCATTAGGCGTCGATGAGTCCGGGAATCCAGTCTATCTCAAAGACATTTGGCCTACGCAGGCGGAAGTAGCAGAAGCGATTGAAGCTGGTGTGAGTAGGGAAGGATTCCGGCGCGAATATGCGACGGTGAGCCTTGGAGATACTAACTGGCAAGGCTTGAAATTTCCTGTGGGCGAAGTTTATCAGTGGGAGTTAAATTCGACTTATATCCGAAAAGCTCCTTACTTTGATGGAATTACCGAGACTCCCGCGCCGGTAACTAATATTCTTGGCGCGCGCGTACTGGCTGTTCTGGGTGACTCGGTCACTACCGACCATATCTCGCCAGCCGGTTCGATCAAGGCCAATGGACCGGCCGGCAAGTATCTCGCCGAGCATGGCGTGAAGGCCGCAGATTTTAATAGTTACGGATCGCGGCGTGGCAATCATGAAGTGATGGTGCGCGGCACCTTCGCTAACGTCAGGCTGCGGAACAGACTTGCTCCGGGCACTGAGGGCGGAGTTACACGACTGCTTCCCGATGGCGAGCCGATGTCGATCTTCGACGCAAGCGTAAAGTACGCCGAGCTCGGCGTGCCGCTGGTGATTCTAGCTGGCAAGGAGTATGGCTCCGGCAGCTCGCGCGATTGGGCTGCAAAAGGTCCAAAGTTACTCGGTGTGCGCGCGGTAATCGCCGAGAGTTTTGAGCGCATTCACCGCTCGAATCTGGTTGGCATGGGCATTCTGCCGTTGCAGTTTGCGGCTGGCCAAAATGCGGAATCGCTTGGTTTGACGGGCGAGGAGGTTTACGACTTCCCAGCTCTGACGGCGCTGCTCGCCACGAAATTCTCCAACGGCAACTCGCTGCTGGTTAGAGCCGTAGCTGCCGATGGAACAGTGAAGGAGTTCGACGCCAAGGTTCGCATTGATACGCCGCAGGAAATCGTGTATTACGAGCATGGCGGGATTTTGCAGTATGTTTTGCGGCAATTGGCAGGCAAGTAATTTCGGACTTCTGGACAGCATTTTCCAGAGCGGCACCTGAGCAAAGCAGTCTGCACGGCTTCTTCCGCTTTGGTTTGGCTGCTTGAATCCATGGGTCTAATTCTGCAACGGATGCAGCGCAAGGATTTGAGCAAGAATGGTTATGAACAGATAGAATACGCACAGGGGGACAGAGAAAGTGGATTTGGACAATGGAAGCCGAGAGATTCCGACGGGAGAGGCACAGGATTCTTCCGCGCAAGAGGTGCATCTGCTGGATCTGCTGATTATCCTCTCAAAGCGTAGGAAGTTCATCTTCCGATTCACTCTTGGCGCTGCTCTTTTGACAGTCATCATCGTCTTGCTGGTTCCCAACCGCTACACGGCGGAGACGGTCGTCATGCCTCCCGCCCAGAACTCCTCCATGAGTTCGACTCTCCTGAACCAGATGGGCGGCGGCGCACTTGCTTCCCTGGCCGGCGGGAGCCTCGGTATCAAAAACTCCGGCGATATGTATGTATCGCTTTTTCGCGGTCGGGCCATTGAAGACTCCCTGATTCAGCGCTTCGGACTGATGCAAAGGTACCATGAGAAACGGCTCTCCGATGCACGCAAGGTATTCGAGAACCGTTCCACCGTGGTTCTCGGGGCCAAGGACGGACTGATTAAAATTACGGTCACCGACCGCGACCCAAAGATGGCGGCCGATATCGCCAACGGATATGTGGATGAATTCCGCAAACAATCCGCCAGTCTTGCTATTGGCGAGGCCTCGCAGCGCCGTGTCTTCTTTCAGCAGCAGTTGCTGGAGGCGAATGAAAATCTCGCAGCGGCCGAAGAGGCAATGAAGCATACCGAGCAGTCCACCGGCATTCTGCAAATTGACAGTCAGGCCAAATCCCTGATTGAGTCGGCTGCCATTCTGCGCGGCCAAATCGCGGCACAAGAGGTTGAACTTCAAGGCATGAGTTCCTATGCCACGGAGAAAAATCCTCAAGTGGCCACCGCCCAGCAGCGGCTGATCGCGCTCAAGGCCCAGCTTGCCAAGCTCTCCGGTACGGACGCCAATCCCGGCTCCGACATCATGGTTCCCAAGGGCAACATTCCCGAAGCCGGGATCGAGTACATCCGAAAGCTGCGCGATGTAAAGTATTACGAGACCATCATGGAGCTGATCGCCAAGCAATTTGAGATGGCCAAGCTGGACGAAGCCCGCGAGGGAGCCATCGTTCAGGTGAGCGATCTGGCCGTGCCGCCGGATAAGAAGTCGTCGCCTCCGCGCACTCTATTGACTCTGGCAGCATGTTTACTTGGCTTTATTCTATCGATTTGCTGGGTCATTTTGAGTGATTATTGTCAGGCGCTCATGAGGAACTCAATAAACGCCTCACGTATCGAGCAACTTCGTGCATTGCTCTTCAAAGGATAGGTCAGTAGAATCGCCTATTCTTTTTGGGAAATTCAGCTCAATATCGAATGAGATGGAGCTTGCGGTTCGAAATGATGATTGTTTCAGCACGGAGATACCAGCTTTTCTGGTTCTTGCTTTAACTCAGTTAAATGCGTCTCAACAAAAGCAGAATGAACAGCTAATTGTGTCTAACCGACGAGGAAGCGTGGTCTGAATGGATAAGTTGAATTCCGAGAGACTCGCGCCCATTCAGCCCTCGAATGCTCCCGGAGGGATTCCGAAAAACGATTGGCTGATGAGGTTGCGCCACACAATCGGGTTGGATAGGGCAATAGCTTTCACCGTGCTTGGACGCCTGTTTCAGGGCATGGGCAGCTTGGTGACGGTGTTGCTGATCGTCCATCTGCTGACGCCTGCGGAACAGGGCTATTATTATGCACTTTGGAGCCTTGTCGCTCTCCAGGCCGTATTTGAACTTGGCTTCTCTTTTGTCATCCTCCAGATAGCGGCGCATGAACGAGCCCATCTTCAATTTCATGCTGATGGCTCAGTCTCCGGAAGTCCGATTGCGCACATTCGACTCGCTTCTGTACTGCAACGTGCTGTGCGTTGGTATGCGGTTGCGGCCGTAATCATGCTTGTTGCTCTCCTATTCGGTGGAAGCCGTTTTTTCGCGACTCACCAGCAACATGGGTTCGAGACGACATGGGTTTTTCCGCTGAGAATCACTGCCATGGCCTGTGCCTTCACTTTTCTCGTCGGACCGGTCCTGTCGTTTCTTGAAGGCTGCGGGCAGGTGGTTCCGGTCGCGCATACGCGCTTCTTTCAGTCTATCGTAAGCACGTTGGCCGCTTGGGGCGCAATGCTCAGCCACCATGCATTGCTTGCTCCGGCAATAGTTCTCATTAGCATGGGGGGCGTGGCGTCCATCCTGATCTATTCACGCCGTTCATTGCTTCTCCCCCTCTTGAAACTGCGAACAGAGAAACACGCCGTCAGTTGGCGTTACGAAGTCTGGCCATTTCAATGGAAGATAGCCGTTAGCTGGCTTTGCGACTACTTTATTTTTCAGCTCTTCACCCCGGTTCTATTCGCTTTCAGAGGTCCGGTTGAAGCCGGCCAAATGGGCGTTTCCATGAACATAGTCCTACAAATGAGCGGAATCATGCTGGCGTGGATGACGACCAAATCCGCACCTTTTGGCAGCTTGATCGCCCAAAAGGATATTCGTGGACTCGACCACCTTTTTTTTCGCACTCTCTGGCAATCGCTTGCGCTCTTCTGTGCATGTGCAACATCCGTCCTGCTGGGCGTTTGCCTGATTTCTCGGTTCATGCCTAACCTGGGTCACCGTTTCGTCCAATGGCCTGTCTTTCTGTTTCTACTGCTCACCGCTCTCAGCAGCCACGTGGTGCAGTGCGAGGCACTCTACTTGCGCGCGCATAAATGCGAGCCATTCCTGATGCAATCGATCGTCGTTGCCTCATGCACCGCGACCAGTGTGCTGCTGGTAGCCGGACCGTTAGGAACTATCGGAGTTTCTGGAGCCTATTTCCTGGTCTTGGGTGTTGGCGGAGTCATCTCAGCAACTTTGATTTTCCGTTACAAACGTCGATATTGGGCTAAAAGCGAGGCAGGGCAATGAAATATATATCCTTGTGGGACCAGTGGGACGTACGCGACCGCGTACGAGGATATGCTCGACCGCAACGCGATTTGCCGTTCTATTGCGATCCACTCAAATTATTCATGCTTATTTGGATGGTGATGCTAGTATCTTTGAGTTTTCACCTCACCTACGTGACTTATCCATCCATGGGAATCCCTTTATTGATCTTTGCAGTTTCAGCTTTCTCAATGTTTCTTGGATATTTCGTTGCCATCGCTATTTTGCGGCGTTTCCCTAAGCCGCAAGAAGCTATATCCTATACCATTAATGTTGTGCGGGTAAGGCGCATAAACTTGATACTTTGCCTAATATGCCTGCTGATCATTGCCTTTAACTGGATCACCTTGGGACCACCGCCGGCATTCGGCGATTTTAGCACCTATCTGACTTATGGTCGACTCAAACAGATTCTTTTCCCTGTGCTGATCACCATTACGGTGAATGCGTTTTTGGATACATCGAAGACACAAAGATTCCTCTACGCAGCATTCGGAGTGTCCTGGCTGCTAATCTATATTACTCGCGGTGCCGTGCTAGTCAGTCTTGTACAGGTATTTTTTATATTTTCTCTTAGGACCAGCATCAGCAAGCGAAAGCTTTATTTCGTCGGGCTGATTTGCTTGATATTTACCGCTTTTGTGGGGTCCGCAATTGGAAACGCCCGTACATCCATGGCCGTATTTATGGAGGTCCTTCAGATACGACCACAGTTTTTAGACTGGCCCATGATCTACCTGTGGCTAATATCCTACATCTCGATCCCGTTCTCGAACCTATGTTGGGTGCTGGATAAGATCCCTTTTCATGGACCTACTCCAGCCTTTCTTTATCCACTGCTCCCGTCGTTCTGGGTGCCGGTCGATCCGCACATTGCCATCCACAATGATCCGCGCATGATTGATGGTGCCAGTACCTACCTTATAAGCTATGTGCTGGATTTATCGTACTTTGGTATATTTTTTGCAAATTTTTGCCTTGGAATTGGCTGCGCATGGATGAAAAAGTGCGGCGGTCCCAGGAAGATGCTTGTTTCAGCGATATTCCTTGCTGGATTGTCTTTCATCTTTTTTTCTGACCCTTTCGCATCGTTGTCTACGATCATTCAAGTTTCCATTCAGAGCTTTGTGCAGCGAAAATGCTTTGTCTGGGACAAACCCCAGCATATCGAGGAAATACATTCATGATCAACGCGAAGTCTATTACTTGTGAGCCTTGCGTCCCGGTGCAAATTACCGCGGTGATTGTTCTTTACCGGCTTCTCCCCCGCGATTCGTCGAGTTATCGGAGCCTGTTAGCTGCGGCGGCCAAACTCGACCCTGACGTATGCCGCCTTCATGTGGTGCTCTGGGACAATACTCCGGGCGGACAACATATGGACGAGCGGATCAATCATGTGCAGTACATTGGGGACGGCCGCAACTTTGGACTCGCCAATTCCTATAATCGCGCTCTTGAAATTGCGGTCAAACAGAATAGCAATTGGTTTTTGACTCTTGATCAGGATACAGACTTGCCGGAAGATTACCTGTCAAATTTGGTCAAGATTGCCATAAGTTTAGAGCGCGATCATACTGTAGGTGCCATCGTACCTCAGATTATTTCTGATAAGGGGACAATGTTGTCTCCGAACTATTTTCAATTTGGTGCCATTGCTCGATGGTATGCGCGCGGATATGTGGGCATTCCGGAAGAGCCCGTTTTCGCCTTCAATTCCGGGGCGATGGTTCGAGTCGAAGCCCTTGAACAGATTGGAGGCTACGATGCCTGGTTTTGGATGGATTTCAGTGATGGATGGATGTTTCATAGGCTTCATATGCATGGCAAGCTCGTTTATGTGGCTGGGAATATCCATGTTGGTCACGAATTTTCGATGGAGCGTAGGAATGAGCGCATGTCCGATGAACGCTACCGCAATGTGCTGATTGCGGAATCGGCGTTCTGGGATATGAATATGAATTGGCTTGCGGGGTGCGAACGAACGCTTCGCTTGGCGCTTCGCCAGCTAAAACACGCGATACGTAAAGACCGGTCCGAATTGCGTCGTATTTCATGGGAGTTTCTCTGGATGAGACTCTTCCGGACAAGAAAATACCGGATTCAGTATTGGAGAGAGGCAACCGTGGGGCGCTTTGGGGATGCATTGGAATCCACCGTGTTGCGACCGAGGAAGCTCAAGGTATCCGTCTGCATGGCGGCCTACAATGGCGGCAAATTTATAGACGCCCAGCTAAGGTCGATATTGAGCCAGCTTGATTTGCAGGATGAGGTCGTGATTGTTGATGACTGCTCGACGGATGATACGGTAAAACGAATCCAGGCGGTGAACGATGGCCGCATTCGACTCATTCAGCATACGGTCAATCAGGGGGTTGTTGCCACTTTTGAGGATGCTCTGCGAAGCGCCACGGGGGACATTCTCTTCTTGAGCGATGATGATGACATATGGGCTCCAAGCAAGGTAAAACGATATGTCGATGTCTTCAAAGCCAGACCGGAAGTGCAGATTGTGACTAGCAAAATACGGTTGATTGACGACGAAGGCACAACTGTTATCGACGACAGGATATCGCGCAACGGAAGGTTCATCCCTGGGTTCTGGAACAATGTTTACAAGAATCACTACCAGGGATCAGCAATGGCCATCCGAGCTTCGCTGCTCGGACGAGTATTCCCGTTCCCATTGCGCCCAGCGTTTCTGCACGATGTCTGGATCGGAACGCGAAGCGACTTGACAGGAGGAACAACCGCATTCATTGAAGAAGAACTGCTTTTTTATCGAAGGCACAATGGAAACTATAGTCGCCGTTTGTCACTCTGGAAGCAGTTGCGCGTAAGAGCGGAACTGCTTTTGGCTCATGCAGTCTATGCTTTTAAGATGAGGCCCGGTTTGTAAACTGATAAACAAGCAGAGCGTCTACATGATGCACGCCCAACAGCTATCGTTAGGGCAGGAAGATTGCCGGTGATTGAGCGGGAAGTCCTCTGAAAACCGTTTATATGATCCCAAAAGGCGGCCCATGTTGAAAGTAATTGTTCCAACTTTGAATGCGTCCAGGGACTGGCCGTTATTTGCTTCTGCACTGCTCACTTCTGTCCGGCCAGAGCAAGTTCTGATTGTCGACTCCGAGTCAAACGACGCGACCGTAGAACTGGCTCACGCGGCGGGGTTTCAGGTATGTAAGGTAAAGCGGACAGAGTACAGCCATGGCGGGACTCGGCAGAAGGCTGCGGAGATGCTATCGGATGCCGAGATTCTCGTGTATATGACGCAGGATGCGGTGCTGGCCAACGCCCAATCGCTGGCTGCGCTGCTGCGCCCTTTTGAGGATGACCGTGTGGGCGCAGTTTACGGACGCCAGTTGCCGCGCGAAGGCGCCGGGCACATCGAAGCTCATGCACGAGTTTTCAACTATCCTGCGACTTCGGAAGTGCGATCCATGGAAAACGCCAGGCACAGGGGCTTCAAAGCTATCTTTTTCTCCAATTCATTTGGGGCATACCGGCGGAAGGCTTTGGAGGAGGTGGGCGGATTCCCCAAGGACGTGAATTTTGGAGAAGATACAGTGGTGGCTGGCCACCTTCTGCTGGCCGGGTGGAAGATCGCCTATGCGGCGGATGCCGAGGTCTATCATTCGCACTCCTATTCAATCTGCGAAGAGTTTCAGCGTTATCTTCGAGTGGGTGAATTGCATGTGACTCAGCCTTGGATGATCGAGGAATTTGGCGGAACTTCCGGAGAAGGTATCCGGTTTGTACAATCCGAGTGCCGATATTTGGCACGCATTGCGCCGCATCTCATACCAAGCGCCCTGATTCGCTCAGCAGGCAAGATACTGGGGTATCGGCTTGGGCGCAAATCGTCGGCGCGCTCCTAGAACTGATGCAGCGTTTCCCACTGGGAACCAGGGCCGGAGCGAATGCGTTAATAGGCGGGGGGCAGAGTGAGGTCGCGGAAGACGGATTTGGAGCGGCTGATGCCGGGGACGGAGCCGAAGTTGGCCAGCGTGAAGCTATAGAGCCACTGACCGTCGTCGCCGCGAATGGAGCCTAGATCGAAGCGGCGGTAACCCACCGTGAGGCCGCAGCAGTTCCAGTTATACGTGGCCTGTGTACCCCAATATTGAAACTTGCCAAGGATAAAGTCATATCCGCCGTTGGCGGCCAGATTAAAGCCCACGCCGCTCTGCTTGCCGATGGTCAGGAAGGGCTGCACCTGCTGGCTTTTGGTCACCGAGGCGGAGCCGGGGGTCTCCCCGACGGCGTTGAGCATGGCATGGCCGACGCCGATGGTGGTGCGGTCCCAACTGTAGCCAGCGTAGAGGTTGTCGGCTGCCAAGCGACCGGCAACCGTGTCGTAGTCCAGATCCCACTGGATGCGCAGATTGTCGATGGCCTCGAAGCGCAAGCGCGAGGTGATGGGCGCGATGTTGCGCGGCGAAGTGAGATAGGCCACAGCACTCATGTCCAGCGTCGTTTCAAAGACGTTGCGGCTGTTGCGGACGAGCGCATCGCCAAATTTAGGGTCAATAAAGAACTTCTGCGCAATCTGCCAACTGGCCCACTCGCGCACCTGCGGGGGGCAGAGTTTTGATTGAGTCTCAGCAGTTTCCGGCAGGCAGGGCTTTTCATTCGTGGGGCGCAGAAAGAGGCGCTGCGTAAGAGAAAAGCCGGCTTCATTGGTGTCGGTGGCGATGTCGGTGGTATCCACCAGCAGCGCGTTCTGAGCCTGCTTGCCGATGCCTGTCACGTACCGATAGGTGATCTCCGGCTCGATGACGTGGCGCAGTTGGCGATTCCAGCGGGTGAGCGTGAAATCCCGCTCGATGGCAGGCGGGCGCAGATCGACGGAGGCTTCAAAATCGGTGCGGTTGAGCGGGTCGTGGCTGATGATGGGAACACCACCGTTTTTATCTCTCCGGTCGGGCGTCTGACTGATGGAATATGCAGTTTCGCGCATAGCGGCCTCGGCCAGCACGCTCCAGCCGCCGCCTGTGAGCGGCAGAGCAAGATGCGGATAGAAGTCGATTCGACCTGCGTTGCGGGCGTGGAAGCTGGTCCCGGTGGGGAGAGCGGCAGGCTCGGAACGGGTCAGATAGCTGAGCGACGAACCCATACCCGCATAGAGCAATGATCCGCCGAGCGAGTGATCCAGCAGATCGACACGCAAAGTTGGCAGGTGAAGAATCCTGGCCTGATTGCCGTTGATGGCATCCACGCTGGAGGTGCTGGAGATTCCGGCAAAGGTCTGGAAGCGGGCCAGCAGGATGGACGGTACAAACCAGTTGTGCGCGTGGGTAAGCGAAAGTGTGCTCTGCACCTCGGAGGTGGTGGCCAGCGAGTAGTTATCGTTGAAGACCAGCCGGTAAATGTAACTCGAGAGATATTCGATCTTGCCGGCCACGCGGGTCTCGGAATCCAGATCCTTGCGCCCCTCGGCGTTGATGTCCACGCCGCCCTGATCGACCAGCTTTGTTGTAGCTGGCTGACCGGGCGTCGTAGACGGGATCGTCTCTTCAACGCCGCGATCCAGCAGGGCATTCCAGTGCACGGTGGCGTGGTTGAGTCCCGCGCCGCGATAGCGAAAGTCGCCGTTGGGCACCCAGCCGCGCTTGCTCCAGTACTCGGCTCCGGCAACCATGTCCATATTCCGGCTGATCACCCAATAGTATTGCTCGCCGATGACCAGACCCTTGACGCCAGAGTTTTCGCCGGCGGGGATCAAAATTCCGCTCTGGCGACCGGTCTCGTCGATGGGATGGCTTAAAAATGGCAAATAAAAAAGTGGCACGCCAAGAAATTTGAAGAAGGCATTGGAGGTGGACGCCTTGCCGTCTTGCAGATTGATGGCGCGGGAGATGATCTGCCAATCCGGCTTGGGCAAGCGGCAGTTGGTCATGCTTCCGTCGACAATCCGATAATGCCCTTCGCCGAGCTGGAGGACGACTCTGCCGGAAAATGTGAAGGGCGCGGTGGTGGAATAAATCCTGGAATGGCCCACGGTGCGTACGCCTTGTGAGCCATGCACATTGAAAAAGCGCGCGGTGTGCAGATTGAGCCGCATATCGCCGTGATCGGCGTGAATGAGCACGTCGTTGGGTCCGCCTGCGACCTGCAGGTTGCCCTCCGCCTCCAGCTCCGTGGTGGCTTGGTGATAGACAACCTTGTCAGCGCGCAGAACGTAATCGCGGTAATGGAACTCGACCCTTCCCTCGCCGGTCCAGACATTACCTGCCCATGCTTGGCGATCGGCGCTCAGCTCAACGGGATACCCTGTCTCCAGAATGGGTTCCGGCTGGGCGACGGGCAGAATCTCCTGGCTGGGATCGTCCGGCAGCGCGGCGGGGGGTGCCGCATTGGTCAACGCCTGCCCCCGCATTTGCAGGTGACAGAGGGCGAGCATCGTGATACAAACTAAAGAGCGAAGGCGCATTCCAGGGACCAAGGTCAGGATAGCAAAACAGGCCGACTTTCTTCTCATGAACGTGCTCAGCAGCTCTGGCAGCAGGAAAAACCGGATGATTCCCCGCCGCGCCCGGATCTTTGATCCAGGGCGGACCTGTTTCTTTTCGCGCCCTCTCTCTTCTTTGCACCATCAGCGTCCTCCAAGCCTTGCCGGTACAGGGCCTTGAGGGCCGGAACCGTTGCATTTTGGCCGGAAACAGCCGGTCAGAAAAGCACGCCATGAAGGGAGCAGAAGCTTGAGCACATCCGTTCTATATCCCAACGCCGCAGCCACATGGAAGCAGGAAGTCAATCGGCGTCTTGCCGCGCACCGGGTTCGCAGAGGTTCGCTGACAACTCAGTCGGCAGAGCCAGCGCAGAGTTGGGTTCACTCCAGCGGTCGTGGGACGCAGGTGGCGGCTCGCGTGGCTGCACGCTATGCTCATGCTCCCAGCTATAGCCAAATGCAAAGTATCGAAGCGCCGACTACCACCCGCGCCGCCTCTGCTGCACCGCGGGCTGTGGAAGCGCCCCGCGTCAGCGCTCCTGAAAGACAGGCTGCTATCCCGGTAGTCCGGCCCCGTGAGCCAGAGGCGCCGCAGTCGGCGATCTTCGCTCCGCTTCCAGAGTTGCCCTCAATTCCGGCTTCAGCGCTAGTCTCCGCTCCAAGTCCGGCTCAGGCAAGCGCGCCGCAACCCCCTCCAGAGTCGCTGGATGCCTGGGAGAGCGAATGCCTGCAAACCGGCTGGCGTCCAGACCCTCGCTTGCGTCCGGTTGACTCCGATTGGGTGCGCAGCTCGCTTCCAGCAGCCGAGCATCTCTCTTCGCGTGAAGACAGCTACCAGCCGCCGGTGCTGACGGATGAGTTCTTCAACTCTCAAGCTCTGGAGCCGGTTGAGCCGGATCAGCCAATCCATGCCAATCTGATCGAGTTTCCGCGCGAGGTGGTGGCTCATCGCAAGATGCGCCCGCGCCGGGCGGAAAGATTCGCGGCTGAAGCAATGGATCGCCAGTTGAGCATCTTCGAAGTCGACCCCAGCGCTTTCGCAGCGCCCCCCCAGGCGGAACCGGAGCCTGTGGCTGCCATCTGGTCGCAGCCGGAGTGGTCCGGAATCAAATTAGATGCTCTGCCGCAAGAGGATGCAAAGCTCGAAGAGAGCACCGCAGCGGAAGCGGATGTGCATCTGGCACCTGCCGAACACCGGCTGATGTCGGTTCTGGTGGATGGCGCGCTGATCACCGCTGTCTTCGTTACGCTGGCCATGGTGGCCGTGGCCAATGCGGGTAGCATGCCCGCTCCAAAAGTCGTGGCGCTTGGCGCGGCAGCCGGCATCCTGCTCATTGGCTTGCTCTACCAGACGCTCTTTCTGCTTCTGGCGGAAGCAACGCCGGGAATGAAGTACGCGGGCATCTCTCTGTGCACCTTTGAAAACCAGATTCCATCCCCCACGGAGTTGCGCAGCCGGTTGGGTGCGCTGCTACTCTCCGTGGCTCCCATGGGCTTGGGCGTGGCCTGGGCGCTCTTTGACGAGGACCACCTCTGCTGGCACGACCGCCTCTCGCGGACCTATCTGCGCAAGGAATAAGCAGGAGCGAGTTACTCTTAGCCTGCCATGTACGGCTGATTTGCCCACTTGAAGGGCGAAACGAGGTTGGCATATACTGATGTATATGCCAACCTTTCAGGAGGGCGCAATGCAGCGAACAGCCAGGGTTTTCATGAATAACCGCAGTCAGGCAGTCAGGCTTCCCAAGGAGTTTCAATTCTCCACTCCAGAGGTCTTCATCCGGAAGCAGGGCGACGAGGTCATCCTTTCCGCACGCCCCAACGACTGGTCCGCCTATCTTGCATCGGACGCCGTCGCATCGAAGGAGTTCATGGAGGGGGTTGAGGATCTGCCACTTCAGGAGCCTTCGTTCTGATGGCTCTCTATATGCTCGACACTGACATCTCTTCCTACATCATGAAGCGCTCGGACGAGACTGTTCTCAGAAAGCTACAGACCATAGCAGTCAGCGATGTCTGCATCTCCGCGATCTCCAAGGCCGAGATGCTCTATGGAATTGAGATCTCTCCACGTCGGCAAAAGGATCAGGCAGCGCTGGATGAATTTCTGCGCTATGTCGCAGTGTTGGATTTCCCCGCAGGAGCGACTCTCGACTATGCGCTCATCCGTGCCGATCTCAAGCGTCGCGGAACACCGATTGGCGCAAGCGATATGCTGATTGCGGCACACGCCCGCTATCTCGGGCTGACTCTGGCGACCAACAACACCCGGGAATTCTGGCGCGTTCCCGGACTCAAGACCGAAAACTGGACTAAACCGGTCAATTAGTGCAATCGGAATACTCCCGTACAAAGACAAAGACGCTGCCGGAAAGTTCCCCGGCAGCGTGGAGGATAGAGGGTTATCAAACCCGGCAGTGAGTTCTGGGGACAAGCTGCCGACTAGTGAATCATCAAGAGTGCGCCGCCCGATACGCGGAGTGCCCAACCACTTGGCTTTTGCCAACGAATTTTCCGCCAGCTTGGTGGTCGTCGTCGAGGCGGAATTGGCGAATCATGCCGTCCAGGTCGCTGGCCAGTGAAGCCAGGTTCTTCAGGGCTTCCACGGCCTCTTCCGCGCCTTGCGCATTTTCAACCGCCAACTGCGAGATATGCCCGGCGGACTCGGAGATCTCTCCGGAGGCCGAGGTCTGCTCGGTGGCGGCGGTGGCAATCAGGTTGATCTGGTGTTCGACTTGCTTGGAAGATTCGATGATTGCTTCCAGGCTGTGGCGTGCGCGCGAGGTCTCTCCCATGCCGGTTTCGACGGCCGCTCGGCTCTCTTGCATCACTTGCAGCGTCTCGCGCGTTTCGTCCTGGATGCTGCGGATGGTGCCCGATATTTCTTCTGTTGCGCCCTTGGTGCGTTCGGCCAGGCGGCGCACCTCGCCGGCAACCACTGCAAATCCGCGGCCATGCTCTCCGGCGCGAGCGGCTTCGATGGCCGCGTTCAGAGCCAGTAGGTTGGTCTGCTCGCTGATCTCCTGAATTACGTTGACCACCTTGCCGATTTCCTCCGAGCGACGTGCCAGCGAGGTCATCTTCTCCGAGACGGAGTTGGTGGCGCCGGCAATCTTTTCCATGGTGGTGGCGGCGGCCTGCATCACGGCTCCGCCCTGATCGGCGGTCTCGGCGGACTCGCGGCTGGCGGCGGCGGCACTTTCAGCGTTGTGGCTAATCTCGCCGATCGTCGCGGTCATCTCCTGCGCGGCGGCGGCAATCTGGTTGGTCTTGCTGGATTGCGCGTGCGCATTGCCGGCTGTCTGGACTGATCGTGCGCTCATCTCCGTAGTGGCGGAAGAAAGCGTCTCCGCGCCCTGAACGACCGAGACCAGCACGCTGCGCAGCGCGGCCACGCTGGCATCAAAGGCGTCGGCTACGCGACCGATCTCGTCTGTCCCGGTCGCTTTAACAAATACCGTCAAATCCTTGGCCGCCAAACCTTCCAACGCTGCCAGCACGCGGGTCAACCGCGGCGCGATCACCTTCGTGAGCACCGTTCCGATCAACGCGCAGAGGCATACGATCAGCAGGGTAACCCCGGAGCTGATCCACATGGCGCTGGTGCTGGAATCGGTGGCGTCGTGAGAGGCATCTGTACCTTGCTTGATGATGAGGTCTAAGTCTGTCTCGGTAGTTGCCAATGCCGTCTCTAGGGAAGACCTTAGGGAGTCGGACAAAAGTAGATCCAGGGCGTCGCCGGGCTTTTTGTCGGTCATCAGCGCATAGACACGATCACTGCCTTCGATGTACTGCGCAAAGGACGCGGAAATCTTCTGGAAAAACTCACGCTCTTCGGTCTTGTCAATGAGGCGCTCATAATCCTTGGCGGCTGTATGGAAGCCGTCGATAGCCGCCTGGCGTTTTACACTCTCATCCTTGACGCACGCCGGTTCTGTACAAAGCAGCAGGTGGAGATCTTCCCGGCGCAGCGTGTTGATGGTCGCCCGGATGTTAGCCAGATCGATCACCGCGGGAAGACTGTTGTTGCTCACTTGAGCGCTTTTTGCGGCGATGCTGCGAAAGGTGCTGAATGTGAAGACGCCCAGCACAATGCACAATCCGCAGACCGTGCCGAAGGCGAAGATGAACTTGCGGGCGATGGGAAGGTTGCGCAACCACTGCATGCCGATATCCCTTTCTGAAACCACTCTTTGAGTTCATCGGCGAAACGCGGCGCGACTTGAGCAGATTCGATTGACAGAGATTCTAAGGCGCGAAGTAAGCAATTCTCCGCTATCGCTCTTGATTCCGCTCGGTCTCTGTGGCAGAGTGGTGATATGGATAAGAGTTCGGTGCTTGAGACATTGCGGCAGCATGAGCCGGAACTTCAGGCGGCAGGCATCCTGCACCTGCGTTTGTTCGGCTCTGTCGCTCGTGGCGAGTCTTCGGCTCAATCCGACGTGGATCTCATGGCAGATTTCGACCACTCCAAGCGCCTCACACTGTTTGACATGGCTCGGCTGGAAAATCGGCTCAGCGATTTGCTGGGAGGGAAGGTGGATCTTGCTCCTGCGGAATCGATGAAGGAGCGAGTCCGGTCGCGTGCTCTACAGGAGGCTGTTCATGCCTTTTGAGGATGCAAGATCTCACCTCGAAGATATCCTCGAAAGTATTCATTTCATTCAGCAATTTGTCCTTGGCTTTGACCGGGAAGCCTACTTCCGGGACGAAAAAACTCAGGCCGCAGTGGAGCGAAAGCTACTCATCCTCAGCGAGGCGGCTATCCGGTTGAAGGACAACGCGGAAGTTCTCTGCCCTGGGATTCCCTGGCGCGACATTCGCGGGAGCGGCAATTGGCTCCGCCATCAATACGACAGCGTGGATGTGGAAACTATTTGGAATACCATCCAGGATGGTTTACCGCCTCTCAAGGTCGCCGTGGAAAAGGCGCTAAGACCAGCCGGAGATTAGAGTTGCTTCATCATCACAATAAAATGGCACTCCACTCCGGGCTTGACCGGACGCGACAGGCGGGCCTCTTCCGTGCCCGTTTCAACAAATCCAAAATGACGATAGATGGGCAGAAGCTCAGGGCGTGTGTTGAGGACGGTGATCTTGACGGACGAGAATCCCTGGCCGCGCAGACGCTCCTCGGCGGCGGCGATGAGAAGCCTCGCCAGCCCTTTGCCTTGATGCGCGGGATCGACCGCCAATTGGCCCATATACCCCTGCCTCTCGTGAGCCTCAATGTAGATGCAGCCGAGAAGCTGGCCGTCGGCGTCCTCTGTGGCCAGAACCGTTCCCGTCCGCATCATCGCCGCCAGACGCTCCTCGTCGGTACGTGTGCCTTCCAGGAATGTCTCGACGGCGAAGGCGGCGTTGATGAGGGAAATGAGGCGCGGACGGTCGACCTCTATGGCGGGGCGGATGAGAAAAGTGGATTCGGCTGCATCGGTCATGTTGTTCTAATCATAAACAACGACTGCATTTCCGTTGTCAAAATTCCACACAATGACCGAACGCAAACCCGATGCAGCTATCCTGTGGCCACGATCTGTGGCCATGGTTAGAGCATTCGTACTTTTTGCTATAAGCTTCTGTGCCCCATTCATTCCGCGTTTTTCAGCGGAATGAGTGGGAATTCGACGAAATCCCGAAATACATGATTTCCTAAAATGCTCTATAAATCAGTGCGCCGCCCAGAGACCAAGTTGATGACCAGAACAACCAGCGCAATGACCAGCAGAATGTGAATCAGGCCACCGGCGACATGGAGGCTGAAACCCAAGAGCCACAAAACAAGAAGAATGACAAAGATTGTCCAAAGCATACGTACTCCTTATTCTCTGCGGGCGCTTGGGAGAAGCAATTCCTCTCAAGCGCCCACAAGCTTTCAGCGTTGAATGTTATTTGGAGGCGACGGCCTGAGCCTTGGCGTTTCTGACTGCGTTAAGGAACTCACGGGCCGAGGCTGGCGCGGCGATCTCTCCGTGCAGAATGCGGTGCGTAGATGGCCTCGGTGGAATCGTCGTCGCGGCGAACATCCGCGCCACTCAGAGACAGGCCAGCGAAGAGGCCCCTGGCCCGCGAGTAAGTGAGAATCTCGGTGTTCAATCTCCAGTCAGTATCGGCTGTGGCATGGCGTCCCACCGGCCCGGCGGCCGCCGAGGCGTCTCCACCAATTTGAAACTTGCTGTCAACCAAGCGTTGCATTCCTCTGTCGCCCTGAAAGACCATGACCAGGTCAACGCCTTCAACGCCGATCTGCAATCCCCAGCTTCCGCCGGTGATGGTAAAGAAGGACGGCGCGCTCCAGCCGTTTTCCGTGCGGCAGGTGGCCACGCCCCGGCCATTCTCCGCGCCAAAGATGAAGCCGCCCTTGAGCAGATGTGGCACCACGGCGATGCACTTTGCGTGTTCCAGAACTTCTTCTGGAATACCGCGATCTGGCGCAGACATGATCTCATGCAGCACCGCACCCGCATGATCCAGCCGGTCAACTGTTGCTTCACGACCGGTTCCCGCCCAGCAAATGCTTGTCATGCTGAGTATTGCCGCAATGGTCATAAGTTTCTTCATGTATCTCACCTTTTCTACCCATGCGCAGCGTCACTTTCTTTCCGCGCACTGAGGCGCAATAGGTAGTTTCCACACTAGCGGCGAAAGAGAATGCCGTCTGAGCAGGAAAGCTCAACCCCTATTGATCCGGCCCGTAAATTCTGACACCTGGGTGCCCCATCCGTTCAGCGTGTTTTGCTGAATGGGTGGGAAGCGAAAACCTTCTTTGAGGGCCGGATCAATAGGGGCTTTAGGCTGAACTACCCGGCAAAAACGGCTTATGTGGTTGAAAATAAGCAGGCGACCAAAAGCGCTTTAGGAAATATGTAGGCTCCCCCAGCGAAGATGCAGGCCGATTTTTACTGCGCCGCGCCGCACACCGAGCAGAAGCGCGCGCCCTGCACGTTGCTCTGGCCGCACCGTGGGCAGGCGAGCAGCGTGCCGGGTTGCGCCGCCGAGGACACGTTGACGGTCACGTCCCACGGCTGCTCCCATCCGGGGAGCGGGATTCCCAGCCTTGCGGCAATCCCTGCCGCCTGAATGGCGTTGAACTCACGCACCCGGCCAGGCATGAAGAAGCATTCGATGAAGCTGACGAATGAGGTCAGAAAGAATCCGAAAAAGGTCAAAGTCACGCAGATGTATAGAATTCCCAGACCCGTACGGCGCAGATAAAAGTGGTGAACGCCCAGGCAGCCCAGGAACAACGCCAGAAGAACACCGACAACTTCATCGCGGCGCACCGCCTCATATTGCTGGTAAAAGATGGCTTGCGGATTGGGATAAGGCTGGCTGCTCATAGGCGATTCTCCTGGCTCTGCGAACAGGATACGCAGAAGGACGGCGGAAGGTTCCAGTGAAACGCGCGGATGGCTCCCTATGAACGAAGTTGGCGGGGTTCGCGGCAGCCCACCCTAGCGACAAAAACAAGAACGTCGCGAGGGTGGGGCACCCATTTCTCTTTGATCCAGCAGAAGATAAATCAGAACGAGAAGATCGCTTGGACAAAGACGCGCCTTGCGGCCGAGCCTTGGGAGAAGATTCCGCCAGCCAGATTGGTCGATTTCCCAAACTGATTGCCCGGTCCATATTGCCCGTTGCCCAAGGACGTCGGAATGATGGTCCCATTCGGCTGCCCTTTGTCAATGTCGTTGAAGAGGTTCAACGCCTGAGCGCTGAAGGTGAGCGAGTACTTGTGGCCTGTGGAGCCGCCGCCACCCATGGGACCTCCAGGTCCACCAGGACCACCACCACCCGGTCCGCCGCCACCGGGACCACCGCCGCCCGGACCACCGCGTCCGCCGCCACCACCACCTGGAGGCGGTCCATTGGGCGGACCACCTTCCGACTGGGGCGTTGCTGAGACGAGCTTGGGGCCGAGGCCAATCGCTTTGCTGACGCTCAGGTTAAGGGCTACCGCGGCGGGTCCGTTGCCCAGATTGACGGGGATGAGTGCGCCGCCTGACGCCGATGTGTTCAAGCATCCAAAAGGCGTCGATACATCGCCGGATTCCGTGCAGGCCTTGGGATCGGTCGCATAGGTGGGCCGTTGATTGCCGAATTGATTCACGAAATCGGTAGGCAGCGTGATGTTGTAGGGGCGGCCAGATTGCGCCACCAGGAAGGGATTCAGGCGAATCCCCCAGGGAGCGGTGTAGTTACCCATCATGAAGAGATTGTTGCGCGTGACAAAGCCGGAGCGCCCGTAGTTCTTCCCCAGGTCGTTCTTGTCCACAGCGCTGCCGTTGTTGTTGCCGTTGGCGTATGAGAGCGTGTAGAAGCCGGTGAGATTCAGGTTCTTGGTGATCTTGGTATTCACGCTGGCCATGAGCTGATTTTGCTTGAAGGCAGCTTCCGGGAGGGATTCATCAACGTATCCGCTTTTGCCGTTGGGATACTTTCCCTGACTATCGGGTTGATTGGCATTGATCGTGATCGTCTGATGAACGCCCTGGGTGTGGATATAGTTCAGCGTAAGGCTGGTGCCGGGGGTTAACTGGCGCTCCAGGCTGATGCTTCCCTGCTCGTTATAGGGGGAGTGATAGTGCGGGGCAATCTGATTTGTGACCGTGCCGCCAGCCGTGCCGGTGCTTTGGCAGTTGCCCTCAGTCAAAAGAGTGAGATCCAGCGAGGAATCCGCTGACGTGCAGGTCGGAGTGTTAAAGACATTCTGGCTCTGAATCTGCGAATAATGCACGCTCTTCAGATTGCCGGTTCCCATGCGGTTGTAAAAGAATCCGTACCCAGCGCGCAAGACAGTTTTGGCTTTCTTGTCCTTGCCGTTTCCATCCAAGGCGTAGGCGATGGCCGCGCGCGGAGCCCAGTCATCATGGTCGGCGATGTGATTCTGCGCCTCCCAGCGCAGGCCGCCGGAGAGCGTAAGCCGCGGATTGAACTTCCAATCGTCCTGCGCATAGAGCGCAAGATCAAAGATATTGGCATTGGAAGATGTGCAGTTTGTAACGCCGCTGGCGCAGGTGGTATAGCTGGCGTTGGAAGGGCCGGCGTTGTTGGTGGCAGTCACCAGCGTCGAATAGCTCTGGCCTGCAGCAAGGTTGTTCGCCAAATTCAGATAGGTCTCCGGCGAAGTAAAGCTGAACGAACCGTTGAAGCCTCCATTGGTATAAGAGGCATCCTCGGAATCGCGCAGCCGCGTGCCAAATTTGATGGCATGCGCGCCGTGACTCATCGTGGTCATATTCTGGAATTCGAGGCGCGTGTAGTGATCGCGACTCTGCGGGCCACTGCCGCCGCCGGTGAATTCTCCGGTGACAGAGATAGACGGATTCATGGTGGAATCGTCGGAATAGTGGTTTTCATTTTGCCGCTCGAACTGCAGGCGGCTTTCATTGACGATGTGTTCGTTGATAATCAACGAATCGCTCATCTGCACGGTGTGATCGGTGTTCGATTCATGCGTGGAAGGGTTATTCGTCGAGTAAGGATTATAGAGTGAACCCTGGTTGAGATCGCCGTGCTCGGATTCAGACCAGAAGCCATAGCGCACCGTGAAGGTGTTCTTCGCCCCCAGTTGCCAGTCGATGCGCGCCGAGGCGTTGTCGCGGATGCGGCGATTCAGCAGATTGACGCCAAAGTTGGTGCAGGAGACGAAAAGGCCAGATCCAGAGCAATTCGGAAATGCGCTGGTTGTAAATTTGCCGGAGGTGTTGTCGAGAATTGCATCATCGATAGACCAGGCATTGATGTTTTCCGTGTTGCGCTGCTCCGCGCTGAGGAAGAAGGAAGCGGTTTTGGAAAGCGAGCCGCTGAGCGTGCCGTTGAACTGATAGCTGTAATAGGGAGGAATCACCTCTCCGGAGTTCTGCGTTGAATAGGGATTGCCGGTATTGAAATTTTTGTCGTTGCCTTGGATAAAGAACCGGCCGCGCAGCTTGTCGGTTCCCGGCTTGGTGAGAATCTCGATGCGACCGAAGCCGATGCGATCAAATTCGGCGGAGAAGGGATTCTGGTTGATGCGAATCTCGCGGATCGCCGACTTGGGCGGAAGCTGCCCGCCGCTGAAACCGTCAATGTAAATCTGGCCTCCATCGGGTCCAGCAGAGGGTCCGGCGAGCGCGGAGAGTTCGTTGGAGAGTTCATCGGGATCGTCAGAAAGCGCGTCGAGGTCTTTATCCTTGAGGACCATGGAACTGGCGTTGCCGCCCGCCTCGACACTCACTGCGGGCGTCTCGTCGGTGACCACGACGCTCTGCTGCTCAACGGCCATGGCCATCGTGATTTTGACGTGCATCGCCTGACCGGCGGCAAGTTGAAGAGGCTGCGAGGCAAAGGGAGCAAAGCCAGCGACCGAGGAGAGCACAATGTAACTGCCGGGCGCGAGTCCGGTCACCTGATAAGCGCCAGAATCATCCGAGGTGGTCGTGGCCACGGTAACGCCGGATGCATCGGTAACAGTGACAGTCGCACCGGGAATCAACGCTCCGGTGGGGTCGGAAACATGACCGCGCAGAGTGGCCTTCGCGGCCGGCCCCGCAGTCGTTGCAGGAGCTGCCGCAGGCGTTGCAACCGCAGGCGCGGCGGCAGGTTGATCCTGCGCGACAGCCGCACTGGCGGTGCCCAATGCCAAGGCAATCAATAGAGCTGTGAAGTAATGCAATTTTGAGTACACGAGTCCCTCGCTTGTTTTCACTGAATAGTTGTCTTCGTCTGGGTGCCCCACCCTCGACGCGCTCTTGTTCTTGCGGCTAGGGTGGGATTCAACTCACCAACACAGAAATACTGATCCTGCAACAAAATACCTTTGGGTGCCCCATCCATTCGTGCGTTTTTTGCGCGAATGGGTGGGAAAGATTGCCACAATTTTCTTGCCTGATCAATAGGAGAAATACCTGAATCGCCTACTGAACTGCCGCTTCCGCCGCGCTTGCCCCGCCGTTCATGCTCCAGTTGGAGAGCAGATTCTGGCTGGCCGCAGGTGCTTCCAATAGCGGCTCAACGCCCGCCAGCAGCGTGATGGCCGTAACCTGTGTCGCGCCGTCGGTGGCCACCAGCATCACCGCTTCGCCTTTTTGCAGATCGGTGAGTTGAATGGCCGGTGCGCGGCTCAGCATCTGCTGCGGATCGGGAGCCTGACCGCCGACGCCACCCCGCTGACCTCCGCCTGGACCAACTCCAAATTGCCCGCTGCTGTTCGGCGCGCCCTGACTGCTGCTCACGCTTCCTTTCAGGCGCATGGCCAAGATTGTCGCCATGCGGTCCGGCAAACGCCGCAACTGAGACTCCGCCGTAACGTGAATGGCAAACTGCTTCTTGGTGGCCAGATCCTTGACTGTCAGCGTGGAACCAGCCGCATCCAGCGACGTAATGGTTCCGGCAATGTTGAGGAAGCTGCCGGAGATAACATCTTCGGCAGCAATCTCCGTGCCGTCCGCATTCTTTTCGCCGCGCGCGCGCAATTGATCGCCCGCGTGGATGGCATCAATCGACGCCGGGAGCGCTTCATCGTAGTTGACCGACGCCGGAGCATAGCGCTTGAGAACCGTCGTCTTGCTGGTATGCACGGTAATCGCCTTGGCCGCGGCTCCCGCGCCGCTGCTTACAACAATGACGCCCGATGCGGGATCAACGCTCTTCACCAGCCCGCCCACGCCGCGCCGCTGCCAGTCCTCACGGTCCTTCTGCTGCTTCGCCACGATGTCAGAATGCTTGATGGCAATAATACGTAGCGCTTGTGGCGTGGAGCCGGTTCCATTTGGGTCGGGCTTGACCGACGCGCGGTCGCCCACCGCCAGATCGCTAAATTGTATCTTCTCTGCGGCGCTCAGATTCTTGGCATCAGGGGCAATGCGGAGAATCGTTGCCGTTGAGGGTACGTCCACCTGGTGAACGCCATCCGCGTCGGTCTTGACGGAAAGCGTACTGCCGCTGATGGCGGTGATCGTTCCTTGGAATGGCTTGGGCGCTTGTGCCTGCGTAAGCGCCACGCCAGCCAACAGTGCCGAAATCGCCGTCCAACGCGCAGCCACAGAAAGAAACCGGTTTTTCATCTTTCTCTTCATCCACTAACTCCCCATCGGGCTGAAAGCCCTTCGCGCCCGAGGTGCAAAATTTCATCTCTGCTTCGGTAGACGAACAAGAACGCCAAAAGGTTGAGAAAGACCAAAGTATGTGCGTTCAGGTTCCCTGGCGGTTGCCGATCATTTATCCCATAAGGCGCATAATTCGATTAGGACTAAAAATTGCAATAATGCTGAGTGTAGAGAATTTCGGCTCACTATTTTTTATTCACTGCTGCACCCACCCCCCTCCCCCCCCCCAATATTTAT
>Ga0302140_10000569_pt1 | contig 47228 bp, 49 predicted proteins | sample I_Bog_E1_1_FD_202095 | JGI IMG/M metagenome (GOLD analysis project Ga0302140, IMG submission 202095) | Peat permafrost microbial communities from Stordalen Mire near Abisko, Sweden - I_Bog_E1_1 | ecosystem: Environmental > Terrestrial > Soil > Wetlands > Peat | place: Sweden: Abisko, Stordalen...
TATAGTAATCTTATTCTTTCTCATGCTTTAATCTTCTCATATTCATCTCAATTTTTCTATCTAATTTTATTTAGAATGTTATCCACAGCCAGTTCCGCAAGCTGTTTCCTATATAAGAACAAAATCTTCCTGCGGTCGGGTATAACTGTTATCCACAGCCAGTTCCGCAAGCTGTTTCCTATATAATAAAACAATTCTATGGAGGATTAAAATGAAACTCTTAAAAAGGATACTACTTATTATAATTACACTTATCATAACTCCTACACTACTAGGTATTACTCAGGATAATTTATATATTAGCTCAAATGCTGCTACTAGAAAGCAAGTTAACGTAGGAGTAGTAGTATCTAATATTGATGATCCATACATATCTCTAGTTAAACAGAGTTTAGAAAATATTCAAATAAAGAATGAAAATAAAGTTAAATTTACTTTTTTTGATTCAAAAAGCAATCAATCTATACAAGATGAGACTTTAGACACTTTACTTCGAAATAATATTGACCTTTTATTAGTAAATTTAGTTGATACAAGTGTAGGTGCAGTAGAAAACATTATTGATAAGGTCAAACAAAAAAATATCCCATTAATTCTATTTAATTCTGCACCATCAATTATAACAAATAAAATTAAAGCTTATAATAAATTTATTATTATAACAACCGAACCTAAACAAGCTGGTATTCTGCAAGGAAAACTCGTTGTCGATGAATGGAATAAAAATAAATCAAGTATGGATAAAAATAGAGATAACATATTACAGTATATAATGTTACAAGGTGAAATTAATAATATAGGAGCAATTGAAAGAACAAAGTATTCTATTTCAACAATTGAGAATGCAGGAATAAAAACTCAAGCACTTGCATTACAAATTGCTAACTGGAACCAAGAATTAGCTAAAAATGCTATTGAATCGCTATTTCTGAAATATTATAATAAAATCGAAGTAATAATTGCAAATAATGATGCAATGGCAATAGGTGCCATTGAAGCATTACAAAAATATGGTTATAACAAAGGAGATAAATCAAAAACTATCCCAGTTTTTGGGATTGATGGAATACCTGCTGCTCAAGATTTAATAAGAAAAGGTTTTATGACAGGTACTGTTGTTGAAGATCCCGATGACACAGCTGAAGCACTTTATACTGTAGGAATGAATTTAGTTGATAATAACCCTCCTCTAGAAGATACAGATTATAAATTTGATGAAACAGGAATTATAATTAGAATTCCTTACCATGAATATACTCAATAAAACAGTTTAGTCCTCTTTATTATTCTCATTATTTTAAGCAAAAAAAGTTAGGGAATAAGATTAACTCTTATTCCCTAACTTTTATACACTTTTTGTATCTTTAATTAAAAATATAATACCCAATATTTTCAACTCAATCTAATCAAGTTTGTATTATTCCATCCCAATAAACTCGACTTTTTCTACATTCTTAATGTTAAGTAAGCCATCAGTTAATGTTTTTATGTCCCCATCCACAGTTGAAAGATCTATTGTTATGCTTAAGTTAGCATATCCATTTAGAGGTATCCCTTGATTTATTGTCAAGATATCTCCTCCTTGCTCTGCTATATAATTACTAATATTAGATAAGACTCCTTTTTCATTTTTTAGTATAATGTTATAAGTGACTTTTCTGCCTTCTGAAGTTTCTGAAAAATCAAATACAAAGTCTTTATATTTGTAATATACACTTCTGCTTATTCCTGCTATTTTTACAGCTTCTGTTATTTCCTTTACTTTGCCATCTTTTAATAGTTTTTTTGTAAAAAGAACTTTTTCATAAACATCAGGTAAAACCCGTTTATCTATAACTAAGTAATCTCCACTCATTAGTTTATACCTTCTATAATGGTTGCCCCCGCATCATCTATAGATAACTCTGATATATCCCATTCCAATCCTTTTATTCTTAAAAATTCTCTAAGCTCATTGCTAAAGCGCTCATCTGCTTCGTTAATAATCGCCATGATTGTAGGACCCGCTCCACTTAAGTAGCACCCTAATGCTCCTAATTCATAGCTCTTATTATACACCTCTTCAAAACCAGGAATTAACTTACTTCTGTAGTTTTGGTGAAAGGCATCTTTGCACGCATATTTCATTAATTCATATTTGCCACTTGAAAAACAAGCTACCATAAGAGCTGCTCTTGAAACGTTATAAACCCCATCTTTTAAGCTTATCTCTTGTGGAATTACACTTCTTGCTTTTTTTGTAGATAATCTGAAATCAGGAATTATTGAAACAAACTTAATTCCCTTCTTTACATCTACTTTATCATAGAATGTCTTGTTTTCATCAACTATTGCAACAACCATACCCCCAAGTAGTGCTGGTGCAACATTATCTGGATGACCTTCAATTTCTACAGCCATCTCTAATAATTCATTTTCTGAAAACTTCTTACCTAAGATTTCGTTAGCTCCTACTAGTCCCCCAACTATACACGTAGAGCTACTTCCAAGACCTCTAGATACTGGTACATCTTGTTTAAGTTCACTTATTTCTAATCCTTTTATTTTATAGCCCGCTTTATCAAAACAATATTTCATTGCTATATAAATTATATTTTTTTCATTACAAAATTCTTCTGGCATTCCTTTAAACTTCAAGCCATCTTCTAATTCCCTGAATTGAAAATCATTATATAAATTTAATGCTATTCCTAATGAATCAAATCCAGGTCCCATATTTGCTGATGTAGCCGGTACTCTTACTTTAATCATACACATTTCCCCTATGCGTTTAAGTAAGATAGTAGAGCATCTCTCATCTCTGACTTATCCCAAACTTCATCATGTAATACCTTCGCAGTTTCTAAAGTGCTTAAACTATTTGGTATCTTATTATTTGTTTCAGTTGATAACTTTTCTAACACTTTAAAATCATTTATTTTTTCTACATCCATATCAAGTGCATTACAAATACTTCTTGGGAATTTGAATGGACTTGCTGTTGAAAGTATTAAAACTGGTTTATCATCTTTAGTTTCTTCTACATATTTCTTTTTAACTACATATGCTACAGCTGTATGAGTGTCCATTAAGTAATTATCTTTTTCATAAACTTCTCTTATTGCTGCATATACTTCTTCAGTATTTGCACAGTTTCCATAAAATTCTTTTATGAAGCTTTTGACTTTTTCATTTACTTCATAAACACCCTTAGTGTTTAAATTCTTCATTAATTCACTAACAACTTCAGCATCTCTTCCACTTGCTTCAAATAATAATCTTTCAAGATTTGATGAAACAAGTATATCCATTGATGGTGATTCTGTTAAAACAAGTTCTCTCTTCTTATCATATACCCCTGTTTCAAAGAAGTCTGTTAGAACTTTGTTTTCATTTGATGCACAAATAAATTTATCTATTGGTAGTCCCATTTGTTTAGCATAATATCCTGCTAAAATATTTCCAAAGTTACCTGTTGGAACTACTACATTTATTGCATCATCTTTCTTTATTACCCCTTGATTTACTAAATTAAAATAGCCATAAAAATAATACACTATTTGTGGTACAAGTCTTCCAATGTTAATTGAGTTTGCAGATGATAACACAAATCCTTTTTGAACTAATTTTGCTCTGAAATCATTATCCCCAAAGATTTCTTTCACTCCATTTTGAGCGTCATCAAAGTTTCCCTTTATTCCAACGACCTTAACATTGTTTCCTTCTTGACTTGACATTTGTCTTTCCTGAATTGGGCTAACTCCATTTTTAGGATAATAAACTACAACTTTAAAACCTTCAATATTTTTAAAGCCTTCAAGTGCAGCTTTTCCAGTATCTCCTGATGTTGCAGTAAGAATTGTTATATCTTCTTTAACATCACAGATTTTCTTAGCTCTTTTCATAACTTGTGGTAAAAATAATAATGCTGCATCTTTAAATGCACAAGTTGGTCCATGATATAATTCTAAAAAGTTATTTTTAACTTCTACACTAAATCTATCATTATATGCATCATTAATTGCCCCCATTAATTCTGCATCATCAATGTCTGTAAAATATTCATTGATAACCTTAAATGCTAAATCTTCGTATTTAATTTTTGTATCTTTTTTTAATTCATCATATACCTTAGGAAATTCATCTGGAACATATAACCCACCATCTTTTGAAATCCCATTAATTATTGCTCTAGCAGATGCTATATCTTTTTCTAAGCCTCTAGTACTTCTAAACTTCATTTAATCTCACCTCAAAATTGTATTAATTATGAAAATATATTCTCTTTTATTGACAAATTTTATTATATATAAACATATTTCACCTGTTATATATATTATCATGTATTTTATGGATATACAAGTGTTTTTGTGTAAAATACATAATAATTATTTTATGAAAATATTTACATATAAATATTCAAAGGCATTATTTGTATTGCACATTCATTTATTCTTAAATCTGGACATTCTGGCACTAGAATATCATTTTTCTTTAAGCACTCTAAAAGAGGTTTACACTTTTCAAAAAAATCTTCATAAAATTGCTCCTGGCCTGTTTTTCTAAATAAACTTATAGAATCACATTCTTCTGTACAAGTTTTTATTACTTTTCCTACCACCTTACAATGACAATTAATTTTATCAAACATGCTGGATCTATTATTCATAAAATTATCTTTATTTACATTTAAAATTGCTGTACCATTTCCTGTTTTCATTATTAGGTCTTGTGTATTATTATAAGTTAAAATGCTTTTTATATACGTTAGCATCTTTAAAAATATTAAAAAATTAATTTTTCCGGCGCAGTTTTTAGATAAAGTATCTAGATATTCAGTTCCAAATATAGTTATTAAATTTATCAATGTATCAATATATGATACAATGCACTTATTGGTAATTATTCCTTCAATTTCAATTAAATCTCCTGAATATATATTATTATTTTCTATATCAGTTTCATTTTTATGTTGTAGCTGATTGTGTTCATTAAAATAGTCTATTAAATTTTTATTTAACATAAAAGTTGTATAGGTAGTTTTAACTTCTTTTTCTTCTCTTATGCATTGTCTTGCATCTATATCTTTCTCCAAATGATGGTGCTTAAAATTATTATTAGCCTCCAATTTACTTTTATCTTTAAAACCTTCTCTCTCATTTCTTGTAATACGTCCTTCATTAGAACTTTCAATCCTCTCTCCTTCGTGAAATCCTGCTGATAATGTTCTATCAAAAGCTTGAGTTCTGGTTATTGTTTCTATAAATCCTGTTAATACTAGTGAAGATAAATTTGTAACTAAATTTTCATCTAAATAAACAAGTACATCAAAAGGATTATTCATAACTACTCCTTTCAAAAGGATTAATAACTACTAAGTTTATACTTAGGCATATGAAAGAAAATAATAAGTCAAAGATGCGATGTATTTTTGACTTGTTATTTTTTTGAATACGCCTTTTATATTATTAATATTCATATTAATGCAAAATATTATTTATGCTTTTATTTTTACTTTATATAAATGAAAATCTATTATCTTCTAGAAAATTACAAAATTCTTAATTTATGAATTTTTTTAATTTCTTATGCTATAATTTATGGTGTGAAATTTTTATTACCATATAGATTTTAATGAATTTTATATACTTAATTTTAGCTATAGAATATTCATTTAAACATATATTAAATAAGTTCTTGTTTTTATTTGATTTTTTATATTTTAGAAATTTTGCAAGAAAGGAGTTAAGTCTAATTTGCTTTAACCTGCATTTATTTGGGTTTATGATTAGACGCATATTTTATGAAGAAATTTTTTAAAATGTTTTTTTCAATTTTATTTATCGTAATTATTCTTTTAACTATAATATTTTATAAAAGAATACTGTTATGTTATGACATTGCTGAAAAGTATATTTCTTTAAAGAACCATACATGGACAATACAAAAACTTGGTCTTGAGACTTCCTCAAATTCTATGAATTATAGTGATGTTGTTTATAAAAATACTAATGAAACTTCTTTAACGCTGGATATTTATGGTCCATTAAAGCAAGTTTATAAATCTTCACCTGTACTCTTATATGTTCATGGTGGAAGCTGGGCTTATGGTGATAAAAGTATTCCTGATGCTTTAAGTCCAATACTTGATACGTTTAGGGAGCAAGGCTATACAATTATAAGCACTTCTTATGAGCTTATGAAAGACAAGGAAATATTCAACAAACAAATTTCAGATGTTAAGGATACTATCAGGTGGATATATAAAAATAAATCTGTTTATAATTTTGATACAAATGAAATTGGAGTTATCGGTGTTTCATCTGGAGCTCATCTTTCCCTTATGGCAAGCTATAGTAATGAAGGAGAATTTGCAGATGATGCTGAATTAAGTAAATATCCATCAAAAGTTAAATACTTAATTGATTTTGCTGGTCCAACTGATTTAAGTCTTTTAAATACTAAAGGCTTAAACTATGATTTATCAAAGATTTATTTATCAATTACAGATAAAGAGAGTACACTTCAAAAATATAATCCTATAGATTATGTTAATTCTACAATCCCAAATACCTTGATAATTCACAGTAATTTAGATTCTATAGTTCCATATGAAAGTTCACAAAAACTTTATGATAAATGTATTGAAAAAAATGCAAAAGCTACGTTAATTACTTTAAATAGCACTGCTCATGATTTATCAAGTATTTCAAATGATGATATTATTTCTATTTCTGAAGGATTATTAAAGTTTGTAATATTTAATTCTCCTTTATAGTAGTAAATTGTTTTATAATTAAAGGTTGTAAAAAAGTGCCACATAAAATCTACATGCAAACTTTGTGTGGCATTTGTCAATTTTTAATATTCATAACTCTTTATGTTTTCACATAATACTATTTGTATTTTCTTATCTTCAATTACTTTTTTATATGAGCATAAAAATTCATTTAGCTCATTATCATTTAAATCTATATTTTTCGCACTTATTAATATTACATCTTCATTTTCTAGTAATACCTTTAGATCATTTTTTTCATTTTTTATAAAATATTCAGATATCGATTTAATAGATATTCGACTTTTATATTTTTCTTGAAAGCTAATAGTCTTTTTCATTGTTTCATAATTTAATCCTGAGTTATTCATATTAAATCCTGGAATCTTAAATTGTTGCTCTATGGTAGATGAATCAAATCCATTTCTCTCTAAGAATTTTTTTTGTATATTAAGTAACTTGTCTTGTGATATATTGTTTTCTTCCATATAAGACATTATATTTTTAGAGAAATCAGCCATATTCATTTTGCCTTCAGCAAGTTTATAATACATAGAATATATGTAATCTTCGAACTTATCTATGTCTTTATCCTTTGCTTTATTTTTTAACTCATTAAAATCTATGATTTTATCAGACATATTAATCCACTCCTTTCTACTATTATACGCTAATAAATATTCATCTGATATAAATTTTTTATTACATTTTTATAAGAAACTCATATTATTAATTTTACTTATTAGGCACATGAAATAAAATAACAAATCAAAGATGCGATGTATATTTTGCATCAGACAAGGAGGTATGTTTATCTCATAGTGGGCTATTAGGCGAACATGCCGACATGAGTAGAGAACCAAAAGTGATGCTCCAAATTTTATATTTGGTTAGCAGAACTTTCACACAGTGCAATCTATGATTTTGTGTGAATCACTTACTCAGCGAGTGTATACGAGTCGAGCTTCAGTATGATACAAAATAGACTAGCATACTGACTTGTTATTTTTTTGAATGTGCCTTAATTAAATTTATTCTTTCATTTTTAGAAAATACACATCCACAATAATCTTGCCTATATAGATTATATTCATTGGAAAGTTCTATGGAACGTTTATATCCTTCTTTCTTTTTAAAATCCGAATATAAATATTTCACGTTATATTCCTCTGATAATTTTCCACCAATTTCATTTAATTTTTGTGCATTTTTGTAAGGACTTATAGATAAGGTAGTTGTAAAGTAATCATAGCCTTCTTCTTTCGTAATAATAGCAGTTTCTTTAAGTCTTAATTCATAACACTTAAAACACCTTGTGCCACCTTCTTTTTCTTCTTCTAATCCCTTTGATATATTATAAAAGTTTTCTGTATCATATCTTCCTTCAATAAATCTTATTTCATGCTTAACTGTAAGAGCTGATATAAGTCCTTTTTGTTCTGCTACTCTTCTTGAGTATTCCTCCATAGGATATATATTGGGATTATAAAAGAAAATGCTTATTTTAAAGTATTGTGATAAATATTCTAGCACATAACTACTACAAGGTGCACAACAACTATGTAGTAGTAAGGTTGGTACTTTTTTATCTTTTACTAAAGTTTCTATTAAAGAATCTAATTCTTTTTGATAATTAATTTTATTCATATTTAAGTCTTCCTTTTATGAGTTTTAGGCACGTGAAAGAAAATAACAAGTCATTGATGCGATGTATATTTTGTCTTAAGACGAGGTGCCCCTTGAGGGTATAAGTTCAACTAGATTCAGCTGGAATGTAAAATTCCACCTGAAAAGTTTCACTTTACGTCAGACAAGGAAGTGTGTTTGCCTCATAGTGGCTATTAGGTGAACATGCTGACACAGTATGATACAAAATAGACTAGCATGCTGACTTGTTATTTTTTTGAATGTGCCTTATTATTATACATTATTTAAGATAAGGTTATTAAAACTTCATCAGTTGCAAATTTTTCAAAAGCTTTCAAGAAAGTATTAACATGACTTTCTTCATGGTTTACGCTTAAAAATACAGCTTCAAATTGAGAAGGAGCTATATTTATTCCACTCTTTAACATATGCTCGAAATATCTATTAAATCTATCTACGTTGCATGTCTTAACATCATCATAAGTTCTAACTTCTTTTAAATCAGTAAAAAATATTGTCATCATTCCTCCAACCCTATTCATTACTATTGGAAGATTATATTTTTTTGCTATGCCTACTATTCCTTCATGAAGTTTAGTTCCTATATTTTCAATATGGTCATAATAACTCAAATTATTTTTTAACTTAGTTAAGGTTGCAAGTCCTGCTGCCATTACAATCGGATTTCCCGACATGGTTCCTGCTTGATAAACTCCACCTAGTGGAGCTAATTTCTCCATTATTTCTTTTCTTCCACCATATGCACCACATGGAAGTCCGCCACCCATGATTTTAGCATAAGTAACTAAATCTGGTTTAACATTAAATAAAGATTGTGCACCTTTAAATGCTACTCTAAACCCATTCATAACTTCATCAAATATAAGTAATACACCATATTGTGTACACAGTTCTCTTAAAGTTTCAATAAAGTCATCTTCTGCTTTTATTACTCCCATATTGCCAGCTACAGGCTCAATAATAACGCCAGCAATTTCATTTCCATATTTCTCAAAAAGCTCTCTGATTTGATTTTTATCATTATATATACCAATTAAAGTATTTTCTATACTTTCATTTGGAACTCCAAGCGAGCCTGGAATTCCACCTGTCATTACACCAGAACCAGCTTCTATTAAAAATCCATCAAAATGTCCATGATAACATCCTGCAAATTTAACTATCTTGCTTCTATTAGTGTATCCTCTTGCAAGTTTTACTGCACTCATAGTAGCTTCTGTACCTGAATTAACCATTCTGAGCATTTCAACATTGTCTAAATTATTGCACATAAACTTAGCTAAATCTAATTCCAATTTTGTTGGTGCTCCAAAGGCTAATGCTTTTGAACTTGTTTCTTGCACAGCTTTTACAACATCTTCATCACAATGTCCAAGAATTAATGGTCCCCAAGCTAATACAAAATCAATATATTCATTATCATCTTCATCTTTAATTATTACACCTTTTCCTGACTTTATAATAGGAGGATTTACACTAACTCCTCTAAAAGCTCTAACTGGACTATTAACTCCACCAGGCATATACTTTTCAGATTCTTTAAATATTTCAAAGTTTTTCATTAATATTCCTCCTCATCCCGCATAAGGCACATGCAAGAAAATAATAGACAAGCATACTGGTCTATTATTTTTTTGAATGTGACTAATATAAATAACTTTTTAAATGCTTATATGTTTTTCTTCTTTTATGCTTAAACATATATATTGTTAATCATAAATCTTTTTTACAATTTATCATTAATTATATCATAGATAATTATATTCTAATCAAGTCCAAACAAATCAAATACTTCATCATCCTCAATAACACGCTTACTCTTCTTATCTGCATTTTTAAGCATGCTTTGCATTTTACTTTCCATTGATTTTTTAAGTAATTCTTCAAAATCAATATCTCGAAGCTTAAAGAACAAAATCGGATCATTATCTAGTCTTGCACCTACTCCATACAATACTGCAGCCACATGCTTGCAAACCATTGCTGAATCAGGACAGCTACAGCTAAAATGTATTTCTTTTGGATATGGAAATAATCCATTTTTTGATGCTCTAAATAATTCATCAAATTCCTTTGGAAATTCCCCTAAAATTAATGTTTCCATTGTATCTATTCTATGATTGCAAAGTTCTATTACGTTCTTCCACTTTTGACTGTCTAATTTATCAATTTGGATTACAACACTATATGGCTTAGATCCACTTCCTTGAACTAGTGCTTCAATGCTTCCTTTTTTAATTTGTAAATCCAGTACTGCACCATGTCTTAAATAACTTCGTCCTCTGCCTATTCGGTTACTTAAGTCAGCATAGCTTTCTAAATTTTTATTCCAGGCTTTTCCCCACCATTTTTTTGCGATTACATTTCCATCTATAATGACTGGAGAAATACCCGGATTCTTCTTTCTAAGCTTTTCAATGCTTTTTTGAGCCTTTTCCTTTTTCTTAGCAACTGGAACATATTCGGGATATCCATAATAGCCCATTTATTTTTCACCACCTAACTTAAATAATTCCATAAGTTCATTATTATCAAGCTCTGTAATCCAATTTTCACCTGCTGATCCTATTATATCCCCTGATAGCTTTTGTTTTTCCTCTATCATTAAATCTATTTTTTCCTCTATTGTTCCTTCTGTAACAAACTTATGCACCATTACATTTTTTGTTTGTCCTATACGAAACGCTCTATCTGTTGCTTGATTTTCAACAGCTGGATTCCACCATCTATCAAAATGAATAACATGATTAGCAGCCGTAAGATTAAGTCCCACACCACCAGCTTTTAGTGAAAGCACCATATATGGAACATATTCTTCTCCATTAAAATGCTCAACCATCTCGCCTCTTTTTTTAACTGATGTACCTCCGTGTAAAATTAATCCTTTTCTATTAAAGATTTTTTCTAGAAAATCTGATATAGCTTCAGTCATCTCCTTAAACTGAGTAAATACAAGTACTCTTTCTCTCTTTTCGTATATATTCTCACAGATATTTTGAAGTTGTTCAAACTTTCCACTGTGTTCACTCTTGTACTCTCCTAGTCCAAGATATTGGTCTGGATGATTACATATTTGTTTAAATTTCATTATACTTGCAAGTACAAGACCTTTTCTTGCAATTCCTTCTGCCTCTTGTAGCTTGGTTTGAAGTTCTTTAACTAGCTTACTATATAATACAACCTGTTTCTTACTTAATGAAGCATATTCCTTCTTTTCAACTTTTTCCGGAAGATCTGCTATTACATTTTTATCTGTCTTTAATCTTCTTAATATAAATGGATTTACAATATTTCTAAGCTTTGCATAATCACTGCTACTTTCTCTTATTCTCTTCGTGAAATCAGTAAACTCTTTAGCACTTCCTAGTAATCCTGCATCTAAAAAATCAAATAATGACCATAAATCAGAAAGTCTATTTTCAATTGGAGTACCTGTCATTGCTATTCTTGTTTTTGCATTAATTTGTTTAATTACTTTAGTTTGCTTTGTTCCAGGATTTTTAATTGCTTGTGCTTCATCAAGTATTAATATATCCCACTGAATCTCCTTTAATTTTTCTAAACGTACTGCCATACCATAGGTAGTAATGTGTAAAAATGGAGCTTTTTCTTCATCTAATTCAATATTTGATTCTTTTCCATGAAGTACAGCTACTGTCATTTCAGGAGCAAATTTTTCTATTTCCTTCTGCCAATTTCCTATTAAAGAAGCTGGAATTATAAGTAGAGCCTTTCCACCTTTTTCAACTCTAACCTTCTCAAGGAATGCAATAATTTGAATAGTTTTACCAAGTCCCATATCATCTGCAAGACAGGCACCAAAGCCAAGCTTTTGCATGTAAGAAAGCCATGAAAAACCCGTTTGTTGGTAGGGTCTTAAGGTAGCATTAAAGCTTCCTTTAGTTTCACTTTCTTTTATTACGTCTGGGTTACACATCTTATCTTTTATATCTTTTAGCCAAGCTCCATTTGAAACTTGCAGTTCTACTAGTTCATTATTAATACCAAGCTTTTCTCCTGCATTTAGCTCCATACGCATAGCATCTGCCATCGTCAATCCATCTTCTTTAGATAAATTCTTAGCATTTTCATATGCTTCCAAAACTTTTTGGAGCTTTTCTTTATCAATTTCTACCCATTTGCCTTTAATAAATGCTAATCCCTCCGACTCTTGAAGAAGCTTTTTCAATTCAGTTGGTGAAATTTTGTCCTCCCCGAAAAACAGTTCTGGCTCAAAAGATAATAATTCGTCCATTCCAAGTTTTGATGGCTCTTTATCACCAATTGTTACAGAAAGCTTTAAGGAATTACTCTTTCTTCTCCACCAATTTGGAATTCTGCACATAATTCCAGCTTCTTCGTAAATAGATATCTCCGTCAAAATAATATATGCTTCTTCTTTTGTAAGTTTTAAAGGCGAAAATAATTCTCCATTTTCCATAAGTTCTGATATAAAATGACTCTTATCAGCAGCCTTACTGATTGTTGACATTAATTGAAGAAGCTTTTCTTTATCATCTTTATATTCAAGAAGAGCATTTTTGAGTGGCATATGTTTTGATTTATGTATAGAAGAAGTTTTATCCTTATGTATTTTTTTGTCTTCCGTTGAATATGTAGCTAAAAATGCAAATGGATAATCTTCCTCCTTATTTTCAACTAAATGAAAGAATACTCTTCCAACAACATTAATATTAGTATTTCGTTCCATTAAAAAAGCTTCAACAGTTCCTTGATAACTTGATATTTCTTTCCTATATATCTCAGTGATTTTTTCCCATATAAAATAAATCCATTCATCATCTATGAGTTCCATACCTATTGCAAACGGAACTCTTTGCTTAATCTCTTCAATTTCTTCTTCTGATAAATTTAAGTCTGCCTCTTCTCTAGTAAATTCAATATCTGATTGTCTTGAAAGTTTTAATATAAATTGGTTAGATAAGAAATATATAAAACTTATTGTAGGTGACATCCACTCACCTTTTTGAGTAAATCCAAAATCCCATAATGCCTTATATCTATCTTCTACAAAACGTGTATACCAGCTTGCTTGAGTTTTTTGATTTTCCTCTGATATTACCCTTTTAGTAACTAATTCATAGTCTATTGTAAATCCTTTTAGGGTGAAAAACACCATCAATTCTCTTTTATCTGTAAAAATATGTTCCAAAAAATATCTTCCTCACCTTCATCTATTTTCGATTCTTTAATCTCTTTTTCATTAATTATATCCAATTTTTAATCTATCTAAAAGCTTTTACAATAAAATTATATATTGCGCTGTATTTCATTCACAAATTAATCTGTACCATAAAATACAAAAATATAGCAACCTAATAGTTTTTAGTATCTATTACCTTGCTATATTTACTAATAATCACTTAATTTTCATCATTAAATATTTATATAAGTTTTCTTTATTTTCATGACATATATGATTCATAGAATTAATTTTCAACTTATCGCTTTAAAACTTTTGCTGCCTCTAAAGCATGATATGTAATAATAATATCTGCTCCTGCTCTTTTAATAGAAGTTAATGTTTCCATCATTACTCTTTCTTCATCTATTAACCCAAGCTTTCCTGCTGCTTTAACCATTGCATATTCTCCGCTTACATTATAAGCTGCAAGTGGCATATTAAAGTTTTCTTTGCAATCTCTAATTATATCTAAATAAGAAAGCGCTGGCTTAACCATGACAATATCTGCTCCTTCTTCTATATCCATTTGTGTTTCACGAAGAGCTTCCATTCTATTTGCTGGATCCATTTGATAAGTTTTTCTATCTCCAAATTGAGGTGCAGAATTTGCTGCGTCTCTAAATGGACCATAAAATGCTGAACAATATTTTGCAGAATAACTCATTATACTAATATTTTTAAAATTATTCTCATCTAACGCCTTTCTTATATAAGAAATTCTTCCATCCATCATATCTGAAGGTGCAATTATATCTGCACCAGCCTTTGCATGAGATACAGAAATCTTAGCTAAATACTCTAAGGTTTCATCATTATCTACATCCTCCCCATGAATTATTCCACAATGACCATGAGAAGTATATTCGCACATACAAACATCTGTTATAACAAGTAAATCTTTATTTATCTTTTTTATTTCTCTTATAGCTTGTTGAACAATTCCATTATCATTATAAGCTTCTGAACCACATTCATCCTTATGTTCTGGTATACCAAATAAAAGAACTCCTGAAATGTCAGCTTCCTCTACTTCTTTAATAACCTCATGTAATCTATCAATAGAAAAATGATAATTTCCATCTAATGAAGAAATCTCATTTTTAATATTTTCTCCTTCAACTACAAAAATAGGATAAATAAAATCCTTTGTGCTTAAAGTTGTTTCTCTAACCATATTTCGAATGGCAGAATTAGCTCTAAGTCTTCTTCCTCTTTTTATCATCTCTTAAATCTCCTTTTTTATTATCTATACTTAATTATTACTTTTTATGTCTAAACCTATCTTCTGTATTACAACAAAGTTTCTATTTCCTTCAAAAAACCATTCTCTGAATGCTCTTTGCAAACACTTGCTTTTATTCCCAATTCCTCTAATGGTTCATTTGTTTTTGGTCCTATAGCTATAACTTTTTTCTTTTTAATTTCTTCTACACCTAACATGTCTACCATATTTTTAACTGTTGATGGACTTGTAAAGAATACTATGTCAACTTCATCAAAAGCTCTTTTATTGGCTACACTTCCGCAAACTGTATCATATATATATACTTTATCTACCTCTATGCCCGTCTTTGTAAGTTCATCATATATATATTCCCTGCTTTTAGCTGAACATGGTAAAAGTAACTTTTCATTTTCTTTTAAATGTGGCTTTAATATACTTACTAATCCTTCTCCAATAAATTCTTTAGCTTTTGCAAAGCATACAATTCCTCTTTTATTTAATGCCTTTTCTGTTGCATTTCCAACAGCAGAAATTTTTGCTTTAATTCTTCTTATATCATAATCTTTTTCAATTATATAATCAAAAAATATTTCTACACTATTTACTGAAGTAAATACCATGTGGTCATAATCTTCTAATTTATTTATGTACTTTTCTAAGTTATTTACACAACTTTTTATTTCTATGGAATTAAAACTTGTAACCTCTGCACCTAATTCAACTAGTTTACTTTTCAAATTTGCACATTGTTTTTTAGATCTTGTAACACATATATTCTTTCCAAACAAAGGTTTATTTTCATACCAACTTAAGCTTTCATTTAAGTTTACAACTTCTCCAACCACAATTATACATGGTGATTGCAATTTTGCATCCTTTACTTTTTGTGAAATATCATTTAAGGTTCCTATTACCTTTTTTTGTTTAGCTGAGGTTCCCCTCATTATAACTCCACATGGTGTAGATAAGTCTTTTCCATTGGCTGCAAGTTCTCTAACTATGTTGTCCAAATTGCTTAATCCCATCATAAAAACTAATGTTCCTTGTTCCATGGCTAAAGCTTTAAAATTCACATTCAAATCTTGTACAGATTTACCTGTTACAATATGAAAGCTTTGAGCTATGCCTCTATGAGTTATGGGAATTCCTGCATAATTTAAAACTGCTATAGGAGATGTTACTCCAGGAATTACTTCAAAAGATATATTTTCATTAGCTAAAGCCAGTACCTCTTCTCCGCCTCTTCCAAACACATACGGATCTCCACCTTTAATTCTTCCAACTATATGACCTTTTTTTGCAAGGCCAACTATAAGTTCATTAATTTCGTCTTGAGTTTTAGAATGAGCTCCAGGCTCTTTTCCACAATAATATATTTCACAATTTTCATTTAAGTAATTTAGTACATTATTTGAAACTAATCTATCATATAATACTGCAGTACATTCTTTTAAAACTCTGACAGCCTTTAGTGTCAATAATTCTTCATCACCAGGACCTGTTCCTATTATATATACTTTACTCATATTATAATTCTCCTACTTTAATAATTTAATATCTTTTTAGCTAGTCTTCTTCCAAGTTCAATATGTTCATCTTTACTTCCTAAAATATCCTTTTTAACTATTCTTCCGCCAACATCATATATTCCGATCATATATAAATCATTTCCTTGAATTTCTGAATATGCTCCAATAAGACTATGACAATCACCATTTAACTTTTTCATAAAACTTCTTTCAGCTTCTACTGTCAATTTTGCATTTGCATCTTCTAATTTTTCAAAATACTCTTTAGCCTCGCTTGACTTTAAGCACTCAATACCAAGTGCCCCTTGAGCAACTGCTGGCAAAAATTCTTTTGGATCAAAATATTCAGTTATTAAATTTTCTTCATTTAATCTTTTTAAGCCTGCAGCAGCTAATATGATCCCATCTAAGTTCTGTTGCTTCATTTTTTCCAATCTAGTTTGGACATTTCCTCTAATTGAAACTATTTCTAAATCATTTCTAAGTAATTTAAGCTCACATGCTCTTCTTATACTACTTGTTCCAATTATTGCTCCTTTTCTAAGTTCTTTAAAAGGTATATTATCTTTTGAAATGAGAACATCCCTTATATCTTCTCTTTCAGTTATAGCAGCAATTTCAAATTCATCATTTAATTCATAAGGAACATCTTTCATGCTGTGAACTGCTCCATCTGCTCTTTTATCTAAAAGTGCAAGTTCAATATCTTTAACAAATAGTCCTTTGCCTCCAATTTTAGCTAAAGAAACATCTAAATTTCTATCCCCTTCTGTAACTATAAGTAATTTTTCACTATCTATATTAAATTTATCTTTTAAACTTTTCATTATTATTTCTGTTTGTGTTTGAGCTAATTTACTTTTCCTTGTTGCTATGACTAACTTATTCATTAACCAATATTCCTCCATGCTCTATTTGAGTAGATAATCTACAATTTCTTTTGGAAAATTAATTCTTAGTACACTTTCACATTTATCTTCATCAAAAGACTTTTTAAAATCATCAGTGCCGATAAATTTAAGTATCTCATTTTTATATTTGGGAAGTTCTTTTGCTCTACTCCTTATTCCCCCTATAAATTCAATAAAATCATCATATAATTCTAAAAGATCTTTTACTTTATTAGAAAGTAAAACTGCACCTTTTGGATTACCATAACTTGTATTTAATGCAAAAGCTATATTTTCTGTGCTTCTCTGAATCGGAATGACTCCCATTCCATCTGTGAAATTAGATGAATCTATGTATATCTTATAATTTTCATCACAATACTTCTTAATTTTATTTTTTAAGTTTTCTTCATCTAATGCAATAATTATAAGATGTTTATCCCTTAGAAATTCATAACTAAATTCTTCATTTATAAGTTTAAGTCTTCCCATTGAAGTTTTTGAAAGTTCAATTATTTCTTCACTAAAAGTATATGACAATACTTCCACATAGCATTTATTATTTACAAAATGTTTTGTTTTTATTGCACCAGCTTTCCCTCCACCAATTATTCCCACCCTAAGTTTACTAGATATTAATGAAATATAAGAATAGTCTATTCCTTCATTAAAAATATCTTTTCTATTATCTTCATACATTCTTCACCACATCCTTTTAAAGTTTCTTCTTTAATAACTTCAATGGCTCTGTTTATGTAAAAATCCGATGTACTTTCAATCAATTTATTAGCCAAAATAATATCTTTTTCACTATTACTTTTATGAGAAAAAGTTTGAATTCTTTTTTCAGAAATTTCATTGCCTATAGCTTTTAATTTTTTAATTGTAGGTGCAATACTTCTAAGTTTAAGCCACTCTTCATATTCTTTTAGATACTTAGTCATAATGTATTTGTTTTCTTCCATCTTTTCTTCTCGTAATTTTTTATTCTTATCATTTATGTAACTTATAGTATCAATATTATAAACTTCCGTTCTATCTAAAAAAGCAACTTCTTTTTCCACATCTCTTGGGACTGATAAATCATATATTATAAGTTTATTTCCATCTTCATTAATATCTGATTTTTTAACCACTGCATGAGGTGCTGATGTACAACCTATAAGGCATTCAACTTCACCTATGTATTTATTCTTTTCTTCGAACCCAATTACCTTAACTCGTTCATCATATATTTGATCTTTAATTTTATTATTTCTAACAACTAGATAAACAAGCTTAGCCTCATGAGAAAGCAAATACTTCAGAGTAAGCTGTCCAACTTCTCCATATCCAAAAATCATAAATTTAGTACATTTATGACTAACTGCTTCATTTACAACTATTGAAGCTGATGATACTGGAATTTCGAACAATTTAGATTCCTTTCTAAATCTCTTTCCACAAGTTATGGCTTCTTGAAATAATCTATGTAATTCTAAGGAAACCGCTTTTATATTTAAAGCTTCTTCATAAGAATCTTTAACCTGCCCTAAAATTTGATCCTCTCCCAATATTTTAGAATGAAATCCACAGCACACTTCAAATAAATGCCTATAAACATCTTGGCATGTAGTCATAAAAATATATTGTTTATATTCATAATCCCAACTGAAAATATCAAAAATCTTTTTTAATAATTCTTCATCATTAAAAGAAGAATTAAAATAAATTTCTGTTCTATTACAAGTTGCTAAAAGAACTACTTCCTTCATTTCCTTAAGTAACTCTTGTATATATTCTTTATGTTTTTTAGGTTTTATTACAAACTTTTCCCTAATTTCTAGTGGCGTATTTTTTCTAATACCTATTAAGCCTATCACCTATTGTCACCTCTCATGCCTCTTTCGAAAATTACTAAACTTACCAAATTACATTTTTCCTATAAGAAATCTAAAAATAAGCTTATTTATATATAATAATAAATTTATCAAATATATTCAAATACTTTTTAATATATTAGTATAATAGGTCTTTTATTATATATAAAAATTATATTTATTTTCATGTAATCCTTTTTTCCTTTGACAATATTAATCAACTTAACTATAATTAGAAAAATATATTTTGACGGATATAATAATTATAAGGCACATCTTTTGTCCGTTATTTTCTTTCATATGCCTTAGGAATTTGCAAAAGGAGGAGATCATTTTGAATAAACAAAAATTAGTAAATCATATTAAAGCTTCTAACAGAAATATAAAATGCGACTTAGTGGTTAAAAATGTAACTATAATTGATGTTTTTAATAAAGATAGATTTGTAGATAGTATTGGTATTAAAGATGGTTATATTATAGGCATTGGTGAGTATGACGGTGATGAAATTATAGATGGTACTAACAAATATATTTGTCCGGGGCTTATTGACTCTCATTGCCATATAGAATCAAGCTTGGTTACACCTGCTGAGTACTATAAAGTTGCCTTATTAAATGGCATCACATCTGTTATCGCAGATCCCCATGAAATATCAAATGTAATGGGTACGAATGGCATAAATTTTATGCTTGATTTATCAGAGGACATTCCTTTTGATATATACTTTATGCTTCCATCTTGTGTCCCAGGTACTAGTTTTGAAAGTTCTGGTGCAACTTTACTTGCTAAAGACTTAAAGACTTTTTATAAAAACGATAAAGTTTTAGGCTTAGCTGAAGTTATGGACTACCCTGCAGTGTCAAATTGTGAAGAAAATATGATTGATAAGATTTATGATGCTATTACTAATAATAAAGTTATTGATGGACATGGTGCAGGTCTCACACCCATGATGACAAATACTTATAGGAGCGCTAATATCTTGACTGACCATGAATGTAATAATTCTGAAGAAGCTCTTGAAAAAGTTAGACGCGGTATGTACGTTTTAATTAGAGAAGGTAGCGTTGCTAAAAATTTGAAAGAATTATTGCCAGCAGTTAATGAAAGCAATAGCAATAGATTTTGTCTTTGCACTGATGATAAACATATAGATGATATTGCAAATAATGGCTCAATTAATAGTTCAATTGCTTATGCTATAAAGGCTGGTTTAAAGCCTGAAACAGCTATTCAAATGGCAACTATTAATCCTTCTAATCTATATAAATTAAATATTAAAGGTGCAATTGCGCCTGGATATATTGCTGACTTTGTTTTATTAGATAATTTAGAAGAATTTAAAATATCTAAAGTTTATAAAGAAGGATTACTTGTTGTAAATAATGGTAAAATTATTAATCATAAAGATAGTTTAATAAAAGAATCACCAACAAACTCTAACTGTTATAACTCTATTCATCTTCCAATACTAAATGAAGATAGTTTTAAGATTAATATTCCAAATGGACATTCAAAAAAATTAAATATAATTAAAATAATTCCAAACAAATTAGAAAGTATTCACTTAAAACTGAACATTTCTCATATTGACTCAATGAAAGATAATGAATATGATTTTTTTAAATGCTCACCAAAAGATGACTTAATAAAAATTTCTGTTATAGAAAGACATAATGCCTCTGGGAATATAGGTCTTGGAATATTAAACGGCTTAGAAATTAAAGGAGGTGCAATCGGAACTACCATTGCCCATGATTCGCACAACTTAATACTTGCTGGAACAAATGACAAAGACATGTTATTTGCAGCTAAAGAGTTAGAAAAAATGCATGGTGGCATAATAGTTGTTAAAGATGAGACTATTCTCGCAAGTATTACACTTGAAATTGGTGGTCTTATGACCAATAGAAAATATACTGAAATTCAATCTGATTTAGAAAACCTTCATTCTGCTATTAAGATAATAGCTCCTAGTATTGATTTCAATCCATTTTTAACACTTTCATTTTTATCATTACCAGTAATACCAGATATAAAAATTACAGATAAAGGTTTATTTGATGTTGTTAACTTTAAGTTTATAAACATTTGCGAATAATATAGGTACCCAAGGTGAAAACTTCACCTTGGGTACCTATTTAATTCATCTAGATATCCTTTTCCATCAGGTCTCTATTAAATCTACTGCCATTTTGCCTATATTATAAAGTTTATCTTTACATATCATATACTATAATTTTTTACAACACTACTTCTTTTATAAATAATGTTAGATTACTTTTATCTAAAAGATTACAAAAACAATAAGAATCGTTTTTATATACTCCTATTATTGGTCTAGTAGTTACTCCTTCATTTTGCATTACAACAATTCCTAATAAGTCATTATTAAGTTTTACGTTCAATCCATTTGGGTAACAATAAATTGATTCAATAAAATCTTTAAATATTTCTTTATCAAATTTTGTTATTGCCATAGCAGTTATTTCTTCAATTGCTTCATGAGGAAGTATTCTCTTTTCTCCACTAATAATTTTAATATATTCATTACATATGCTAAGAATTTTTATAAATTCATGCAATTTTTCTCCACATACTCCAAATGGTCCTGAACCATCTTCTCTTTCATACAAATAATAAATCGCCATATATGTAGTAGCCGCAAATACAGTATTTTTTTTAACTAATTCATACCCTATCTTTACATGTTCATGATTATCAGAAAACAACTTTCCTATGTCATGCAATAAAGATGCAATCCCTAGATTCATTAATTTTGAATCATTAAACTTTTTCTTAATACCAATAATTATAGTCAAAATAGTAACATCTATACAATGCATTGCTAATTTTGATAATTCAGAATTAGGCACTATATTGCTAATTAATACTGCATTTTCAGATAAATTAATATCATTAATTATATTTTTAACAATTTGAATTACTTTTTTATCATTAACATATTGTTTTGCTTGTGTTTCATTAAATATTTCTACTAATGATTGAATACATTGTATCTTAATTGGTGTTGGCAATACCTCTTGTAGACTTATTTCATCATTTCCATCCTCTATATAAATTGTATTAATACGCATTTTTTTAAGTCTTGTTATTGCCATATCATTAATTTTATTCCCTTTATTTAAAAACATTAACCCTCTTTCTGTGTAGATAGGGGTTGCTAATACATCTCCTATCAATTTTTCGTTAACTGCAACTAATTTCATAATTTTATTCCTCCATCTTTCATTAAAACTCCTTAAAAATAAAGCATAAATTGGTATATGCTTTATAACACAATTAACATTTCTCTTCTGATTATTAATAATTATTTTTATACAGACTCATTTAAAATAAATTTTTCTATTACGTTTGCTATTCCATTTTCATCATTTGATGTAGTTATAAAATTAGCTACCTCTTTAACTTCTGGACTTGCATTTCCCATGGCAACCCCAAGTCCTGCATACTTAACCATAGACAAGTCATTACCAGCATCTCCACAAGCAATTATTTCTTCTCTCTTTATTCCAAGATGTTCACCAAGTTTTTTTAATCCAAGTCCTTTATCTACTTCTTTATGCGTAAATTCTAAAAAGTAAGGTGAACTTTTAAATACACTATACTTTTCATAAATTTCATTAGGTAGTTTTTCTATAGCTGGATCCAATATTTCTTGTGGATCTATCATCATAACTTTTATGATATCTTCTTCATCATCTACTTCATTAAAATCCTTTATATTAAAATCAATTCCATTTAATTTTGCTTCATGTTCTGTATATTGACTAGCTTTAGGTGTTATTAATCCATCTTTTGCAGAAAAGGCATGAATATTAATATTAAGTTCTTTACTTATTTTATATATGTTTTTTAAATCTGATCCCTTTAGCGAAACCTTTGATACAACTTCTCCAGTCTTAGTGTTTTGAACTACTCCTCCATTAAAGCTAAGTACATAATCTTCATCTTTTAATAAATCAAGTTCCTCTAAATATCTATTTAATCCAAGCAAAGGCCTTCCTGATGCCAATACTATTTTAACTCCCTTTGCTTCTGCTGCTTTTAAAGCTGCTTCAGTTTTTTCAGAGACTTTCTTGTCGCTTGTAAGTAGTGTTCCATCCATATCTAATGCTATTAACTTGTACATGTTTTCCTCCATTTGTATAATATTATTTTTTAGCATCTAAAAACATAACCGTTCAAAGATGCTTATGTATTGTAATTTGCACCTATATATTTGACGTTGATTTTGTATACAGAGATTAATTTAGTTTTATACTATTTATTTAAACAATATTCATTCCTTTTATTATAACATGAAATACTTATTCTTAATATCAACTTGTGTGCTAATTAATTGGTTAATTCCCTTATAAGTTATATTTTAGTTCTTTACCCATTGTTTCAGTGGGTTACACGCATAAATACAGTTTTAAAATTGATTATCTATAATTAATTTTATTTCAAATCTGCTGGATATACTAATCCTATTTGCTTTCTAATTTCTTCCATTATCTTGCTTGTATTCAAAGAATTTTCATAACTATTTATTTTTGATTCTAAATTATTATTATTAATTAATTCAATAAATTCCTTTAATTCATACATCATGTTTTCTTCTATTTGGTCAACCGAAATAATTTCAGTTTTTCCATTCCTATAGTTAATAGTTATTTTATTCATATCATGAATAGTATCTATTATTATTGTTCCTTCTTCTCCTTGAATTTCTGATGGTAAATATGAATTAGCTATTTTAGAATATATAATACTTGCATCCAGATCATCATATTTAAATAAAGCAGAACCTTGCCCATCAACTCCTGATTCTAACATGAAATTATTTACTTTTATCTCTTTGGGTGTACCAAACAAACATACCATTGGATAAATGCAATATACTCCTATATCCATTGTTGCCCCATTGGATAGCTCCTTTTTAAAAGCATTTAATATAATTCCTTCTTTATATTTATCATATCTTGAAGAATATTGACAATAGCTTGCAAAATATCTTCTAACCTTGCCTATTTTGTGAAGGTTATCTTTTATCATCTTAAAATTAGGCATAAGAGTTGTTTTCATACCTTCCATTAAAAGAACATTATTTTCATTAGCTAATTCTATCATAGACTTAACTTCTTTAGAATTAGATGCCATTGACTTTTCACAAAATACATGCTTTTTATTACATAAAAACATTTTTGATTGTTCATAATGAAATGAATTTGGAGAAGCAATATAAACAGCATCTATTAAATCACTTTTAGACATTTCTTCTAAATCAGTAAAGATATTTTCTGCATCATATTTTAAAGCGAATTCTTTTGCAGTTTCTTCTTTTCTAGAATATACAGCACCAAGTACAAATTTATCTACTTTTTTAGCGCCCTTTAAAAATTCTTCTGTAATTTTGCTTGTTCCAATAATTCCAAATCTAATTTTTTTTAGCTCCATTTATAATTCTCCTCTTTTCTTATTTTTTCATATATTATGTTTATTAATATTTTACATTCAAAGTTTTTTTATCTAAACCATCTTTTAAGTATTTATATTTTATCGTTATTTAGGCACATTCAAAAAAATAACAAGGAAGCATGTTCACCTAATAGCCCACTATGAGGCAAACATACTTCCTTGTCTGACGTAAAGTGAAACTTTTCAGGTAGAATTTTACATTCCAGCTGAATCCAGTTGAACTTATACCCTCAATGGGCACCTCGTCTTAAGATAAAATTTACATCGCATCATTGACTTGTTGTTTTCTTTCACGCGCCTTATTTCATGACCTAATTTAATTTTAAATACCATATCTTTTTGCTTGCTTATCCAGTTCATCCATATTTTCTTCTAGAAATTTATTGAAAGTATTTATATTTACTTTAAATGAAAATTCTTCTGAGATTTACCTCAATTGTTATATAAAACCTACTATATTAAGATTTCTTATTATAAGTTAACAAATCTATCAAATTGTTTATCTAATTCTTCTAAGTCTGATTGCAAAAATTTATGAAAGGTTTCTTTTTCTAATCTAAATATAAATGATGGCGAATTTAAAAATTCTAAATATTTTTCTGTTATCTCCATTAGGCACATGAAAATAAATAACAGGTCCAAAGTTGCCATGAATATTTTTCATCAGGCAAGGAGACGAATTGCCCTCATAGCGGGCCTATTAGGTCAATTTGCCGACGCAGCATGATGGAAAATAGGCTGGCAAATGGACTTGTTATTTATTTGATTGTGCCTTATATCTTCATCTGGTATTTTATAAACATCTCTAAGAACATCAAAAAATGTTCCACCCTCATATTTTTTCAATCTTATTTCTGCAGTAGATATTACACTTAATATTTTATCTCCTCCAAAAACTTCAAGTTGCTCTTGAATTGATCCATATCCTTCTTTCAACATATTAATATATTCATTTATGATATCATTTTTAGAATTACCTATATTTTTTCTTGCCATTATATTCTTTAAAACTTCATATGACTTCTCTTCAGATAGCCAAAAGGCATTCTCCAATACATCGGTCATTTTAAAAAAACTTTTTCCCTTAACATTTTCTCTTGCACGATCTTCTATATATTCCAATAGTATATCTTCAGTTTTTGTTATCATGCTGTCCTCCTCTAAACTTAAATTTTCATAGACTAAGTATCCCTTTGTTAGTCTAATTTAAACCAAATTCAGCATCAGTATAAAATTCCCCAAAAAAGTTTTACTTTATTATGTCTATTAACTTATTCATATCTATATTTTCTTCAAATAGCTTTGATAACTTATCATATTCATTATCTTTATACTCACTTACTTTTTCTATAATTCCTTCTTCTTGCATTATAATATTGTTACTTTCTTTAAGGGATTTTATGAATAAGCTTATAAACTCTTCTGAATCAAATATACCATGAAGATAAGTTCCCACCACCATTTTTTCTTTATCACATACTCCTACAACATCTCCATCTAGGTCCTTTATAAATGGAATTGCCTTTTTTCCCACTTTACTTATTCCGTTATGGATTTCATAACCACTTATTGTATTTCCTTCTATGAATTTTATTAATTTAAGATCACATAAAATTTCACCTTTAGTTTGCTTTGTAATTTTTGTTTCATTAAATCTTGTTTTTATATCAAGAAAACCAAATCCATCTTCTTGAGAAATATTTCCTTCTACTCCTAGCTTGTCTAGAATTAAATTGCCAAGCATTTGATATCCACCACATATTCCAAATATCAATGTCCCATTTTCTTTTAATTCTTTTATTTTATCAAATAATTTATTTTCTTTTATATTTCTTAAAGCCTCAATTGTATTCTTTGTTCCAGGAATTATTATTAAATTTGGATTTTTTAATTCATTAGGATTTGTAACATATCTTACTGTTACTCCCTGCATTCTTTCTAACACATTAAAGTCTGTAAAGTTTGACATATGTAAAAGCCTAATAACGGCAATATCTAAAGTTCCATCTTCCTCTTTATTCTTAATTCTTTCAGTTACACTATCTTCATCTTCAATATCAAATTTTTCATACGGCATAACCCCAAGAACAGGAATATTTATTATATCTTCTAATTGCTTTATAGCAGGTTTAAATAATTCTATATTACCTCTAAACTTATTTATTATTACACCCTTTATCCTATTTTTCTCTTCTTCTGATAATAATGCAATTGTTCCAACAATTGATGCAAAAACTCCTCCTCTATCAATATCTGAAACTAAAATTACAGGTGCATTTGCCATCTCTGCCATAGCCATATTAGAAATATCACTATCTTTTAAATTAATTTCAGCACAACTTCCTGAACCCTCTAGAACAATAATATCATGTTGTTTGCTTAATTTATCATAAGCCTTCTTTACTTTTATTTTTAGTTCTTTATTAAGTTCTTTGTATTTATACGGCTCCATGTTACAATAAACTTTTCCATTTACTATTACTTGTGTGCAATCACCACTAGGTTTTAATAAAACTGGATTCATTAAAGCCTCTGGATCTATTTTGCAAGCTTCAGCTTGAACTACTTGAGCTCTTCCCATCTCTAATCCATCTTTTGTGACATAAGAATTCAATGAAATGTTTAAAGCTTTAAAAGGAGCTACATTTAAACCTTGGTTTTTCAAGTATCTGCATAAGGCTGTTACTAAAGTACTTTTTCCAACAGAAGATGCTGTCCCCAAAAACATTATGCTTTTTTTATTCATTCATCTATCCCTTTCAAATTCAATTCTAAATATTCAAATTTCACTTTTTTAATATCAGGTTCTAAATTATCTAGACCGAATTTTCAATGCTAAGTTTATACATTGTTAATTGTTAAGTATCCAAAGTCTCCCACTATTTCTTTGCTAGCTTTATTGAATTTGACCCCCTGCCTAAATATTGGACCATCAAACACTAATGTATGATATTCCCCATTTTCGCCACTTGGATCACATCCTAAATTTTTCACTTCATTAACAACATCTTTAGTTAATTCTTTTCCAAGAAATTCTTCTCCTAAAGCTTTTAAATTTATCTTTTTAATTACAGCCTTAAATCCATAATCTAAGAATTCATTAGTTAAACTTTCTCTATCGTCTTGCCATAATGGGAAATTACCTTTAATACCTGCTTCATTACATCTATCTAAACACCACTTTTTATGAGCTTCTATATCTATATCTCCAAACACACAAATTTCTGCACCCTTATCTTTTGCACTTTTTAATGCTCTTTCAAATTCTTCTTCATAGATTTTCCCATCACTACAATCTACTTCAATTAGTGGAATTTCTAATTCCCTTGAAACTTCTTTTAAAATATCTTTTGGTATTCTGTGAAAGCATGAATCATTTTGATTATCAAATGTAACTAATAATCCAATTACTTTATAACCATCTTTAATCATTCTATATAAAGATAATGTACTATCCTTACCTCCACTAAATGAAACCACAACTTTTTCTTTATTCATATTATCTCACCTCATATTCACTCTTTTATTTAAGCATCTTCAAAAAACAATAAGTTAGTATGCTAGTCGATTTTGTCTGACATAAAGTGAAACCTTTTAGGTGGGATTTTACATTCCACCTAAATCTAGTTGAACTTATCCTCACAAGAGGGACCTCGTGCCCACAAGGGGTACCTAGTCTTAAGACAAAATATACATCGCATCTTTGACTTGTTATTTTCTTTCCAATGCCTTAATTTCAAATTCTGCTGATAGTGCTCCACCTGATTTTACTATTCTATATTTTCCTATAGTTAATTCTTCTAAATTACTTAATGAAATGACTTGACTGTTTGTTTTTCCTTGCTCTAAAATATATGCAATTTCAATAAACATGGGCTCTTCTTTAAAAGGAATCTTAACCCACTTATTATTTTCAAACTTTTCTACTTCATATTGTAACCCATAATAAACATCTTGTTTACTATTATTTGTAATATTAACTTTAATTTCTTTTGTTCCAAGCTCATATGTATTTTTTTCAGTCTTCATAATAACATCTTTTAAATTAACTTCACCTTCATTTGTTTCATTTTCATAAGTATTCTCAGCCCAAGCGCCATCAGTTCCTAAATAATATCCATCTATAGTTGTATTAGAAACCATTGCACCTGACTCTTGCATAAAATACCACTTCCCACTAATTTTTTGCCATCCTGTTTCCATTGAGCCAGAATCATTCATATAATACCAATTGTTATTAACATTAATCCATTTAGTTGCCATATTCCCATCATCTTTAAGATAATAAAAATTACCTTCATAATTTAACCAACCAGTTTTTATACTACCATTTTCATAATAATTCCAGCCTCTATTAGTATTTATCCACCCATTATTAAAATCTGCATTAGCCTTAGTTGAAACCCCTATGCTTATTCCAATGGCCATACACATTGTTAAAGCCATAGTTCTTGTATTCATAATTCTCTCCTTTTTATTTGTCAAACACTTAATATTGTCTTATATTCTATCTAAAATTTATTTATATATATCTATATTACTATTCATTTTTATATACTTCAAATAAATTTCTTATATTCTCTATCAATTTAGAATTTTCTTCATGGTTCCTTACTGCGATCCTATAATAGCTATTATCCAATCCCTCATAATTGCTACAGCTCCTGATTAATATGTTATTCTTTAATAGCATATTTTTTAAATTTATTTTAATACGAGTTTTTAATAAAATAAAATTTGCACTTGGCTCATATACTTTTAATTGTTTTATTTCTTTTAGTTCATTATATAAATATTTTTTCTCACTTTTTATAAATTTTAATGTTTTTCTTATGTAAGTTTTATCTTTAAGTCCAGTTTTTGTAGCTATTTCTGCCAAAATATTTATATTCCAAGCTGGAGATATCTTTTCAAGCTTTTCCTTTAAAGATGCATTACTACATATCCCATATCCAATTCTTATACCTGGAAGTGCAAAAAATTTAGTTAAAGATTTTATTATAATTAAATTTTCATATTCATTTATGTAGGAAATCATTGATAAATTTACTTCTATAAAATCTAAAAAAGACTCATCTATTAGCACAATAACATTATTTTTTTTTGCTTTAATCAAAATTTTCACTAGTAAATCTTTTGAAGTTATAACTCCAGTTGGATTATTGGGGTTACATATAAATATTAAATCTAACTCACTATTTATATAATCTAAAATATCTTCTTGTATATGAAAGTTATTTTCTTCTTTTAATTTATAATAAATGATAGTTCCATTTATAGCTTTTGTTGCTTCTTCATATTCTGAAAAAGTAGGTGCTAAAATAAGTGTATTATTTGGATCAATTCCTCTAACTACATTAAATAAAACCTCTGCCGCTCCATTTCCTAATATCAAATTTTCTTTATTAATATCTTCAAATTCTCCTATTGCACACTTAAGTTCAAAATAAGTTATATCAGGATATTTCTCTACTTCATCTAAACCTTCTATAATTGCCTTTTTTACACTAGTTGGCATTCCTAACGGGTTTATATTAGCTGAAAAATCAAGTATTTTATCATAGTCTATTTTATTTTTTCTACTTATTTCTTTAGCGTTTCCACCATGACCAAAGCTTGCCATAACTGTTCTCCCTTCTCTCTTGTACAATCATTCTAATACTAGTTTTTAGCTATCTAAATAAAATCACGATTAATTCTCTAATTACTAAAGCAAGTATAAATCCCATGAAGGAAGATAAATAAAGAACTTTAGCCGTTTTATTAACATCTTTAATATCAATGTCCTTAACCTTATCCCCTATTGTAGGCTTTTCTACAAGTTTTCCAAAATAGTAATTTGCTCCTCCAAGTTGTACTCCTAATGTTCCAGCTATTGCAGCTTCTGGATGAGCACTATTAGGGCTTGTATGATTATATCTATCTCTTTTATAAATCTCAAAACTATTTTTATAATCATATCCTAATATGAAAGAAGCTAGTACTATTAATAAACCAGTTATTCTAGCTGGAATATAATTAAAAACATCATCTAATTTAGCTGGAAAATATCCAAAATCTATATATTTATCATTCTTATATCCAAACATTGAATCTAAAGTATTAACTGCTTTATATGCGAAAGCTAATGGTGCGCCAAAAATCCCTGCATAAAGCAAAGGTGCTATAATTCCATCTGCCATATTTTCAGCTATGGTTTCAACAACTGCTCTTATTATTCCTTCTTTATTTAAACTTGTAGTATCACGTCCTACAATAAACGATAATTGTTTTCTTGCACCATCTAAATCATTTTTTAACAAGAATTTAATTACCTTATAACCCTCAACCACCAAGCCTTTTGATGCTATACAAAAATATATTAAAATTCCTTCTACAATAATTCCAAAATAAATATTAAATCTTTTAGATATATTAACAATTCCAAAGGTAATTGCAAATGTTAGTACTACTGTAAATATCCAAACCATAAGTCCTGCAAATTTTAAATACTCTTTTAAAATGCTTCTAAATATTATTTCAAGTTTCCTTGCAACATATCCAATTCCTCTAATCGGGTGAAATGGATTATTAGGATCCCCAATTATTATATCTAAAATGAACCCTATTGTTAACTCAATCATGTAATGCTCCTCTTTTGATTACTTTATCTATTTTAAATTCTCCATTTTCCTTTATTTTTATAGTTAATTCATATCCTTCGCCATTTTTAGGTTGCCACTCGTAAAATTTCTTTTTATCATCATATAACATTTCTAAGAGCATACCTATACTTCCACCATGAGTTACTCCAAAAGCTGTTTTTATATTTTTTTCTATAAAATATTCTATAAGTTCTGTAAAGCCTTCTTTAATTCTTTTTCTAAATTCGCATCTACTTTCACCATTTGGACATTTTATATTGCCTTCTTTATCATCTATCCAACCTATGTATTCTTTTAATAGCTTTAAATCTTCATATGACTTCAATTCAAAATCTCCAAAATCATATTCAAAAAATTTTGCTAAAATATTATATTTATTTCCCAGGCAAATAATTTCTAATGTTTGATTTGCTCTTTTGGCTCCACTGGTAAAATAAAAATCACATTTCAGATATTTATTTTTTTTTGCATTTTCTCTTAATTCAAGAATTCCAGTTTCACTTAAATCAATATCACTTTTCCCACAATATAATTGTTTTTCATTACAATAAGTTTTTCCATGTCTGATTAAATATAATTTAATTTCATTCATAAATTATGATTAGTGATAGATTTATTATACAGAGCTATCACTAAATTTTACCACCTTTCTATAATGAAATTCGATTTTTATTAACTCTCTGAATAATTGATTCACACCAAATCATAGATGCTCACATAGAAAGTTCTGTTAGCCAAATACAAGATTTGAAACATCACTTTTGGGTTTCTGTTTAAGGAAACTCGACTCGTATGCACTCGCTGAGTAATTGATTCACACAAAATCATAGATTTTGGTTCTCTACTTAAGTTCTTCTTGCAGTCCAAAGAATATCCTATATACAGAAGAAGAATGCTTTGTTAAAAATTGTAATGTTCGTCCTGTTTCTTCTCTCCAAGCTCTATCTAGCTTTTCCATTGGAACAATCCCTGAATTTATTTCATCACAAATTATTATCTTATCTTTTAAATGATTTATATTATTTTTCAAAATATCCATTGAATTAATTTTATTCAAAACACAAGCTCTTGTAAAAGCATGTAATCCACATAAAACTTTTTTATCAAACTTTAAATGTTGATCTGTGCAGAAAAATATCTCTTCATTATCTATATCATACTTTTCTTTTGCAAATTCTAATTTCCCATTATAAGCTCCGCCAAAAATTAGTATCATTAATTCTCACCTCAAAAATTATAACATTACGCCCAAAGTTAGTATTCCTATTACTTCACCTACAACTAAAGCAAAGCCAGCTACATCCCCTGATATTCCACCAAATTCTTTTTTGCATTTTTCTACTGCCCATGTAATTCCGAGTGTTATTAATGAAACTAATAATATCCCATAAGCACTTAACAAAACAAAAGATATCATAAGCATTATTAATAATGACACTATCATAATAATTTTATCTTGAGCATTTGTTCCTTTTTTAAAATAAGCTCCAAGAGTGCTTTCTTTTATAGTGGTTCTACTTAAGAGAAAGTATGCTACAACACTCCTACTTACTATTGGAATTATTATTAATATGTATAAGGAAATATTTTTTTCTAAAACAGAATATATTCCTCCAAATTGCAAAAAAAATAAAATTACTAATGATATTACTGCAAATGCTCCTGTGGTAGAATCCTTTAATATTCTAAGTTTTTCTTCTTTATCTCTTCTTGAGAGAATTGCATCACAAACATCCATAAAACCATCTAAATGTAACATTCCTGTTACTATAAATGGCACGATCATAATTATTACACTTTTTAAAATAATTGAAACATTTAAAATATTAATTAAATAATATACTATGCTCCATATCCCTCCAACTATCAGTCCAATAAGCGGATAAAATTTCATCATATTTCGAGCACCCTCATCATCCCATTCCATATAGGGTGTTGGAAGCACAGTAAACATACTTAGTGCCATGATAAATCCTTTGTATAGTTTTTTCATAAGACAGTTTCTCCTAATATTTAATATGTATTGTGCTTAATATAGATTTTAGTTGTCTCCTTTTGGTATTTTATATTACCAAAACTACATTCAATGACATTATCACAAATCTTTGCTAGTTCTTTATTTATAATAGCTAGTTCTCTTTTAAAATTTTCAGTTATTTCATCATATCCTATAGCATCATTAAATATATAATCACTTACAGTTAAAGTATTTTCAGCTTTAAACATGATTTGCTTCAATCCATTTAATATGTTTTTTGAAGGATTTTTTATAATTTCTGCGCCAACAAACATTTCATTAGTTAAAAGTGATGTAATACTATCTATTAATACTGTATCACACTGATTAATATTATTAACTATTTCATGAACATTTTTTTGCACCTCTGAAGTTATAAAATTTAATCCTGCTCTATTTTGTATGTGTTTCTCTATTCTTTCTTGATCTTCTTTATCATAAGGCTTCATAGTTGCAATATATATTACCTTGCCTTTGTTTAAAGTGGATGCTATTTTTTCACCAACTTCAGATTTACCACTTTTAGAACCTCCAATTATCAAATAATTCATTTAATATCCCTTACTTTTCTATACCTACTCTTGAATTTATCCCTTTTTCATATGGATGTTTTACAGCCTTAATTTCAGAAACATAATCTGCAAGTTCAACTAATTTTTTATCAGGATTTCTTCCAGTTAATACAACTTCTAATCCCTTGGGTTTATTTTCAAGAAATTCTACCACTTCATCTAAAGAAATTAAATCTAAATTAGTTGAAGCTATTATTTCATCTAATATAAGCAAATCAAAGTTTTCATCTATAGCTTTTTTAGTAACTTTTCTAAACCTCTCTTCATGTTCTTTTCTAGTTATAATTTGTTCTTCTGGGCTCATAAATTTAAAAAACTTCTTTACCGAAATTCCTTTAAAAACTTCAAAGTTGGCTCCAAGTTTTTCAATAGAATTTAATTCACCAGTTTCATTATCCTTTAAAAATTGAGTTAACAAAACTTTCTTTTCTCTACCGACAGCTCTCATTCCAAGTCCCATAGCAGCTGTAGTCTTTCCTTTTCCATCTCCACAATAAATATGAATAAGTCCTAATTCCATAAAAGTTCTCCTTTCTCTAATATCTAGCGCACAATGAACTACAAGCCCCTTGTCATTGGATTTTATACATAGACTACATATACATCACATCTTTGACGTGCTATTTTATTTTATATCGCTAAAGTAAATTTAACTTCATTTAAAGAATCTTGAAAATAAGCCTACTTTTTTCTTATTTTCCACGACATCTTTAATATTATTATCTACAACATCTTTAATATTATTATCTTCATTATTCTTTAATGTTTCTTTTATTAAATCTCTTTGGTCTATTGCCAAATCTTTTATCTTCCTATCCGCACTTTGAGAAGTTATTACATCCCCTAAATATCTTAACGCTTCATTATAATTACCTGAACGCCTATTTAATTCTCCTATTAAATACATGATTGTAAAATCATCCATATTATATATAGGCAGTTGTTCATTTAAATAAGCGTCCTTAAATCCTATCAGAGCTTGCTCTCTAAATATTTGCTCGTTTTTTATATCTCCAAGTTCTCTATACAACCATGAAATTTTTAAGCAATTCATAGCTTTTTTACTGGCTTTCGAGCCAATGATTGAATAATTAAGTAATGATAGCTTATATCTTTCTATTGCTATATTAATATCATATATTGCAGGATATTTTCTTCCCTGCCATTTAGGAGTAATGTTTTTCTGTATACTTTCTATCTCAAATTTCTTTAACTTATGAAAATCAGCCTTCATAGAAGCATATCCACATACATTACATATCCACACATCATAAAAGTATGGGTTTATAATGTCATATTTTATATAAAAATCACTTTCCCTCTTTTTCATTCTATAACCACTTGTTTTTACTGCATTGGCTAAAAAATTATTCTCGCATACTGGACAAACCACTTTTTTGTCATACAAGAACATCTCTTCTTTTATCTTTGAATTTTCTTCACACTCTTTGTCTTTATTATCTTCTTTATCTTCAAATCTTTTATATATTTCAATATTGTTTATATCTTTAAATCCTAAGTCTTCTAATCCTGAAAAAATATTTGTATCGTCTTCCATAATTATCATATCTCCTTTCTATTCCTCAAAAACTTAATTCATTTGCTAATGCTTTTTTTGGTGTATCTCCATTATTTATTCTTTATTCTTTCTTCTATACAATCTAAATCAAGATTACACATTGTTAAAGTGCCTCTACATATACTAAACATATTTCTACACCATTTCATCACAATAGCTACACATTGTACATTTCTTTAAGTTCATCTAAATAACTATCATTTATTTCTGCTTCTTCAAAAGTTGCCATATTATTCATTACTGCACATGCTGAATCAATTATAGAAAAGGCTAATGGACATCCACTTCCTTCTCCAAGAGCCATATCTAAATTTAACATTGGGCTTAAGTTAAGTTCTTTCATTGCCACTTTAAATCCTAATTCTCTTGAACCATGTGAAGTAAACATATAATCTCTAGTTTTAGGATTTAGTCTGAAAGCAATAAGTGCAGCAACTACTGATATAAAACCATCTATAACAACTGGAATTTTATAATAAGCTGCTCCTAAAAACACCCCTGCCATAGCTGCTATATCAAAGCCTCCCACTTTAGAAACTACATCTATAGGATCATCTTTTATTGGATTATTTATTTTTATTGCTTTCTTAATAACTTTTTTCTTGTTTTCGAAAGCTTCATCTGTAATTCCACCACCTCTACCTACAACATCTTCTACTTCAATGCTTATAAGTGTTGATAATACTGCACTGCTTGTTGAAGTATTTCCTATACCCATTTCTCCAACACCAAGAATTTCATAGCCTAAATCTTTAGCATTTTTAACAGATTCAATTCCAATTAACATTGCTTTTACGGCTTCTTCATAACTCATAGCAGGCTCTTGCGCAATATTATAAGTAGATTTTCTTATTTTTTTATTAATTACATCCGGATGATTAAAATCACAGTTAATCCCAACATCAACAACCATAAGCTCTGTATTATTTGCTTTTGCAAGAACTGCAACACCTGTTAATCCCTTAGTAAAATTGATAGTTTGAGCTAAGGTTACAGATTGAGGTGCTGATGCAACTCCTTCTTCAATAACTCCATTATCTGAACACATTATTATGACTATTTTTTTAGTAAGCTTATTCTTTACCTTACCTGTGATCCCAGAAAGTTTTATTGCGATTTCTTCTAATTTACCTAAACTCTTTAAAGGCTTTGCAAGTGAAGTCATTCTTTTATCTGCTTGTATTATTATTTCCTTATTTATATCTTCTATCTCATTGATAATATTATCCAATTTCTTGAAATTAGTATCCATTTTATATATCCCCCAATACATTTCATTTTCTTCTATCTTTAAAAATCAATTAATTTTTATTATTTATAATTTCCTTTTTGTTAAATATAACATAAATCACTAAGTTATGACTATATAAAATTGACTTAAAATTCCCTGATCATTCGAATTTACTATAACTTTTAAATGAGATTTCAAATTGAGAGTGAACGTCCAAAAGTGATGCTCCAAATTTTAATATTAACCAAATAAAAAATTAAGAGAAGCCTTTCCCTTTCTAATGCAGGATAAGCTCCTCTTTTTCATTATTTATTATACTTCTTAATTAATATATGCATTATTTTGCTGGTTCCCATTTACAACGAACTGGTGATACAATAGCATTTTCTTTCTTTAATTCTTTAAATGCATTATCAACTTCCTTACGTTCTAAGCCAGATAACTTTTCAACTTCACCTGCACTTACTGGCTTACCTGCTTCTTTCATAACTTCCAATACCTTTTCTTTAGCACTCATTGATTTTAACTCCTTTCAATAATATTCTATTTGTTTTCTTTTGATTATATTTCATCAATATCACTTTATCAATTATAATTTTTCCATAAAATCTACTACTAATTCTAAATATTCTTTTTTATGGGCACAAAATTCTTCTGGTTTTAGAATAAACTTAGATTTACTATCTATTGAGAAAGATACTATGTTTTCTGAACCTTCTAAAATCCAGTTCTTAAATTCATCAAATGATACTTTTACCATCTTTTTCACTTCGTGTCCAAGCTCAAATTTAGGATTTTCTATAGAATATAAATATACTTCACATGTTTCATTATTATAGAAATTATCTAAATACATTTTTTCTCTAATACTACCTATAAATTTTAGCTTCTTAGAATCAATCACTATACCTATTTCTTCTTGTGTTTCACGTTTAACTGCTACTTCAGCTTCTTCTCCAATATCTACATGACCAGCTGCTGATATATCATATAGTCCTGGAAAATCCTTTTTTTCATATGATCTCTGCTGAAAGTAAATCCACTTTTCATCACACGTAACATCTATAACCCAACAATGCACCACTTGATGAAGAAATCCTTCTGAATGGATTTCTGAACGTGTAGTTATGCCAATTTCATTTAATTCATCGTCATAAAATGATAACATTTCTTCATTATTCATACAAATTTACTCCTATTTAGGCACATTCACCAAAATAACAAATCAGTATGCTAGTCTATTTCGTATCTTTGACTTGTTATTTTCTTTCATGTGCCTTATTTTCTTCCAAATATTCTATAAATGTGCTTACTATTTTAGGATCAAACTGTCTTCCAGAACATATTTTAAGTTCTTCAATTGCTTCTTCAATACTCATTGCTTTTTTATAGGTTCTATTATGTGTCATCACATCATAGGAATCTGCCACACATACAATTCTAGCTACTAATGGTATATCTTCTCCTTTCAATTTAAGAGGATATCCATTTCCATCCCATCTTTCATGATGAGTTAGAACACCTCTAGCAATACCATCTAATTGATTAGACGCCTTTACTATTCTATATCCTTTCTCTGTGTGGGTTTTAATTATCTCAAATTCTTCATCTGTTAATTTACTAGGCTTAAGTAATATTTCTTCACTTATACCTATCTTTCCTATGTCATGCAAATTAGCTACTATTAATAATTCATCCATTTCAGACATTGATAAAGATAATTTTTCACCTATAGTTATTGCGTTTTCTAATACTCTTTCTGTATGTTCTTCTGTCTCTAGACTTTTAGCTTGAAGACCCGCCTTTAATGAATGCATTATGGAACTATTAATACTATTTTCTTGTAACAATTTTTGACGATATACTTTATCCTCTGCTTCCTTTAATGTCTCATATATATTTTTGTCTAAATTATTAGTTGTAGATGCTCCTAACGCTATACTTATATTAATTAATTCATGCTTATAATTCTTGCAACTCTCAAAAATTTTATTAATGATAATTTTGTATTCATCTTTACCCATATTCGGAATTAGTATTATAAATTCATCTCCACCCATTCTACAAACTAAATCCCCTTCTTTACATGCATCTTTCAATATTTGGGTTATTATCTTTAATAATTTATCACCTTCTAAGTGACCTACTGTATCATTTACTACCTTTAATCCATTAACATCTCCCATAATTACGCCAACTGGAAGATATTCTTCTGCTAGAAATTCCTGTGCTTTCTCTTCAAAGTAAGTTCTGTTATATGCACCTGTCAAAATATCTGTATAACTTAAACATCTTAATCTTTCTTCTGCTTCTTTTTTTTCAGTAACATCTAAAACAAGTCCAACAATGCCAACTGGCTTTTTATCTTTACCTAGAACAGGTTTCCTTATAACTTCATGATATTTTTTTTTTCCATCCTCATTTTCAATTGATAGATGGGTTAATATAGACTTTTTCTCTTTTAGTACTTCTTGATCTTGTTTAGCATACGTAATTGCTGATTCATTGTTAACTTTTACATCGAAATCGTTCTTTCCAATCAAATCATGCACACCATTTTTTTTATGAAATTCCGTATATTCTTTATTTGTATAAATGTATTTACCTTCTATATCTTTGTAAAAAATCATTCCTGGCAATGTATCTACTATAACCTTTAATAAATTTTCCTTTTCTTCTATAGCTTTATCTTTTTCCTTTACAATTTCTATATTAGCATCTATATCTATACCTGCTATAGCTTTTATGCAGCCATCTGAATCTATTAATGGGAATATAGTACACTTTCTATACACTCCATCTACATATCCTTCTTCTGTTCTTGGCTCCAAACTTTCTATAACTGAATTACATTCAATGTTATATTTTTGTGCTAATACTTCATCAAAAATCGCTTCGTGTTTTAGCCCGATAAATTCGTTAACTTTTCCTTTATATATTTTTTTATATTCATTATTCGCATATATAAATCTTAACTCCAAATCCTTTATCCATATAGGTTGTGGAATATTTTCTATTAATAATTCAAATATTTTATAGTTCATTTCTCTACTTTCCCCTAACAGTTAATTTTTTCATTCGTATAAAGTTATTTATATTATTAATTGTAACATATATAAATAAGTTTATATTACATATAATCTAGTTTTCTTTAAATCCTTTTCTATGCTACATTTACTTTATAAATTTTAAGCTTTCAAAAATATGTAAAATACTGCTGTAAATATTATAAGACTGCTAAAATTATATTTTACAAATTTAAATAAGTATTTTTTCCCATCATACTCTTTGCATAAAATTTATAAGATATTAAACTAGCAAGGGAAGCAATAATCATAGTAAGAGGTACAAAAGTTATTAGCGCCACATCATTCGTTATAAACATTGAAAAAATAAAACATAAGCTAACTAATACTAATGAAACCATTCTAAGGCTTGTATTTTTAGTTAATATTTTAACTGCTATACTATCTAATAATTGGCACTCCATACATTTCATTCTAATTAATCATTGACAACTTTTTCATTAACCAAGCTATATTTTCACCTAAATTCCTCATATTTTTCATTCCTTCATCATCATGAATAACATCACCTATATCTTTCCCATAAACCATATTCCAATAAGTTGACCCAACCAAGAGAACTTCTTTATTAAGTAGAAAATGGTTCAACGTATCAACAGCAGTCATTCCCCCTCCACGACGGACTGCTACAACAGAAGCTCCCACTTTATGCTTTAACATTCCAGGATTAGTTGCAACAATAACACCTGCACGTTCAAGAAAAGCTTTCATCTTAGAAGATATATCAGCCGAATACACTGGAGACCCAAGGATAATCCCATCTGCATTAACCATCTTATTAAAACATTCATTGAAAAAGTCATCTTTAATGATGCACTGTTTTTTCTGCTTACAGGCAAAACATCCCATACATCCTTTTATTTCTTTATCTGATAATTGCACTAATTCTGTTTCAATTCCTTCCTTCTCCAATTCATCAAATACAGATTTAATAAGAATAGCTGTATTGCCATCTTTACGCGCACTACCATTAATTCCCACAACTTTTAATTTTCTCATTTTAAATCAACCTTTCACTTTATTTTTCACCTTAGGTTTATACTACGTTATATTCTTTTATTAAAAATTCTACTAAACTTTCCTCATTATTAAATACTAAATCATAATTAAACTTTGGCTTTTCTATAATTATTAATTTAATTTTACATTCACGCACTGCTTTAAGCTTTTCTAAAACTCCACCTTCAATTCCGCTATCTTTAGTTAAAATTGCTTTAACATCATATTGATTTATAAAAGCTTTTTCAAGTTCATAAGATATTGGCCCCTGAAGTGCAATAATATCCTTAATGTTAATCCCTGCTTCTACTATCTTTGTTAAAACTTTAGGTGATGGTAAAATTCTATGTATAATTCTATATTTAAAATTCAAATTTAAAAACTTAGAAACATTATTTCCACCTGTTGTATTTAAAACATTTCCTTCTATTTCTTTTATAATATCAATGGCTTCATCATATCCTTTAACTCTTACTATATCTTCACCATTAACATTTTCTAATACTCCTTGTCTTTCATATCTCACATATTGAATTTCAAAGTCATTTGCACACTCTAAAGCAGTTTCGGTGACTTCTTGTGCATAAGGATGAGAAGCATCAACTAAAACATCAATTTTATTAAATATTATCCAATTTAACATTTCTTCTTTATTTAAAGGCTTTGTATTTAAAACTTTAATATTAAATTCTTTAAGTAATTCACCACCATAAGTTGTAGCTGTTGTAACTGCAATTTCATTTGTATATTTATTTATTAAAGATAAAATTTTTCTTCCTTCTGAAGTTCCTAAAATAAATCCAATCATCTTTTCTCCAATTCTAAGTCATCTAAAAAATAGCTTTCTAAATGTTCCTGATTACTTTTATCTCTTATTTTCATAGCCTCTAGGTGTTATAAATTTTCCTTCCTTATAATAACTCTTTGAATTTCCTACTATTACAATTGACATCATATCTACTATTTCAGTATCAAAATCTTTAATTGTAAACAACTTATAACTTTGTCCTTCTCTAAGGGCATGTCTTACCACTGCTACAGGAGTAGAATCTCCTCTAAACGCTTTTATTATATCAATACATTCTCTTAAGTATTCAGGTCTTCCCTTACTCTTAGGATTATATAAAGATATTATAAAGTCGCCTTCTGCTGCTAATTTTACTCTCTTTTTTATGTCCTCATAAGGTGTCATAAGGTCACTTAAGCTAATATTACAGTTATCATGCATAAGTGGTGCTCCAACTACTGAACCGGCTGCACTACTCGCAGTTATTCCTGGAATTATCTCAACATCTTCACCATTTCTAAGTTCAAGAATTAACCCAGCCATTCCATAAATCCCAGCATCTCCAGTACTTATTAATGCTACATTTTTATCTTTACATAAACTTAAGGCTTCCTTGCATCTAGCTTCTTCACCTTTCATTCCTGTTGAATATAATTCTTTATCTTCAACTAACTCTTTTATCATATCTATATACTTATTATATCCTACAATAACATCACTATCTTCAATTGCTTTTAAAGCTCTTAAGCTCATGTTTTCAATACTTCCAGGACCTATTCCTATAACTTTTAATTTTCCCATTTTAAATCCACCTTTTCTTTATTTTTTATCTTTAGCATATTAATTCTCTTCTTCAAATTTCAAATTTTTAAAGTAATATTTTTTATCTTCATCAGTAATTTTACGGAGAACTCTACAAGGATTTCCAACTGCTATAGTATTTGCTGGAATGTTTTTAGTAACTACACTTCCAGATCCTATAACACAATTCTCTCCAATAGTAACACCTGCATTTATAACAGTATTACCTCCAACCCATACATTATTTCCTATTGTTATTGGAAAAGCATATTCATACTCAGCATTTCGAAGTTCATAATGTACTGGGTGTCCAGCAGTATAAATACTAACATTAGGTGCAAATAATACATTATTACCTATAGTAACTTTCGCACAATCTAAAATTATGCAGTTATAGTTTGCATAAAAATTTTCTCCTATTTCAATATTATATCCATAATCACAACGAAAGGGTGGTTCTATCAAAAAATTTTTAACTGTTCTTCCAAACAATTTTTTGATAATATCATTTCTTTCATCAATTTCACTTGGACGTAAAGAATTAAAATTAAAAATTAATTCCTTTGCATATTGACGTTCATTTAAAAGTTCACTTCCAAAAGATTTATACGCCTTTCCATTTAACATTTTTTCTTTTTCATTCACTTTCTAGCACCTCTTTCAAATCTCTCTACCCGAATTTTTAATATTAATGAATAAATGCTTTAAATTTTTATATATAAATAAGCCTATCCATAAACTATACCAATTCATCATATAGGAAACAACTGTAATTATGCTAATTAAAATAAATTCTTCTGCTACTCCAAAAGCAAAAGATGATTTTGTAATATTGTCAAAATGCAGTAGTAACTTCTTTGATAATGTAGTAAATATATTAATTATTTCTTTTATCATCTGTCATTAAAAATAAAGAATATTCTACTTCTTCATTATTAATTTCACGTATACTTTTATAAAATGTTTGTGATTTAATATTAGAAAATCCATTCACTTCTAAAATACTTTTCATCCATTCTTGTGAAAAGCCATTATGACCATTAAATCCAACTTCATTTTTATGAAACCTTCCATCATCTTCATTTAAATCAACAATACATAATGTACCATTTGATTTAACTTTCTTAATTATATCATCATACACTTTTATATTCCTCCCCCAACCCCTGCACTTAAAAAAAATGATTAATTTATAATCTCAAACGGTTATTACATATTCATTTGGATAAATGTTATCCCATTGGATTATTTCTAATTTTCCTTCATTTTTCCTCCAAATAAATGTATCCTTACTCTATAGAACATACCCCATAACGTAAAACAGTTTTTAATTTTGATGTTTCTGTTTTACGGGCATCAGAAATATATATTTCTCTATGCATTTTTGTTATTCTTTTAAGGTTGTTTTGCTTACAATATTCTTTCATCATTGTAAAACTACTTGGCTCATCATCATAAGAACCAACATGAAGCATCTGTACACATAATCCATCATTCATACTACCAAAAATAATATCTTCTAATAGTGGATGTGGTTTTTTCTTTTTAACTATTTCAATTACTTTCATAGCAATTTCTTCTGTTACAAAATCTGGTTGCCTAATCATAATATTATATAGAAATTCATTTTTATCAAGAGTATCTTGCAGTTTCCCCTTTTCACTAATATCCCAAACACCTTCTAAAGGAAAAACTGTATAATCAAAATATCCATCTAGGTTAACTCCATTTTTAAGCATCATCTTGACAGCATAAGAAAGAGAATACAAAACCCCTATTGCTTCAGAGAATTGTTCATTATTGGGATTACCTTTTCCTTTAATCATGAAAAATTTACATTCTGGAACTGTTAACAATTCGACTTTATTTTTTGGCATATATAATTCTTTTGCATGTTTCTTCCATTCAAATTTCATTAATTCTTACCTCCTGTTTTATTCAAAATATAGCATACTAAATATGTCAACAATATATCATATTACAATATACAAGCTATTTCTTATTTAAATGCAACATATTGCCCTTCATATTCTGCTAATAAAGTTTTTCATTATAACAAGATACTTTAAATTTTAATCTACCCTTTTTATGTTTAATTAATTTATGTTCTTTGCATTTTAAACATAAGAATGTCACTATCATCTTAATTCCTAGATAGATTTTTCATTTAATAAAACAAGTATTTTCTTAAGCATGAATTTATTATTATCAATACGTTCAAATAAATCTTCTATTTCATCTTTACTTAATTCAAATTTACTTTCTAATATATCTAACATATTGTCATCTTCATATTGCTTTATAAGAAGATTCCCTACAGATTTAATATTTTTAAATAAGTGTAGCTCTAAAAAAGTATCTTCATGTATGTTTACTTCACTACTAATTTTATTAATAAAACTTCTTATACTTTCAAAATTATACTCATTATTTTCTATAACTTCTATTTCTTCAAGCCACCTTTTATAATCTCCTATAGCCTGTTCATAACCATTTATTTTGAAAGTCTCCAATAATTTAATAGTTTTATCATAATCACATACATCAAGATATACCTCAGAGTCTCTAATTCCTACGCTTCTTGTGATTTGGATAGATGGCAATAATAAATACTTAATAAATGAAAATAGTTTCTCCTTAGAATTAAAACATACCCAATCTTTAACACCATCATTACTTTTCCTATTAATCATAGAATATTTCAAAATAATACCATCTGCAGTAACATCAATATCATCTTCTCCGTCTATCCACTTTTCCCAAAAATTTATTAAATTTTTACTCATTTCTTTAATCTCCTCTATTTTTTATATCTTATTAATGTGACTTCAAAAACAAATAGTAAATATGTTCCATATTATAATCTCTACTTGAAGTATACCACTTATAATTTAATATTTTAATATTATTTAATGCATACTCATGATACCTCTATTTCTAAATTTATACTATCTTTTCCTAATTTTACCACAGAAAAATTAGAAAGTGCAGTCTTCAATTAATATTCAGCATCCTTATTTATTAATTATTTTTCATAACTTGTTAGTCAATTCTATCTTTTTTAGCTCTTCTAATGTATATTAGTAATAGTAATTTATTTTAAATAAAATTAAGGCATATTCAAAAAAATATTAAGTCAGTATGCCTAGAATGAGGTGTAAAAATGAAAGTATTACTTATTAATGGAAGTCCCAAATCTAAAGGCTGCACTTACACTGCTTTATGTGAAGTTGCAAAAGAACTAGAAAAGGAAAATATTGAAGCAGAAATTTTTCATGTTGGTAATCAACCAATTCGTGGTTGCATAGCTTGTGGAGGTTGTTCAAATAACTCTGGTAAATGCATATTTAATGATGACACTGTAAATATTGCTTTAGAAAAAGCTAAAGAAGCTGATGGTTTTATTTTTGGTTCTCCTGTACACTATGCAGGTGCATCTGGTATGATAACATCATTTTTAGACAGATTCTTCTACGCTGGAAATTGCTTTCAATATAAGCCTGGTGCTTCAATTGTGAGTTGCCGTCGTGGTGGTGCTACAGCAGCGTTTGAACAATTAAATAAATATTTCACTATTTCAAATATGCCTATTGTATCTTCTCAATATTGGAATATGGTTCATGGAAATACTCCTGAAGAAGTAAAACAAGATTTAGAAGGAATGCAAACAATGAGAACACTCGGTAAAAACATGGTTTGGCTTTTAAAATCTATACAAGCTGGTAAAGAAGTTGGAATTTCATTACCTGAAAAAGAACCAAGAGCTGTTACTAATTTCATACGTTAGGAGTAAATATGAAGAATCTTAAACACTATTTATTTGTTTCATTTATTTTAATTTTGTTATCCTTTATAATGTTCTTCGTTCATTACTTAATATTCGGCCAATTGGAAAATACCATATATTATTCTTTCATGAGTCTTTGTTTCATTCCAATAAATATACTTGCAGTTACTCTTGTATTTGAAAAACTTGTTGAACGACGTGCTAGACTTGAGCGCTTAAATAAGCTAAATATGTTGGTTGGATTATTCTTTAGTGATATTGGCTTTACTCTACTAAAATTGATAGCCGTTGGAGATGAGAAAATTCAATTTCTAGGTTTGGACTTTAGCGATTTAAAATCATGTAAGAATAAATTAACTTCTCATTATCATGAGGTTAATTTTGAAATAATTAATTATCCCGAGCTTAAAGAACTTGTTATTGGAGGTAGAGATATTTTAACTAATCTTATTGTTAATGAGAATATTTTAGAGCATGAAACCTTTGCTGATTTGCTTATGTCATTAATGCATTTAAGAGATGAAATATTATTTATACAGCATAAAGAATTGACCCAGGATGATTGTACTCACCTTAAAGGTGATCTTATGAGAGTATACAAAATTTTAACTTTTCAATGGATAAACTACCTTTCACACTTAAAACAGTTTTATCCTTACCAATACAATAGTTCCATTAAATTTAATCCTTTTACAATTAGTACTCAATAATATTATTAAATTATGACAACTGTTATGTTATTGTAATATATAATGTTTGCATAATAGTAAACATTATATATTACAAATATTAACAATACGTTTTATAAGTTAAACATAATACAAAAAAGGTATCCTAGAAAATGATTGCTAAAACCATTTTCTAGGATACCTCTTTTAAATTACCTCGCAACGTCCTACTCTGCCACACAGTCACCCGTGCAGTACCATCGGCGCTATAGACCTTAACTGTCCTGTTCGGAATGGGAAGGAGTGTTACCTCTATGCCATCATCACGAGATGCTAGTTCTTTCTAAATCTACGATTTAGCTAAAAGAACTGTACTTCAACGAATGAATATGAGTTGAAGTTTCCTTTGAAAGAATTGTACTTTCAAAATTGCATA
>Ga0302140_10000570_pt1 | contig 47215 bp, 44 predicted proteins | sample I_Bog_E1_1_FD_202095 | JGI IMG/M metagenome (GOLD analysis project Ga0302140, IMG submission 202095) | Peat permafrost microbial communities from Stordalen Mire near Abisko, Sweden - I_Bog_E1_1 | ecosystem: Environmental > Terrestrial > Soil > Wetlands > Peat | place: Sweden: Abisko, Stordalen...
GCCCAAGCTTCACCTTCTGGCAAAGATCCAGCTTGAACTCGCGAGTAAAAGTTCGTCGCATTACGGACACGATTGTGAATCCTCCTATTCAAGAGGATGTGTGTCCAACATTGTGGTGGCAGTCCAAGGTATCGAAGCATTACGCCTCCTCATTCTTCGACTAACCTGACAATGACGTTCGGAAAAATGAGAGAACATCAAGTCCGCATTGCGACGGTGCCCGAGATCGCCTTGGCATCCTGCTTTCTGCCCGTGCGAGCTTTCATCAAAACGTTGGCACGTTGCTCCTGTCTGGCAGTGACCAAGCTGTAGGAATTTGTTTTCGCCAAAGTGGATTCGTCGACTTGGCTAGCTGAGGCTAATGAGATTTCGAGCATGACGATGCTTGCAGTTAAGATCCCAGCGACTCCCGCGCCGATGACTACTTTGCGCTTGTTGACCTGTTCCAAGCGGTGGTTTAAGTTGATGAGGATGGCGACTGAATTCAATGTGTTCATGGGAACCTCCTTGGGTTAAGTAAGTTGTACAAGAGACGGAGAGGCTCTTCCGTGATCCACATCACGTTTTTTGGAATTATCGGAACCGATTGAAGACCCAAGCACTTTCGATGGCGACGCCCAACTCGACATGTCTCGCGTTCTGTTCAGGCACTGGAATGCCGCACTTTTGGGTCCTGAAGTCTGTCCAGCTTAGCCTTATCCGGTACGGCACGGGACTCACTGAGGTGCACGTTATTCGTGGTGAGACCAAAACCGCATCGAGCGATATGACGGAGACTTGGGCACGTCACATCTCGGCGATGACGTTTCGGCGGAATTCTCCCATTTGTGGACCTGACAAGAAGTAGTCTAACGGGCATGGCAGCCACTAAATTAGAGTTGGTCAACGGGTCTACTCAGCATCATTCGAAGCTAAAGGTGGCACTGCTTTTGAACAAGCGAATGTATGAACAGACGTTTGCGCCCGATGCGATCGCCAGGCTTGAAACATTTGCTGAAATAGTGAATCGCCAAGAGTTGCCTGACACGATCGATGACGCGTACATTCTCAATTACATTTCTCAAGCTGAGGCCGTCATAACCTGCTGGGGCACCCCCAAACTGCGGGGTTCCCTCCTTGAAACGAGTTCAAGCCTGCGTGTGATCGCCCATACGGCAGGCACGCCACGGGCAATCATCGACGAAGACGAGTGGCCAGAGAACGTCCGGATCGTGACTGCTGCACCAGTTATCGCAATCGATGTTGCCGAGACCGCGCTATGGGCAATGATCGATCTCCTGAAATACATGAATGAGCACGACCGGAGAATGAAAAATGGAGAGTGGTTGACCAACCTATCTGCCTTAAGACAAGTCACAAGAAGACTTAACTATCGGTTGAAGGTCGGAATTGTCTCCGCTTCCCACGTGGGAAGAAACATGATTCGGCTGCTCCATCCATTTGGTGTGACCTTGGCTTTATACGACCCATATCTGTCCGAGGATGAGGCGATCGAACTTAGGGCAAAAATATACTTGACAAATCACAAACCAAGTTTAGGTTCAAATCGGTCCAAGGGAAGCGGATTTACTCCGGTTTTTTCGGCCTGCCCTTCGCTCGTTTCTCTGACTGCTTGTACAGCGGAATATCCTTGGCAGGTACGGCGATGATCATCTTAAACGCGTCGTCGAACGTCTTGCCTTGGCCCGCGTGTTCGTATTGGGCGGCGATGTCATCGGGGATTTTAATTGGTTGGTTTTTCACTTTTCACCAGGTGCGTGTTGGTAATTAAGAGGCTGAGAGATGTACTGGTCAAATAACCCTTCAATCATTTTCCGACCATTTGGTTGTGTTGAGCGCCTAATACTTTTGATATGTCTTGAGCGTACGGACTCAAATCTGTCGCCAAATTTATTGGTGAAGTTAGCGCGCATAGCAATCCAAAGTTGCATTTTATGTTGTTCAATTTGGCGCATGTCTGACTCACGTAGGATGAGGTTGGACCGCACAGGATGGATTGCCCACCCAATTGACGATCCTGACCGAAGTAGCCACGGTGTTTGGAAATCTGCCGCCGGTCCCCAGTGGAAATGCTCTACAGATGGGGAGTTGCCGGTATATACGCCAGCTTCAAGCGATGTTATAGACGCATCGCCGTTACCGTCATTGGCAATGCTTAATCCAGTAATTGGGGGGTCTACATCAAGATGCAATTCGATCACTGGGTAACCGTTGGCGAAATCGATGGTTGGGTCAAATTGCGTATGAAAGGAACGAGTCGCGACCTTAGCGTTTCGCGTGGATGCGTCGGCGGTCTGACTTTCAATCGCAATTGCCTTAGCGGCCAAACCGATACCTTTTTCGGCGCTTTTTGCGCTCCGCTCTGCCGCTCCTGCAACGCGGCCCGTTTGCTCAACCACGCCTTGCATCTTAGTAACCAGTTCTCCCATCTTGTTGACCTGGGCTTGCATCTTGTTCGCAACTGTCGGGTCCTTGAGCGTGTCTTCGGCGGTTTTGGCGGCGGATTTTGCGGCATTAGCGCTTTCCCAAGAAAAGTAACCGCCCGCGATTAGGAGTACAACTTGAAAAACAGCCGTTACCGCCAGAACCCTAGTGTAGTTGGTAAGCCGACCCGTAAAATCAAGTATCTGCTTGTCGTGCTCGTCCCTTGTATTTTTGGAAGTGTCGTTACTGGATGTAGGCGTCTCGATGAGGGCAATCTCCTTTGTTGTTTGGGATTCTTTGTTCTTAGTATTGTCTTTACGTCATTATTCTTTCATCTGTCCTTAAAGGATAATACGTGGTGACTACTACAAGCGCTTTGATCCGCGTTTCGGCTTCTTAATCCATTTCGGAGTATCACTTGCACTTGTGTCAGTTAAACACCTTTCCGGTGAGTTGCGCGTAAGTCAGCCGCTTGCCTGAAACCTGCGAAGCAACCAAGTTGAACCGCGTCCCGTCCGTGCCTTTGCGCTCATTGTAGCGGAATGCCTGCTCGGTGAGATAGCGATGCAAATGGAATGGTTCTACAGAAACGTATGTTCCGCCGATGGTTCGCTTCAAGAGACTCCAAAAGTTCTCCAGGCCGTTTGTGTGGACCATTCCCTCAACGTAGCTGACAGCGTGGTCAATAACGTAGTGCCGGTACGTCTCACCAAGCCCGTTGTAGGACCTTAGAGCGTCGGTGTAGACGCGGGAACCGGGAAGGATGGTCTGATCGATGATCGCTTCCAAGGTGGTTTTCTTCGGTCGGTTGATGTGGGCAAGAACGACCTCGCCGCCTCTTTCCAGCATCCCGAACACAACAGCCTTGTCCTTTCCGCCGCGTCCTGTGATCTTTTCAGCCTTGACGTGCTGGTGCATGTTGCGGGCCTTTCCGCCGATGTATGTTTCGTCTGCTTCCACGTCGTCTGCCAGCTTTGTAAGTGAACCGGAGGTCATGCAGAAGCGAATGCGATGAAGCATGAACCATGCGGTCTTCTGGGTTACTTGAATCGCGCGATGGATCTCGTAGCTGCTAATGCCGTTCTTTGCATTCGTGACAAGCCACATGGCAACCAACCACCGGTCTAGACCAAGGGGAGAATCTTCGAAGATGCTGCCGGTCTTAACCGTAAACTGTCGCTTCGGGTGTCTCTTGGGGCATTGGAACCGACTGACGCTTGGAAGCCAGGTAACGGAAGTGGAACCGCACGTCGGACAAACTGGACCGTTCGGCCATCGCTTGCGAACTACGTATTCGATGCAGGTCTGAGGATCAGAAAAGTATCGGACTGCGTCAATTAAACTGGTCGGTTCCATGTCTTATATTATGAAAGGGCCTACGTGATTTGTCAAGTATATTTTTGCCGAACTTAGCGTAGCCAAGGTGACATTGGAAGAGCTCTTCCAGTCGTGCGATGTCGTGTCTGTCCACGCTCCAAACTTGCCCGAGACTCAAGGACTGATCAGTAGGACGCTCATTCGTTCACTGAAGAACGGGGCCGTTTTCATCAACACTTCACGCGGACCGATAATTGACGAACATGCACTGATCGATGAGATGAAAACTGGCAGAATTCGAGCCTATCTTGACGTCTTTTGCGAAGAGCCGTTGCCGCTTAGCTCTGAGTTGTACTCACTACCCAACGTCCGTCTCTCCCCTCACATGTCGGGCGGGCATACCATCAACGGCTCTTACGAACGCGGAGATTACATCGTCCGGCAACTACTCACGTACTCCACTGACGGCACGCTGAATAGCGAGGTGATCAAACACCGATTTAAGATCACTGCTTAGTCCAAACAGTGTCCGCGCACTCTCTGTTTCTCCTACTAGCGCATAAGTCCCGTCACCAACCTCGTCTCCTCCGAACCTCCTGTAAAATCTTGCAACTAATGATCAAGCGTCTCTCCTGGCTCGGTTTGGTTCAACTGGCGGCTTTTGCACACGCAGGCACGTTCTATGTGTCGGTGCAAGGCAAGGACAGCAATCCGGGAACTGCGGCTTTCCCTTGGAAGACCATCCAACATTCCTGCAACCAGACGAAGTCGGGCGACACGGTTTTGGTAGGCGCCGGCACGTATAACGAGACGGTCACCATCACGCACTCCATGAGCCTTAAGAGTGCCGCCAGTACAAAGCCTATTATTGATGGAACTGGATTAGCTGTTCCAGCTAATGATGCCGGTCTGATATTGATCAATGGAGTGGGGCATGTCTTGGTGGAAGGGTTTGAGATCCGCAATTTCAAGACAACAAATTCGTCCCTCGTTCCAGCAGGCATTTTCATTGAGGGCTCAGAAGACCAGGTCACCATTGAGGGCAATTTGGTGGATCAGATTGAAAATGACGGCACAAACGCTGGAAACATCAATGCCTTCGGAATCGCGGTCTATGGAAACTCGCCGAAGGGGGCGATCACGAACCTTGTCATCGAAAACAACGAGGTACGGAACACCAAGACCGGCAATAGCGAAACGGTAACAGTCAATGGAAACGTCAATGGATTTCAAGTAACCGGAAATCTGGTTCACGATGTCAACAACATCGGCATCGACTGCATCGGATTTGAGGGAACTTCTCCAATCAAGGGACAAGACCAAGCTCGAAACGGATACGTGGGCTTGAACACCGTATACAATGTCACCTCCCTAAAGAACCCGGCTTACGGCGGAAGTCAAAGCGCAGACGGCATTTATGTCGATGGTGGGACGAACATCGTCATCGAACGCAACATCGTTCACAATACCGACATCGGGATTGAAGTCACATCCGAGCACCTTGGCAAAGTCGCTAGCAACGTGATTGTTCGAAGCAATCTCGTGTATTTCAGCAATGTCGTCGGGCTTTCAATCGGAGGTTATGACTCGCACCGAGGCGGAACTTTGGACTGTACATTTGTAAACAACACCTTCTTCGAAAATGACTCGACGAACTCTGGATCGGGAGAATTCCAGATTCAGTTTTACACCAAGGGAAATGTGTTCAAGAACAACGTTCTGTTTGCCTCCAGTCAAGGGACGCTTCTAAGCGAGGCAACCGGCGCTGGCACGCCTGGCCTGACCTCTGACTACAACCTATTTTATGCTCCGTCTAATGAATCGTGGACCTGGGGCACAGGAATCTACGGTAGTCTGGCTTCCTTTGTCAAGGCCACGAAAGGGGATAAGCATTCCAAATTTGGGGACGCTCTATTCGTTGATTCCGCGACGTTGAACTTTCATCTAGAGTCCAAATCGCCCGGAGTCAAATCTGGCGTCAACTTGGGGACAAGTATCGAAGGGACCTATGATTTGGGAGGAGCCTCTCGAGTGATCGGCGGATCAGTCGATCTGGGTTGCTACGAGTCGTCAACGCCTGCACCGTAGCGCCCGCATTATTGTTAGAATCGGATGCAGAATGCAACACCGAGAACTAGAGAATCGCTTGTCCCGTAGATTACGGTGAGATGAGTACAGGAACTTTAGGCATCGCAGCGCAGTCTGGGACGTTTTTGATTGGGGGCGATTTGCCCGTTCACCGGCTTGGTTTCGGAGCAATGAGGATTACGGGTCCTGGAATCTGGGGAGAACCGGCGGATATTGAGGAAACAAGGGCCGTGCTTCGCAAGGCCATTGACCTTGGAATCAACTTCATCGACACGGCAGACTCGTACGGCCCAGAGGTCTCGGAACGCATTATTGGTGAGACGCTTTCGCCCTATGAGGGAAGAGTTGTGATTGCTACTAAGGGAGGTCTCACGCGACAAGGTCCCAACTTGTGGCTTCCGGTTGGCCGACCTGAGTACCTACGGCAATGCGTCGAATTGAGTCTTCGCCGACTCAAAGTTGAAACAATCGATCTATACCAACTCCACCGGATCGATGCAAAGGTTCCGGCTGCCGAGCAGTTTGGCGTGCTAAAGGACCTTCAAGAAGCGGGCAAAATCCGACATGTCGGTCTCTCTGAGGTCAGCGTCGATGAGATCAAGCTTGCCCGTGAAACACTTCCGATCGTAAGCGTGCAGAACCTCTATAACCTCTCCAATCGCCAATCTGAAGCGGTATTGGACTACTGCGAACAGGAAAAAATCGGTTTCATCCCGTGGTTCCCGGTCGCTGCTGGAGAACTGGCACGTCCAGGCTCTGTCCTTGACGAGATTTCGAAGCGATTGAATGCCACGGTTGCTCAAATCGCCCTCGCGTGGCTCCTAAAAAGGTCACCGGTTGTCCTTCCGATTCCGGGTACTTCGTCAGTAAAACATCTTGAAGAGAATACGGCGGCAGCGGAAGTCCAACTCTCCGATGCGGATTTTCACGAACTGTCCGAGTTGGTAAAGCAAGCGTAGCAAAGGCTCTGGATGGCATGATGGGGCGAGCCTCGACGCGGCTGGTGCGATCGTGCCATCGCCGACTCTGGGCTGAATCAATTTCTGGCGGTTGGGCAGACCCGGTCCGAGCCGGTATTACCGAGCCTATTGCGGTCTATAATCCGTCTGCACCCTCATGAGCGCCCCTTCCCATTTGTTGTTCGGTTCCGACTCGGCCGCGGCGTTTCGGGACTCGGCTCTCTCGGTTCTAGAGAAGCACCTCGGTACAGTCGACCCAGATCCTACTGCATCGGCCCAAGATGAAGAGTTTTGGAGAGGGATCCGGCAAGCGTTCTCATTGGGACCGGATATCGTGAACTTCAATAATGGCGGATGTTCCCCGTCCCCTCGCGTTGTCGTGGAGTGCCTAAAACGACAAATCGACTACGCGAACCAGTCGCCTAGTTTCTTCATGTGGCGACATTTGGACCCTGAGATCGAGGGAGTTCGGAATCGCCTTGCGAAGCTATTCGGTGCGGATTCAGAGGAGATCGCGATCTCGCGCAACGCAAGCGAGTCGCTAATGACATGCCTCTTTGGGCTCCCAATGAATTCGGGCGACGAGATATTGACGTCAACTCAGGACTACCCTCGGATGATCAACGCGCTCAAGCAGCGGGAACGTCGAGAAGGCATCAAGATGGTGCAGGTTGAGGCCCCGATTGCCCCATCCAGCCATAGGCAGGTCGTCGACGCATTCGAGCGAGGCATAACTTCCAAGACGAAGATCATCTTGGTCTCTCATGTCGTCTTTATGACCGGTGCGATCAACCCTGTTCGGGAGATCTGCGAGCTGGGCCGGAATCTCGGCATTCCAGTTGTCGTCGATGGCGCTCACGCCTTGGCCCATTTCCCTTTCACTCAGGACGAGCTCGCATGCGACTACTACGGCACATCGCTGCATAAGTGGCTCATGGCCCCGATTGGAACCGGCATGCTCTATGTCCGAAGGCCGCTGATCAATGACCTATGGGCGTTGATGGCGCCAGACCCTTCGCAAGATTCGAATATTCGAAAGTTCGAGGAAATTGGGACCCACCAAGCGGCCGTGCATAATGCGATCGGAGAAGCGCTGGACTTCCATGAAATGCTGGGTGGCCAACGGAAGGCAGCCCGATTGCGTTACCTACGATCTCGATGGACGGACCGGCTGCTGAATTATAAGAACATCCAATTTCACACGAACCTCGACTCCGACCATTCATGCGGCATTTGCACGGTCGGAATTGACGGTATCGACGCGCCAGACTTGACGACGTGGTTAGAGGAAAAGCATCGGATTGTGGTGGCCGGAATCGTTCATCCCCAGTTCAACGGCATCCGCGTCAGCCCTCAGGTCTATTCCACGATCGAGGAAGTCGATCGCTTTAGCGCTGCAATGATCCATGCAGCCACGTACGGGATTTGGTAGCATGAGGGGCACGTACCCTCATGAATATCAAAGCCGATAGCTTCCCACCCTTACCGAACCGTCAGGTCCACCTCGACTTTCACACTTCCGAACTTATCCCAGGAATCGGCGCTCGGTTTGACAAACAGGAGTGGCAGGAACGGCTCCGGCTGGGGCATGTCAATCAAATTAATATCTTTGCGAAGTGCCACCACAGTTGGAGCTACTATCCCACGAAGGTCGGTAAACCTCATCCCCACCTGGAACTTGACCTATTGGGTTCTCAAATTGAGGCATGCCATGAGATCGGGGTTGTCTGTCCAATCTATGTTACGGTTGGTTGGTCGGCTCATGACGCGGAGACTCGGCCGGAGTGGTGCGCCCGTAATCGGGACGGAAGCGTTCATGTCACGGGGAATTTAGATTTCACTTCGGAGCCGGATACAAAGAGGCCATGGGGTTGGAAGGACCTGTGCGCGGCCGCGCCAGGCCCTTATCACGATCACATCGTCGAGCAGGTTCGGGAAATTTGCGCGCATTATCCGGTTGATGGCTTCTTTTTCGATATCTATCACGACTTGGCTTGCTATTGCGACAACTGCCTTTCTCGCCTGAAATCGGAGTCAGTGGATCTCGACGACACTTATGGCGTGACCTTTAGCTACGTTATGGCGATTCGCGAGCATATGAAGCGAATCCGCGAGGTGATTGCGGAGACGCATCCGAATGCCACGGTGTACTTCAACTCTGCCACCCATGTCGATAATACGATCCGCTTCCGTCAAAGACTTTTTGATCTCAACACTCAGCAAGAACTGGAGGATCTTCCTACGACCTGGGGCGGGTACGATAAACTTCCAATCGAGGCAAAGTACCACTTGGGCGAAGGCTCCCGAGTGCTGGCGATGAGCGGCAAGTTTCACAAATCCTGGGGTGAATTCGGGGGATTCAAACACCCGGATGCGATCAAATACGAAGCGGCTGCAATGATTGCCAATGGGGTCGCTTGTAATTTTGGCGACCATCTTCATCCTTCTGGCGAACTGGATTTGGAGACTTATCGCTCGCTTGGTGAGGCGTTTGAATATGTCGAGCAAGTAGAGGCTTTTGGCCCTGGTGGACGCCCCGATTCAAACCTCGGACTTTGGCTCTCCTTTGATCGAGCAGCCGACTACGGCGCTGCCAACATTCTTCTGGAGCTTCATCAAGATTTCGTCATTGCTAATGAGAACAATTTGGATCAGCTGTCCGCACTCATCTTGCCTAGCCACCCAAGTCTTTCCGACAAACAGGCTGCTTTGATTAGCGATTGGGTAAGTCGGGGTGGTTACTTGCTCGTATTCGGCGGAGGCGCCCTGAGCCAAGATGGCACGCGATTCCTGATTGATCTGGGAGTTGAATATATCGGCAAATCCGACTATGACTTCGATTACACGGTCATAAAACCCGAAATCGGTTCAGGACTTGTCTCGACCCCGTTTCTGAATTACGAATCCGGCATTCAAACTCGAGTGACCTCGGGCGAGGCGCACGGAGCGATTCGGGAGCCGTATTTCAACCGAACCTACGGTGGCTATTCTGGCCACCAGAACACGCCGTTTCGCTTGGAAGACTCCCCGTTCCCTGCCGTCGTCCGAAATGGATCGACCATTTTCTTCGCCCACGCTCTCGACAGACTCTATTACATTCATGCGGTTCGACTCCATCGCGATTTAGTCCAAAATGCGCTCACCTTTCTTGGATTTGAACCTACCTTGGCAGTGAAGGGTTTACCGAGCAGCGGGAGGGTCAGTTTGCTTCACCAAGCGAAGCATCGGCGCTACATTGCTCACCTGCTCTACAGTCCGGCGCTCCAGAGGGGCGAAGTAAAAGTCATCGAAGACTTCCCCACGATTCAAGGGGTTCGACTGCAGTTCCGCTTACCAGAATCCATTGTACGTGTCAGTTCCCTTCCTAAGGAACGGATACTCGACTTTCAACAGGAAGGTGGGGTCGTGACGGTATTAGCGCCAAGCTTTCAGATGCATTCCGCAGTAGTATTGAACTATTAACGACTGTGACTTCGCACGCCGGAGGATCGGTCGTTGTTTTCTGGATCGGCTTATTTGACGATAACCACTCCGACCATTCCAGTGCCCAGTGTTGAGCCGTTCCCTGCTTGTCCGTGGTACTGGCAATGGTAGTAGAACTTGGTACCGGATGTCGCATTCGCCGGGACGGTCCAAACATAGTTGCCCCCCGGTGGAACGCTCGATGAAGCAGGGCCATTGGCTGCTACATCCGAGGTGGCAGTGTGGCTCATGCTAATGGATGTGTTGTTCCAAATGACCGACGTGCCAGCCGCTACCGTCACGCTTTGGGGCGAGAAAGTTAGCGACTCCGTCATCGAAATCGTCGTTCCACTCACAGGATTAACCGTCATATTTGAGGTCGCCGAGTATCCATTCATGTCCTTGGCTTCAATCGTCGCCGAGCTTGGCGAGGTCACGGCGCCCGTGCCAATCGTAAACGTAGCTGAACTGTTCCCAGCGGCCACGGTGACATTCAAGGGCAACTTGACGAACGATTGCATGGTGGAAAGACTCAAGACGAATCCGCCTGATGGAGCACTCGCTGACAAGGTGACGGTTCCTGTCGCGGTAGCCCCCGCATTCACCGTTGCGGGAGAGACTTTGATACTCACAATGCGAACCTTGGGAACGTTGACGACCACCGTGGCCGAACTTGAATAGCCACTGGGATCGATGGCTGTAACAGTTGCTGTGCCTGCTGCCAATACCGGTTTTGTCGCCACCGTGAAGGTCGCAGTCTTCGCGCCCGACTTTATCGTCACGCTGGCAGGGATCGCGATGTAGGTCTGAGTTGTCAACAGGTTCACGACAAAGCCCCCGGATGGGGCAGCCGCCGAAATGGTCACCGTACCAGTTACCGGATTGGCCGCCGTGACGGTAGTAGGAGATATGGCAAGTTTGGTCAGGCGGACTGTAGGGACATCCACCTTGACGGCCGCTGCCTCCGCATATCCATTACTGTCAGCAGCCCGAATCGTAGCCGTTTCGTCAGACGCCACCGCCGTGGTGGAAATCGAAAATGTCGCGGTTTTGGCGCCTGATTTAACGGTTACCGTAGGCGAAAACGCGACGAATGTCTGCTCAGACGTGAGGTCAACCTTAAATCCAGAGGCCGGAGCATCGGCAGACAGGGTTACAGTTCCAGTGGCGGTCGCCGAAGCCACCACGGTTGAAGGCGAGACTGCAAGGCCGGTGATTCGAACAGGGGGAGGATCCACTACAAGGACATCGGTTGCCTTTTTTGCCGAAGGGTCGGTTCCCGTGATCGTCGTCTTGCTCGAAGCGGCCACCGGTTCCGCGGTGACAGAAAACGTCGCGGTCTTGGAGCCGGATGCAACCGTAACCGACGCTGGCGTCACCGCGACCTTGGTTTCGCTTGACGACAGCTCAATCTTCACACCAGCGGTCCCTGCCGCTTTAGTTAGGGTGACGGTACCAGTCGCCATGCCCCCTCCGATCGCGGGATTTGGCGAGATCGAAATGCTCGAGATTTGCTGGCCAAAGGCTCCAACTGACGTCAGGCAGAAGAAGAAGACCGCTATTAGCAAAATTAAAGGCCGGTTTTGGTTCAACATGGTTCTCACTTCAAAGCTTCGCAAGCCAAGTAATCGAGTTTTCCAGGGACTGTGGCTGGTCCAAAGCTGTCTTAACTCAACCGGACGGAAAGCCTCATCTCAAATCCGAATGATTCTGGCAGCGTTCCACTCCGCTTGCCCTGCTCGACCATTGGCTGAATACTATAACACATGAACGTCTTGCAAACGCGCAGACCCATTCCGATCCAGGCAATCTCTGCTTACCGGTCGGTTTCCCTTCAGTATCCGACGTTTCAGGTGAAACGCATTTCGCAAAAGTGGTTAAACCTATTCGGGAACCAATTGACGAAACGCGAACTGTATTAGAACTGTCCGTATACTAAATCCATGCTAGCCGCAATCGCCTTGCTCGCATTCGCTCCCCGCCCCAAATTTGGAGCCTGGGTCTTGCTCGATGACGATGGAACGTCTGTTGCCCGATTTGCAGCGCACGCCTCCTGCTTCGATTCTGTAACTGGACAGTTCTATTCCTGTACGAAAGACGGGTTGGTTGAACATGTTGCAGGCGTCAATGAGGACAGATACCAAATTTTTCTTGCGATTGCACACCGAAATCGAGTGCCAGTTTTTGGGCTCGTCGGCGACGGCGGACTGGGAGCCGCAGGAGTCGAATATTTCTTAAACGATCCTGTACGGCGCGACCTTCAGGCGGAGGCTTTGTGCAAAGCCGCAATCGCAGACAACATCGCAGGAATCGACCTCGACTATGAGAGCATGAAGGCTGAGGATCGTGATAACTACAGTCTCTTCGTCGAAGCAGTGGCCAAGAAGCTTCATCGTCACCACAAGCTCCTGGCGATGGCCGTTTGTGCGAAAGATACCGAACCCGGTGATTGGAGCGGATCTCAGTCGGAAGACTATGTGCGCATCGGAAAAGCCGTAGACCGCGCTCGAATCATGACTTACGACCAGCATGAAGAAAGCGGCCCGGCTGGGCCGGTTGCGGATATTTCGTGGGTGCAGAGGGTGATGAATCACGCCCTCGCGCTCATCCCAAAACGCAAGCTTGAGCTAGGCATTCCAGCTTACGGCTACGACTGGTCGCCACCAAAGGCGCATGGCGTCAACTGGACCCAATTCACCGCATTGCCCGACGTGGACAAAGCAACGCGAGACCCCTCTTCGAACGAGCTTGTGCTGAATACGCAGGGTGGTACAGCTTGGTTTTGTGACGCCGCATCTGAAAAAGCGAAGCTGGATTTGGCGGGAGAACTCGGTTTACGCGGCGTCTACATGTGGGTCATGGGTTCCGAAGACCCCAAGTGGTGGGATGTCATGAAGCCTTGGTCTCGGAAATAGATCCCAAGGGTTCATGAGGACCTGAGCGATGCGTTGGCGTGGTTGACGTGCTGGGGGTTTTCCAAAGAAACCAGATGCCTATTCCGACAAGGCATAACATCAACAGTGAAAGCATGCTCCCGTCTGGACCCGAGTTGCCTCCACTCCATAGAGGATTTCCGGTCGCATGCGTCTCCAAGAAGTGCTTGGGCATGCTTGTACCGTCTGTGGCATCGCTGTAAAAGAAAATGCCCGACCAATCCCAAGCCGCATGCATTCCTATCGCCCAAAACAAGGATCCAGTCAACCTGAGGCTAAACACCAACAGAAGTCCGGCGGCGCCGATATGGACGGCATCCAACCACGTGTACCCCGCGTTGGTGAGGTGGGATACGCCAAATAGGACGGAGATGATGGTTGCAGCCCACCAGAAATTCAAGCCACGTGCCAAAGTCTGCAGAATATAGCCGCGGAACAGCGCCTCTTCCGTCACACCGATGACAAGACTGGCGAGGAACCAGATGCCCCCAAATTTGACAATGTCCCATCCACTTAACGCGACTTTGTCAAAGACGATCCAACCGCCGATCTTGAGAATGCCGACCATGATCGAAAAGGTTGCAAACCCGGTCGCAAAACCCCCTGCCAATCGTGGGAGTGCCCTCTTGTCGATAAACCCATAACTCAGAACAGATCGGCGCTCGACTCGGGCCATTATCGCGGTCGCAAAGACAACCATCACGAGCCCCACCATTTCGGTAATCAGCGCGTTTCCCGGCGACTTGTCTCTCTCCGGGCTCGAAACTTGGAGATAAACCATCAACTTGCCAATCGGAAACCCGATCGCAGGAATTAACGCAATGAACGCCAACAAACTCCACCCAGCCCGGATGCCTTTGCTGCCCACGAATATCCGGTGGACGAGACCGCGTTTGGGCGCTGGTAACTCGGTTGCGGGAACCAGCTCCTCGACGGGCTCCGTGTCTAGCGGAAGAATGGGCGTTTCGTCACTCATAGGGTCACGACACATACGCGACAGTTGCGGGAATCGACTAGATCCTATCCATATTTACATTGGCTCGCCTATATCGTCAAGTACCACTCAACGTTATTGCTGTATGAGGGGGCAAAGACGCACTGAAATGCCGATTTTTGTCCTTGGATACGAGTATAGTTAGACCTCTATACTGCCTAACGCAACTTGCTATAAGTACGCATGTCTCCATGTGATTGGCGAATTCACCGATAACCACTTTCGTTTTTTTGAGAATCGGCACACAATAGAAGCTATCGTGCCGCACCCTCCATTTGCCGGACGTTCTTGTTTGTTCGTGGGCGACAGCATCTTAAGTAGAATCGGCTGCGCCTAAGTTCAGCCTTCCATTTCCGGCGTCGTTGAGTCGTATTTCTTTTCGAACAACCAGATGCGAGGTGCGGAAGAGCAGATGAGTTGGGCGTAATTCCGCGGTAGATTGTCTAAAAGCTGGTCGGCTACTTGGTCTGGATACGATGCTGGCAGCCGGTCCTCCTACGACGAATCCTATTTGAGAAACGATTCCGAAAATGCCTCGATTCGAGCTGGCCGATTGCGCACCAGCTTCGGATACAGCGATTGGAGCGAGTTGTTTTACTCAGGATTCAACCGTAAGCCGCTAGTCTGAGAAATGAACCTGGTCGGTACGACAAGGCTTGATCGAGACGACTCGGGCGCTGAGATTACGGGCATTATCGGCCCTTTGCAGCTTCAGGCTTCCATGCTCGATACTTCACTCATTAAGGCCCAAGTGGGTCCCGTTCGAGTCGATCACGGGACGCTCACCGCCCAATACGGCCCCGGTGTCCATGCCTGGCGCGACCAGGGCAATTATGGCTTTTGGGTGCTTTGGGGCCCCGATCGTTGGCAAATTAAAGAGGTTCTCGCGGTCTCTTACTCACCAGGTACCAACACAGCTTTCGTTGGGAACGGAGCTCGATCGAGGATTCCGACACCCGTGCCTTCGGCATGCTCGTTCGACTCGTTGACAAACAGGAGAAAAATAACGGTGGCGACTAACGCAAGTCCCGCCGCGACTTGGAACATGGCGGGGAGTCCGTAACGATCGGCAACAAGACCCATGAGAGCAGGTCCGACGGCGCCCGCAGAAGCCGTTACGAGGGATAGTTGGGCCTGAAGGGCGCCTCGAGTGCGATGATCGGCTTGGTCATTGACGAACGCGATGGCTACCGCACCGACGATCCCAAAATTGAGGCCATGTAGGGACTGGGCGCCAAGGACCCACCAAGGGTTCATCGCCACCGAGTACATCAGCAAACGAAAGGGGAGCGTCAAGTAAGAAATGGCGAGTACGGGTCTACGCCCATACCGGTCGGAGAACCTCCCGGAGAATCTCATGACGAGCGTCTCGCTGATAACGCCCGGAAGAAAAACGCAGCTCAGAAACAGCCCTTTGCCCCCGACATGCATCATGAAAATGGATATGAAATTGGTTGCGCCATAAAGCGAAACAATGTAGAGAAAGTCGACCGCGAGGAAACGTCGCAGGTTCGGCTGGATTACGGCTTTACGCGACCGCCCCTCATCATCCGCTCGCACCGGCCTTTGGGGGTCTGGAAGCCAGAATGCCAGCGCGGTAATCCCCAGAAATATAAGCGGACCGGTTTCAAAAATCAGGTTAAGAGAAGTTCGCCCGTGGCCTCCATCCGGCTTGATGATGAACCCCACAGCCAGAGCGACGAAAACGTATGCGATCGAACCCCATACGCGGTAAGCGGCATACGTGGCGCCCCCTTTCCCTTTTTCGGCCAACCTCCCTACCAACACTCCACCCACGCCCTGCATGTAGAGGTTTGCGTTCGTTCCCAACGCGACCGCCAGAAGAAATGCCGGAGCACCTTGCAGGAATGGAAACGACAAGTAGGCAAGCGCGGCAACCACCGACATGATGGCTATGAAAGGACGTCTTGCGTCATGGTGATCAGACAATCGGCCGAGGAGCGGCTGAAGCAAGAGCGCCATTGCTGCGCCAGAACCGGCCACCAACCCGATTTGTGATTTGGACAGGCCCGCCTCGTAGAGATAGATCGGAACGAACGGTTGAAGGAACCCGGTCACGGAAGTCGTAAGGCCCATGTAGAGCGAAAGCAGGCGGCCTTCTCGGGTCACAGTGAATTATGGCCCTTGTGCCCGCTTATAGGAATTGAAAAGCCATGGTCAGCGAATAGACCGAAGGAACAAGAAAAAAACATGCCGAATCTGAATGAATATTAGGTTCATTGTTCCCGCGCCGTGATCGCTGAACTCTCAGATCGGGGCCTATAAGATTCCGCATGTATGAAATGTGGCCACACGGGATCTTCCGGCGATATTCGCTAAGTAATTTCGTGCATTGCTTTACCACCCCTTCGACGACGGCTGGGAGGCTACGTGCCCTTCCACGCATGTCGATCTCGGCCTTGCTTGGCATGGCCTGGATGTCATAGACGTTGGAAGTGACGCCAGATCGTGGGTCAGCAGCTTTTTTTTGCAAACTCCGTCCGTTCCTGGGTGACCGCCGTACCGTTGCGGACTCCAATCACGACGACCGTCTATGGTCAAGTCGGTGTGGTCGTTTGCCCGAAGATCATCGCTCGCCGCTCGCGACCAAGAGCAGCGACGATGCTACCTCCGATAAAGACCACTACCGCAGTCATTGCCATCGTCGTGGAATAGGGTAAGTGTTCGGCGAATGCCGCTTGAACGAGCGCGATCGAACTGGAGAGGAGAACTCCGCACTGGTAGGCAAAGCCAGGAAGAAAGCCACGAACGTTATCCGGCGACAGTTCAGAGAGATGGGCAGGGATCACTCCCCATGCACCTTGAACCATAAACTGCATGAGGAATCCTCCCAATATCAAAGGCGCGGTAGAAGGCGAAAAAGCCCAAATGGGGATCACGGCAACCGCAAGTAACAAACCCGTAACGATCGCCCGCCGTCGCCCCTTGATGTCGGAGTAATAGCCGATCGCCACGCCCCCACATAAGGCGCCAGTACTGGAGATGATCGTGATCATCGAACGCTTTGAAGCATCGAAGTGCCAGTAGCGCTGGAGGAACGTCGGATACATGTCTTGTGTCCCATGAGAACTCAGATTCATAAACGTCATGAGCAGGGCCATGTACAGAAAAATCTTCCAGTTCGAATAGATCGAGCGCCACAGGCTGGACCAGCTCTTTTCCCGCGTTTTCTTCCAAACCTCCGATTCTTCAACGTTTCGGCGAACAAAAAGGGCAAGAAGCGCCGGCAATCCACCGAGGAGAAAGAGCGGCCTCCAACCGAAGTGGGTGAAGAGGCACAGGTAGCAAACGGAGGCCAGCAGATTCCCCATCGCGTATCCTTGCTGCAGCAGCCCAGACAGTAAACCGCGCAACCTGGGAGGCACTTTTTCCATCGCAAGCGATGCTCCAACGCCCCATTCCCCGCCCATGCCGATACCGAAGAGCGCACGCAAGACCACGAATGTCCAATAGGTATGGGCGAACGCGGTCGCGACCTCAACCAGAGAATAGAAAACGAGATCAATCATCAGTGGGATGCGTCGACCGTACCGATCCGCAAGCAGTCCGAACAAAAACGCGCCCACCGGTCGAAATGCCAACGTGATGGTAATGGTGAAAGCCATCTCCTTATCTGATCGATGGAACTCACGGCCGATCGCAGTCAGACAAAGGACGACAAGGAAGTAATCGAATGCATCGAGGGTCCAACCCAGAAAACTGGCTAATACCGCTGACGTTTGATCCTTTACGTTTTGCCGGTCACCGAGTGAGTCTGACTGGTTCACTGGCGGGATTCTACCTACGCTGGAGCGCGACGCCAGATCTGTTTATGACAGGGCCAATGGATGAGGCAATGTTCCCTGCTCGTTGTGATGCACGTTGCCCAATCGTGCGACCTGAAGTCAGAAGGCTCAGTAAAAAACGGAGCGGCCCGAAACGGGTCGAAATCGCGAAGCCCCGTGCTTAGCATTGGAATACCTCCTGCCCTCTAAATCTCAATCCTTCAGAAAACAGGCGCCATCCACGATCATGTACTTAAGGCCGATCGGGTTGCATTTTAGGGAACTGACGTTCCAGACATAGAGGCGGTTCAGACGAGCGGCTCCGGGTCGCTTGTATCCTCCGACCCACATGGAAGTCGAACCGACGAAGTAACGCCCATCAGAACGAATGTCTTCTAGGTTCTCGAAGTCCACGAATTCATGGATGCCGTGATGAACATCAACTTCAAAGAGACACGAGAATCCGCCATCGCTCATGAAGTAGTGGTTTTGCAAAAGTACAAGATCGCTTCGTTTTGGCACTGCCCGCACAAAGCGGCTACCTTCATCGCAAGAACCGATATCGGCGTCCGAGAGATCGAGAGTTGGACTAAGTCCGGGATAGAGATGGGGGGTGGCGGCTTTTTGGGATACCGACTTAAGCCACATCTGGACTTTGCCCATCCGATTAATGATCGCGACTGGGCCCTGCTCCTCCAAGGCAGCAAACAGGCGGTCATCGTCGATCCATCCTGGGGAGTAGATTTTGAGACTCATTCGCTGTGCGGCACCAGACAATAGGTCAACGAAAAGGGCGTTGTCATGGTAAGAATTGAAGACGTGGTATCGACCGCTTGGGCTGGACACAGCCATGAAGACATCCTTGCCCAAGTCGATATCTTTCGGCGAGGTCCGCCCCACTAGGTGCATGTTCCGATCGATCGATGCAAGCCGAAACGGAAATGCGTAAGGAATTGGTAAATCAGATACTCGTAAGGCTTGGGGGACTCCTCCAGCCAAGTTGATACGAAGCTGGCGATCTGGCGATCCCTTGATGGATCGGGTGAAGAGGATCTGTTTTCCGTCAAAGGAGAGACGTGGGGATTTGTCGTCGCTCGCCGAGTTTGTCATCCGCTGTAACCCGGTTCCGTCCTGGTTTACACGATATAGATTGAAGTGTCCTCTGGGATAGACGGCGCCGCTCCGCATCACATATTGCTGCGCACTAAAAACTACCGTCGAGCCCCAAGCCGCCGCAAAAAACGTAATTAGTGCCGTGATAAGGAACGCTCTCATCGTCGCTATTTTTCCACGAAGCGTTGTGATTGAGAAGAGAGTAGCGACTACACGTTTCGGATAGTCTCGGTGAAGAGGATTATTCTCCACGAGACTTGCTTTACCGTGAAACTCATTTATCGAATCGGCGCAGTGAAGCTTGCAGTTCTAGCGCCTTGATACAAGGGAGAGCCCTTTGATTATTGTTGTCTGCCTGTTGGCCGCGATCCCTGCCGGCCTGGTTTCACTATGGAAACAAAGTTCTGAGGCGGGAATCGCTGCTTGGGTTTTCTTACTCGCGCAAACGGTGATCTGGTTCTTTTGCTTGACAGCGGCACCGACGAACATGGTGGTTATGATGGAGGGCTTCGTCCTTTGGGTGGTCTACTGGACTTGGAAATGTTTCTTCTACAATCCCCATAGGCCCAAGGCAGTGAGGCAGTGAGGCAGATCATCTTAAATCAGGCGAGTCCGATCGGGCCGACATTATTGTTATGGTCCGTCGTCATCTTGCTCGTGGGCATTTGCTTGTACTTGCTGTTGGCGTGGTTTAGCGGTGTCGCGCAGCCGTTCGACCCAAAGTCGCCGAGAAGTGAAGAGAAAACCGCGCCGCCGATCAGGGCCAACGATCCGCCGTCAGGAAGCGAATCAGTGAAGGATTCTCAAGACAAAACCCCCAACTGGTCGAGTACAGACGATTTCAGCAGTTGGGGCAGATATGTTCGACCGTGATAGGTCCTCACTGAAGGGTCGGCCCCGAAACGAAGCTTCCATGTTTGCCAAAACTTTTTCCCTGGCTTGCTAGGCGTGCTCAAATGATTTCACTCGGTGAAATACTCAGTCTATTGCGATGAGAGCTGTCATCTAGAGCACGACCATCAGAAGGTCTTGGTCTTGGGTGGTCTGATGTGCCCAACCGAGTCAGTTCGCAAAGTCACGGATCGATTCGCGGATATCCGATCTCGATACTATCGCGCCAATGCTTTTGAGATCAAATGGCGTAAGGTCTCCAGTAGCCGCGAAGATTTTTACTCAGAGCTTGTTAATGAGTTTTTCGACAGGGAGGAACTGAGTTTCCGCGCCGTTGTGGTTCCAGATAAGAGTGTCTTGGATTACGAGCGATTCTCCCAAACCCACGATTCATGGCTATTCAAGATGTACTTTGAGCTTCTGAAAGTGATGGTGGAGGCACCAAACACTTATCGGCTGGCTTCCATTTAGCGAATGATATGCGGCTTTACGTTACATCGGGTCCTTGGTGCGCGCGCGCTTACCCAAGACGGGCCAATATTCGATAATGACAGACCCCAGAAACATACCAACAGCAACGCAGGCGGCAAGCATAAGCTGTGGGTGGTGGACAGATTCAATACACACGCCAATTGCCGCAAAAGCGGGCATAATGATAATTCTCTGCCACGGACGCTCTACCGGTTTTACGTCGTCCGCGTTTAATTCCTGAGTGAGTCCTAGCCTAATCAGTAGCTTAACCAAGTAATTCTCCTATAGGCTTCTGATGTTTGTCGTAAAAGTATGGCGATCGTGTTGCCCTAGGCACCGTTTGGGGATGAGCAGCGTTATCCCCGCACGCATTGAGAGTGAAAATTACCTACGAAGGATTCGGGAAAACGCATATGACAACAATAAAACCACAACACATTGGTAAGAGATAAGCATTGCCAAGCGGTCCCCTGCCCAGGCATACGCGGCACTAGAGAAAATGAGCACGGCTCCTAGGATCGCTGCAACGGCTACGTTCCAAGCCGACCGTCCCGCGATTGCCCAGATAATTCCGATCATGCAGACGGCCTCGCAAACGGATATGAGGCGACCTCGGTCGACATAAAGCTTCAGGCGACAATGGTTCTCGAAGGCAAGAAAGAGACCTGCGGGGATCTGCGATATCGATTTCTTGAGCAGCGAAACAACGGTGACCTTTCTCATAGACAGCTTACTCCTAGGAGGTAGTTATGATACGATGCCCAACAAATTGAGCCGGAAGACCAGAACGTTCTTAATGTGTGATGTACGTAAAAGTGAAGAATTAACACTATTTTTACAAGTAAGTGCCTCTGTCCAACCTCATAAAACGGTATTGTTGTGTGAAGACATCGGTTATTTTTAGTTTTCACTTACAGTTAGCCTTGAAGCGTTGTCGTAAACCCAAGTTTTGGTGCCGGTCGAATCCACCATTTGGGTTCTCCGATCATAGTTATCGAACGTGAAACTCGTGTTCGTTCCCGTTGGATAGTTGATAACCGTTTCCCGGTTGGCGTTGTCAAACACGCAATTTATCGTTTGCCTCAGTGGATTCTCATACGTAGTGGTGTTGCCGTTTCCGTCATAAGCCCACTGCTCTTCCGCGCTATCCACGAGCGTAAGCGTTGAAACCTTACCACGGTTGGTGAACGTGTAGTTTCAAGTGTGGTTGTTGCTGTCGATGTCATAAGACCGATCATTGGATTCAGACATTCCCATGATTAGCTCGCAGACCCGCCTCGCGCACCAAGGTGGGATCGCGTTGCAATTAGAGCCTGGACCTTTGATAGCCGGCATGGCAATTAATCCTGGCTTGTGACTCTGAGTGGAGCGATCTCATCCGAATGAAGCCCCAATGCAAATCCAGATTCCCACCAGAATAAGAAGAACTGCGCAGGTCCTTTCCATGCGTAAATAGATGACCGTAAAGATACTCGCCCCAAGGCCAAGGCCAAGGCTCAGGCCGATCCAGTGACTAAACATAGGTAAGTGCATTGAATTCAAAATGTGAGCGGCGAGCAACGTTGTCGTTCCACCGATAAGCGCAACATAACCCATTGGCGCCTTGGCCCGAATCCCTAGCCCTCCAAAAACGATCCAGAACCCGTAAATCCCCCACCACGGCATGGCGTATGGAGTCGGATTCTCCTGGGTCGACGAGTATGTGAATAAGGGCATGAACAAGATCCCTAACGAAGCAAGCATCCCGACCTTATTATCGGTAACTAGGGGCTTAAATGAGAATTGGTTCATGGTTAACCGTCGGTCCCCTCATTTTCGAAATCCATTAAGGAGAGAAACGCACTTAGGAATCCAATGTGCTTGAGGCACGATCCCAGGACCAGATTTACCGGAGACACGTCGGAAGGGGCAAACGCAACCTCAGCTGGCATTGCGAAGTACCCAGTTCTTATTGCGTCCCACATGAGGCAGAATGTAGACCAATCGAGCACGCACTAGACCCGCTTGTCTTCAATCGGCGCGGTCGAAGCCAATACCTCCAGATCTCTCACCCTTTGCCGAAACAAGGTGAAAACCCCTAAACAGAGCAGAATTTTCGCCAGTAGGACCATCAGACCTAAGGTCGTGTAGTGAACGTAAGGCCCTGTGATTCGAAACACACATACAACTCCCACACAATAAGGAATACCGATCCATCGTGTTCCTAGATACCATGAGCAGGTCACCCACGCCGAGCCGACAAACACAAATAATGAGGTGACCGCCGAGGGTGCGATTCCGAGTTTCTGAAGGCAGTTCATCAGTAGTAGCCCACAAATACCCGTAACGAAGTACATCATCGAGAATGGGCGTAGACGACGGCGCTTAGCTTGGTCTAGAAGAGCGGATGTTGGCAAGCGAATCGTCTGTTTAGGAGTGGTCGATTTCATAGAGTTCGAAGAGCAGTTGTCCATCATATATTGCGAGAGCTACAATAGCACCCAACGCAATGCCCGTCATACCTACGGCAGCAAAGCCCTTTAAGTATCCAATTCGCTGTGGAATCCTAGATGCAAGGCCCTCTGCCGTACCAAGTATGTTCTTGCCAACCCAAGCGAGAAGCCAATTTCCGGCCAAGCCGACAATACCAGCCCCGATGGCTTGCAACAGTTGCATTAGGTTTGGTATTGTTCCGCTAAATATGTCTCCAGCCGCGGTACCGCCTATAGCCATCATGAACCCAAATATCAAGCCAATGATTGCAGCCTGCGTCATCGGATCCATGGCCGCTTGCCCATCGTTGTCACTTAGATTTACAGGGTTGCAGGAGGCATATGTGAACCAATTGTATGAGTTCCTTTTGGGATCCTCGCTGACAAACCTCCCTGATGACGGTTCGTAATAACGCTTGCGCATGTAGATCAAGCCCGATTCATCGTCGTTCTGATGCCCTAAGCTGGCACAATAGCGGTTCTTCGGGTCGCCGGAAACTGCTCCGATTCGTATGGCGCCCCAGGCGTCATAGCCGCGTTTGTTGGCTATGGTGCAGGTATTTCCGCCTGCACGTGCGAGAGTCGCGATCATGTTGCCGTGGGCATCGTAGATTGGGAAGCCAACGTTTGAGAATGCGCCGGGCGAGCGGGTCGTATTATTCGTCCACGTTCCAACTCCTTCCTCCTCGTAGTCGATGCCGCGGGCGCCGAGGCCGTAACGCGTCGCCGTCAACGTGGTCCCGTTAATTACTGCGTCTTCCATCGGCATTTGGCCATCGTGGTAGTACTCGGTCTTCACCGTGCTCACGACTTTGTGAGATCGCATACCGTCTGCGCGGTATTCGTATGTACTCGTCGTTCCCGAGTTGGTCAGGCCGATCATGCGGTTGAGACAGTCCCAGGAATAGCTTGTAGACCCCAAGGCGAGGCGATTGCCGAGGATGTCGCAGTTTGTGGTCCCGTTGATCGTCGTGCGGTTTAAGTTATCGCATACAGAGTCAGTGCGGTTGCCGGCGGCGTCATATGTCCAGTTTTGAGCTGGGGGGTTTCCGTAGGTTGCGGACGCCAAATAGTCCAGTTGCGGGTCGTAAGTATAGGAGTCCGTTTCGCTCAACGGCGGCTGGACCGCAGTGTTATCCGTTATGATCGAGGTGGATTTCAATCCCAGAACTGCGTCGTACGCGCAGTCATTGAGGATGATCGCCGTTGGTGTCCCATAAGTCGTTGTCCCTGTTGTCAACGTGTCCCAATAGTGCTCGCAGGCGAGGGTTCTTCCACCCGCATCATAGGCGTAATAAGCTCGCGCTCGCGACTGGGCTGGGTGATTTACGTCGTACCACGGGTTCGAGCCGGATGGCGTGAAGCCTGTGTAGGGCGTTTGAGCGAATGCAGAGCCGGTCAGGCGTCCACTCGAGTCGTACTGGTAGTCCATCTCCTCAGCGGTTAGTGACGAGCCCGAGCCGGCGCTTAACTTGGTTAGGGTCTGGAACGTACGGTTCGGGTTGTCCGCGCTTCCGACTTCCAGGTAGTCGCCATATTGCCATGAGATGACTCCGTTGGCAGTGTAGTAGGTCGCGTTAGTCCGGTCCCCAGCGGCGGAATACGTATAGATAGTGGAATACCCGCCAATGCCGTTTCCTCCAACATTGTAGAGCGGGTTGGCACCGCCGATCTGATCGATCTCAGCGACTTTGCCAATTCCATTGCCGACGGCTTGATACTTGATGCTTTGGGTTACGCCGGTCAAGCCGTCGGTCACAGCCGTCGGCACGCCGTTCGGAATGCCGCCCCGTACGTATGAGTAGGAGACGAGAGTCTGGGTCGGAGTGCTGACGCTCGAAACGTTGCCGTCGTTGTCGAAATACATCGTGTTGAAGACGTGGCCGGCGGCATCGGTCACAGAGCATGGCTTTCCCCATGCCGTATAGGCGTTGTTATAGGTCGTGCGGTTGATATGACCGGTGCCGTAGTCCTCGATCACCTGGTAGGCCTGCCCCCATGTGGGAGTGCCGTCGCCGCCGTAGAAGGTATGTGTTTGCACATAGGTCCAGGGATTGCTCGTCGTGCTCTGCAGTTTCCACACATCGGTACATCGACCCTGGGTGTCGTATTGGAACGTCCCGCTGTAGGTTGCCGGATTCACAGGCGCAATGACGCCCTGCCAACCGCTGCCTGGGTAGCCAGTATAGGTGGTGTCCTTCGGATCATAGACGTACAGCTTTTGCCCGATACTTCCCTGCGCCGCCGTGTTCGTGAAGTAGTCCGTAAAGCTGATGCGGTTTGCCGGATCGACTACAGCCTTTTGTTGATAGAACTTGGTGCTATCCCAATAGGCGTAGGAGGTGACGTTGGGGCCCCTCGTGGCCGGTGATCCGGTTACGGGCATTACCGTTTCGAGGACCGACTTGGACAAGGGGTTACCCATAAAGTTATAGGTGTTGTCAGTCTCTACCGACTCCAGCGACATGTTGGTCTGCGACATTTGGCGCGCTAAATGAAGGTCGTTGTAGACATAGGGATAGGTGTAGTCGATCTCCTGGAGCAGATCCTCGGTCCAATACTCATAGACCTTGGACCACTTGGGGCTGTACTGCAAGTGGGCACAGCCCATCGAATCGGACATGTCGATCGTGACCGTCGCTGGACTGGTATTGCTCGTAATGTATCCTATCATCTCGGCGTTAAACATTACAGGCCCGGTGAAGCCGCCCGAGCACACCTGGTATTGAACCGGATACTGGGCAATCCAAAGGCTGCCAAGAGACCCTGAGGTCACGCCACCGTTATTGACGCTTATCATTTCAGTTGTCACAGAACTCGGTTCTTGGAGCCAGAATACGACAGGAGTGGGGCTTAAGGCGCCTCCATACAGTCCCTGCATCAAGACGTAGCGGTTCATCGCATATTGAATCGTAGTTGTCAGATTCCGGGGATCGGTGATTGTCGTGAGGAGGCACGGATCGACTGGCAAGCCGTTCGCTACATAATTCGTGTCGGCGAGGGCCGTGCCGTAGCCGTAAGTTGTTGTGTAGCCTCCAGCCGAGGTAACTGTGTTTAAGCAGTACGGCGGGCTGGTGTAGTAGCTATAGCCGACGATTCGTCCGCCGTTGTCTTGCGCTGACACGATCCTATTCCGTGGAGCGTTGCTTCCATTGCCCCAGGTGAAGGTAATGTAGTGGTTTGGTGTTGGGGCAGGGTATGGCGTAAGCGTCGCCATGTAGATGCCTTGGAGCAGATCTTCTTGGGTCTGGCCGTTATATTTCCAAAACAGCTGCTGGTTTCCGGCCCCGCTTGTATACGTATAAGTCGTGACGTTGCCCTGCCTATCCGTTGCGGTATTGACCTTCAAGACATTGCTATATTCGCCTCCGGCTCCGCCCCCATACGGCTGGGTGCCGTTCACGTAGAAACCGTGCTTGCCGTATACATACACCGTGCCGTCCGGTGTGGTGGTGGTCGTTCCGCTCAGCACTTGGTAGATGCTGCCGTTTAGGGTGTCGTACTCATAGGTGCTTGTGATGGTGTTCTTGTCCCATGGCGGCGTCGTTAGGATTCCATCGACGTCCTTCTGGATCGTCTCCTCGTTACCCGAGGCGTCTGTCGCGACGACGGCAGCAACAGGTTGGACACCCATTGGGGCGTTTGGATCGTTAAGCTGTGCGCTTGGTCGCTCCTTGAAATTATTGGGGACGCTCATGACCGGTGCGCCGCTACTCTTAAGGATTCCACCGGCGGTGGAGCGAACATCGACGCTCAAGGTCCAGCCGTATCCGAGCGGTCCCTCGTCGGGTCCATTCGAGCTATAGCTTCGGGTCACGTTTACCGGGATGCCATAGCCCGTATCAAAACTCAGGTCGGTTGCATTGACGCTATAGTTGCCGGTCGTCATGTCGATCCCCTTGTAGTTCACTGCCCACTTGCGAGAACCGGAAACGTAGGGATTCATGCCGGTAAGCTGGCCGCTTTGGCGACCACTTTTCGCCTTCATCTCGTGCGCAGTTAGGAGGCGCGACGGTTTAGGCGCCTCGACTACTACACCTGGGCGATCGAGCGATTTAATGGCGTCGTTGATCGTGCTCGCAAAACCGAGCGGCATGCTCAGATTGACCATTGCGACGACGACGAGTTTAGTGGTGGTTCGGAATAAGCGTGATTCGGTATGGAGCATGAGGGCCTATCGGGACAGCGTTAGAGCGTTAAGCGTTCGAAGGCAGGCGTGGGAGAACTGGAGTAGTGGAGTGATGGGGAATTGCATTGGGATAGCAGTGATTTAGTGGGCTGAAATTGCAGGTTGGCGGACGTTGGGATCATGGGGTTTGGCGTCCTTGAGTTTGGGGGAGATTCGCTCGCTGCTTGGGAAGTGCGGCTGGGCGGGGGCGGGAGTTAACCGGCGGGTTCGCGGTCGATTTCGGCGGCGGTCCTCCTGCTATGTCCGCGGTCGTTAGATCTCCAAGGCTGAAGGCGATTACGGTGGCTCGCCAGGTTGGGTCGTTTTGTTCGGGGAGGGTTTCGACTTGCTTGGAGTTGAGCCGAGTATCGTAAACGGTTAGCTTACGGCCGTGCAGTTCGAGGATTGCGAAGTAGTGGTCGCCCTCCAGCATGATCGCGGGGAGGGGCAGCTTTTTGGAAGTCTTGGCGGTTGAGTTCCAGGCCGTAGGATTGGATTCCGAGCTTGCGAAGTCCCGAGCGTATTCCCGCAAGGCTCGTTCCTTTTTCGGTGGTATGGCAGAGAATGGCAAGTTGTCTGTAATTCGGCGTGTCCGCTAGATTAGCAGACGCTTGCGTTTTCGCATTTGGCCCCGGTCCGTTCCTTACCGGCGTATCCCTCAGTGGAGATTCGCACGGTGCTCCGGTAGGCTGTGGTTGTACCGCTTTAATTGTTGGCGACGACATCGTAAATACTGCTTTGTTGGCACGTTCCTGACTCAGTCCCCTCGCTTTCACTGCCCCCAGCCGAAGCAGATACTCCAAGGTCTTCGGGCCGCAAACGGCGGTTTCGAATTTGACTTTTGTTTCTTGTTCGGCGATGTCGTGTAGGAGGAGCGCCTCGTCGTTGGGGTCGGGCGTGCCGTTGTTTAACCTGACCAAGCGCTTTTCGGCTGCGAAGACCAGGGGACTCATCCGGAATTCGGTTAGGAATCTGTGGAATGCGGATTTTGCTTCCTTTTCCTTATGTTCCGCGACGAGGCACACTGCGGCTTGATAGGCGGCTTGGTCGTTGATACCGCCGAAGTCGGCCCCCATAACGCCAGTCCCCTTGATCTTGGCCGCCTTTAAGAATTGGCGGCGACTGGCCTCAAAGACGTGGGACTGAGCGTCAAGGTAGGCGAGGCGCATCTCGGCGGTTCCCACTTTGTCTTGGGATTCTGGCCGTGGATCGTTGTGGAGCTTGGCGATGACGTTCTCGTTTTCACGCTTGCGTTCGGCGACGGAGGGCATCGGCACATTCGGCTTTCGAAACGGCAAGTGCGGCACGTGCTTGGGTTTCGGCCAAAGACCGATCGCGAGGAGCGTGATAACTCCAGCGGACACGAATATCGAAGTTGACAGCCTTCTGTTCATGTCGAGCCTTCCTAGAAAGTCTGCGAGCTGTTCAGACCGACCCACCAAATCCGGGGAATGCAGTCTGTTCCGGGGAACGTAGTCGCAACAAACTGATAGGAGGCGTCGCCGAAGTAGTGCCACGACGGCCCCGTCGTTTCGTTCGTCAGGGCGAAGCACATGTGACTAAACACGGCGGGCGGTATCACGTATCCTCCACCGCCGGTGTCCGCGATGATCCAGTTCAGATAGTCCGTCGTGTTCGTCGCGGACAGGGTCAACGTGGAACAAGGGGTATTGGCGTAGTCGACCGGAGCTCCCCGCTGCGAAGTCGGGTTGATGGTAGTCCAAAGCCTCGCCCAGGTCAATCCGCCTGGTCCTGGATCATTCGGATAATAGTCGGACGAGTCCGGGATGTAGACCCCTACTGTCTCGGCACCGGTAGGCGTGGTTCGAGCGCCCATGTCCAGCATAGTTGCGGTTGCCGCCAAGCAGGTTCCAGTGCCGACTCCCCCGCCCCAGAACTCCATGCGAGCCAAGCCGCTTTCGTCTGTCGTATACAGAACCGGATTGTTGCCCACAAAGCAGCCGCCCTGGTAGATCCAGTGCGTGAAGTCCACCGCTCTGCTAGGCGCATTGGGGTCGCCCGGAAGCTCACCTGCCAAGTTCGGTTGCCCGAATGCATGGCGTGAGTCGATCGCACTCCCGTTCTGCTGCATTTCGAGCAGGTTGAGCGTGTAGTAAGTCCTTAATTCCTGCACCTCGGGCACCGACTGGTGGGTGTTCGGGTCTATGTAGTGGGCGTTCATCACGTAATCCACCGTCACGAGGAACTGGGTCGATGTCGGCGTGAATGGCCCTGTCGCCGAGATTTGGAGCGGGATTTCTCCGCCGGCAGTCAGAGCGATTTTCATGCCAGTGACATTTCCCCCTGGCGTAGCGAAGGTTCCGCTAGCCGGGTTCAGGTTGCTTCCTGAGATGACCGCTCCCATTTGAGCTGGAGGCATGCCGCCGACCGTATAGGAATAATTATCCAATATCCAGTTGACGACCACCGGCTGACCGTTTACATAGACCGTTGTCTGACCGGGAGGGTTGGGCGGCGGGCCGGCCACCTGCAAGATCATCCGAGCAACATGCACATTAGTGAGAGTGCCGCTGGTGGTGTAGGAGGTTTGCGACTTCCACTCCTCAGCCCTTTCGATCCGCATCAGGCCCTGGTACGGAGCTCCACCGCCTGTTCCTGTACCTGTCGAACCAGTTCCGGTCGATCCGGTACCCGTTGCGCCGGTTCCCGTTGAACCCGTAGAACCGGTTCCCGACCCAGCCATTCCTTCACCGAGAGTTCCGGTCCCCGTTCCTGTCTTTCCAATAGTCACTCCTGCTTTTCTGGAGCTGTTGCCAATACTGGCGGAGCTAATGATGACTACGGTAGAAGCTAGGAGAAGCGCATTTAGGATGGATTTCATGATGCCAACATTTCGGGACATCTTTGGCGCAATTATAACTAACTTTCCGATTATTTCTCATTCTGTTCTTTGCTTTTCCCGTCAAATGGCGACTTTCCAGTATAATTACTGTACTTTGTCAGTATCTAGATGATCGGATGCTAGGGTACGGTGAGCCGTTAGAATTTGTGGAAATACGACATTCGGGTATCCCAGTGATTGGCTAATGAACCTAGCGACGTTTAAGTAGTGCTCCACTGACCTTCTGAGTAACCTTCCATGAGTCATAGAAGTAGGTACGCTATGCTATCGAAAACAAGCTGAGGAGCTTGCATCTGGCAAAGCTGAGAACGGGCCACCATATACCACCGGCTTTCTCAATGGCTCAAACGTCCTTGACCCATCATGAAAGAACGTCGTCCTCGTGAGCACTCCGCTCCAGCCTCTAATGCACTTTCCGACGCCAAGATCTACGAAGAGCACGCCCTCACCGCCTTGCGAACCGCCGGCTACCGGATTACTATGCCCCGCGTGCAGGTCATACGGCGCCCTGGCTAATTCCACGAAGGCCCTGAGCGCCTATGCGGTACACCAGAGGATCATGGCCAGTGACGACAAAATCGACGTGGTGAGCGTCTATGGCATTGTGGCCACATTCACGGAAGTCGGCCTGATTTACCATATCGGTGTCGTCGATGGCGCTTCCCCTGCCGAGTACCAGAAGCGACTACCCGTTCCGAATTCGTCGTCTGCGAAGGCACGGGAACCGTGATGGAGCTACCCCTACCGAGCGCGGTCATTGACGAGATCGGGAAGCAAGCCATTGCGGGCGGGTTTAGAGTCTCCTCGATCAAGGTCGAAATGGTTGGCAAATTGGGACGTAGAGACCGGCTCGAACAAAGAGGTTTTCGCTCTATTCAGCGCACACAACGTGGACCTAAATCGGATCTTTTGCCCCAGTTAGCACGAGCACGCGGCGACGTAGCTCTGAACATCACACATGCCTAAAATCACGTCGGATCTTCTAGTTCCAGTGAAAACCGCGCGAGGAATGACGATTGGCACGTCGACTGTTTTAGATCTAATCACGAAACGAGCCGACAAAACCAAGGGCGCCTTGGCAGGCTTCAAGATATTCTTGATCGCGTTTTCTGCCTCTATAGTTCCCCTCCTTCTGGACCTTCGGCGTTGCGCTTTTCAAGTTATTGGGCAACCGATCTTAGAGCGGTCCTTGTGCGAACCTTGGTTTGACGAACACTTCGCGTTCTGAGATAGTGCATGGGAAACCAGATCAATAAGCCTAACGAAGGTGAACGACAACCCAACAGAGCTCGAAGCTGAGCTAGAAGCCACTGCTCCAGGATTCCTGCGTGCAGTCCATGCTCCTGGTGCAGACATGATTATTATGTCGATCCTTGGTTTTGCTGACGAGCCAGAGCTTTTCTTCAAATGCGTCACCTATGCCACCGAGCACGGCCAGGATGTTTCAATTCCCGCTTCCGAGCGTGCTCCCCGCGCATAGATTCAGTTGAATTTGCCCAACTGGCCTTTGGAGATCACGGTTGACCTGAGGATATTTCCTCACCGGAGGTCAGCTTGGATCGCTTTGTCGTTTGCAATTCTCGTTGTTGTCTAGTGTGTAGTCATGCAGCGAAGGTACTCCCGTGAGCAACTCCGTCTATGACACGGTCACCGCCGCTATCATGTCATCGCTCGCTAAGGGCACGGTTCCGTGGCGCAAGCCGTGGTGCGCAGCGCCGTTACCGGTCAACGCTGTTTCTAAGGCTCCGTACCGAGGAGTCAACTTCTTCTTGCTCTCACTCTCCCCATTCCACGATCACCGTTGGGTGACGTTCAGGCAAGCATCGGAGCTTGGCGGCACGGTGAAGAAAGGAGAGCGCTCCACCGAGATTGTGTTCTGGAAGCCACCAGAAACGCGGAGGACCGATGAGGAGGACGAACACGTCCTGCGACGGCAGGTGCCAATCCTGAAGTCGTACCGGGTGTTCAACGTTGAGCAGTGCAAGGATTTGAGGCTCATGCCACTTCCCGAGCGAGAGCTGATACAACCGCAGCAGCGGATCGCCGAGGCGGAGGACATCCTCCGTTCGATGCTTGATCCACCGCGCCTTGAGGAGCGGCACACCCCAGCGTGGTACAGACCGGCAGATGATCTCATTGGTATGCCCCCAATCAGTGACTTCAGTTCCGCCGATACGTATTACGCCACCCGGTTCCACGAGCTTGGCCACGCCACCGGTCATGAGAAGCGGTTGAACCGCCCTGGGGTTACCGGAGTGATCCAGTTCGGTTCGGCAACCTACGGTATGGAGGAACTCGTCGCTGAATTGACGTCGAGTTTCTGCTCAGCGCTGTGCGGCTTGGACACGACGTTACTGGAAAGTTCAGCTTCGGACATTCAGAACTGGCTTGGGGCGCTACGTCACGACACCAAGATGGTGGTAGTTGCCGCTGCACGGGCCCAAAAAGCCGCAGACTACATTCGGGGTCGGCTGGATTAGCCGATCACCTCTTCCAAAGAACTCCACCGTCTGTGGGGTTCTCTTGTTGAATTGCTCCAATAGAGGGTTATGTCGCTGGGGCCAAAAGGATATGACCGACAGCTATCCCGAGAATTGTTTCGATACGTGCGGTCGCATGATTCCTGGGATATGGCCGACTCACAACTCACGACCAGAGAGTGTGCGCATAGCGTGGTGTAGAATGGCCGGCCATGAGTAGATACAGCTATAACCAAGGACAGAAAGACGGCAGTCGCAATCGATACGAACCCACCGGCAAGAAGCCATACCTTGCGGGAATCTTTGGCTGGAATGCCAAGGACGAGAAGAACAAAAGGTCGTACGACAAGGGGTATTCGAATGGATGCAAGCAACGCAAGCGCTAGGGCCATCGAATATTCCGACATCCGAATCACACAGGACCTTTAATGACTCTACCGAAAAGACCGAAACTACCGCGGATATCCATCGCCGTTGATAGCTCGTGAAAGTATCTAGCCCCGCAATCTTATGACAATTATCGAGCATATGTTGTAAGCGGAATATATGAGAAAACCTGCGCGTATTGGGGCCGTAGGCCTTGTGATGGTTCCCCTTGTTCTCGCGGCCATAGTGGGTGTCGGAAAAATAGGTTCAAATTGGGATTCGAACTGCGCTGAAAGCGACCTTCCCGATCCTCGGGACGCGTTACCAAACAGCGTCACGCCCCGCGACCGGGGATCATATTACACGAGGTCTTAGCTCGCATCCGGAACGCATCCGACCGAGCACCGCGAAATCGAAGTGCTCCAAAAAGGACCCGGCGCGGCAATTGGCAGTTTAAGAGAGCTGCGGTCTCTCTACCCATAGGGCATTATGGCCGGAATGAAATGAGATCAAGAGATGTCTCACGATCCACCACGTGGGTCCATCCGCCTATGGCCGCTTGATGCGTCCCGCTGCTCCTTCTTCCGGACCTAAGGTCTCAACCGAACACCTTGCGTGACCGAGGAAGAAGAAGCACCATTTCAGCTCGTCGAACGAGAAGTTTTTTCATGGGGCTATTCAGGTAATTCACCTGTTGCCCTAAGGTCTGGGATAGCATGTGGGCCCTCGGTGGGATCGCCGGTTTTCCAGTGGATGATGTAAAGCAGACCGGAGAACGTCGCCGCAACGATCGAATTGCCGTCTTGAGTGAAGGCGATCGCCTCGATGGGCTCGGTGATCGACACAGATATCGGGTCGTCATCGGACTGAACGTGGCTAATTTTCAGTGTCTGGTCAAAGCCCGCTGTTGCAAAGAGGCGACCGTCAGCCGACACGGCCAGCGCGGAGATCCCGCCGAGATGAAGCCCTTTCCTAAAGGACTCATCTCGGTTATACGCTACAGAAGGATGATCGCGACTGAACCCAATCGTTGCCTGGATGTTCCCGAGGATTTCGACGTCCCCGGCTCCCGTTGCGGCGATAAGGTATGCGCTATCGTTAACGGGTTCGGCAAACTGCAGGAAACGGATGTTCGGCGCACCAATCAGATACTTGCCTTCGGAAAGTCTCGCAAGTTCGTTTGCACACTTCCTCGTCACCTTGTTGTTGGGGGGCAGCGCATCCAAAATGGGGACAATGAACACGCCGTTGGCGTCGCTCAAGGCGGCCATGTTCAGGTGCTGCACCGCGTTGGGGAATAAATCTACCGCACTGTGGAGGCCATGCTTGCTAGAGATGGCGATTTCTGAATTTGAAGTAGCTCCATTAAATGAAAAGAGCTCTCGTCCATCTGAAGACCTCCACACCGTCGACCATTGATCCGACAGCCCTCCCACATAATCGCCCGACTTGCTGACTGTGATTGCGTTAAGGTGCTTGCCCTTCGCGTCTTTCACAACGAGACGGGTCGTATTACTATGCAATGGATTTGAGGGAGTACTCCCAGCAGTCTTTCCCGCGTAGTCTTGGAAGGGGCGCCATATGTGGATAGAACTCCGACTGAACGAGGTTTTTCCGATGACATACACGCTAGATATTTCGGAAGAGTCAACGGATCGAGTGTCAAATGAAGCAATATCGTGACGAATTTGAATGGGAATTAGGTCCGTGTCCGCTCTTAAGTTTTGAGTCGTGTTTTCGACGCTGATTGATCCATCACCCAGTTTTCGTGCGATCACGCCATGAAGTCCTTCCGTCACAAGGCCGCGGGTCGCGTCATACGTCTTGGCGTAGTGCTCGAACAACTTATCTCGTGCGACAGACTGGTTCTTGATTGCCTCTTGAAGGCTACTATTGCTCTTCATAAGCGAAGCTTCCGATTGCAGTAATTTGGCATTAGACTTATCGAGTTCCTCTTTACTTGCTATTAACGCTATCTGACTTGTCCTAGCTTTGTTTAGCGCAGTTTTAAGGCTTTCATTTGCAGCCTTGGCGAGTGCCTCTTCATCGCTGGCATGCTTCAGCGCTTCTTGGGCCACCTTTGTTTGGCTCTGTGCTGTCGTATAGAGTTTCTGCTGCTTAACGAGCGAATCCCGAACCTGGGACTCAGCCTTTAGCGCTTTACCTCTCGCATCAAAGGCGGCCTTTTCTGCTTCTATGGCGTCGATTCTCTGGCGGACGGCAGCATCTCGCGAGCTATTCGCGAGCCTACGCTCTTGATCGGCAACAAGTCTCTCCTTGTTCGCCTGCACTGCGGCTAAGGCTGCCTTCTTCTGCTCCGCTTTTGCTAAGGTGGCAAGTTTGGACGCTTTGTCTGCCGCTGCGGCTTCTTCCGTTGCTGAAAGTTGAGCCCTTAAGGCACTTGCGGTTTCATGTTGTGCTGCCATGTTTGCCTCGGCTTCTTTTTTCGCCGCTATCTGGCCTTTATTTTCTGCAATTCTCTGTTGCGAAAAAGCATAGTAGGCCACAGCGATCAAGGACAGGGTTAACACGAACAGGGATCGAGATAGATACGCCCTTCGTTGTGCAAGCTTTGCCTGATATTCAGCTACGATTTTCGAGTTGAAGGCTTCACGAGCCTTATCTTCCGCATCGTGTCGCGCTTCCGCTTCCTTGCTTGCCGCCTCTTGAGCGCGGACCTGTTCGTCCGCTAGCTGAGCGCGAGCTTGAGCCTCTCGCGCTGTCGCAGCTTCGGCGCGAGCCTGCGCTTCGGCTTTTGCCTTTTCCGATTCGACGAATTTGAGCCTTGCAGCGATCTCGTCCGCATCTCGTTGTTTTCGCTCGTCATCCAGCGAACGACGGCTCTCTCGAACGTAGTTTTCGAGCAAGCGGCTAGGACCCAATTGTCGGCAATTCCTGATAAGTGCTTCTGCGGTAAGGCACTCCGAGTCGCCAAGAAGGGCGCCCGCTTGAATCTCGTGTTGTTCGGCTCGCTTTTCAAAGTGTCTGAGAAGATCCCAGGAGTCCTTAGATTTGTCGAACCATGCGGCATTGCTGTCCACGACCACCTTGCGAAACCGGTCATGGGGAATCTCGTAGGTGACGGTTCCGCCAAGGGTTTCCTTCCGCAGGAGGTTCCGCCTGTAAAAGTCGTCGGCAAGCACGTTTGGCAATCCTTGCGTTTCGGATCCACCTCGAGTTGCTCGAACTCGGCTGCCATTTCGGTCGATCATCGACTCTGAGAACCAGATTCTCAGAGCCCCTTCCGTCACGCCAAGGTTCTTGGCAGCTACGGAATCTCGAACAGCCTCCAGACCACATACATAGTGCTGTCTGAGCGCCTCAGAAACCTGTCCCGACTTTTCGAGGCGGTCCGCACTGATAGACATTTCGCCGTTCTTGACGACATCGTCCCATAGTTTCTGGCATACGATTTGCAACTGAAGTAAATCGATGTACTCCGAGTCTCCCGACGGCTCAGTTGCGGCAGGAATGTCCGAGGTAACAAGGTCTTGGACCAGCTTCTCTGCGACTTCAGGTTCAAACGGTCGGCCAGCGAGTTCGGCAGGGCGCTTAATAGCGGTAAGAGCCGACTTACTGGTTAGCGGAGTAAGGCGGTAGGTGGCCTTGAATGTTCCAGGAAGAATATTGCGAAAAGGGACAACATGACCGAGGTAGTCCTCTCTCATTGAGAAGAGAACCCGCAGATTTGGATCTCCACACGCGGACGTGCGAATGGCGCCTCTAAACGCGAGTTCGAGAAGCAAGCGATTCAACCGAAGTTCGTCCGGCGCGCGCATCGGCTTCCCCGCTTCTTCAATGAGTTCCAATCCCTCAGGACCTATTTCTCGGCATAGGCTGCTTAGGAAGCGAGAATCGATGAGCCCATTGATCACCGAGATCAAAACGCCAAGTTGATCCTTAGGGAACGAGGAGAGATCCTCCAAGCCGAGAATTTCGGCAATTTTGTAACGAAACTCGTCTGCCAAGGGAGAATTCGGACTTTGATCTGCGCCAAGCAGTGCATCGCTGTCTAATATTTGGTCAAGGGTTAAGCTGATCGGCGTGCCGACTAAAGCCAATGCCACTTGCTCGAAGAAAGCTCTCCGCTCCGACATCCGTTCTGGAAACGTCGCAAACATCTCTTCAAACTGGTCAAAGACAAGCAGCCGTGGTGATGGAGCTACGGTCCTTTGGGAATCTGGCGATCGGCAAGTCGCCAAAAAATCGACCAAGGTGGTATTGCGAAGATCCTCTAGATTCTCCGATTTGCCAGCCATAGAGCAAATGGCGGCGTAGACATATATATTTCGAGGACGCTCGCCACTGCTACACATTTCCTCGGGGAGGCGTACTCGCGCGGTAGGCAGGACTTCGTAGGAAACTCCAGGGAGCCTTCCTGTCCCTCCTCGTTCGTCACCTTTTTTCTCCAACAGCGGGATAAGACCGGCATTGATCAAAGAGGTTTTTCCCGCTCCAGACTGGGCATAGAGCAGGACGGTCGAATTCGAACTGATCAAGGCGGACAAATCGGCGAGTTCGCCATCTCGACCCGAAAAATACTTCTCATTGTCTCGCTCGTAAGGCCTTGGCCCAACGTAAGGTTGGTCAAGAGCTTTGCTCTGCTGTTCTTGATTGATGGGTACCTCGTTCAAAGGTCGACACCCCTTGTAGCGAGTTCGTGAATGAGGTCATCCACAAATGCCCGGGGAGTGCGAACATACGGCGTGAAATTCATGCCTTGGAGGTATTTCGCCAAGTACTCGTTAGCGCGAACAGTTTGCTCGTCGACCCCTTCGTCATACTCGGGCATGAGTTGAACTGCGATCATAGGGCCTGCAGTGCGCTTGAGGGCATTTATCGACCGAAGAACCACTCGGAGTTCCCATGTATCCATTCGAAATCCAATAAGCAGTAATGCGCTGTTCGGCAGCAACTCCCCAATTGCGTTGCCAAACGGCGAACCTTTCATAGGACCGTTTGGATCCCTCAGGGCGGTAACCTGCTCCAACACATCCAAGTGATCATCCTCGGACACTGCCATGGATTGCCATCTCTCCGCAAATCCAAGCATATGGAATATGAGAGGAGTTGCTACCTCAGGCTGGAAGTCGGGTTTTGCGATCCTCCAATCCCTTTGTCGACTCCCGCCTGCCGCCGGCACCAATTCACATGCCTCCGATTCGATCAATGAAAACAGCCCAGGCTTCCAAGGGAAGATTCCTGTCCGAGCAGCTCGGTGCCTTCTTTGCTTAGATCGCTCTAAGAACAAGTCGTAGCACGTTGTAATGTAAATGGGTAGATTCAATCGAGCCAGTAGCTCGTGCACATCTCCTGGTGCGCTGAAATCGGGTGTCGGTAGCTTCTGTATTTTCTCGCCAAACTTAAATCTCTTGGCCGTGTCACTAGACCTACCCAGGTAGTACTGAAATGCTCTCGGCAAATCGCACGGCTGAACATCGCCTGCCCCAAGCATAATCTCGTCATAGAAATCATCCATAAGGTTGCGCACATGTGAATTCACGTACGAACCGACAATAGGAATGCAAAGCTGGCCTCCGATCATATCGGCCAGACTCTGCCACTGATCGGGCTCTAACATAGCGTAAGGGTTCATTAAATGTCGCCTCCGCCACGTTCCAGCCTCTCAGCCAATTCCTTGGCAAATTCGGCTCCCGTTCCGTAGTAGGCGGTGATTCGAAGTTCGTACAAGTACTTATCCATGTAGCTCTGTGCCGCTTGTCGTTCGTCTTCAGTTGCGTCTCTTGCAACTGGCAGCGGCATGACAGCATAATTCCAGGGGGAAATTGCTCTGTCCATCCCAAGGATCAATGATTGATGCAACACTCGGTAGGTCTTGTCCGCCAGACCATATCCGATGAAGAGCAGGCAAGACCTTTGCATCGCATACCGAACCATTCCAGGAATAAGGTCCGGTTCTTTGGCCATCTTTACCAAGAAGGTTAGGTAATCGTCTTCGGTGAGGACCATCGACTGTGTTAGATCCAAATGACCATGGAAGTGAAAAACGAGGGGAGTGGCAGCTTCAGGCACATAATTATCCGGCAACGCCTCACGATACTGCTGGACGAAAGAGTTCCAAGGCGTGCAGTCGCGGTAGGGTCTGCGATATGTTTTCTTAAGGGCCTTCTCCATAAGCTCGTCGTAATTGGTTGTTAGATACACCGGAAGCGGGAGCTTGGCGAGGGTCGTGTGCGGTTCGAACATTGGCGGCAATGGCAAATTGCGCAGCATCTCGGCGAAAGTCGTCTTCGGGTACATCGGTTGCTTGAGGATCGCCAAGTACTGAGAAACCGATTCCAGGTTGGGTGATATCCAGCTAGGCACCTCGTATAGCTCAGTCCAGTCCTTCACGACTTGGTTTGCAAGCGGAAGCGCCCCGGCACATGCCCCAGCACCAAGAACCGGAATGCATGTTTGTGCCTTGATTTGGGCAAGCAGAAACTGCCAATCACTCTCTTTAAATCCTTTTCCATTGTTGACTTCAGGTGGCATCATTGAACTCCATAACTTATAACATGGAAGTAGACATTAGATCTATCAAGTCGTATCAATTTGTTATCCACACTCCAATTCGCGCTAGCTGGAAATATCTTAGAAACCGTGCCGCAAGTTGGGACACGATGACAAACGTCCGAATCAAATTCGAATTGTTGCCTCTCCACGTTCTTGCCGCAGGTACCACTTGACGACGTTGAGCATCTCTGTCTCTAGAACCAACTGCACTCGTTCATGCGAATTTAATTCACTGTAAAGGTCCCACAATCGGGCGATCATGTGCCGTTGCGCTTGGTCTGTGGACTTTCTGATCGCCGTCATAGGCGACTATAATACGCCGTTGCGCGCGTTTGTGCAATAGGATTGCCAACAACGTAATCTCGTAAGGAACGACCCATAATATCAAGGGATCCTGGTTAAGACGCTTACCCGGCAAAGAACCTAAGGAGTTGTGGAGCGATGTGCCGACGCTTTCGCGCTAAATCGCTAGTTTAGAGCATTGCGTGCCGAAACGAACTCGAGACGCGAGCCCTTTGATCGCCGCAGCGACTTCAGCGTACAACCGGCCATCCGCTCTTTTTTCCTCAGACGGGTTGAATCAACTTGGCGGTGAGGTCTCCTCATCAAACCGGTCGCCGCATGGGCGCGACGTTCGTTGTGGACATGACCGATATCGGTCGTACCGTTCCTTCCGCAGCGACTTTGAGAGAGAGGAGTATCGGAAATTAAGACCGGCAAACCAGAATGAGCGGTCGGTGCGGAGGTTGTTCTTTCGCAAGCGGGCCACCGACGATCGAAACGTTCTTGGGCCAGGTTTCGATCAATAAGGCAGGTCGTTGCCTGACTACGTCCACGAAGAATTATGTTCTTCAAAAGCCGATATTAACGGGGAGACTCACGCCTTTGACATGGCTTGTCTCGCTTTGGACTCTGGATTTCGAGCCCGCTTCTATCTCGCCAATAGCACCACGGAGGCCAACGACTCCCGAGCTACTAGTCTCTCACGTAAACCGGCTTGCCGCCGCCCAGTAGTTTGCTGCCGTCAGAAGAGATGGTCAGGTCGATTTCGTCCCGCCCGACGATCAGTTTCAAGATCGAACCGGCTCTTTCCCAGTTGCCCACCTTAGCGTGAATCCGGAAGGTCTTATCGACCCGTAGGTCCAGAAGACCAAACTGCGCCGCATCGCTTGCCTTGGCTTCCTTCGAGAATTGCTCCAAGCCCTCTAGTCCCCCAATCCGATAGCGGACTCTCGCGTCAAGCATCTCTGGGAACGGCTCTGGCGCATGCCATAGGCCAGCGAAACCACGTTCGGAATCCGAAAGAGCGGATGAAAGCTGTCTGTCGCCCTCGGTATATGGGTAGAGGGTAAAGCTCCGGGTTTCTCGATCAACTGTGTAATTGAGGTGGAGTGCGCCGGTTGACTCGTTATAGTCGGCGTCGAATGTGGCCAACGAACATGCGTAGTCATGGTGCAACTTTGCCTGGTTTTCTGGAGGCAGATCTGCGACCAATTTATTGACTTCGGCATTGCCTAGCTGAATGGCCAGTTCAGGCTTAAAGAAGTAATGCCCATCTTGCTGTTGATAGTGTCCCTCGGCGGTGTAGTAGGGAGTTGCAAATATAAACGTAGACGACGGATTGAATCGCAGCATCGGATGATATCCGGGCGTTTGCTGCACAGACGGGAGTTCTTCCCATTCGCTGTTGCCTGAGACCGGAGTCACCCATGAAAGATTTGCATGACCCATCAAAGCGAGAAGCAATGAAGTCACCATTTGCTCTATCATAACACAGGTATCTGACAGATGTTCAGAGAAACCAACGACATCCTTCGGCGAATGTCCATGCTCGACATTTTGGGAGGTCTGCACGACTCCCATATGCCATGAAACCAGTTCAAATTCCGAACGTTTAATCCGGTCAGGCGTGAACGAGCGAGGAATCCAAGTCGGCTCGATAAGCCGAAGCTTGAAGAAATGGCGAGTCAGGACAGCGAGTTCTAGGTGAATTCTCGCTCCGCCCAAAGATCTTTGGCTACGGTCGTCGCGTCGATAATTTTGAGCATGGCAAATGGATATTACGGGTCTCTGCTTTAAAGTCGCCTTTCTCTCATCGTTAGCGACCCAAGCTGCGGGCCAGACGTCCCGCAGCCTCACCGACTACCTCGTCTCAAGCCAGTGGCAAGTCACGAGTTCTAGACCGATGATCGTTGTCGACCCGGTGCACACTCTGGCCAAGACTTCCGAAATCACGCTAAAAGCCTATAGTCGAATGACGGCGCAAGTGGGAGGCTTGACCGCGATCGTACCTACGGAGATGGTTTTGATCGACGACAGTCTCGTCAAGCCGCCTAACCTCTACGATGGGATGCCGGAGTTCCTGAAGGTGATGTATCTGCTGTCGACACTGAACCCCGAGCAGCTCAACCAAGCGACCGGGGATGGCATCGGACTCAATGACCTCAGAGGCGAGCAGGCAAACGTATTTAAATCGATCGTGTCTCCGGGGTTGGACTGGGCGACGTATGTCGTTGGGCAAGACGGGATTCATGACAAGCTTATAGAGCAGGGTTCAGTGCCTGAGGATCAGCTTGACCAGATCAAGATCAAGTTCCAGTCCGGCCTCGTCATTGGCGTTCCACAACAGAGCAACCCAAACTCCTACAATACCTATGAGCCACTCTGGGGAAACGGTCGGTCTCCAGACAGCAAACCGGGCGAGAAATGGACGGCCCGAAGAGAACCCGTCTACAACGTAAATTTCGGGGCCGATCCGCGCAAAACGGTTCCAAACGTCTCAAAGCCCTCGGCACTGAACTACAGCGATCCCAGGTTCGATGTACTCGTTTCGCTTCCATCTCAATCGACGATCAAGGATGTACTTCAGGCGGTTGGAACGGCGACCAGGCTAGAGATCCTGTCGGACATCCGAGTCTCCGATCTGACGGTATGCGGGTTCGGCTCAAAAGCAAGGGCAGGAGATCTATTGAAAGCCATCGCGCTATGCGTGACCGGCACGTTCCGAAAGGTCGATTCAGCATACGAGCTCACTTCTGATCTGGTGGGAATGGGGGCTCGCGCCCTCAAGTTCGCGGCATGGGCAGCGGATATCCAGAAAGAGCTGTTCCGGCGTCAACTCCTGTGGCAAGGGCAGATCGCAAGAACGGGCGCAATCGATAAAATCAGATTTGATCCGAACGACCATTTTGCACCGGACGATCAGTTAGGCAAGAGCCTGAATACCGGTGCGGTTGTTCCGAATACTCAATTGACTACCCCCATCCACAACTACATCACGCAACTCGCAAACAGCGGTCCCTCAACCGGCCTGGCTACTGATCACGTAAGTCTAGAGTCCGAAGTCCGCTACGCTTTTGTCCTTCCCAACGGTCAACCGCTCAGTCCAGAATATCAGAGTCTTGGTCGGCGGACTTTCTTTCAAGTCCCTGGGCCGCAACAACCGGAGGACGAGGATAAAGCCGAGATGTTTCCGGTTGGCTCCGCAGATAAACAGAGGTTGCTCGTACGCGCCGAATCCGAATCGGAGGTGGCTGCCCTGTCGGATCTAGCCCGGACCCACGGCTTTAGCCAACTCTGGCTTGAGACTCACCAACAGACTGTCCTCTTGGCCGCCTTAAAGCAAGGGCTCAAGGTGAGCCTCGCCATCAGGCCTTGGGAGGCGCCCCCCTCCGCACGAGTCTCATCCAAAGACCTCGATGTCCTGGGTGATACCGGCACTCAGCTCGCGATCAGGAGAGCTTCCGAGCCGGAGTGGCAGGCTTACGCAAAGCAAGCCGACTTTTGGTCTGGACCTCCGGCCGTCTACGACTTTGCGTCGCCTTGCGATCCGGAGCTTCAAAAGCGATGGATCGAACTCGCATCGCTTGCTCACACTCCCGGACTCAGCGGTGTGGTCGTCTTGGACACTGAACCTCCGGGTTATGAGCCAAACAAACACGAGGGAATGAGGCAGTTTGGAGATGCATACAGTCCCTGGATGGCCATCCTCCACGAGTTCGGCTATGTCGAGCCGCTGCGCCTAGGATTCCTGCGAGAGCATGGGGTCGATCCGCTTGATGTCGTCTCACCAGACTTGGTACTGGGGTTTAACATTTCCCAGCCCTTTTTTATCGATCAACGGTTGGGTTTGTTCGAGAATCCGCCGAGTCGTGCCGCGAAGCTGATGGAGGAAGTACCTTTTCAGTGGTACACCTTCCGAGCGGAACTGAACGCCAAGGCAATTCAGTCCTTCATGGACATGTTTGCCGATATCTCGGAACCGATGTTTGTTACGCCGCGAAGCTCAACGACGCATGTCCAGCCTAGTTTATGTGAGTTGGTCATGCCATGGACACCCGGCCAGGCGCTTCCACAGGTCTATCCCACCGGGGTAGTCAACTCATCGGTCCAGATTGGGATAACGATGTCCAAATTCGACGACGAATCGACGATTCGGCAGATCGGCGGTATCGGCTATCGCTTGAAGTATCCCCAGTTCGCTTTTGCATTCGACGTGACAGACGTACAGCCAAAGAGGCTATCCAAGCTTCTCGACCGATGGTTTCCGAAGACGGTCGTACGCTAATTACGACGGAACCGGTGCTTCACCGGTTTCGAATCGAATCTGGGTATGGAGCGGTGGATCGTTGAAGATCGGCGCCAAGAGCTCGCAATCGCCCGAGAAGATTTGTCCACTCAATTCGAAAGTATAGGCTACGTGGCTGATTGCTTCACTGTCCAAGCGCAAGAACGTCTCCAAAATGCCCTCGCTTGCCGTTCCAGTAAAGACGTAATTGGTCCCGCCGGCTGTGACCTCGGACGTCCATTCCGCTCCCGCGAATTCACCAAAAATCTCCGTTCGATCAGACGAGAAAATCGTTAGGTATCCGGTTCGAATCGACATGTTTTTCCTTGAACCCTAGGTCCCTGACGTGATAGGCAATACTCACGTTTCCCAAGGCCGTGCTCCAACCCTTTGATCGCGGATAACTGTGGATAGTTCCAATCAGTTCTCCAGGGCCAAGAACCATTCTCACGTCCGGTTCAGGGATGTATTGAAGGTTGGTAAGTGTGGAAGAGGGAATATGCGGCGTGCCGAAAGGGTCGTGTTTGACGGACGGCTATCGCTGTCCGATCCACGATCCGGTTGCCCTCGCAACCGAAGGAACCCGCAGACTCACATGCCGACATCACATCTTAAGCCCCTCGCCATTTTGTCCCTCCTCGCAGGCGTCGCCCTGAGCAACGCAAGCTCTTCTTTCCTAAAGAGTCTCCCGCCGTCCCCAATCCTTAACGCTTCAACTGTTCCGAGCAATGGCGATGTCAACCCGTATGGCGTAGCATATGTTCCTACCGGGTTTCCCCAAGGCGGCAAGTTAAAGGCAGGAGATATCCTGGTCTCGAATTTCAACAATGGCGCGAACCTTCAGGGGACGGGCACGACGATTGTCTCGATTTCCCAATCCGGAACACAACAAGTCTCTTTTCAGGGCCAGGGACTTGGGTTGACCACCGCTCTAGGCGTCCTGAGAGGTGGATATGTTCTCATTGGAAGCGTGCCAACCTCCGATGGGACGGCCTCGACGATCAGCCAGGGCTCCTTGATCGTGCTCGAAAATATGGCAATCAAGTATTGGCTATCTCAGACGCGTCTTTCCTGAATGGACCTTGGGACATGGCCTTCCAAGATCTAGGATCGTCGGCTCGCGTTTTTATCTCCAGTGTTTTGAGTGGGACGGTGTCCCGATTGGAGATCACGGAAGCCCCATTCTTTTGGATCGATAACATCAGACAAATCGGATCTGGCTATACCCACCAACCGAATGCGGCGGCATTGGTCGTAGGTCCCACGGGAATGGTCTATGACGTTGCTCAGGACACACTCTATGTCGCCTCGACGGGAGACAACGCTATCTATGGGATACCTGGGGCAGCCGGAAGGGATTCAGATGGCGGACGAGGACGGCTTATCTACGAGGACGCCGCTCACCTAAAAGGTCCGCTTGGGTTGGTGCTTGCTCCTAACGGGAACCTCATAACGACAAACGGCGATGCGGTCAATGCCAATGCAGGCTTCCCGAGCGAGATGATCGAGTTTTCGACCAAGGGGAAGTTCGTATACCAACTTCCAGTCGACTCAAGCGGCGAAGGGGGCGCATTCGGACTGGCTCTGACCCAAATCGGTTCGGACTGGCAGCTTGCGGCAGTGGACGATATCACCAACACCCTTAAGGTTTGGAATGTGAAGAAGGATTGAGTATGTCCTCCTACCTTTAATGTGAACACCAGTAGGCTCAAGTTGTGTTGAATCACGGTGCAGCTGTCGAGAGAGTCTCGCAGTGGTCGCGCCGATTTGGTTCATTCTCTGCCGATCCCATCACCTATTCGATGCGTCCCTCGTGTGGCGCTAAGTTATAGATGCTGCAAATCGACTTGTAACGGATGAGACAATCGGTGGCACACTGTACTGCTATTGTGTCGGAGGCAGTATGGGGCGGATAGTGGATATTTGGGATCTTCGGCAGCGGGCAAGGCGGCGGCTGCCGCAATTCCTTTTTGGATACGTTGAAGGGGGGGGGTATGCGGAAGAGACGCTTCGCAGGAATCGGACGGATATCGAGAGTCTATGCCTTGTTCCTCGATCGCTGAACGATGTCTCCCAGCGCTCGATCTCCAAAAAGATTCTTGGTGTCGATGCGACCATGCCAATTGTGCTGGCGCCCATAGGGGCGCTGGGGTTTACCCATCCTAACGGAGAAGTCGCCGCTGCGAAGGCAGCCCAGAAACTAGGGATACCGTTCTGCCTCAGTACATTGTCGATCGGGACGATAGAGGATGTTGCGGAGGCGACTGGAGCTCCGTTCTGGTTTCAACTCTACATGTTTAGGGATCGAAACATCTCCGTCGGGCTGCTCGAAAAGGCAAAGGCTGCCAAATGCTCGACCCTTGTGTTGACAGTTGACAGCCATGTTCGAAGCCAACGTCATCGGGAACAGAAAGGTGGCTTGGTTGCTCCCCTGATGCCGACGTTCCCGATGGCCGTGGATTCCATCGGTCATTCCTCATGGCTCTTTCCTATGCTGCGCAGTCGGAGACGTACCTTCGGTAACCTGGTGGGTCTCATTCCAAATGCTCACAACGTTCCGAGAATGAGCGAGTATATTGCGGCGGAACTTGATCCGACTATCGGTTTAAAACATATCGAGTGGCTCCGAAGCGTATGGCCCGGTAAATTGGTTGTCAAGGGTCTGATGCATCCGGACGATGCTGGCGATGCCATCGCGGCTGGCGCCGATGGCATCGTCATATCCAATCATGGAGGGAGGCAAGCCGACGGAGTCGTATCGACTGCATCGATGGTAGGACCGACAATCGATGCGGTGAGAGGCAGAGGCGAAGTCCTCGTCGATGGCGGGATCCGATCAGGCATCGACACGTTCAAAATGCTGGCACTGGGTGCAAATGCCTGTCTGATTGGTAGGGCTTACGTCTATGGCCTGGCTGCCGGAGGACAGGTGGGGGTTGAGCGTGCGATTCAGATTCTTGGGATCGAACTTGACCAGACAATGGGCCTTTGCGGAGTTGCCGATATAAATCGCTTGCCTCAAGATCTACTTTTTAGGAGGGCATAGCATCCAAGTCCCGTGATTACATACCATGCTCGCCAAGGGAGTACCGACAACTTAGGTTATTGGCAGTTATATTCGCTAATTGAATCGTCAACGACGTATATAAACTCATGAGCCAAGTTATGAAGGCAAGCGTTGGCGTCCTTAGTAAAGTCGATGCATCGGATATTAATTTAAATTGGGTATCCGCTTCGCTCAACAACGAACCTGATCGGCCGAAATCTGTATTGAGCCGCCAGGTCGCGGAATAAATCGGTAGTCATATCTACGGCTAACCGCCAAGTAGGTATACTTATGTCTACTA